>Ga0070741_10000700_pt1 | contig 114404 bp, 114 predicted proteins | sample Coa_R1_4_FD_66440 | JGI IMG/M metagenome (GOLD analysis project Ga0070741, IMG submission 66440) | Surface soil microbial communities from Centralia Pennsylvania, which are recovering from an underground coalmine fire - Coalmine... | ecosystem: Environmental > Terrestrial > Soil >... | reverse complement strand
GCGGCGGGGGCGGCGGCGGGGGCGGCGGGGGCTCCATCACGATGGTCGCGATCATCTTCTTCTGCGGCGTGATGAACAGATTCGGCCGCACCATGTGCAGGATGTAGATACCCAGCACGATGTGGAAGATGATCGAGATGATCGCGCCAGGCCCCAGGGCCAGGGATCGCTTCTTTTTCTTGTGCGGGGGCTGCTGTTGGCTATCGCTCATGTCGCTCCCCTTACTCGCGGGCCTGCGACATCAACGAGACCTTGTAGAAGCCGGCCTGCGCGGCCAGCTTCAGCAGATCGCGCACCTTGTCGAACACCGCGGTCTTGTCGGCGCGGATATAGACCAGGTTGTCCGGCTGCGCCACCGCCAGGTCGTGCAGACGCTGCGGCAGCTGCTCGTAGCGGAACTCCTGCACGTTGCCGCCACCGGTGTCGATGTAGTAATTGCCGTTCAGGTCGAACGACAGGATCAGCGGATCACGCGGCTTGCCCATTTCCTGCAGGGCGGCCTTCGGCAGGGTGATCGGCACCTGGGACATCATCAGGGGCGCCGTCACCATGAAGATGATCAGCAGTACCAGCATGACGTCGACCAGCGGCGTCACGTTGATCTCGGCGATGGCTCCGCCGAGTTCGTCTTCCTCGCCATGCGAGGAAGTCTTCGCGCTCATTGCCATGGGTTATACCTCGCCCGCGCGGCGAGCGGCACAGGCCGGAGCTCTCAGGGACATAGCGTCACCTTGTTGAAGCCGGAGCTGCCGACGATGGCCATCAGGTCGACCACGCGGTCATAAATGGATTGCGGATCCGCGCACACGGTGACCACCTCGTCCGGGTGGTCCTTGGCGATGGCCGAGAGCTGCGCCGGCAGGTCTGCGTAGGCGACGGCGGCTTTCGGGTCATCGTTGTGCTGGATGAAATAGTTGCCTTGCAGGTCGAAGCTCACCGCCAGCTTCTCGGGCGGCTTGTCGGTCTGGAAGACACTGGGCTTGGGCAAGGTGATGGGCAGCTGGTTCATCATCAGCGGCGCCGTGACCATGAAGATGATCAATAGCACCAGCATGACGTCAACCAGGGGCGTGACGTTGATTTCCGCCACGGGCCCCATCTCCCCTTCGTCACCACCCGAAGAGGATTTGACGTTCATGCCCATGACTTAGGCCCTCGCGGCCGGGGCGAAGCGCTTGGACAGGCGGCCGGCGTAGATGCCGATGGCGGTGTTGAGGCGGCCGGTATAGCGGCTCAGGTTGGTGGCGAAGCTGTTGTACGCCATGATCGACGGGATGGCCGCGGCCAGGCCGATGCCGGTGGCGATCAGGGCCTCGGCGATGCCGGGGGCCACGGTGGCCAGGCTGGTGTCGTGCGCCGCGGCGATGCCGGTGAAGGTGTTCATGATGCCCCACACCGTGCCGAACAGGCCGATGAACGGAGCGGAGGAACCCACGGTGGCCAGGAACGGCAGGCGCTTGTTCAGGCGGCGGGTCTCGTTGGACAGCTCCAGGCGCATGGCGCGCTCGACGCGGTCGCGCACTTCGTGCAGCGCTTCGTGCTCGTGCTCGCCGGAACCCTCGCGCCACTCGGCGTTGCCGGCGGCGATGATCTTGGCCACCGGGTGCTTGTCGGTGTAGTTGATCATGTCCTCCAGGGTGCCGGACTCCAGCGTGTCCTCCAGGCGGGTGGCGGCGGTGTTGGCGGCCATCATGGCGAACAGCTTTTCGAACATCACCGTCCAGCACCACACCGAGAAGATCACCAGGATCACCAGCACGGCCTTGACCACGGGGTCGGCCTGGCTGACGAGATGGGCGATGGACAGGTCGGCCGGATTGACGGAGGCGACGGTATCGGCGGCGTCAGCCGCAAGAAGGATCAGGGACACGGACTAGAACTCCAGTTGGGCACAAGCACTGGGAACGCGTGGGCGGGGCATTGATTGCCTCTATATCCGACGAGTCCCGCTCGGAAAGGGTCGAATAGTATCTAGCCGGCCCCCGGGGTGCAAGCGCCTATTTTTTGTTCAAATGCTGCGGCCCGACCGACGGGACCCCCTGTCGGTCAGGCCAATATGCGACGCAATCCCTGGGCCACGCCTTCGACGGTGAGCCCGAAATGCTGGAAAACCTTGGGCGCCGGAGCCGAAGCACCGAAATCGTCCACGCCCAGCACCGCGCCCTGCGGACCGGCCAGGCCGCGCCACAACGCGGTGACGCCGGCCTCCACCACCAGCCTGCGCTGCAATGCAGCAGGCAGCACCTGCTCGCGGTAAGCGGCATCCTGCGCCTGAAACACTTCGTAGCAAGGCATGGAGACGACGCGCACCGCGCGGCCTTCGCCGGCGAGGATCTTCGCCGCCTGCACCGCCAGGTCCAGCTCGGAGCCGGTGGCGACGACCACCGCCTCCGCTGCCGCCGCCGGCTCGGACAGGATGTAGCCGCCGCGGGCCGCCAGCGCCGCATGCGCGGCATCGTGCTTCTGCGGCGCCAGGTTCTGCCGCGACAGGGCCAGCACCGTCGGGCCGTCGGTCCGCTCCACAGCCGCCTTCCACGACACGGCGGTCTCGAAGGCGTCGCCCGGACGCCACACCTGCAGGTGCGGAATCAGGCGCAGGGAAGCCAGGTGCTCCACCGGCTGGTGGGTGGGGCCGTCCTCGCCCAGGCCGATGGAATCGTGGGTCAGGACAAAAATGACACGCTGGCGCATCAGCGCGGCCATGCGCAGCGCGTTGCGCGCGTAGTCGGAGAACACCAGGAAGGTGCCGCCGAAGGGGATGATGCCGCCGTGCAGCGCGGCGCCGTTCATGGCGGCGCACATGCCGAACTCGCGCACGCCGTAGGACAGGTAGCTGCCGCTGACCTCGCCCGGCACGATCGCCTTGGCGCCGTGCCACAGAGTGAGGTTGGACTCGGTGAGATCGGCCGAGCCGCCGAGGAATTCCGGCAGCAGCGGCGCCACGGCGTTGAGCACGTTCTCCGACGCCTTGCGGGTCGCCACCGGCTTGTCGGCGGCAGCGCACTTGGCGATGGCCTCCGCGATGGCGGCGCCCCAGCCTTCCGGCAGCCGGCCTTCGATGCGGCGGCGCAGCTCGGCCGCTTCCTGCGGATAGCGGCCGGCGTAGCCCGCCAGCAGCTCGTTCCACGCCGCCTGCTTCTGCCGGCCGCGGCTGCGGGCATCCCAGCCGGCATAGATCTCCGCCGGCACTTCGAACGGCGGATACGGCCAGCCCAGCTTCTCGCGCGCCAGCGCGACCTCGGACTCGCCCAGCGCGGCGCCGTGCGCCTTGCCGGTGCCCTGGCGGTTCGGCGCACCGAAACCGATCACGGTCTTGCAGCAGATCAGGGTGGGCTGCGCGGTCTGGGCGCGCGCCGTCTCCAGCGCCTTGCGCACCTCGGCCGGGTCGTGGCCGTTGACGTTGCGCACCACCTGCCAGCCGTAGGCCTCGAAGCGGCCCGGGGTGTCGTCGCGGAACCAGCCGCGCACGTCGCCGTCGATGGAGATGTTGTTGTCGTCGTACAGCACCACCAGCTTGCCCAGGCCGAGGGTGCCGGCGAGCGAGCAGGCCTCGTGCGAGACGCCTTCCATCAGGCAGCCGTCGCCGACGAAGACGTAGGTGTAATGGTCGACCACCGGGAAGCCGTCGCGGTTGTACTGCGCCGCCATCAGCCGCTCCGCCAGCGCCATGCCCACGGCGTTGGCCAGGCCCTGGCCGAGCGGACCGGTGGTGGTTTCCACGCCCGGCGTGTGGCCGTGCTCGGGGTGGCCGGCGGTCTTGCTGTGCAGCTGGCGGAAATTCTTCAGCTCCTCCATCGGCAGGTCGTAGCCGGTGAGGTGCAGCAGCGCGTACAGCAGCATCGAGCCATGGCCGTTGCTGACGACGAAGCGGTCGCGGTTGAACCACGACGGGTCTGCCGGATTGTGGTTGAGGAAATCGTTCCACAGCACCTCGGCCATGTCGGCCATGCCCATCGGCATGCCGGGGTGGCCGCTGTTGGCCTTCTGCACGGCATCCATGGCGAGCGCGCGGATGGCATTGGCGAGTTCAAAACGGGTCGGCATCGGGCGGCTCGTCGGCAGGCGGGGCGGAAGGACGCGTATTGTCCGGCCCCCGCCCGGCGGCGGCAAGACTTGTGGTGTTTTTGTTACAGCGTGTCGCGGCCGCGCCAGCCGCAGGCCGCCGCGGCGGCGGCGCTTGCGGTGCGGCGGTCCGGTCGCGGCGCTGCCATAGCCCGCGGGGCGGCCTGCCGGGGCGGCACCGCCCTCACGCCCGATGATACGGATGGTTCTGCGTCACGCTCCAGGCGCGGTACAGCTGCTCGGCGATCAGCACCCGCACCAGCGGATGCGGAAAGGTCAGCTTCGACAGCGACCAGCGCGCCGAGGCGGCGGCCAGGCAGGCCGGCGCCAGGCCGTCGGGACCGCCCACCAGCAGGGCGACATCGCGGCCGTCCTGCAGCCACTGCGGGATGGCGCGGGCCCAGCCGAGCGTGTCCAGGGCCTCGCCGCGCTCGTCGAAGGCGACGATGCGCACGCCGCTGCCGGCGGCGCGCAGCATCCTCTCCCCTTCCGCCTCGCGCAGCCGCGCGATGTCGGCGTTCTTGCCGCGCGCCTCCACCGGGATCTCGACCAGCTCCAGGCGCAGTTCGCGCGGCAGGCGTTGCGCGTATTCGGCGAAGCCGGCCTCGACCCAGGCGGGCATGCGCGTGCCGACGGCGATCAGCCTCAAGCGCATCGGCCCGCGTCTTTCAGGCTACCGGCGCGCCGGCGCTGCCCAGGTCCCACAGCTTCTCCAGCTGGTAGAACAGCCGCGGCTGGGTCTGCATCACGTGCACCAGCACGCCGTTCAAGTCCACCAGCACCCACTCGCCCTCGTTCAGGCCTTCCACGCCGATCGGGCGGTAGCCTTTTTCCTTGGCCTTCTCCATCACGTTCTCGGCCAGCGACTTGACGTGGCGGTTGGAGGTGCCGGTGCAGATCACCATGCTGTCGGTGATCGGCGTCAGCTCGCGCACGTCGAGCACCTTGATGTCCAGGCCCTTGAGGTCCTCCAGCGCCGCCACCGCCAGCGCGGTGAGGGCGGCGGAAGGATCCGGCGCGGCGGCCTTCCTGGCCGCCTTCGGCGCGGCCGCGGCCTTGGGCTTTGCCGGAGCTTTCTTCGGGCCGGCCTTGGCCAGCGTCTTGGTGCGGGGTTTCGGCTTGGCCGCGGACCTGGCAGGGGCCTTGGCCTTCTGCGCCGGGGCCCGGCCCTTGGCGGAAGCTTTGGCGGGGGCCTTGGCGGCGGTCTTTGCGGCTTTAGTCTTGGGCGGGGTCTTCATCGTGGGTCAGAGCGCGGACGTCCTCGGTGGTGAATGACTGGATCACGGCATCGGGCACCAGGCCGCGGATGCTGCGGCCGGCCTTGAGCAGCTGCCGGATGCGGGTGGAGGAGATCGCCAGCGGCGGAATGCTGGCGGATATCCAGGTGCCGGACGGCTGCTCCAGCAGGGCCCGGGCGGAAGCGGCGCGGCGGCCGCGCAGGAACGCGGCCAGCTCCGGCGCGGGCGCAGGCGGCTCGTAGGGCCGCTCGACGAACACCAGGTGGGCCAGGTCGAACAGCTCGCGCCAGCGGTGCCAGGTGTGCAGCTGGTTGGCGGCGTCGTCGCCGAGCAGCAGCACCAGTGGCGCGGCGCTGCCGAGCTCGCCGCGCAGGCCGGCCAGGGTGTCGTAGGTATAGGAAGGACCGGTGCGGCGGATCTCGCGGTCGTCGACCTGCAGGTAGGGCTCGGCGCCCACTGCCAGGCGCGCCCACTCCAGGCGGCGCAGCGGCGGCACCTCCGGCGCGGCGCGGTGCGGCGGGTTGGCGCTGGGCACGATCAGCACGCGCGACAGGCCGAGCCGCTCGCGCAGCTCCAGCGCCAGGCGGATATGACCGTGGTGGATCGGGGCGAAGGTGCCGCCGAAGATGCCGATCGCGGCGGGGGGGTTAGTGGACAAGAGAAGGTGCGCGTTGGCCGCAATCGTCAGCAGCCCGTTGCCAGCCGCCAGCCGTCGCTGAAAAGCAGCAGGCCACAGCCCCCGCTTTTGCTGGCAACCGGCAACTGGCGACCGGCGACTGCCTCATCGCACCTGCCCGTCGCCCAGCACCACCCACTTCACCGAGGTCAGGCCTTCCAGGCCGACCGGGCCGCGGGCGTGGAACTTGTCGGTGCTGATGCCGATCTCGGCGCCGAGGCCGTACTCATAGCCGTCGGCGAAGCGGGTCGAGGCGTTGACCATCACCGAGGCCGAGTCCACTTCGCGCAGGAAGCGGCGCGCCTTGCTGTAGTTCTCGGTGACGATGCAGTCGGTATGCTGCGAGCCGTGCTGGGCGATGTGATCGATCGCCTGGTCGAGGCCGTCGACCACGCGGATCGCCAGGATCGGCGCCAGGTATTCGGTATCCCAGTCGGCGGGCGTGGCCGGGCGCGCCTGCGGCAGGATGCGGCGGGTGCGCTCGCAGCCGCGCAGTTCCACGCCGTGGCCGGCGTAGATGCGGCCCAGCTCGGGCAGCACGCGCTCGGCGATCGGCGCGGCCACCAGCAGGGTTTCCATGGTATTGCAGGTGCCGTAGCGCTGGGTCTTGGCGTTGACGGCGACGGCGACGGCCTTGTCGATATCGGCCTCGGCGTCGATGAAGACGTGGCAGTTGCCGTCGAGGTGCTTGATCACCGGCACCCGCGCGTTTTCCGCGACGAAGGCGACCAGGCCCTTGCCGCCGCGCGGGATGATCACGTCGGCGCACTGCGGCGTCATCATCGGACCAACCGCCTCGCGGTCGGCGATCTCCAGCACCTGCACCGCGTCCGGCGGCAGGCCGGCGTCGCGCAGCGCGCGCTGGATGCAGCGGGCGATGGCCTGGTTCGAGTGCAGGGCCTCGGAGCCGCCGCGCAGGATGCAGGCGTTGCCGGACTTCAGGCACAGCGAGGCGGCGTCGGCGGTGACGTTGGGCCGCGACTCGTAAATGATCCCGACCACGCCCAGCGGCACGCGCATGCGGCCGACCTGGATGCCGGAGGGACGCATCTTCAGGTCGAACATCTCGCCCACCGGGTCGGGCAGGGCGGCGACCTGGCGCACGCCGTCGGCCATCGCGGCGATGCGGCCGTCGTTCAGCTCCAGGCGGTCGAGCAGGGCCTCTTCCAGCTTGTTCTCGCGCGCCGCGCGCAGGTCGCGGGCATTGGCTTCGAGGATCGCCGCCGCCTCGTCCTCGATGATGCGCGCCAGGGCGAACAGCGCGGCGTTCTTCTCGCCGGTGCTGGCCCGCGCCACGGCGCGGGACGCGGCGCGGGCGCGCTGCCCCACCTCGCGCATGTAGCCGGCCACGTCGATCTTGCGCGCGCCGCGCTTGCCTTCCTTCACCGGTACCGCTGTCATCGCCGCCGATCCCATCCGTATATGCCCGCCGGGGTTCAACGAGCCGCGGCCGGCTTGAGCCTGGCGGCACCGCTGGCCGCCAGCACCAATGTTAACAACTCTTCCCAGGCCGCGGACTGGGTGCCGCTGGATTTGGCCAGGTTGTCGATGGCGGCACAGTCGCGCAGCCAGCCCAGCACCTGGCCGTAGCGGCTGCGCTCCACCGCGCGGGCGTAGGCCGGCTGGTTGGTGCGGAACACCCCGGCCGCTTCCACCGCCGCGCCGGCGTTGCGGCTGCGCCCGTAGGCCTGGGCGGCGCGCGCCAGCTGGCGCAGGCCCATCGCCACCACCGCCAGGATCGCCAGCACCTCCACGCCCTCGTCGCGCAGGCCGTCGAGGCCGCGCACCGCGCCGCGCGCGTCGCCGGCCATGACCTTGTTGAACCAGCCGAACACCTCGTAGTGGGCCGAGTCCGCCACCGCCGCCTCGATCTGCGCCAGGCCGATGTTCTGCCCCGGGTACAGCAGGGCCAGCTTCTCCACCTCCTGCTGCGCCGCCAGCAGGTTGCCCTCGGTGCGCTCGGCCAGCAGGCGCAGCGTCTCCGCATCGGCCTGCAGGCCGGCCGCCTTGAGGCGGCCGCCGATCCAGGCGGGCAGTTCCTCCGGCTTGAGCGGCCAGACGTAGAGGCCGGCGCCGGCGTTCTCCAGCGCCGCATACCAGGCGGCGCTGCGCGCCCGCGATTCCAGCTTGCCGAGGCTGACAATCAGCAGCACGTCCGGCGCCGGGTCCTGCGCCAGCTTGGTCAGCACCGCCGCGCCGGCGGCGTCCGGCGCATTGGCCGAGCGCAGCTCGACGATGCGCAGCGGCGCGAACAGCGAAGGGGTATTGCAGGTTTCGACCAGGCGCTGCCAGTCGAAGCCGCGTTCGGCGTCCAGCACCTCGCGCTCGGCATACCCCTTGGCGCGCGCCGCGGCGCGGATCGCATCCAGCGACTCCTGCAGCAGCAGCGGTTCCTCCCCGGCGACCAGGTAGACCGGGGCGAGGCCGCGTTGCAGGGCGGCGGCGAGTTGGGCGGGGTTGTTGAGGCGCATGAACCGTATTTTAGGAAAAGCGCCCCGGACAAAAGGCGCAAACGCGCAAGGAAAGTCGAAAGCCCTTCATTCAAAAAGCTTTTCTCGGCCGCCCGGCGCCTTTGGCGCCAGCCTTGCCGGCTTCAATCCATCATGAATGCCGCGATCGCGGCGGCCGTCTCGCGCGGCGCGTCGAAGTGCAGCATGTGCCCGGCGTCCGGGATCGTCATCACGCGCTGGTCGCGGAACGCGGCGCGGCGCCGCGCGCGCTCCTCCGGCGGCAGCGCCAGCGCCGACTTGCCGGCGTCGATGAACAGGGTCGGCGCGGTGATCTGCTTCCAGATCTCCTCCGCCTCGGCCGCGCGGTACAGCAGCGGCCCGGCGAGGATGTGCTTGGGATCGGCGCAGAGGCGGATGCGGCCGCGCGCGTCTTCATGGCCCCAGCAGCGGGCGATGAACAGGGCCTGCCCGGGGCTGAGCTGGGGGTGCTGCTTGCGCACCCGGCCGGCCAGCTGCTCGAACGAGTCGTAAGTCTTCACCGCCGGCAGCTGCTGGAGGTCGTCGAGCCACTTGCGCAGCCGCTGCGGCGCGCGCTGCACCGGCATGTCCGGCAGGCCGATGCCGTCGAGACACACCAGCTTGCGCACCCGCTGCGGCCGCGCGCCGGCGTAGAGGGCCACCACCTGCGCGCCCATGCTGTGGCCGCCGAGCAGCACCGGCTGCCGCGGCGAGTAGTGGTCGAGGATCGCTTCCAGGTCGCCGACGTAGTCGAAGAACCAGTAACCGTCCTGCGGCCACTCGCTGTAGCCGAAGCCGCGCCAGTCCGGCATCAGCACCTGCCAGCGGTCGAGCAGGTGCTCGACCAGGGGCTGGAAGGTGGCGGAGACGTCGAGCCAGCCGTGGGTCAGGAACAGCTGCGGCAGCGCCGGGTCGCCCCAGCGGCGCACGTGGCAGCGCAGGCCGCGGACATGCAGGAATTCGGAACGGCTCTGGGTATTCAGGCGCAACCCTCCGCGGTTTCCACCGCCGCGCGCAGGCCGACGCGGTAGGCGCTGATCCGGCCGTCCTCCAGCCGGAACACCAGCTGATGCGGCTGATCGCCGAAGGCCAGCAGCTCGCGCGCGGCGCCGGCGCCCGCCGCATGGACGCGGCCGGCATAGACCTGGCCGACCCGGTCCTCGGAGTCGCCGACGCGGACCCCGGAGCGGGTCGGCACCTCGGGCGTGGCGACATCGATGCGGGTCACCGCGCCCTGCTCGATCATCAGGCCGAAATCCAGCCGCAGGCCGCCGTTCTGGCTGGGCCACGCGTAATGGCAGGCCTGCCAGGCGGCGCCGCGCGGCGGCTGTTCCTGCAGGTCCAGGCCGGAGGCGCGGCGCGCCTGCTCCAGGCTCATGCCGAGGCGGATCGGCCCCACCGCGTCGAGCCCGGCGCGCCAGCCCGACAGGGGCGCCGCGGACTCCTCCGCGGCGCACAGGGCCGGCGCGGCGAGCAGCGCGGCGAGCAGCGGGCGCCAGCGCATCAGGCGGCGATCTTGCCGGAGAGGAACTGCTCGAGCAGCACCAGGCGGTCGTTGCCCCAGAACATCTGCTCGCCGACGAAAAAAGTGGGCGCGCCGAAGGCGCCGCGCTTCACCGCTTCCTCGGTGTTGGCGCGCAGCTCGTCCTTGACCGGCTGCTCCTGGGCCTGCGCCACCAGCGCGGCGCCGTCGAGGCCGAGCGCCGCCGCCACGGCGCCGATCACCCCGGCCTGGCCGATGTCGGCGCCGTCGGCCCAGTAGGCCTTCATCACCGCCTTGGCGAACGCCGCGCCCTGGCCGTGCCGGCCCGCCGCGATGCCGGCGCGCAGCGCCAGCACGCTGTTGACCGGGAACACCTTGGGGAAGCCGACCGGCACGCCATAGTGCTCGGCCCAGCGCCGCACGTCGAGGAACAGGTGCTTGCCCTTGGCCGGGATCGCCGCCGGCATCTTGTTGCCGGTGGCCTCGAACACCTTGCCCAGCAGGAACGGCTTCCACACCAGGCTGGCGCCGGCGCGGGCCGCCACCGCCTCGATCTGGGTCGAGGCGAGATAGGTGTACGGGCTGGCGGCGTCCCAGAAGAATTCGATGCTGCGTGACATGGCGGAGCTCCCTCGGGCGCGGTGGGCGCTGCCGGCAGTCTGCCGATCGCGGCAGCTTGGCACAAGCCATGCGAGCGACAGACCCGCTCGGCTACAATCAGGTCCTGTTGCTGCTTCAAGCGATCCCGCTGAACCTTCCCCGATGACCTACTGCGTCGCCATCAAAGTCAACGAAGGCCTGGTCTTCGCCGCCGACACACGCACCGCCGCCGGCGTCGACGACGTGCGCACCTATAACAAGATGCACACCTTCGAATTCCCGGGGGAGCGCGTCTTCGTGGTGCTGTCGGCCGGCAACCTGGCGACGACGCAGTACGTGCTGGCCCAGGCCCAGCGCGACATCGGCGATCCCAACGCCGCGGTCAGCCTGCGCAACGTCCGCCACATGTTCGACGCCGCCGACTACCTCGGCCAGCTGTCGGTGCGGGCGCAGAAGCAGGTCACCAGCCAGCAGCAGTACAGCGCCGTGAACGTCGAGACCACCCTGATCCTGGGCGGCCAGATCCAGGGCGAGGAGCCGGCGATCTACCTGATCTACCCGCTCGGCAACTGCATCGCCGCCAGCCCGGAGACGCCGTTCCTGCAGATCGGCGAGATCAAGTACGGCAAGCCGATCCTCGACCGCTTCGTGCGCCCGCACGTGCAGCTGGAGGACGCCGCCCGCTGCGCCCTGGTCTCGCTCGACTCGACCATGCGCTCCAACATCTCGGTCGGCCCGCCGGTGGACCTGTCGTTGCTGCCGCGCGACGCGCTGAAGATCACCCATTCGCTGCGGCTGGACCTGGACACGCCGTACTACTCGCAGCTCAAGGAAACCTGGGCGCGGCAGCTGGAGAACGCCGTGCGCAGCCTGCCGCGGTTCGAATGGGAGCAGCAGCCGCAGCTGCCCTTGCAGGCGCAGATGCAGCAGGCGCAGAGCGGGCAGAACGCCGCGGCGCAGATGCAGCCGCGCAACATTCCGGCGAATTCCTGAAGCGGCCCGCTGCCTTGCCGCGCCCCCGCGGCGGCGGGTGCCGCCAGGCCGGAGCGGTGCAGCTTCAGGCCATCTTGAAGTAGGCCGCGTCCAGCGCCTCGTGCAGCTCGCCCAGCCCGATCTGGATTTCGTCCATCAGCCGCGGCACCCCCACGTCCGACTTGAGCAAGGCGTCGATGTTGGCGTCGCGGGCCAGCGCGCGGGTGCGCTCGATGGCGCGCTCGATCTTGCGGTTCTGCGGCAGCGCCGGCAGGGTCGAGGCGATGCGTGACAGGCAAAACATGACGCTGCGCGGGAATTCGCGGTTCTGCAGCAGGTAGCGCAGCACGCCCGGGCCGTTGACCCGGGTCTTCATGGTGCGGCGGTACATCTGGTAGGCGGTGAGCGAGCGCAGCACGCTCATCCAGACGATGTTCTCGAACGGCGTCAGGTCCGGCCCGGACGGCTCGCGGCCGAGGCGGGTGGACCGCACGTCGAGGATGCGCGTGGTCATGTCGGCCTGCTCGAGGTTGGTGCCGATGCGCAGGAACTGGAAGCCGACGTCGCGCGCCATGCTGCTGGCCAGCACGCTGAAGATCAGCAGCGTGCCGTTGATGATCTCGCCGAGCAGGGCCTGGCGCGGCACCCGCGACAGGCTCAGGGCGCCGCGCTCCTGCACGTAGTAGTACATGTCGTTGAGCCGCTCCCAGGTGTCGCTGGGCATGGTGTCGCGCACCGTGCGCAGGATCTCGCGGGCATGGTAGAGGGAGGACTGGATCGAGCCGGGATTGCGCGGGTCGGCGACGAGGAAGCGCGCCACGTTTTCCTCGGTGGCCTCCTCGTAGTGGCTGCGGAAGGTGGCGTCGGCGCCGACGATCTCGATCAGCGGGCCCCAGCCCAGGGTCATCCGCCGCGGCAGGTCCATCATCAGGTTGGCGTTGACGTTGATCAGGCGCGCGGTGTTCTCCGCGCGCTGCAGGTAGCGTCCGATCCAGTAGAGGTTGTCGGCGACGCGCGACAGCATCAGGCACCCCCTCGGGAGGTGCAACTGCCGGTCGCCGGTTCCCGGTTCCCGGCAAAGGCGCAACAGCGCTGTTGCCCCGCGGACAGCGGACGAGCGGCCACTGACAGCTCCTTTCTCACTTGTCGCCCCCCTGCGTCTGCGCCTGCCCCGGCTCTTCGTCCAGGTCGACGATCCAGGTGTCCTTGCTGCCGCCGCCCTGGGAGCTGTTGACCACCAGCGAGCCCTTCACCAGGGCGACCCGGGTCAGGCCGCCGGTGGTGACGTAGGTGCTTTCGCCGCGCGACAGGATGAACGGCCGCAGGTCGAGATGGCGCGGCTCCACGCCCTCGTCGGTGATGGTCGGCGCGGTGGACAGGCTCAGGGTCGGCTGCGCCATGTAGTTGCGCGGGTTCCTCTCGATCAGCTCGCGGAACTTCTCGCGCTCCTCCTTGCCGGCGCGCGGGCCGATCAGCATGCCGTAGCCGCCGGACTCGTTGGCCGGCTTGACCACCAGCTTGTCGAGGTTGGCCAGCACGTGCCTGCGCTGCTTCTCGTCCATGCACAGGTAACTGGGCACGTTGGGCAGGATGGGATCCTCGTCGAGGTAATACTTGATCATCGCCGGCACGTAGGCGTAGATCACCTTGTCGTCGGCGACGCCGGCGCCGGGGGCGTTGGCCAGGCCGACCTTGCCCCGGATCCAGGCGCGCATCAGGCCCTTGACCCCCAGCACCGAGTCGGCGCGGAAGGCTTCCGGATCGATGAACAGGTCGTCGATGCGGCGGTAGATGACGTCGACCCGCTTGGGGCCGTAGATGGTGCGGGTGTAGACGCAGTCGTCCTCGCCGACGAACAGGTCGCTGCCTTCGACCAGCTCGATGCCCATCTGCTGCGCCAGGTAGGCGTGCTCGAAATAGGCCGAGTTGTAGATGCCGGGGGTCAGCAGGACCATGTTGGGCTGGTCGCCGGAGCGGGGGCTCAACGCCGCCAGGGTGTCGTAGAGCTGCGCCGGATAGTCGTCCACCGGCAGGATGTTGCTGGTCTCGAACAGTTCCGGCCAGACGCGCTTGATCACCATGCGGTTCTCGAGCATGTAGGACACGCCCGAGGGCACCCGCAGGTTGTCCTCCAGCACGTACAGGGTGCCGTCGCGGTCGCGCACCAGGTCGCTGCCGCAGATATGGGCCCAGACGCCGTACTTGGGCCGCACGCCGACGCATTGCGGGCGGAAATTCACCGAGTCGACCAGCACCTCGGCCGGGACGACCTTGTCCTTGACGATCTGCTGGTCGCCGTAGATGTCCTGGATGAACTGGTTGAGCGCGTTGACGCGCTGCTTCAGGCCGCGCTCGGTGCGCTCCCATTCCTTGCGCGCGATGACCCGCGGGATCATGTCGAACGGCCAGGCCCGGTCCAGCGTCTTGCCCTCGGAATAGACGGTGAAGGAGATGCCCATCACCTTGATCGCCAGGTCGGCCGCCAGGCGCCGGTCGGCCAGATCCTTCGGCGAAATGCTTTGCAGGTAGCTGAGCAGGCGCTGCGCCGCCGGACGCGGTTCGCCGGGTTGCGCAAACAGCTCGTCGTAGGCGTCCTGACAGCGGTATTGGCTCCACTCGAAAGCCATGGGATGGGTCTGCTTTCCTTGATGTTTATGCGGGTCCAGCCGAAGCAAACCGCCGCTGCGCATTGAATTTGCGGGATTTGCTCTCTAACCTAGCAGGAACGCCAAGCAAAACCCAAGCCACGCCCAGGCCCCGGGCCGCGCAGGACCGCCACGAGCCAAGACCCGACGAACTGATGACCCGCTCCCGCACCGCCCTGGAAATCAAGGGCCGCATGCTTTCGATCACGCGCGTGCGGGTGCTCGACCCCGACGCTGCCGCCATCCGCAGCCACCTCGAGCAGTTCGCCAGGCAGATGCCGCAGGCGGTGAAGGGCATGGCGGTAGTGATCGACAGCGAGTTCGACACCGACCTGCCGGCCCTGCTCGAAGCCATGCGCGGCGTCGGCATGCAGCCGCTGGCCGTGTCCGACGGCCCCCTCGTCACCGCCGCCCGCGGCCTCGGCCTGGCGGTGGTTTCCAGGGATTCCGGCAAGGCCACGGCAGCGCCGGAGCCGGTGAAGGCCGCCCCGCCGCAGGCCGCTCCGGCGGCGCCGCCGCGCCGCTCGGCCCGCATCGTCGCCGAGCCGGTCCGATCCGGCCAGCAGATCTACGCCGAGCACGGCGACCTGGTGGTGCTCAGCACCGTCAGCCCGGGCGCCGAGGTCATCGCCGACGGCTGCGTCCACGTCTACGGCAAGCTCGCCGGCCGCGCCATCGCCGGCGCCCGCGGCGACGAGAGCGCGCGCATCTTCTGCCGCAAGATGGAGGCCGAGCTGGTGGCGATCGCCGGCATCTACGCCGTGGCGGACCAGATCAAGGAGGGTCCGCGCGGCGTGGCCGCGACGGCCTATCTCGAACAGGGGCGGCTGAAGATCGAGCCGCACAAGGTTTAGTGTGGTCATGCTGAGTGAGACGAAGCATCTGGCCTCCCCATTGCGGTGGGAGGCCCTTCGCTACGCTCAGGATGACAAGGTGATTGTTTTTAGCGGCAACCGCGTCGCGGTCGATCACCGGCGGCGCGCATCTTAAGGAAGACCATCTTGGCAAAAATCATCGTTGTCACCTCGGGCAAGGGCGGAGTGGGCAAGACCACCACCAGCGCCTCGTTCGCCACCGGCCTGGCCATGCAGGGCCACCGCACCGCCGTCATCGACTTCGACGTCGGCCTGCGCAACCTCGACCTGATCATGGGAGTGGAGCGCCGGGTGGTGTTCGACTTCGTCAACGTCATCAACGGCGAGGCCTCGCTGAAGCAGGCCCTGATCAGGGACAAGCACCTCGACAAGCTGTCGATCCTGGCCGCCAGCCAGACCCGCGACAAGGACGCGCTCAACCAGGAGGGCGTGGAGCGGGTGCTCAACGAGCTGGCGCAGGACTTCGAGTACATCATCTGCGACTCGCCGGCCGGCATCGAGAAGGGCGCGTTCATGGCGATGTACTTCGCCGACGAGGCCCTGGTGGTGACCAACCCGGAAGTGTCCTCGGTGCGCGACTCCGACCGCGTGCTGGGCATCCTCTCCAGCAAGTCGCGCCGCGCCGAAAAGGGCGAGGGCAAGGTCAAGGAGCACCTGGTGCTGACGCGCTACAACCCCGCCCGCGTCGCCAAGGGCGAGATGCTCTCGGTCGACGACGTCAAGGAGATCCTGGCGATCCCGCTGCTCGGCGTGGTGCCGGAATCGCCCAGCGTGCTGACCAGCTCCAACAGCGGCGTGCCGGTGATCCGCGAGGAAGGCAGCGACGCCGGCTCGGCCTACCAGGACCTGGTGGCGCGCTTCCTCGGCGAGGACAAGCCGCACCGCTTCATCACCGAGCAGAAGAAAAGCATCTTCAGCAAGCTGTTCGGAGCGCAGTAATGGACTGGCTCAAGTTCTTCCGCGGCGACAAGCCGAACAGCGCCAAGATCGCCAAGGACCGGCTGATGCTGGCCGTGGCTTACCAGCGCTCGGGCCAGGCCAACGGCCCGACCTACCTGCCCAAGCTGCGCGAAGAGCTGCTCGGCGTGGTGCGCAAGTACGTGCAGGTCTCGGACGAGGCGGTGCAGTTCTCGGTGCAGCGCGAAGGCGGGCTCGAGGTGCTGGAGCTGAACATCACGCTGCCGGACCAGTGACAGGCCGGGTTCCGGATTCGCGAAAGCCGCGGCCGCTTGCGGCCGTTCTCCCGGTTCCCGGACCGCCGGTCCGGTCTTTCAGTGCACGTGCCCGGGCGCGCCGTGGTCGTGCAGGGCCCGGGTGCGGCGGAAGTTGAGGACGTGGCCGGCGGCGTGGATCAGGCCGCCGACGATGGAGATGGCGCGCTCCCAGTCCTCCGACAGGCCGATCAGGCGGTAGCCGTAGGTGGCGAAGGCCAGCAGGCCCAGGCCGGCGCCGCCCAGCCACAGCACCCGGGCGTCGCCGTGGCGGCGCCAGCCCATGCCCAGCGCCACCAGGCTCACCGGCAGCACCGCCAGCAGCAGGTATTCGTGGAAGCTGTGGCCGCCGAGGAGGCTGCCGCCGAGGAACGGCAGCAGCGCCAGCAGCAGCGGCAGCGCCAGGCAGTGCACGATGCACAGGCCGGACAGCAGGATGCCGAGGCTGTCCAGCCGGCCCAGCCAGGTCTGGCGGACCTCTTCCCGGATCGCGGCTTCCGTCTCGCTCATGCCCCTATCTTACAGGCAGCGGCTCGGCCGGCAGCCGGGCCGCGGCGCTCCACGCCTCCGCTCCGCCGCGCAGGACCACGGCGCGGGCGTAGCCGCGCCGGCGCAGGGCGCGCGCGGCGCGCACCGCCGAGACGTCGTTGGGGCAGGCGCAGTAGGTGACGATGTCGCGGTCGTAGGGGAAATCGTAGGCGGCGGGCTGGCCGCGGGCCTCGAGCACGGCCAGTTCCACCGGCACGCTGCCCGGCACCCCGGCCTGGTCTTCGCGCAGCAGCTCGGAGCGCAGGTCCAGCACCAGCGGCTGCGGCTGCTGCTCCAGCAAGCGGCGCAATTCCGCCACATCGATGCGCGGCACGCCGCCGCCGCGCGCGATCAGCCAGCGCTGCACCGCGCGGTAGGCGACGTAAGCCAGCAGCAGCGCGGCGGCGACGTGCAGCACCACCTGCAGGTGCTCGCGGCCGTAATCGAACACCCGGTCGATCTGGTCGCGGAAGACGTAGCCGAGGGCGAGGTAGACGCTGGCCCACAGCAGGGTGCCGAACGAGGAGGCGGCGAGGAAACGCAGCGCCGGCATGCGGATCGCGCCGGCGATGGGCGGCGCCACCAGCGAGATGCCGGGGATGAACTTGGAGAACAGCAGGGAGGCCAGGCCCCAGCGCACGAAGATCGACTGGGTCATGCGCACGCAGGTGTCGGGCGACAGGGAAACCTTGCACAGCATGCGCAGCACTTTCTGGCCGAAGCGCACCCCGGCCAGGTACCAGCCGAGGTTGGCGACCAGGGCCGCCGCCACCGCCGCGGCCAGCACCGCCGGGGCCGAGACTTGGCCGCTTGCCACCAGCGCGCCGGCGGCGACCAGCACGGTGAAGGAAGGCAGCGGCACCCCGCCCTGCTCCAGCAGCACGGCCAGGAAGACGAGCAGCGCGCCGTGTTCGGGCAGGTTGCGGATGAAAGCAGTCACGGTCGGTCCTTCCGGGGAACCTCTGGGCTGCGGCGAATGTGGTGCCGCCGCGGGCCGGGTTCAAGGCGCGCGCATCTTACGCCTGCGCCGCGGCGGCGTCAGCGTCCGGCTGGCGGATTCAGGCGCCGGCCGCCCGCCGCTCGGCGCGCGCCGCACTCCACACCTCGCGCGCCGCGTCGGCGTTGAGGACGGCGATGCCCAGGCCGACCAGCAGGTCCGGCCAGGCGGACCGCAGCCGCGCGGTGACCAGGCCGGCGGCGATGATGGCCAGGTTGGCCAAGGTGTCGTTGCGCGCCGACAGGAAGGCGGCCCGCGTCAGGCTGCCGCTGCCGCCGCGGTGGCGCGCCAGCAGCAGGGCGCAGCACAGGTTGACCAGCAGGGCTCCGCCGCCGGTCAGCGACAGCGCCAGCGCCGCCGGCGGCAGCGGCTGCCACAGCTTGTGCGCGGCCGTCCACAAGGTCGCCAGCCCCGGCACCAGCAGGATGCCGGCGAGCACCATGCCCAGACGGGCGCGCCGCGCCGCGCTCCAGCCCAGCGCGACGGCGATCAGCAGGTTGATCGAGGCGTCCTCGAGGAAATCGACGCTGTCGGCGAACAGCGACACCGAGCCGATCGCCAGGGCGACGCCGAACTCCACGCCGAAGTACGCCAGGTTGAGCAGCGCCACCGTGATCACCACCCGGCGCAGCGGCATGCTCAGCCCTCGCGCTCGAGGATGTGGCACAGGCGCAGGCCGTCGGCGCCGTCCTCGTAGTAGCCGGGCAGCTTTTTATCCTCGCGGTAGCCGAGTTTGGCGTAGAGGGCGCGCGCCGCGGCGTTGTCCACCCGCACTTCCAGCTTGATGCGCCGCAGTCCGAGGCGCCGCGCCTCGGTCTCGGCGGCGCGCACCAGGCGCTCGGCGAAGCGGCGGCCGCGCGCCGGCGGCGCCACCACCACCGAGTAGATGCGGGCGGTGCCGCTGTTCTTGCGCGTCAGCAGGATCAGGTTGCCGACCACGGCGCCTTGCAGCTCGGCGACCCAGGCGCGGGCCGAGGGCGAGCGCAGGAAGTGCCGCACCGAGCGCAGCGACATGCGGTCGCTGGGGAACAGCTCCTCCAGGGTCAGGATGGCCGCGTCGTCCTGGTGGTGGGCGGGGCGTACCCGGCCTTCTTCGTCGCTCATGCTAGGGCTTGGGATCGATCAGGGGCTCCGCGGATGATGCCAGCCCCCGCGGCGGCCCGCGAACGGGCACAATGCGTCCGTCCACCGCCAACACCGCGCCCATCGTGAGACTCCCGGTCCGAGCCTGCGGCACCCTCTTGCTGATCGCCCTGCTGGCCGCGCCGGCCGGCGCCGACGACACCATCGCCACCGACAGCGGCGGCGGCAGCCTGAAGCCGAAGTGGGAGCTGGGCATCGCCGGCGCCGTCGGCACCGAGCCGGACTACCCGGCCTCCGACCGCTACCGGCCGCGGCCGGTGGCCTTCCCGTATTTCATCTACCGCGGCGGCTTCTTCCGCTCCGACGAGAACGGCCCGCGGGTGCGGACGCAGATCCAGCCCAACGTCGAGCTGACGGTCAGCGGCAGCGCCTCCTTCGGCTCGCACGCCGAGTCCTCCGGCCCGCGCGCCGGCATGCCCAAGCTCGACTACCTGTTCGAACTGGGCCCGAACCTGCGCATCACCGCCCTGCGCTTGTCCCCGGACAGCAGCCTGCGCCTGGACCTGCCGCTGCGCGCGGTGTTCAGCCTCAACGGCCTGCACTCGGCCTACCAGGGCCTGACCTTCGAACCCCTCCTCGGCCTGCACACGCGCAACCTGTTCGACAGCGGCTGGAGCGGCTACGCCGGCGTCGGCCCGGAATGGGCCAGCGGGCGCATCCAGCGCTACTTCTACCAGGTCGACGCGCAGTACGCCCTGCCCGACCGCCCGGCCTACGACGCGCACGGCGGCTACCTCGGCAGCCGCCTGGAGCTGGGCGCCAGCCACAAGCTGGGCCGCGACTTCCGCGTGTTCCTGTTCAGCCGGATCGACGACTACGCCGGCGCCGAGAACGGGGACAGCCCGCTGTACAAGACCCGCTTCGGCTACACCGCGCTGGCCGGCCTGAGCTGGACCTTCTGGCGCTCGCACAACCTGGTGCAGGCGCCGCAGTAGCGCCCGGCCCGAACCGGGAAGGCGCAGGGTGACGGGCTGCTGAAGCCGGCGCCGTCATGGCCCCCGCGCAGAGCGGCGGGATTCAGCGCCCTTCCGGTTCCTTCGCCCGCGTCTGCACGTCCAGCTTGCGCACGAAGTACTCCATGATCTTGCGGTAGATCTGCTCTTTGAGTACCAGGTCTTCCACGCCGAAGTCGATGTTCGGATTGTCGTTGACCTCGATCACCTTGACCACGTTGCCGAACTGCTTGAGATCGACGCCGTAGAGGCCGCTGCCGATGGCGCGGGCGGCCTGCACCGCCACGCCCAGCACTTGCCTGGGAACGTCCTTGATGTCGAGCGTTTCGTGGTCGCCCTCGCGCTTGGCGCCGTTCTTGTCGCGCTTGACCACCTGCCAGTGGGCCGGCGCCATGAAGTAGCGGCAGGCATAGAGCGGCTGGCCGTCGAGCACGCCGACGCGCCAGTCGTACTCGGTGGGCTCGAATTTCTGCGCCACCACCAGGTCGGAGCGCTCCAGGAACTCGCGCGTCTCGCGCTTGAAGTCGGCGTCGGTCTCGACCTTGATCACACCCTTGGAGAATTGCGAGTCGGGCTGCTTCAGCACCAGCGGGAAGCCCAGCTCGCGCACCACCTGGCTCAGGTTGGCGCGGTGCACCAGCATGGTCTTGGGCTGCGGGATGCGGTGGCGGTCCATCAGCTGCGCCAGGTAGACCTTGTTGGCGCAGCGCAGGATCGACTCGGGGTCGTCCACCACCACCAGGCCCTCGCGCGCGCCGCGGCGGCTGAAGCGGTAGGTGTGGTGGTTGACCGCGGTGGTCTCGCGGATGAACAGGGCATCGTACTCGGCGACATGGCCGTAGTCGCCCTTGTCGAGGAAGTCGACGGAGAAGCCCAGGTCCTCCGCCGCCCTTTCGAACTGCTTCAGCGCACGGGCGTTGGACGGCGGCTCCTTCTCGTCCTCGTTGACCAGGATGGCCAGGTCGTAGCGGGTCGAGTCGCGCTTGCGGCGCGGGCCGCGGCGGCGGGTGAAGTACTCGCGCGCGGTCTGGTAGAGGAATTCGTGATGCGCCGCCGGCACCTCGCCCAGGGCCACGGCGTTGAGCGTGTCGACGCGCCACTCGTCGCCGCGCCAGACGAACTTGGCCTGCAGCAGCGGCGCCGGGAACAGGTTGAACAGCGCCCGCGCCAGCCGCTCGTGGCGGATGTAGGGGCTGTCGCCGAAATAGACGTTGAGGATGTATTCGCTGGAGCCGAGCCGCGCCAGGCTGTGCTGGATCAGCTCCTCGATCTCGTCGTTGATGACCGAGGGACTCTCCGCCAGCTTGAGGTCCTGCACCGTGGTGATGTCCGGCAGGATCTTGTGGCCGCGCGCCCCGGCCAGCAGCGACACGTAGTAGCCGGTGGTCTGGTAGCCGAAGCTGCGGCACAGGTTGTAGACACGCACGCCGCGCAGGCGGGTGAAGGAATCCTGCGTCAGGTAATCCCAGGCGGTGACCACGTCCACGCCGGGAATGTCCACCGGCCAGTCCGATCGCTGATCGACCACCACGATGCCGCTCAAGCCGTCCCCCGCACGATCGTGTGAGGGGGTTCCCGGAACTCGGGCATCCGTGCCTGCGGCATGGGTTGTAAGGGCTCTTCCGACTCTTCTGTCGTCATCCGGATTGCGGCGATGCGCTGGTGTCCGCCGCGCAGGCGAATGCTAACACGCGCCGGCCGCGGCGAAACGTGACCGGAGCCGCGGATCGCGCGGCGCGGGCGGGCGGCGCCCTGCTGACAGAAGGCTGTCAGCAGGACCGGCGCAGCCTATGCAGCGTGCACTCCGCACCCGACGTTCCCCTTACGAGAGAGAGCAAGTCATGAACCGCAAAGAACAGCGCCGCAACCTCCCCGTCTGGTTCGAGATTCCCGTCAGCGACATGCCGCGCGCGGTGAAGTTCTACGAGACCCTGTTCCAGTCGACCCTGATCCGCGAGAGTGGCGGCCCGATCGACATGGCGATCTTCCCGCGCCGCGACGAGGGCGGCACCACCGGCTGCCTGGCGCATGGCGGCTTCCTCAAGCCGGGCGAGGCCGGCACCGTGGTCTACCTCAACGCCGACCCGGAGCTGGACAAGGCCCTCGAGCGGGTCCAGGCCGCCGGCGGCGAAGTGCTGGTGCCGCGCACCGAACTGCCGGACGACATCGGCTGCTTCGCCGTGTTCCGCGACAGCGAAGGCAACCGCGTCGGCCTGCACGCGCTGGCCTGAGGATGCCGCCATGATCCTGGGACTGCGCACCGCGATCTACCCCACGCCGGAACTGGCTGACGGCAAGGCCTGGTACAGCCGGGTGCTCGGCACCCCGCCCTACTTCGACGACCCGCGCTACGTCGGCTTCAGCGTCGGCGGCTTCGAGCTGGGCCTGATCCCCGACGGCCGTCCCGGCGCCCTCGGCTCGCAGGTGTACTGGGGCGTGCCGGACATCGACTCGGAGCTGGCCCGCCTGGTGCGGCTCGGCGCCAAGCTGAACGAGCCGGCGCGCGAGGTCGGCGAGGGCATCAAGGTGGGCTCGGTGCTGGACCCGTTCGGCAACGTCTTCTGCCTGATCCAGAACCCGCACTTCGACCCGAGGACGGTGAATTGAACGCCCGGGCGATCCGGCGCCCGCGGCCCGTCCCGGCCCCGGCCGATGCGGGAGCAGGATTTCCCGCAGCGGCTGTCGAAACCGGCCCGATTCGTTCGACATAGGTACAGGAGCGGGGCATCGGCCCCGCTCCTTCGAACCGGCTTCCAAGGAGCAACACCATGAACCACCATGACTCCGGCAGCACCCGCCCCTTCGGCCTGCTGCGGCGCTGCGCCCGCATCGGCTTCGCCGTGCTGGCGCTGCTGCAGCCCGACCTCGCCCTGGCGGTGTCGCCGATGCTCGGGCTGCTGCGGACGCCGGCATGAGGCATCGCGCGGGGCGGCGGCAAACGGCAGCCGCTATGCTTGAGGCCCTATGAGACGTGCCGACCGCCTGTTCCAGATCGTCCAGTACCTGCGCGGACGCCGCCTCACCACGGCGCAGCAGCTGGCGGAGTGGCTGCAGGTCTCGCAACGCACGGTCTACCGCGACATCCAGGACCTGGAGCGCACCGGCGTGCCGGTGGAGGGCGAGGCCGGTGTCGGCTATCGCCTGCGGCCCGAGTTCGACCTGCCGCCGCTGATGTTCACCTTCGAGGAGGTGGAGGCGCTGGTGGCCGGCGCGCGCATGATCGGCAGCTGGGGCAGCCCGGAACTGCGCCAGGCCTCCGAGCTGGCACTGGCCAAGATCGCCGCGGCGCTGCCGGAAGCCCGCCGCATCGAGCTGGAGCGCACCCGGCTGTATGCGCTGAACTTCGCCGGCGACGAGCTCAGCGGCGGCGACGTGCTGGACACGCTGCGCCACGTCATCGCCGGCCGCATGGTGACCCTGCTCGACTACAAGGACGCGGCCGGCCAGCCGAGCACCCGCCACGTCTGGCCGCTGGGCCTGTATTTCTGGGGCCACGTCTGGTCGCTGGCGGCCTGGTGCGAGCTGCGCCAGGACTTCCGCAACTTCCGACTGGACCGCGTCGTCGGCGCCTTCTCCACCGAGCGCCAATACCCGGACCAGGCCGGGCGCCGGCTCGAGGACTTCGTGCGCACCATGCGCAGCAAGCCCAAGTCCTGAAACTCCATGGAACGCGGCACGCGGTGCGCCGTCAAAAGCAACACATGGAAGTGATCCGCGCCGTGCGCGCGGATTTTGAACCGCGCATGGACCTGCCCGAATTCCTGCATCTGCCCGACAGCCCCTGGGTCGGCGCCCTCGCCGGGGCGCTGCTGGTCCTGGCCGGGTCCCTGCTGGCGGAGCTGACCGGCGGCGTCATCCTGCTGCGGCTGCTGCCCGAGCGGTCCATGCTCGGCGGCGTGCTGCGCCACCTGCGCGGGCCGCTGCGCCTGGCGCTGCCGCTGCTGGCGCTGCAGTTCTACTGGTTCGGCGTCGACGATGGCCTCAAGCAGATCGGGCGGGTGCGGCACCTCAATGCGCTGGCCGTGGTCTTCGCGCTGACCCTGCTGTCGGCGCGCTTCGTCGCGGTGGCGGCGGGCGAGCTGGTCAAGCGCTATCCCTACGACGTGGCGGACAACCTGCAGGCGCGGCGCGTGCTGACGCAGGCGCGGGTGCTGAGCCGCAGCCTGATCTTCCTGATCGTGCTGATCGGCGCCGCGCTGGGCCTGATGACCTTCCCCACCGTGCGCCATCTGGGCACCAGCCTGCTGGCCTCGGCCGGCGTCGCCGGCCTGGTGATCGGCCTGGCCGCCAAGTCGGTGCTGGGCAACCTGCTGGCCGGCCTGCAGCTGGCCCTGACCCAGCCGATCCGCTACGACGACGTGCTGATCGTGCAGGGCCAGTGGGGCCGGGTCGAGGAGATCACCATGACCTACGTCGTGGTGGCGCTGTGGGACGAGCGGCGCCTGGTGGTGCCGCTGCAGTGGTTCATCGAGAACCCGTTCGAGAACTGGACCCGCACCACCTCGCACCTGATCGGCAGCGTGTTCTGGTGGGTGGACTACGGCGTGCCGCTGGACCCGCTGCGCGCCGAGCTGAAGCGCCTGTGCCAGGAGGCGCCCGAGTGGGACGGCCGCGTCTGCGTGCTCCAGGTCACCGACACCAGCGAGAAGAGCATGCAGCTGCGCGGCCTGGTCAGCTCGGTCGACTCCGGCCGCAACTGGGACCTGCGCTGCAAGGTGCGCGAAGGCCTGATCGACTGGATCAGGCAGCACCACCCGCAGGGCTTGCCGCGCCTGCGCGCCGAACTCGGCCGCGATTCCCTCACCGATCCGGCGGCAACGGCTGCGCCGGCGCATTAGGCTGTCGACCACATCGTCCAGGACTTCGCCATGCCCGACACCCTCATCGCCACCCGCGGCGCCGGCTCGACCCTGGTGGAGGCCGGCTACGCTCTCGCCGGCGCAGAGCTGCGCATCGAATACATGGACTACGAGCAGCCCGGACCGGAGCAGGAGCGGCTGATCCGCCTCAACCCGCTGCGCCAGGTGCCGACCCTGCTGCGCGCCGACGGCAGCCTGATGACGGAGAGCGCGGCGATCCTGCTGCACCTGGCGGAAACCCGGCCGCAGGCCAGGCTGATGCCGGCGCCGCAGGACCCGCGCCGGGCCGAGTTCCTGCGCTGGCTGCTGTTCCTCAACACCGCGATCTATCCCACCTTCACCTACGGCGACGAACCGCAACGCTGGGTGCAGGGCGAGACCGCTGCGGCGCAGCTGCGCGCCAGCACCGACCGCCGTCGCGAGGAAGGCTGGCTCCAGCTCGAGCGCGCGCTGGAGCCGGCGCCCTGGCTGCTCGGGGCGGATTTTTCCTTGCTCGACCTCTACGTCGGCGTGATGAGCCGCTGGCGGCCGCGCCGCGAATGGTTCGCCCGCGAATGCCCGCGCCTGCACGCGGTCGCGCTGGCGGTGGAAGCGCGGCCGGAGCTGGCGGAGGTGTGGCGGCGCAATTTCGCCTAGCCCGGGCCCAGCGGCCGGAGATGCGAAAAAGGGCGCCGCCGTAGAAAAAGCGACGGGCTGTAGCCGTACTGTTTGCGCTGCCCGGCGCCTTTGCGCCGGACCGCTGCGGCTTAGGGCTTGTTCACGCTATTTCGATCGCTGCGATCAAATAGCGTGAACTGGCCCTAGTCGGCGCGGTCGGCGCGCTTGCGCTCGTGTTCCTTCAGGTACTTCTTGCGCACGCGGATGGCGACCGGGGTCAGCTCGACCAGTTCGTCGTCGTTGATGAACTCCAGCGCCTGCTCCAGCGAGAACTTCACCGCCGGGGTCAGCAGCACGTTCTCGTCCGAGCCGGCGGCGCGGATGTTGGTCAGCTTCTTGCCCTTGAGGACGTTGACCACCAGGTCGTTGTCGCGGGCGTGGATGCCGACGATCTGGCCCTCGTACACCTCGTCACCCGGCTCGGAGATCATGCGGCCGCGCTCCTGCAGGTTGAACAAGGCGTAGGCCGGCACCGAGCCGGTGTCGTTGGAGATCATCACGCCGTTGTGGCGCTGGCCGATGTCGGTGTTCTCGGCCCTGGGGCCGAAATGGTCGAAGTTGTGGAACAGCAGGCCGGTGCCCTTGGTCATGGACATGAACTCGGTCTGGAAGCCGATCAGCCCGCGCGAGGGGATGCTGTACTCCAGGCGCACGCGGCCCTTGCCGTCCGGCACCATGTTCTGCATCTTGCCGCCGCGCTCGGCCAGGCCCTGGATCACGCCGCCCTGGTCCTTGTCCTCGACGTCGGCGACCAGCGCCTCGTACGGCTCGCAGACCTGGCCGTCGATCTCCTTGAGGATCACCTGCGGCCGCGACACCGCCACTTCATAGCCTTCGCGGCGCATGTTCTCGAGCAGGATGCCCAGGTGCAGCAGGCCGCGGCCGGAGACGCGGAACTGGTCGGGCGACTCGCCCGGCTCGACGCGCAGCGCCACGTTGGTGCGCAGCTCGCGCTGCAGGCGGTCGCTGATCTGGCGCGAGGTGAGGAACTTGCCTTCCTTGCCGGCGAACGGCGACTTGTTGACCTCGAAGGTCATGCTCATCGTCGGCTCGTCGACCTGCAGGGTCGGCATCTGCTCCGGGTTCTTCGGATCGCAGATCGTCTCGGAGATGCCCAGCTCGGCGATGCCGGTGACGGCGATGATGTCGCCGGCCTCGGCCTCGGGCACCTCGATCTTGTCCAGGCCCATGAAGCCCAGCACCTGCAGCACGCGGCCCTGGCGCACCACGCCGTCGCGGCCGACCACCGCCACCGGGCTGTTGCTCTTGATCTTGCCGCGGCTGATGCGGCCGGTGCCGATCACGCCGACGTAGCTGGAATAGGCCAGCGAGGTGACCTGCATCTGGAACGGACCTTCGGCGTCGACCTTGGGCGGCGAGACCTTGTCGACGATGGTCTGGAACAGCGGGTCCATGTCGCCTTCGCGCACCTCGGCGTCGAAGCCGGCGTAGCCGTTCAGGGCCGAGGCGTAGACCACCGGGAAGTCGAGCTGCTCGTCAGTGCCGCCGAGGCGGTCGAACAGGTCGAACACCTGGTCGATGACCCAGTGCGGGCGCGCGCCCGGACGGTCGACCTTGTTCACCACCACGATCGGGTTGAGGCCCATGTTGAAGGCCTTCTGCGTGACGAAGCGGGTCTGCGGCATCGGGCCGTCGACTGCGTCGACCAGCAGGCAGACGCAGTCGACCATCGACAGCACGCGCTCGACCTCGCCGCCGAAGTCGGCGTGGCCCGGCGTGTCGACGATGTTGATGCGGTATTCGGTGCTGGTGCGCTTGTCGGTCCAGCGGATCGCCGTGTTCTTGGCCAGGATGGTGATGCCGCGCTCGCGCTCGAGGTCGTTGGAATCCATCACGCGCTCGCCCAGGTTCTCGCGGGCGTCGAGCGTGCCGGACTGGCGCAGGAGCTTGTCCACCAGGGTGGTCTTGCCATGATCGACGTGGGCGATGATGGCGATGTTGCGAAGATTCTGAATCACGGGGGCAGCACCAAGGATGAAAACAACAAGAATCGTGCGGGGCGATGGATCGCCCCTCAGGCGGTCCGCGCCGGGGACGGCGCGGCGGGAAACCGGACCTTGAGTCCGGTTGCCCAAAAGATCGCGGATTGTACGCGCAAGGATGTGAAAGTGCATCCGTTTCCGCCGGGAATTTCTTACTTTTCCGCAGCTTCCGCGGCTTTGACAGCTTCGCGCAGCCCATCATCGCATCTGGGTATAAATAAAGCACCTTTTATGCCTTCCGGTTCTTTCGCCTCCAACCTAGGCTTTGCACCTCGTTGGGAAGAATTCGGAAGCAAGGCGATGAGCGTATTCGGCGGTTTCAAACTCGACGGCCTGGAATGGCGCGGCCCGGTGCTGGTGGTGCCGGGCCTGCGCGGCAGCGGCCACGCCCACTGGCAGACCCTGTGGGAACGCAAATACCCGCGCTTCCAGCGGGTCCATCAGGACGACTGGAACGCGCCGGACCTCGACCATTGGGCGCGGCGCATCGTTGAAACCGCGCTGCAGCTGGACGGGCCGGCGCTGGTGGTGGCGCACAGCTTCGGCTGCCTGGCCGCGGTGCGCGCCGAGAGCTTCCAGTCCAACCTGATCGCCGGCGCCCTGCTGGTGGCCCCGGCCAATCCGGAGCGCTTCGGCATCGAGCGCAGCCTGCCGGCGAAGCCCCTGCTGTTTCCGTCGACCGTGGTGGCCAGCGCCAACGACCCGTGGATGCCGCTGGAGCGCGCGCGTCACTGGGCCGAGCGCTGGGGCAGCGAATTCCTCGACCTCGGCGCCCAGGGCCACATCAATGCCGACTCCGGCCTGGGCGAGTGGGCCGAGGGGCAGCGCCTGATGCACCGCCTTTGTCGCCGCATGACCCGGCGCCCCTCGTCGGCACGGCCGGCGCCGGGGCAGTACGCGCCGCTGGGGTTTGCCTTCTAGGGCCTGTTGACGCCATATCGACCGCTGCGTTGCCCGCGGGAAGGTCCTAGGCACGCGGAATTCCGCTAAAGTCGGGGCATGGAGATCCGGACTTCGCCCCGCACCGCGGCAGGGCGCCAGCGCGGCGGCGCGCTCAGCCTGCTGCTGGCGCTGGTGGTCATCGGCCTGGTGGCCTACTTCGCCCTGCGCGGCACCGGCACCGCCACCCAGGGCAGCGGCGGCCAGCAGCAACTGGTCAGCTGCGAAAAGGTGCTGAGCGACCTGGTGCAGCGCACCGGCGGCATTGGCCCGGACTACAAGGCGGGCTACGACGCCGCGCCCGCCGCCTGCAAGCGCATGCTGCCGCCGCCCGGCGCGGTCGAGCCGCATCCCGGCGGCGACCAGTAGGCCGGGCCATTGCCCGCAGGCGGTGCGGGCGCCTCCCGGGTTACGGCACTGCCCGCAGGCCGGCTACAGGTCTTCGAAGGAGCCACCCCGTCCCTTGCCCGCGGCGAAGCGCGCCGCCCCGCGCAGCGTCTCGCCGCTGTTGAGCACCTCCAGCCCGCGCCGCGTCTCGTTGAGCAGGGCTTCCTCCATGCCCAGGTCGTACTGCTCGTAGGCGCTGAGCCGGTCGTTGCGCAGGCAGCGCTGCGGAAAGCGCACCAACTCCGCGGCCAGCGCCTCGGCGGCGGCGCGCGCATCGCCCTTGGGCACCACGCGGTTGGCCAGGCCGATGTGCAGCGCCTCGGACGCCGGCAGCGGGCGGCCGGTGAGGATCAGGTCCATGGCGCGCGACAGGCCGATCAGGCGCGGCAGGCGGATGGTGCCGCCGTCGATCAACGGCACGCCCCAGCGGCGGCAGAACACGCCGAACACCGCGTCCTCTTCCATCACCCGCAGGTCGCACCACAGCGCCAGCTCCAGGCCGCCGGCCACGGCGTAGCCGGACACGGCGGCGATCACCGGCTTGGTCAGGCGCATGCGGGTGGGGCCGAGCGGGCCGTCGCCGCCCTCCTCGACCCGGTTCGGCCGGCGTCCCTCGGCCAGGGCCTTGAGGTCGGCGCCGGCGCAGAAGTGACCGCCGGCGCCCCACAGCACCGCCACGTCGGACTCCGCATCGGCGTCGAAGGCGAGGAAGGCCTCGGCCAGCGCCTCGGCGGTGGCGCGGTCGATGGCGTTGCGCAGCTGCGGGCGGTCGATGATGACGGTGGTGACGCGGTCCAGCTTTTCGATGCGTACGCTCATGCCCGGCTCCGTGACCGATGTGCCATGCGCCTCATCGTAGACTAGAGCCTTCGTCCAGGGAGAGCGCCATGATCATCGTGACCACCGAAACCATCGCCGGCCACCGCGTGCAGGAAACCAAGGGCCAGGTCTTCGGCGTGGTGGTGCGCAGCCGCGGCATCGGCGGCAACATCATGGCCGGCCTGCGCTCGCTCGGCGGCGGCGAGATTCCCGAGTACACCCAGCTGCTGGAGGAAGCGCGGCGCCATGCCATCGACCGGCTGCGCCTCAACGCCACCAAGATGGGCGCCAACGCCGTGATCATGATGCGCTTCGACTCGGCCGAGATCGGCCAGACCATGTCGGAGATCGTGGCCTACGGCACCGCGGTCGTGATCGAGCCGGCGGCCTGACGTGTTGCGCAAGGTGCTGGTGGCCGTCGGCGTGCTGCTGCTGCTCGCCGCCGCGGTGTTCCTGGCGCTGGGCCTCTACCCGTTCCTGCCGCACCTGCTGGTGCTGGGGCTGATGCTCAGCGCCGGCATCGTCTGGGAGCGCTGGCAGTACAAGAAGCCGCAGGCCGGGCCGGACCCGGGCTGGCGCGCCACCGGCGAGCGCTTCGTCGACCCGCAGAGCGGCAAGACGCTGGAGGTGTACTTCGACCCGCGCAGCGGCGAAAGCCACTACGTCGAGCTGCCGCCGTCCTGAAGCCTAGGGCGGTGCGCCGGCGGCGGCCGGCAGCCGGTCTTCGTAGGCCTGGTCGGTGAGCGTGCGCAGGAAGGCGACGATGGCGTCGATCTCGCCCTCGTCGAGGCTCGGCTTCATGCCTTCGCGGCGGTTGTAGGGCGTGGAGTTGATGTTGAGGTTGCGCCGGTAGGCCGCCGGCACGTCGTCGAACATCCTGCCCTTCGGATACCAGGTCCAGGGGTCGGTGCCGCGGGTGGCGTAGTACCGCACCACCGTGCGCAGGTCCTTGAAAAAGCCGTTGTGCATGTAGCGCTCGCGCACCGCGACATTGCGCAGCGAGGGCGTGCGGAAGTAGCCGCACCACTGCTCCGGCTGCGGCCAGTGCCGCGCCTTCGCCGTTTCGCACAGGCCGAGATCGTGGTGGGCCGGGTCGCGGTTGGCCGGCAGCGCCGGGTTGCGCGGCACCGCCACCGCCTCGTAGGCATAGTCGGTGAACAGCGAGCGCGCCGGGTCGCTGGAGGTCTCGTTGAAGCCGTGGCAGGAGGCGCAGTTGCCCTTGTCGGGATTGCGGAACAACGCCAGGCCACGCAGCTCCTGCGCCGTCAGCCGGCCCTTGCCGCGGATGAAGTCGTCGTAGCGCGAGCTGAACGGCGCCATCCCGTCGCTTTGCAGGAAGGCTTCCAGCGCCTCTCCCAGCGCCGCCATGCCCCGCGCGGGCGTGGCGAACACGGCCGCGCCGAAGCGGCGGCGGAACTCCCCGGCGTAAGGCGCGCGCGCCAGCTTGCGCACCACCATGGCGGCGCCGCGGTTGTTCATCTCCAGCGGATTGGTCAGCGGCTGCACCGGCAGCTGCGCCAGGGTGTCGATGCGGCCGTCGGCGAACAGGCCTCCCCGCGGCTCGGGCACCACGGCGTCGTCGTCCATGAACAGGTACAGCGGCGGCGCGTAGCGCGCGTACAGCAGCGAGGGGGTGTTGCGCGTGCCGAAGCGGTCCGGACGGCTGCCGGGGGCGGCGCCGATGGCGGAGCCGCGGTCGCCGGAAAAGGCCCGGCGTGGATCATGACAGCCGGAGCAGGCCAGGCCGGCCGGCTCGGACAGCGCCGGGTCGAAGAATACCCGGCGCCCCAGCGCGGCGAGCTCGGGCCGCGCCGCGAACGCGCGTTGCGGCGCGATCACTCTGTAGCGCAGCGTGCTGTCGCCGTACGGGCGCTCCGGCGGCAGGTCGGCGCGCGCCGCCGTCGCGGCCAGCGCCAGAACTGCGACGGACGCGGCCCGGCCGCCGCGCCCGCTTCGCATCCCCCGCGGCAAGCGCTTAGCTGTTCGGGTCGATGAAACCGGACTTGTCGCAGCTCAGCCTGGCCGCGGCGAAGCCGCAGCTGGTGAGCAGCTTGCCGTCCACCGTGTAGGCCTTGAAGGTCCAGCTGCCCGCGGCCGCGCCGCGCTCCATGATCATGAAGCCGTAGGTGCTGGTGTGGCTGATGCTCTCCAGCGTGGCGCCGGCGGCCACGTTATCGGAGGCCGGGAACGGATCCGGCAGGTTGACGTCGAGGGCGTCGCCGCCGTTGCCGGCGACGATGGTCGCGGGCTGGCCGGTGCTGAAGTTCAGCGCCTGGAAGTCGTGGACGTGGCCGTGCATCGCCAGCTGCACGCCGGGCGGATAGTAGGCGGTGGAGTTGAGGCTGTTCATCACCGACTGCAACGCCTGGTTGCCCGGCGCCGGATCGGCGCCGGTGACCGGGGCGTAGCCGAGGATCGGGTGATGGTTGGCGAAGATGGTGGTGACGCCGCTCTTGGCCGCCAGCGCCGCCACCTTCATGAACTGCTGCTGGTAGGTGACGAACTGCGCGTCGGTGGTCTTGAGCGCCGCCGCGCCGGTCTTGGCCGAGTCGAAGACGATGACCTGGGTGTCGCTGCCCAGGGCCACGGCGTAGGGATAGGAATAGTTGGCGAAGCTGTCGTTGACCGGATCGTCGCAGGAGCGCTCGACGTCGTACGCCTCGGTATCGAGGAAGCGGAACCAGCCCTGGCCGGCGCGGGCGCATTCCTCGTGGTTGCCGCGCACCACCACCCAGGGCGCGGCCGCCAGCAGCGGCGCCGCCGGGGTGAAGAGGTCGGCGTCCCAGGTATCCCAGCCATAGCCCCAGGGGCTGCCGGCGCAACCGGCGGTGCCGTCGGGGCAGGCGTTCTCGCGGTACTGGTAGTCGCCGATGTGCAGCACCAGGTCCGGCTGCATCGCCGCCACCGCCTGCGCCGTCCTGGCGAAGGGCCACTGCGCGGGATCGGAGCAGGACTGGAAGCTGTTGCTGGATTTCTTCATGCGGCAGCCGGTATCGGCGATGATCGCGATGCGCTGCGGGCTGGCCTTGGGCAGCGGCAACGTGCGCGAGGCCACCGTCACCTTCTGCGCCGTGGACGGCAGCCTGGCTTCGCACACCGTCACCGGGAAATCGGAGGGCTTGGAGTCCGCCGCGGCGCTGGCGGTGGTGCGCTGCGGCACCGTCGCCGGGCCGACGCGCTGGCTCATGCGGCTGCTGCTGCCGTCGACGACGATCAGCGGGCAGCCGGCATAGGTGGTGATGACGCGGGCGATGGCCTGGTTCTGGTCGCCGATCTCGACCCAGGCGGCGCGCAGGTTGGCGTCCTGGCTGGCCGCGTCGGGCGCGGGGTTGTTGTTGTCGGAACAGGCCGGCGCCAGCGCGGCGAAGACGGCGGCGGAAATGAAACCGGCGGCGGCATAGGCCCGGGCGCCGAAGCGGCGCCGGAAGTTGGCGTGTTCCACGTGTCGCTCCCTGGGATCGTTTAGACGATCCGGAGAGCTTAGGCAGCGTCTGTTGATGTTTCGTGACGCGCCCGTGGCAGCCGGCGCTCAGTCCGCCAGCTTCACCGCCGCCGCGGCGCGGCGCGCCTTGGCGCGGGCCTCGTCGATCGAGGCGCCCAGCGCCAGCGCCACGGCCATGCGGCGCTTGCCGACGATCTCCGGCTTGCCGAACAGGCGCAGCTGGGTGTCGGGCTCGGCCAGGGCCTGGTCCAGGCCGGCGTACAGCGGCGCCTTGCGGTCGCCCTCGAACAGGATGGCGCAGGAGGCGGCCGGGCCGCGCTGGCGGATATTCGGAACAGGCAGGCCGAGAATGGCGCGGGCGTGCAGCGAGAACTGCGGCAGGTCCTGCCCGATCAGGGTGACCAGGCCGGTGTCGTGCGGACGCGGCGAAACCTCGCTGAAGATCGCCGCCTCGCCGCGGATGAACAGCTCCACGCCGAACACGCCGCGGCCGCCGAGCGCGGCGGTGACCTTGGCCGCGATCTCCTGCGACTGCCGCAGGGCGATGGGCGACATCGGGTGCGGCTGCCAGGACTCGCGATAGTCGCCGTCGACCTGCAGGTGGCCGATGGGCTCGCAGAAGCTGGTGCCCCCGGCGTGGCGCACCGTCAGCAGGGTGATCTCGTAGTCGAAGGGAACGAAGCCCTCGACGATGACGCGCCCGGCGCCGGCGCGGCCGCCGGCCTGGGCATAGGCCCAGGCCCTGGCGACCTGGTCTTCCGTCTTCACCGTGCTCTGGCCCTTGCCGGAGGAGGACATCACCGGCTTGACCACGCAGGGCAGGCCGATCGCCTTCACCGCCGCGCGGTACTCGTCCTCGGTGCCGGCGAAACGGTAGGGCGAGGTCGGCAGCTTCAGCTCCTCGGCGGCGAGGCGGCGGATGCCCTCGCGGTCCATGGTCAGCCGCGCCGCCAGGGCCGTCGGAATGACCGTGTATCCCTCCTTCTCCAGCTCCTGCAGGGTCGGGGTGTGGATCGCCTCGATCTCCGGCACGATCAGGTGCGGCTTTTCCTGCTCGATGACCCGGCGGACCGCGGCGCCGTCGAGCATGTTGATGACATGGCAGCGGTGCGCCACCTGCATCGCCGGCGCGTCGGGGTAGCGATCGACGGCGATGGTCTCGACGCCGTAGCGCTGCAGCTCGATCACCACTTCCTTGCCCAGCTCGCCCGAGCCGAGCAGCAGGACGCGGGTGGCCCGGGGGCTGAGGGGGGTGCCGAGGGTGGTCATATGGCGGGTACAGGAGGAGAATAGACTGCGTATTCTGCTTCGCCCCCTGCACGGGCGCAAAGCCGGTCCCCGAACAAGAACTCGCCACCGATGAACCGCCGCACCAAGATCCTCGCCACTCTCGGCCCCTCCACCGACGACCCCGCCGTGCTGCGCCGCATCCTGCTCGCCGGGGTCGACGCCGTCCGCCTCAACTACTCCCACGGCAAGGCCGAGGACCACGCCCGCCGCGCCGCCGCGGTGCGCAAGGTGGCCGAGGAGATGGGCCTGGACATCGGCATCCTGGCCGACCTGCAGGGGCCGAAGATCCGCGTCGAGAGCTTCGCCAACGGCCCGGTGGAGCTGGTGGAGGGCCAGCCCTTCGCCCTCGACACCGCGCTGGGCGCCAACGCCGGCGACCAGCACATCGTCGGCTGCGCCTACCCCGAGCTGCCGCGCGACGTGAAGGCCGGCGACGTGCTGCTGCTCAACGACGGCGCGATCTCGCTGCGGGTGGAGAAGTCGGAAGGCACGCGCATCGACACCACGGTGCTGATCGGCGGCGTGCTGTCCAACCGCAAGGGCATCAACAAGCAGGGCGGCGGCCTCTCCGCCGCGGCCCTGACCGACAAGGACCGCGAGGACCTGCGCCACGCGGTGACGATCGAGGCCGATTTCATCGCCATCTCCTTCCCGCGCAGCGCCGCGGACATGGAGGAGGCGCGGCGCCTGCTCAAGGCCGCCGGCGGCAACGCCGCGCTGGTGGCCAAGATCGAGCGCGCCGAAGCGCTGCCGGCGCTGGAGGAGATCGTCGCCGCCTCCGACGTGGTGATGGTGGCGCGCGGCGACCTCGGCGTGGAAATCGGCGACGCCGAACTGCCGGGCTGGCAGAAGCGCATCATCGCCGCGGCGCGCGAAGCCAACCGCATGGTCATCACCGCGACGCAGATGATGGAGTCGATGATCACCAATCCCCTGCCGACCCGCGCCGAGGTGTCCGACGTGGCCAACGCGGTGATCGACGGCACCGACGCGGTGATGCTCTCGGCCGAGACCGCCACCGGCCGCTGGCCGGTCAAGGTGGTGGAGGCGATGGCCCGCGTCTGCACCGCGGCGGAAAGCGCCATGCCGGCGCGCGAGCGCGCGATGGAGCGGCTGGACAAGCACTTCGAGCGCACCGACGAGGCCATCGCCATGGCCACCACCTGGACGGCGCGCCACATGCACGCCAAGGCCATCGTCTCGCTGACCGAATCCGGCAGCACCGCGCTGATGATGTCGCGCTCGGAGACCGGCATCCCGATCTACGCCCTGACCCAGCACGAGCGCACGCGCCGGCGCATGGCGCTGTGCCGCGGCGTCTACCCGGTGCCGTTCCAGCCCAGCAACCTGGAGACGCTCAAGCCGGTGGCCGAAGCCATCGAATGCCTGCGCTACCGCAAGGTGCTGGCGTCCGGCGACCGCGTGCTGGTGACCAAGGGCGACATGACCGGCCCCGGCGGGACCAATTCGATGAAGATCGTGATCGCATAGAGGTGTAAGGTGTGGCGGAGCGCGCCGGAGGGCGCGCCCATGTCCCTGTAGCCCAAGGATGGGAGCAAGAACAGGAGAAGCGCATGGTCCAGGACAGTTTCACGGTGATCGGCCACCGCGGCGCGCGCGGTCACGCCCCCGAAAACACCCTGCTGGCGCTGGACACCGGCATCCGCCTGGGCGCCCACTGGGTCGAGTTCGACGTGCAGCTCCACCCCGGCGGCGCCCTGCTGCTGTTCCACGACCTGAGCCTGGACCGCACCACCAACGGCAAGGGGCCTCTCGCCGACTGCGATTTCGACGCCCTGCGCGGTCTCGACGCCGGCCAGGGCCAGCAGATCCCGACGCTGGAGGAGGCGCTGGACCTGATCGATCAGAAGGTCGGCGTGAACATCGAGCTGAAGACCGCCGACGGCACCGGCGAAGCGGTGGCCGGGGTGCTGCGCCAGTACCTCGCCGCCGGCTGGCCGGCCGAACGGTTCCTGGTCTCCTCCTTCCACCTGCCGGAGCTGTGGGAGTTCCACCAGGCCGCGCCGGAGATCCCGGTGGGCGTGCTGCTCGGCGGCGTGCCCCTGGACTGGGCCGGCTGCGCCACCGAGCTGCAGGCGGCGACGGTGAACATCTCCGCCGAGTTCGTCGACCCGCGCCTGGTCACCGACGCCAAGGTCCACGGCCGCAAGGTCTATGTCTACACCGTCAACGACCCGCAGGAGATGCGGGCGCTGCGGGCCCTGGGCGTGGACGGGGTGTTCACCGACTACCCGGACCGGGCGCTGCGTCTCTAGCCGATGACAACGACGCTTGAGGGAACCGAATGATCGACCTCTACACCGCCGCCACGCCGAACGGCCACAAGGCCTCCATCATGCTGGAGGAGCTGGGCGTGCCGTACACGGTGCACGCGGTGCAGCTGATGAAGGGCGAGCAGAAGAAGCCGGAATATCTGAAGATCAACCCCAATGGCCGCATCCCGACCATCGTCGACCGCGACAACGGCGGCTTCGCGGTGTTCGAATCGGGCGCCATCCTGCTCTACCTGGCGGAAAAATACGGCCGCCTCATCCCGGCCGACGCGAACGGCCGCTCGACGGTGATCCAGTGGCTGATGTTCCAGATGGGCGGCATCGGCCCGATGCAGGGCCAGGCCAACGTCTTCTTCCGCTACTGGCACGAGAAATACCCGCCGGCCATCGAGCGCTACCAGCACGAGACGCGCCGCCTGTACGAGGTGCTGGAGCGGCGCCTGGACGGCCGCGACTACCTTTGCGACGAGTACAGCATCGCCGACATCGCCAGCTTCACCTGGGTCAACATCCACTCCTGGTCCGGCGTGCCGCTCGACGGCCTGCCGCGGCTGAAGGACTGGCGCGAACGCATCCGCGCCCGCCCGGCGGTGCAGCGCGGCCTGGCGGTGCCGGGCGAACGGGCCGACGCCAGCGTCACCGTGCAGGCCGCCCAGGCCATCCTGCAGCGCTGAAGCGGCTTGCGGTGCCGGCTGCCGGTTTCCAGCAAAAGCAAACGCTTGGCGGCGAAACCGCCGGCTGCAACTGGAAACCGCCGGCTGGAAACCGGAAACTGCCTTTGTCACGCAACGGTCATCACGGATGAATCTACTAGCCGAAACCCCCCACGCCCACCGGGCCGAAGCCATGACTGCCGCACCGCCGCAAGTCGCTCCGCCGTACATCAACCGCGAGCTGTCCCTGCTCGAGTTCAACCGCCGCGTGCTGGAGCAGGCCAAGGACGAGACCGTGCCGCTGCTGGAGCGGCTCAAGTTCCTGTGCATCTCCTGCTCCAACCTCGACGAATTCTTCGAGATCCGCGTCGCCGGCCTGAAGCAGATGATGAAGCTGGGCACGCCGCTGGTGGGCCAGGACGGCGTCACCCCGGCGGAGCTGTTCGCCGAGGTCAGCGCCCGCGCCCACGCCCTGGTCGACGAGCAGTACCGCACCCTGAACGAGGTGATGATCCCGGCGCTGGACAAGGAGAAGATCCGCTTCGTGCGCCGCGGCGACTGGACCCCGGAGCTCGATGCCTGGCTGCGCAGCTACTTCCAGAACGAGCTGCTGCCGGTGCTGTCGCCGATCGGGCTGGACCCGGCGCACCCGTTCCCGCGCATCCTCAACAAGTCGCTGAACTTCATCGTGTCACTGTCGGGCAAGGACGCCTTCGGCCGCAACATCGGCTACGCCATCGTGCAGGCCCCGCGCGCGCTGCCGCGGCTGATCCAGATCCCCAAGGGCACCGCCGGCGCCGGTCCGCACGACTTCGTGTTCCTGTCCTCGGTGATCCACGCCTACGTCGACGAGCTGTTTCCCGGCATGCAGGCCACCGGCTGCTACCAGTTCCGCGTCACCCGCAACTCCGACCTGCTGGTCGACGAGAGCGAGGCGGAGGACCTGCTGGAGGCGCTGGAAGGCGAGCTGTCGCAGCGCCAGTGGGGCGACACGGTGCGCCTGGAAGTGGCGCACAACTGCCCCGAGCAGATGTCGCTGTACCTGATGGAGGAGCTGAACCTGGGCTCGGCCGACCTCTACCAGTGCCACGGCCCGGTGAACCTGATGCGGCTGATGGCGCTGCCCGACCTGATCGACCGGCCGGACCTGAAGTACACGCCGTTCGTGCCGCGCGTGGCCAAGCCGCTGGCCGGCGACCTGTTCGCGGCGATGCGCAAGTCCGACCACCTGCTGCAGCACCCCTACGACTCCTTCAGCCCGGTGCTGGACCTGCTGCGCCAGGCGGCGAAGGACCCCAACGTGCTGGCGATCAAGCAGACCCTGTACCGCACCGGCGCCAAGTCGCCGGTGGCCGAGGCGCTGATCCAGGCCGCCCGCGCCGGCAAGGAGGTGACGGTGGTGGTGGAGCTGCGCGCCCGCTTCGACGAGGCCGACAACATCTCCCTCGCCGAAGCGCTGCAGGACGTCGGCGCCCACGTCGTCTACGGCGTGGTCGGCTACAAGACCCACGCCAAGATGATGCTGATCGTGCGGCGCGAGGAGGGCGTGCTGCGCCACTACGCGCACCTGGGCACCGGCAACTACCATCCCCGGACCGCGCGCCTCTACACCGACTACGGCCTGCTCACCGCCGACCCGGCGATCTGCAAGGACGTGCACGGCGTGTTCCTGCAGCTGACCAGCCTGGGCAAGGTGAGCAAGCTCAACCGCCTGCTGCAGTCGCCGTTCACCCTGGCCAAGGGCATGCGCGACCGCATCGAGCGCGAGATGGCCAACGCCGCCAAGGGCAAGAAGGCGCACATCATCGCCAAGATGAACGCACTGGTGGAGCCGGAGATGATCCAGGCCCTGTATCAGGCGTCGCAGGCGGGGGTGCAGATCGACCTGATCGTGCGCAGCATGTGCTCGCTGCGCCCCGGCGTGCCGGGCCTGTCGGAAAACATCCGGGTGCGCTCGATCGTCGGCCGCTTCCTCGAGCACCCGCGCGTGTTCTATTTCGCCAACGGCGGCGAACACGAGCTGTGGCTGTCCAGCGCCGACTGGATGGAGCGCAACCTGTTCCGCCGCGTCGAAGTGGCGTTCCCGGTGCTGGACAAGAAGATCCGCGAGCGCGTCATCGACCAGCTCAACGCCTACCTGGAGGACACCGCCTCGTCCTGGCTGCTGCAGCCGGACGGCAGCTACCAGCGCGCCGCCGCCGAGCGCGGCGGCAAGGGCGTGCAGATCAGGCTGCTGGAGGAGATCGTCGGCAGCGCCTGAAGCGGTTGCCGCTGACGCGTGGACAGTTGCCGGAAAGGGCCGGATGGCGGCCCGGGCGGGCCAGGCTTTTCACCGGCAGCTGATACCGCCTTCTACTCGAAGCGCAGCCGGTAGTCCGCCGCCTGCAGGTATTCCGCCTCCAGCTCCAGGTCCTCGCGCGTCAGCGGGTGGCGGTCGAGCCAGCCGGGGCGGAATTCCAGCCGCACGGTCTTGCCGGTGGCCTCGATCTTCAGCGGGATGCGCAGGCCGGGGGCGCGCGAGCGGTGCAGCAGCACCGCCAGCCGGAACAGGATCGCCAGTTTCTGCACCGGCACTTTCCACGGCTCGGGCAGGTCCTCCAGCGCGCCCTGGGCGAACTTGCCGCGCTGCAGGCGCACCAGGGCGGCAAGCAGCTTCTGGTCGGTCTGGGAGAAGCCGAACAGTTCGGCGTGGCGCAGGATGTACTCGCCGTGGCGGTGCGAGCTGTCATGGGCGATGACCAGGCCGATCTCGTGCAGCAGCGCGGCCCAGGACAGCAGGCGCGCGCCCTCGCGCCCCTGCAGCCCCCATTCCGCCTCCACCTGTTCCAGCAGGCGCAGCGCGGAGCGCTCCACCTCGGCGGCGTGGGGGCGGTCCACGCCATAGCGCTCGGCCATGGCCGAGACCGAGGCGGCGCGCACGTCGCGGTCGTGCAGGCGGCCGAGCAGGTCGTAGATCACGCCTTCGCGCAGCGCGAATTCGGAGGTCTCCATCTTCTTCAGGCCGAGGCTGTCGAACACTCCGGCCAGCACCGCCAGGCCGCCGGCGAACACCGGGCGGCGGTCCTCGCGCAGGCCGGGGAAGTCGAAGTTGTCGACGTGCCCGGCGCGCACCACCAGGTCGAGGGTCTGCTCCAGGGCCTCGCGGGTGATCAGCTCGTCGGTCCAGCCCTGGCCCATCATCACGCGCCAGGCGCCGCGCACGGTGCCGCTGGCGCCGACCGCCACGTCCCAGCCGGCGGCGCGGTAGCGCCGCTCGATGAACTCCAGCTCCACCCGCGCCGCCAGCCGCGCCTCGCGCATGCGCGCCCGCGTCACCTCGCCGTCGGCGAAGAAACGCTGGGTGTGGGTGACGCAGCCCAGCGCCGTGCTCTCCATCAGCCTGGGCTCGGCCAGGCGGCCGACGATCAGCTCGGTGCTGCCGCCGCCGATGTCCACCACCAGGCGGCGCGGCTGGGTCGTGCCCATGCCGTGGGTCACGCCGCTGTACACCAGGCGCGCTTCCTCGACGCCGGAGATGATCTCGATCTCGTGGCCCAGGGCGCGTTCCGCCGCGGCGATGAAGCCGGCGCCGTCGCTCATCTTGCGCAGGGTATTGGTGCCGACCACCCGCACGCGGCGGGCCGGAATACCGTGCAGGCGCTGGCCGAACCGCGACAGGCACTCCAGGGCGCGGGCCTCGGCCTCGGGCAGCAGGCGGTTCCTGGCGTCCAGGCCGGCGCCCAGGCGCACCGCCTCGCGCAGGCGGTCGATCACCTGCAGCTGGCCGCCGCTCTCGCGCGCCACCATCATGTGGAAGCTGTTGGAGCCCAGGTCCACCGCCGCCACCTCGCCGCCGGGCTCGCGCGCGGCGCGGCGCGATGCGGTTCCCCGCAGGCGCGGCATCCGGCCGTTTTTCAAGCGCCGCCCCGCAGGGGCTTGCGGGCGCGGAGGCGGTGGCCGGGCGGAAGCAGCAGGGGCATGACTGGAATCATCGGCAAGCGGTTTCGGCGCACTATAACCGATGGCCGCGCGCCCTCCCCGCGACAGTGGCGCGGGAACGCCACAGGGCCGCCACGGCGGGTGCGCGGCCGGGCGGCGGATTGACGGGAGGCCCCGTTTCTACGAGCATACTGCGACTCTGCGGCCCGACTGCGGAGCGATAAGCCATTGGAGATTCCAAGATGAGAGCAGCGCGATGGGGCTTTGCGGCCCTCACCGCCAGCCTGATGTGCGTGGCCAGCGCCCATGCGGACGGCAACGCTGAAGCCGGCAGGCACAAGTTCTACACCTGCGTCGGCTGCCACGGCATCCCGAACTACAACAACGTCTACCCGACGTACCGCGTGCCCAAGCTCGGCGGGCAGAACGCCGACTACATCGCCAATGCGCTGAAGGAATACAAGAGCGGCGAGCGCAACCACCCGACCATGCACGCCCAGGCCAGCTCGCTCTCCGACCAGGACATCGCCGACATCGCCGCGTTCCTGTCGACCGCCGCCGAAAAGAAGGAATAAGCGATGCGCACCACCAAGATCATCCTGGCCGCGCTGGGCCTCGCCCTCGCCGCCACCGCCCAGGCCGAAGCCCCGGCCAAGCCGGACCGCGTCGTGGTCTGCGCCGCCTGCCACGGCGAGAACGGCGTCGCCACCCAGCCGATGTATCCGAACCTGGCCGGGCAGCAGACCAGCTACATCGAGCACGCCCTGCACGCCTACAAGAGCGGCGAGCGCAAGAACGCGATCATGGCGCCGCAGGCCGCCGGCCTGACCGAGGCCGAGATCAAGCAGCTCGCCGCCTGGTTCGCGGCCCAGCCGGCCAAGGACTACGTGCCGGACGTGGACCAGCCCGCCGGCAAGAAGTAGGTTTTCCGCTTCACCCGAAAGGCCCCGCTCCGCGGGGCCTTTTCGCTTTACGCCGCCGGTGCCGCCCCGCACTGCGGCTTGCGCCCGGCGGCCCGCGCCTGCTCGAACAGCGGCACGTCCTGCGGCAGCCGCGCCTGGATCTGCTGGATGCGCGTCTCGTCGGAGGGATGGTCCGACAGCAGCTCCGGCGGCTTGCCGCCGAGCTGGGACATGTTCTGCCACAGCGACACCGCCTGGCGCGGGTCGAAGCCGGCCTTGGACATGTAGTCCAGGCCGAGCAGGTCGGCCTCCGACTCCTGCGCGCGCGAGAACGGCAGCAGGATGCCGTACTGCGCGCCCAGGCCCAGCGCGGCCTCGGCCAGGCCGCCGCTGCCGGAGCTGTCGCCGGCGATGGCGCCGACGATGCCGACCACGCTCTGCGTGGCGTACTGCTCGGAGACGCGCTCGTTGCCGTGGCCGGCGACGACGTGCGACACCTCGTGCGCCAGCACCGCGGCGAGCTGGTCCTGGCTGCGCACCACCTTGAAGATGCCGGTGTAGACGCCGATCTTGCCGCCCGGCAGCGCGAAGGCGTTGACCTCGTCGCTGCGGAACACCTTCACCTCCCAGTTGGCCTGGTAGCCGCCGCTCTGCGCCACGGTCTGGGTGATGTGGCGGGCGACGCAGTCGACGAAGGCGTTGGCCTGGCCGCCGGTTTCCAGCGGCGTCTGCTTGGCGGTCTGGGCGAAGGCGGCAACGCCCATCTGCGCCATGTCGTCCTCCGAGAACAGCTTGAGCTGGCTGCGGCCCAGCGGCGAGGTGGCGCAGGCGGCGAGCAGCAGGCAGGCGGTGAGCGGCAGCGTCGGGCGGCGCATCGGCGGTACTCCGGATTCTGTGTCTTGCGGGGCGCGGCGGAGGCTCATTCTAACTGCCGCGACGCGCCGTGGCGGGGCGTGTTGCAGGCCTTCGTCACGTAACGGTAAATTTGGGCAGGGCGTTCCGCCCGCGGTGCCTTTGGGGGCCCGCTATCGGACATCCAGCAAACGTTTGTCGTGCTTCGGCAAGGAAGGTTTTGGCTTTATGGCTAATCGTGAAACGGGGACGGTGAAATGGTTCGACAACGCCAAGGGCTACGGCTTCATCCAGCGTGGCGGCGGTGATGACGTGTTCGTCCATTTCAAGCAGATTCGTGGTGAGGGGTACCGCACGCTGCAGGAAGGCCAGCAGGTCCAGTTCAGCGTGATCCAGGGACAGAAAGGCCTGCAGGCCGAGGACGTGGCGGTGGTCTGACGCCATCCATAACAAGAAATTGAAGGCCGGGCGGGAAACCGTCCGGCCTTTTTGCTGGGCCTGCGGAAAATGACGCCCGCTCCGGGCCGCGGGCCCCTGGGAACCTAGGAGGCCTTGAGGTAGCGGCCGAGGAACTCGAGGGTGCGCTTCCAGGCGTCCTCGGCGTCGTCCTTGCGGTAGTTCTTGCCGGAGGGATTGGCGAAGGCGTGGCCGGCGTCGGGGTAAATGTGGATCAGCGGATGGCGGCCCTGTGCTTCCAGGCCTTTGCGGAACCCCTGCACCGTCGCCACCGGGATGCCGCCGTCCTGGCCGCCGAACAGGCCCAGCACCGGCGCCTTCAGCTTGGCCAGCGCGTCGGCCTGGTCGTTGACGAAACCGTAGTAGATCACCGTGGCGGCGGTGCGCCCACTCAACTCCTGCCCGGCCTCGAACGAGATGCTGCCGCCGAAACACCAGCCGAGCGTGCCGATCCTGCCGGCCTTGGCCTGGTCCTTGAGCCAGCCGTAGGCGGCCTCGATGTTGGCGTCGATGGCCGGGCCGTCGGCCAGGGCCTGCTGCATCAGGCCCTGCGCCTGGTCCGGCTTTTCGGCCTGGCGGCCGCCGTAGAGGTCGGCGGCGAGCACCAGGTAGCCCTGCGCCGCCAGGCGGTCGGCCATGGCGCGGATGTTGTCGTTGAGGCCCCACCATTCGTGGAACACGATGACGCCCGGCAGGCCCTCGGCGGCCTCGGCCGGCCTGGTGAAATAGCCCTTCAGGGCATGGCCCTTGGCCGCGCCGTAAGTCACCTCGCGGCCTTCGACCGGGGGCCGGGCGGGGTCTGCGCCGCCGGGCTCGGCACCGGGGCGTCGTCGTGATGCATGGCCGCCATGGCGTCGGCCTGCTGCCGCGCCTCGGCCGCTCCTGCCTGGGCGCCGCCGCAGGCCAGGGCCAGGGCCAGCGCACTGCCGATCATGGCCGGTCTCATCCGCGATCCTCCGGGCTCAGCGCGTGCCGCCGCCGGCCATGAACACCTTTTTCATGCCGGCGCTGGACGCGCTGAGGCCGCCCAGCGACCAGCCGCCGTCCACCGGCAGCACCACGCCGGTGACATAGCGTGCCAACGGACTGCTCAGCCACAGGCAGGCGTTGGCGATGTCCTCGGTGCTGCCGAAATGGCCGAGCGGCACGCTCTCGGCCACCAGCTTGCGGGCGGCCTCGTTCGGCGCCAGGCGGTTCATGCCCTCGGTGCCGTCGATCGGACCCGGCGTGACCGAGTTGATGCGCACCCCGGCGGCGGCCCATTCCATGGCGCCGACGCGGGTCACCATGTCGACGCCGGCCTTGGCGGCGCAGACGTGCATCTGGAACTCCATGGGGATGTAGGCCTGCGGCGCCGAGATGTTGACGATCGAGGCGCCCGGCTTGTTGAGGTAGGGAAAAGCGGCGCGCAGCACGTGGAAGGTGCCGAGCAGGTCGATGTCCACCACCGATTTGAAGCCGTTGGGCGAGATGCCCAGCGCCGGGGCGGGGAAATTGCCGGCGGCGCCGGAGATCAGCACGTCGATGCCGCCGAAACGCGCCTGGGTTTCCTTGAAGGCGTTCTCCACCGCTGCCGGATCGCGCACGTCCACGGCAAAGCCGGCGGCCTCGCCGCCGTGGGTCTTGAGCGCGGCCACCGCGGCGTCGACCTTGTCCTGCTTGCGCGAGATCACCACCAGCCTGGCGCCGGCCTTGGCGAAGGCGTGGGCCACGCCAAGGTTGATGCCGCTGGTGCCGCCGGCGACGAAGACCAGTTTGCCGCTGAAGTCGAACGGACCGCTCATAGGCTGCTCCTCCGATCGTGGTGATGCTTATTGGGCAGGCGGGGTGTAGCGCAGTTCCCGCAGCAGCGGCCCGTGCAGCGCCGGCACGGCGGCCAGCACGCTGGTGGTGTCCAGGCCCAGCGGCGCGCCCTGCAGGTCAGTGAAGAGGCCGCCGGCCTCGCGCACGATGACGCTGCAGGCGGCGATGTCGAGGATGTTGACGTCGGACTCGATCACCGCGTCGAGCTTGCCGGCGGCCAGCCAGTGGTAATGCAGGAAGTCGCCGTAGCCGCGGATGCGGTGCAGGCGCGGAATCAGGCCGCCGAGCCGGGCCCAGGCCTCGCTGCGCGCCAGCCGCGCCAGGTTGCCGGTGGACAGCGTGGCCTTGGCCAGGTCGGCCGTGTCGGCGACGCGCAGGCGCTGCTCGCCGAGCCAGGCGCCCTGGCCTGCTTCGGCCCAGGCGATCTCGCCGGCGCCGCCGTTCCAGCACGGCGCCGCCGATACGCCCAGCACCAGCTCGCCGCGGCGCATCAGCGCAATCTGCACCGAGAACAGCGGGTAGCCGCGGACGAAAGCCTTGGTGCCGTCGATCGGATCGATCAGCCACAGGTGCTCGGCGTCGCCGGTCTCGCGGCCCAGTTCCTCGCCGTAGAAGCCGTGCTGCGGGAAGTGCCGCTTCAGCACCGCCTTGATCGCGCCTTCGGCGGCGACGTCGACCTCGGTCACCGGGCTGGCGTCGGCCTTGTAGCTGACCTGGAAATTGCCGCGGTAGGCCTTGCGGATCAGGGTTGAGGCGGCCTCCGCGGCCTCGACGGCGGCGGCGAGATAAGCGCTGGGCATGGGATTCCTTGTGGCTCCTTCTGCCTGGAGCCGGGACCGCAATGATACCGCCTACTTCCCTTGGACGAGCGCAAAACCCCAGCCGCTGCACTAGAATGGCGCCCTCGCAGGTGTCCCGCGGCTTTGCCGCCGCGGGATTAAACGGGAAGCCGGTGCGGAAAGATCCCTTTCCCATTCCGGCACTGCCCCCGCAACGGTAGATGGGAGAAAGCGGCATAGGGAACCTCTGATCCATTCCATGCCCTGTCGCGGCTTGCCCTTTCACGCAGGGCAGGGCGCGAGGAGCGTGGTGTACTAGAAGTACACGAGCAACGAGCAACGCCGCACTGCGTGAAAGGGCAAGCCGCCCGCAGGGTTGCCCCCCGTTTTTGGCCATGCTGCGTTGCTCGCTCCTCATGTACTTCTAGTACACGTCGTCGCTCGCGCCTTGCCTGGCCAAAAAACGGGGGGCAACGACAGGGCATGGAATGGACCAGAGGTTCCCGGGCCACTGGAGCAATCCGGGAAGGCGCCGCAGGAAATGGAACCGGCCACGCCGGCGTCCACTTCAACCATGAGTCCGGAGACCGGCCCGCGATGGGGTCGGCAGCGCCATCCGGCGCGGCCGAATGTCATCACCGCTTGGCCTGCGGGGACGCAGGTTGCCGGAGCCAATATGAAAAACCTTGCCGTGTTCGGGCTGGCGCTCGCGCCTGCCCTTTCCTTTGCCGATGCCGCTTCCTCCGATACCCCGCTGCAGCCGGTGGTGGTCACCGCCACGCGCACGCCGGTGGCGGAGACGGACACGCTGGCCCAGACCATCGTCATCGACCGCGCCGAGATCGAGCGCGCGCAGGCCACCGACGTCGCCGACATCCTGCGCTACCACGCCGGGCTCGAAGTGGCCCGCTCCGGCGGCCCCGGCCAGCAAGCCTCGCTGTTCACCCGCGGCAGCAACAGCGCTCACACCCTGGTGCTCATCGACGGCGTGCGCGTCAACAACGGCAGCACCGGCGGCGCCGCGTTCCCGTCGATCGATCCGGAAATGATCGAGCGCATCGAGGTGGTGGAGGGTCCGCGCTCGGCGCTGTGGGGCAGCGACGCCATCGGCGGCGTGGTCAACCTCATCACGCGCAAGGGCGGCCCGGCGCAGTTCGACGCCAATGTCGGCGGCGGCTCCTTCGGCACCGTCCGTGGCGGCGCCGGCATCCGCGACTCCGGCAGCCTCGATGGCCACGCCTGGGGCTTCGCCCTCGGCGCACAGCAGGAGCGCAGCAACGGCATCCCGACCTTCGCCGGCCCCCTGCCCGGCTCGGACGACAACCGCAGCTTCCGCAACCGCACGCTCAACGGCAGCGGCCAGGTCGAGCTGGGCGGTGTGCACCTCGAAGCGCGCGCCTGGGATGCCGAGGGACGCGACCGCTACCAGAACGAGACCTTCGACAGCAACTTCAACGTCAACGGCTTTGCCCCGGCCGGCCAGGACTTCCAGAACCAGGCCGTGGCGCTGGAGGCCAGCACGCACCTGGCCGGGAACTGGCTGAGCGAGCTGACCCTGAGCCGCGGCCTCGACCGCGTGGCACAGGTCGAAGGATCGCCGGACTTCGTGCGCACCATCCGCCCCGAGGCCGACTGGCACAACGTGCTCGGCCTGGGCTCGTACAACCGCCTGTCCTTCGGCCTGCGCGCCGCGCGCGAGCGGGTCGACGCCGTGTCTTCCTTCGGCGCCCCGATCGCCGAGGCCAAGGACACCGACTACGGCTACGTGCAGGAGGAGTTCAACGGCTTCCGCCAACACTTCGTTGCCGCGGTGAACTACCTGCATGACGGCGCCTTTGGCGAGCGCTTCAACTGGAATGCCGAATACGGCTACGACCTGCTCGAGCAGACCCGCCTGATCGCAGCCGCCGGCACCGGCTTCCATGCGCCCACCGCGGAAGACCGCTTCGGCCCGGGCGGCAACCCGCAGCTGCAGCCGGAGAAATCGCTTAACGTTGAGCTGGGCGTGAAGCAGGGCCTGAGCGCGCACCAGAGCGTGGACCTGCGCCTGTTCCGCAACGCGGTGAAGGACCTGATCGAGTATGTGCCGCCCAGCTTCACGGCAGTCAACGTGGACCACAGCAGCAACGAGGGCGTGCAGCTCGACTGGGATTACAACGACGCCAACTGGACCGCCAACTTCAACGGCATCTGGCAGGACCCGCGCGACACCGACGCCGGCGCGCCCTTGCTGCGCCGCGCCCGCGCCATCGCCAGCGCCGCGGTGGACCGCCGCTTCGGCCGCTACGACCTCGGCGCGTCGTTCTACACCAGCACCCTGCGCCACGACGTCGACGGCATCACTTTCGGCAACACCACCACCGGCGGCTACGGCCTGCTCAACCTCACCGCCGGCATGCAGATCACCCGTGAACTGCGCTTCGACCTGCGCGGCGAGAACGTGCTGAACCACCACTATCAGACCGTCTCCGCCTACAACCAGCCGGGCAGCGCGGTCTACGCGACACTGCGCTACAGCCTGCCGTTGTAGCCTTGCTCCCTTCTCCCCTCGGGAGAAGGGCTGGGGATGAGGGGCGCGTTCCTCCGCTGCAGTAACGCAGGCTCAGAGTGCGTCCCTCACCCCTGCCCCTCTCCCGACGGGAGAGGGGTATGCTTTAACTGGAAACTGGAAACTCACCACTGGAAACTGTCTTTTCATGGGCCACCGACTCAGCAAGATCGTCACCCGCACCGGCGACAAGGGCGAGACCGGCCTCGCCACCGGCGAGCGCATCCCCAAGAGCGCGCCGCGGGTGCAGGCGCTGGGCGACGTCGACGAGCTGAACTGCTGCGTCGGGCTGCTGCTGGTGCAGGAGCTGCCGGAAGCGATGCGCGACTCCCTGTCCACCACCCAGCACGAGCTGTTCGACCTGGGCGGCGAGCTGTCCCTGCCCGGCCACGCGCTGATCAAGGAGAGCTACCTGCTGCGCCTGGAAAGCGAGCTGGCCGGCCTCAACGAAACCCTGCCGCCGCTGAAGGAGTTCGTACTGCCCGGCGGCAACGCGGCCGCCGCCGCGGCGCACCTGGCCCGCGCGGTGGCGCGCCGCGCCGAGCGCTCGCTGTGGGCGCTCAACGCCATCGAGCCGCTGAGCCCGCTGGCGCCGCAGTATCTCAACCGGCTGTCCGACTACCTGTTCGTCTGCGCGCGGGTGCTGGCGCGCCTGCACGGCGGCCGCGAGGTGAGCTGGGCGAAGTCGCGCGCTTAGGCGATGGCTCCATGCCGTCGCCGGCGAGGATGGCGAATCCGCAGGGGGACGGCGGGGCCAAGGTGGCGTGTACCCGCTTTCAGGCGGCCTGCTTGATCGCCAGCAGCACCTGGTTGCGCAGGGTGCGCAGCAGGCCCAGCTCGCGCGGACTCACGGTGATGCTGCCGGCGGCTTCGCGGTCGGCGTAGATCAGGGCCACCGGCACGTCGCGCACGCGCAGCGGGAACAGCAGGAAGGTCTGAGCGCCCAGCTCGCGGCGGTGCCACTCCGGCACATAGGGCGCGATCTTCGGATCGGCGGCGTCGGAGATCAGCACGGCGACGTCGCGGCTCAGGGCGACGTTGAAGATGCACTGCCGGTCAGCGAGGGCGAAGCGGAAGCGCGGCACCTTGTCCTCCACGTCCACGCCGAAGCCGAAGCGCGCGCACATGGTGCCGCTGCGCGGCTCGCGCATGCACAGCAGCACGCGCTGGAAGCGCATGGCGCGATAGATCACTTCCAGCGCGATGCCGAGCAGCTGGCCCAGCGGCCGCTCCTCCAGCAGCGCATCGCTGATGTCCTGGATGCCGTTGGTCAGCACCGCCTCGGCCGCGGGCTGCGGCGGCGTCCCGGCTGCGGCGGCCTCGCCGGGCGGCGCCATTGCGGCGTGCACCGCGGTGGCGGCGATCGGATCGCTGGGCTCGGGCGGGGCGGCCGGCGGCTCCGGCTGCTGCCCCAGCAGGCAGCGGCCGATGCGGGTCTGGGCGAAATCGACGCGCACGATGCGGCTCAGCTCGCCCAGGTCCTCGATCGAGCCGTGCAGCGCCGCCGTGGCGGCGCGGTCGTCGAGCCGCAGGCAATCGCCGTAGCGCAGGCGCAGGCGCGCGATGCCGGCGGCGCTGTCGGCCTGGCCGGTGCCGGCCACGTCGCACAGCTCGTTGGCGTAGCCGCTGAGCGCGCGCAGGCGCTCCTCGCGCGACTTGCCGGCCGCCACCTTGCCCGGGGCGATGCGGTGCATGCTGCGCACGATGGTTTCCGGAAAGCCCCAGCTGCGCGCGATGCCGAGGCCGAGGTCCTGGTAGCTGATGCCCAGCACGCGGGCCGCGGCGACGTCCTCCTCGCAGCGCTCGGCGGCGATCAGGCGCGCGACCGCCTCGGCTTCCTCCGGGAAATAGTAATGGGTGAGCAGGCGTCCGAGGCGGTGGAACTGGGCGCAGATCAGCGCTTCCTCCGGCTCCAGCCCCGCCACCTCCTGCGCCAGCCGCCGCGCCAGCATTCCGCCGAGGCTGACCCGCAGGAACTCCTCGCGCAGCTGCTCCGCGTGCGGCTTGTTCTGCAGGTGATCGAGGAACAGCAGCGACATGGCGATGTTGCGCACGGTGTTGAAGCCGAGCACGACGATGGCCCGCGACACCGTGGCGATGCCGCCGCTGCTGAACTGGCGGTAATAGGCCGAGTTGGCGATGCGCAGGATCTTGTTGGTGAGGGCGAAGTCCTTGAGGATCGAGTTGGACAGGCTGTTGACGTCGCCGCCTTCGGAGGAGGCCATGCGCGTGATGGTGCTGATCGAGGACGACATCGCCGGAAAGTCCGACTTGTGGCGCATCCGCCGCAGCAGGAATTCCAGGGTGCCGCCACCCTGCCCTTCCGCCGCGCTTTCCGGCAGCGGCATCAGGTACTGGTCCAGCGCCTGGCGCATCTCCGCCGCCGAGGCGTAGCGCTGCGCCGGATCGCGGGCGCAGGCCTTGGCGATGACGCTGCGCAGCCGCTCGTCGACGCGCGCCGCCGCTTCCTCCGGCCAGCTCAGGTCCTGGTTGGCGATGCGGTGCAGCACCTGGAACGGGCTGTCGCCCTCGATGGCGCGGCGGCCGGTGACCAGCTCGTACAGGCACAGGCCGGCGGCGAAGACGTCGCCCTGCGGCGCGACCTCGCGGCGGGCGATGTACTCCGGCGCCATGTAGGCCGGCGTGCCGCACAGCGGCGCTCCTTCGACCGCCTCGTACGAGACCGGGCCGGCGATGCCGAAGTCGGCCACGCGCGGCTGGTTCTGCGCATCGAGCAGGATATTGGAGGGCTTGAGGTCGCGATGGACGATGCCCTGGCGATGCGCCTCGTCGAGCGCGTCGAGCACGCCGCTCATCAGGGCGGCGGCGCGGGCGCCGGTCAGCGCGCCGTCATCGCGCAACAGCCGCGCCAGGGTGCGGCCTTCGATGTATTCGAACACCAGCCAGGGCTGCCCTTCGTGCTCCCCGGCCTCGAACACCGGCACGATATTGGGATGGCGCAGCTTGCCGACGGCGCGGGCCTCGCGCAGCAGGCGGCCGGCGTCGGGGCCCTGGCCGGCCAGGGTCTTGAGCGCCACCTCGCGCTCCAGCTGCGGGTCCCAGGCCAGGTACACGGCGCCGTGCGCACCCCGCCCCAGCTCGCGGCGCAGCTCGAAGCGGCCGACGCGCGCCGGCATTCCGACCGGGCCGCGGCGGCGCCCGGCCGCGGGCGCAGCGTCGGGGCGTGCGGGCGCAGGCATGGTAAGCCCTGTAGCGGCCGGGTGGGCGCCTTCTTGAATCGGGTGTCGGCACGGGCCGGCCGGCAGCGCAACACCGGGCCCGGGATGGATCTCCGCCTTGGCGGGGAGAGCCGGCGGCAGGATCGGCGGATTACGCCACCACCACCGGTATCTTCCCGATCTTCGCCTGCCACTCCTTCGGCCCGGTCTGGTGCACCGAGGTCCCCATGGAATCGACGGCGACCGTCACCGGCATGTCCCTGACCTCGAACTCGTAGATCGCCTCCATGCCGAGGTCCTCGAAGGCCAGCACGCGGGCGGCCTTGATCGCCTTGGACACCAGGTAGGCGGCGCCGCCCACGGCCATCAGGTACACGGCCCGGTTGTCCTTGATCGCCTGGATCGCGGTGGGGCCGCGCTCGGACTTGCCGACCATGCCGAGCAGGCCGGTCTGCTCCAGCATCTGGCGCGTGAACTTGTCCATGCGCGTGGCGGTGGTGGGGCCGGCGGGCCCGACCACCTCGTCGCGCACCGGGTCGACCGGGCCGACGTAGTAGATGAAGCGGTTGGTGAAGTCGACCGGCAGCTTCTGTCCCTTGTTGAGCATGTCGACCATGCGCTTGTGCGCGGCGTCGCGGCCGGTGAGCAGCTTGCCGTTGAGCAGGATCGTCTCGCCCGGCTTCCAGCCCGCCACTTCCTCGCGCGTCACCGTGTCGAGGTTGACGCGGCGGCCCTTGGACGTGTCGTAGGTCAGCTTGGGCCAGTCGTCGAGCGAGGGCGGCTCCAGCGCCACCGGGCCGGAGCCGTCGAGCACGAAGTGGGCGTGGCGGGTGGCCGCGCAATTTGGAATCAGTGCCACCGGCAGGTTGGCGGCGTGGGTCGGGTAATCGAGGATCTTCACATCGAGCACGGTGGTGAGGCCGCCCAGGCCCTGGGCGCCGATGCCGAGCGCGTTGACCTTCTCCCACAGCTCGATGCGCAGCTCCTCCAGCTTGTTCTGCGGGCCGCGCTCGATCAGCTGCGGCATGTCGATGGGCTCCATCAGCGCTTCCTTGGCCAGCAGCATCGCCTTCTCGGCGGTGCCGCCGATGCCGATGCCGAGCATGCCCGGCGGGCACCAGCCGGCGCCCATGGTCGGCACGGTCTTCAGCACCCAGTCGACGATGGAGTCGGACGGGTTGAGCATGACGAACTTGCTCTTGGCCTCGGAGCCGCCGCCCTTGGCGGCGACGATCACCTCGACCTCGTCGCCCGGCACGACCGAGACATTCACCACCGCCGGGGTGTTGTCCCGGGTGTTCTTGCGGCCGAAGGCCGGATCGGCCAGCACCGAGGCGCGCAGCTTGTTGTCCGGGTGGTTGTAGGCGCGGCGCACGCCCTCGTTGACCATGTCCTCGACACCCATGGTGGCGCCGTCCCAGCGCACGTTCATGCCGATCTTGAGGAAGACGGTGACGATGCCGGTGTCCTGGCAGATCGGGCGGTGACCCTCGGCGCACAGGCGCGAGTTGATCAGGATCTGCGCCATCGCATCCTTGGCCGCCGGCGACTGCTCGCGCTCGTAGGCGGCGGCGAGATTCTTGATGTAGTCGACCGGGTGGTAGTAGGAGATGTACTGCAGGGCGTCGGCGACGCTCTGGATCAGGTCGTCTTGCTTGATGATGGTCATGGAAGAGCTTGCGTGGCGGGATGGCTGCGTCGGGCTGGGGCGCACTGTAATCGGATGCACGGCGCAGGCCAACTGCCGCGACGGCTTCTCCTTGCAAAACAAGGCGCTAGAAGCGCACACAAAACCGGGCGGGGCACCGGCACGCGGCGCTCCCGCCCCCCCGGCGCTGTGGCCGCTTTTACTGGGCGGCGGCCTGGCGCCGCGAGAACGAAATGGCGTAGGCGTTGGCCCGCACCTGCGGCAGCGGATCGTCGGTCAGCTCGATGCCGTCGGTGAGGTTGGTGGGCATGAACAGCAGCTTCTTCTCGGCCGCGGCGCTGTCGGGCACGGCCTTGTCCAGGGTCAGGGTGCCGAGTTCGACCCGCTTGCGGCCGTCCGGCCAGGGCTGGCTCGGGTCCTTGGTCTGGTCGCCCGCCGCGGCGAGCTGGGCCTCGAGGTGGAACACCACCGGCTTCCTGGCCAGGCGCCTGGACAGGTCCTGCACGAGGAAGTCGGGCGCCATTGCGGCCGCGGCCTCCGGCTTCAGGTGCACCAGCTTCTGCGGCACCATCTGGTAGCGCACCGCCTGCTTTTTGCCGGAGGCGTCGACCAGGTTGAAGGCGTCGATGCCGAAGTACTGCTCGTCGGCGAAGCTGTCGGGCGTGGCCACGGTGGCGAGCGCTTTGGGCGCCTGCGGGTGGGCCGCCATGAACTGCTCGACCTTGTTCGGATGCGGCGCGTCGGCGGGGCTGTCGGCGATGGCCAGCAGCAGGTCGCGGAACTCCTCGCCGCTGCCGACCGGGAAGAAGTGCAGCGAGACGATCACCATGTCGGTGTCGCCGCCGGGAAGGTGGTACTTGATCGCCATGCCGTGCGGATTGGCGTGGGCGTCGCCGTCCGGCACGGTCGGCAGGCCGCCGGCGTCGGAAAAGCGCACCGTGACGGGAATGGTGCTGCCGTCGAACAGCTTGGCGCGGCTCAAGCGGGCCGCGCCCGGCGCGGCCTTGAAGTGGCCCTCCACCACCACGCCCTTGGCGTGGTTGGCGCGGAAGCCGGGGTGCGCGCCGTAGACCTTGTTCAGCGCGTCGACGATCTGCACCGACAGCGGCGCCTCCTGGGCCGCCACCGGCGCGGCGGCGCCGGCGCCCAGAAACGTGGATGCGATCAGCCCGACGGCGAAAAGCTTGGTGTTCACGTTGATCTCCCTTGCGTACTGGTTTCGTTCCTGCGAAGCCGCGGGCCGGACGGGCCACGGCGCCAAACCTGAAAGCCCCGCTAGCTCCCGCGCCCGCCGTAACTGCGCACCTCGCCCTCGTCGCGCAGCGAGAAGGGGCTGAAATTGGTGTCGCGGTCGAACGTATCGACCCCCTCGGCGCGCTTGAGCCTGCCGACCACCCAGTAGACCAGCGGCGTCGACACCACCTCGACCGTGACCTTGAAGGTCCAGTTGAAGGCGATCACCGCGAACAGGGCCTGGTTGGTCCAGATGCCGGCAAAGGCGATGGGATAGAACAGCATCGAGTCCACCGCCTGCCCGGCGATGGTGGAGCCGACGGTGCGGGTCCACAGCCAGCGTCCTTCGGTGAAGACCTTCATCTTGGCCAGCACGAAGGAATTGACGAAGTCGCCGCACAGGTAGGCGAACATGCTGGCGGCGACGATGCGCCAGGTGCCGCCGAACACCACCTCCAGCGCCGGCTGCAGGGTGGCGTTGTACGGCTCCCTGGGGCTCGGCGGCACGTGCACGATGAACTGCGACATGACGGTGGCGAAGATCAGCGCGGCGAAGCCGGCCCAGGCGACGCGGCGCGCGCGGGCGTAGCCGTAGACCTCGGTGATGACGTCGTCGAACAGATAGGAGATCGGGAAGAACAGGTTGCCGGCGCCGAAGCTGGCGGCGCCGATCAGCGGCAGGGTCAGGGTGCAGACCTTGGCCGGGCCGATCAGGTTGGAGCAGAGCAGCACCACCACCATGCCGCACATCAGGAATTCGTAGTAGCGGAAACCCCTCACCCTCGCCTCCCGTGCCGGTCTGTCCGCCGAGTTTAGCGGACCCGCCGCGACGGCGGCCTTCACCGCGCCGCCGGCCGGCGCGGAACGACCGTGTCCGCCGCCGTGTCATTGGTATCCCCGGTTCCGGAAACGATAATAGGCGATGCACGACGCTCCCGGCAGCGCCAGCCAACTCGACGCCCGCCTGCAGGCGCTGCTGCGGGTGCTCGAACGGTACCGCCTCGTGCTGGCGGTGGGCAGCTTCGCGCTCGGCGGCGCCAGCTTCCTGCTGGTGGAGCACGGCGAGCAGCTGGCGCGCTGGATCGGCCTGCTGCTGGTGCTGAACTGGCTGCTGATCGTGTCGGAGAACACGCTCGGCCGCTGGCTGGCGCGCTGGCGCTGGGCGCGCTTCTCGCCGGTGGTGCTGCGCTACGCCATGCAGGCGGTGCACCAGCAGACCTTTTTCTTCTGCCTGCCGTTCCTGCTGTCCACCACCAGCTGGGCCAGCGGCCAGGCGCTGTTCACCGCCCTGGCCTGCGCCGCCGCGCTGGCGACGATGTGGGATCCGCTGTACTACGGCGCGATCGCGCCGCAGCCGGCGCTGCACCTGGCGCTGCACGGCTTCGCCATGTACCTGGCGATGCTGACGGTGCCGCCGCTGCTGTGGCACCTGACCACCACGCGCAGCCTGGCCCTGGCCTCGGCGACGATCGGCCTGCTGTCGCTGCCCAGCCTCGCGCGGCTGATGCCGCAGCGCGGCCTGCGCGGCTGGCTGCTGCTGTGCGTGGCCGGCGCCGGGCTGGGCCTGCTGTCCTGGCTGGCGCGGCCCTGGGTGCCGCCGGCGACGCTATGGCTGGGCCAGGGCGTGATCAGCACCAGCGTCGACGCCGAGCGGCGCCAGCCCGGCGCGCCGCTGGAGACGGTGACGCAGGAGGCGCTGCGCCGCGACGGCGTCTGCGCCTTCACCGCCATCCACGCGCCGCGCGGCCTGAGCGAGCAGGTGTTCCATCGCTGGGTGTTCCGCGGGCGCGAGGTGATGCGCATTCCGCTGCAAATCTCGGGCGGACGCGAACAGGGCTACCGCGCCTGGAGCTGCAAGCAGAGCTTTCCGGAAGACGCCACCGGGCGCTGGTCGGTGGAGGTGGTGACCGACGCGCGGCAGATGATCGGCGAGGTGCGATTCAGGGTGACGCCGTGAGGCGGTGCATCTCCAGGGCCGGGGCGCGCAGCACTGCCGACGGCGGCAGGCCGAAGCTGGCGCGGAATGCGCTCGACAGGTGCGCCGGGCTGGCGAAGCCGGCGTCCAGCGCCGCGGCGGTGAGCGAGCCGCCGGCCACGGACAGGTCGAGCGCGCGCACCAGCCGGTGCCAGAGGCGGAAACGGCGCGGCGCCAGGCCCAGCTCCTGGCTGAAGCGGTGCGCCAGCCGCCCCGCCGACAGGCCCGCCGCGGCGGCGACTTCCGGCAGGGCCAGATTGCGCTGGAGCTGCTGCTTGAGGCAGGCCACGGCGGCGCCCACCGCCGGGCTGGGGCTGCCGGTGCCCGGCTCGCGGCCGCCGTAGAGCAGGCGGTCGAGGCCGGCGCCCAGCTCGGCCAGGGCGGCTGCGGAGAGGGCGCTGCTGCGATAGGCGTCCTGCAGCAGCGGCGGCGCCCCGGCCGCCAGCAGCCGCGTCCCCGCGGCCGTAGGCCGGTCGAACTCGGGGTGCAGGTAGAGCACGGCGACCGGGCGGTCGCCGCCGTGCAGGCGGTGCGCGCGGCCCAGCCCGATGCGCGCGCCGGCGGCATGGCTCCAGCCGCCCTGCTCGGCATAGCCCAGCTCCCCCTCCAATGCATGACACCAGGCGTTGGCGCCGTGGCGGTGGACGCCCACTTCGCCGAGCGGGCCGATGAACAGCATCTTGTCCGGCCACTGGTAGAGCTGGGTCTTCGGGGCTGTCGGAATCGGCATGGCCAGTTTTTGAAAGTGCGCCGCGGGCGGTCGGCTTAGCATAGCGCCTGGTCCCGCAAGGGGATGGGGAGCGCATGCAGGCACAGACGATCAAGGCGGCGGCGGTGCAGCTGGAGGGCGTGCCGGGCGACGTGGCGGCGACGCTGGAGCGGGTCGAACTGCTGGCGGAAGCGGCCTGCGCCGCCGGGGCGAAGCTGGTGGCCCTGCCGGAGTTCTTCACCTCGCCGGTGGCCGTGGACCCGCGCGTGCACCAGGCGGTGCTGCCGCCGGACAACGCCGCGGTGGAGCTGTTGAAACGCCTGGCCAGGCGCCATGGTGCCTGCATCGGCGGCTCGATGCTCATCGCCGACGGCGGCGAGATCTATAACCGCTACCACTTTGCGCAGCCCGACGGCCGGCTGTTCCTGCACGACAAGGACCTGCCCACCATGTGGGAGAACTGCTTCTACGGACCCGGCCGCGACGACGGCGTGTTCGAGACGCAGCTCGGCGGCGTCGGCGCGGCGGTGTGCTGGGAGCTGATCCGCACGCAGACCGTGCGCCGCATGCACGGCCGCGTGGCGGTGGCGATGACCGGCACGCACTGGTGGACCATGCCGGACAACTGGGGACGGCTGGTCGGCGGCGGCCTGGCGCCGATCGGCCAGTACAACCGCTACCTGTCGGAGAACGCGCCGGCCGAGTTCGCGCGGCGCCTCGGCGCGCCGGTGCTGCAGGCCTCGCACTGCGGCCGCTTCCGCTCACGCTTCCTGCTGCTGCCGGGGCTGCCGCTGGCGCCGGCCTACGACACCGAGTTCGTCGGTCAGACGCAGATCGTCGACGCCCACGGTCATGTGCTGGCGCAGCGGCAGGCGCAGGAGGGGCCCGGCTTCGTCACCGCCGAGATCCGCCTCGGCGCGGTGGCGCCGCGCCTGCCGCTGGAAGAACGCTACTGGATTCCGCGGCTGCCCGCCTTCCTGCACGCCTATTGGCACCAGCAGAATGCCTGCGCCAAGGCCTATTACCGCAGCAAGGGCCGCGCCCTCGGCCTGGCCGCCGCGGAGCAGCACAGGCAGCGGTCAGCGGCCGGTGCTCAAGGGCCTGCTGAACCCCCGGCCAGCAACCGAAAACCCGCAACAGGAGCGCCATGAACGCCGCCGATCTCTGCCTGCTCGCCGCCGGCGTTTACTTCCTCGCCGGCATGCTCACCGGGGTCTGGAAATACCGCTGCATGGCCACCGACCCGGAGGCGCGCACGCCGGTGTATGTGGACATCGCCCACCGCACCGCGCTGATGTATTCCTTCGCCGCGGTGCTGCTGCGGGAGTTCGTGCCCTACTCGCCGCTCCCGCCCGCCGGCACGGTGTGGGCAGTGGGCCTGCCGCTGCTGTTCTTCGGCTCGGCCATCTTCATCTACATCGTGCACGGCGTGCTGCGCGACACCGACAACCAGCTGCGCCGGCCGCACCGCCTCGGCGGCGCCACGCTGCCCGGCGGCGTCATCACGCTGTACATGTGGCTGCTCATCGGCGGCGAAATCGGCGGCTTCGCGATCCTGTTCTTCGGCTTTCTCAAAGCCGCGTCGAGCTAGACGCGTGCAGGCGGTAGGCGGACCAGGCACCGGCCAGCAAGGAACTGCCTACCGCGCCCGTTAGCGCCATGAACGAGGTGCAGAGGGAAAGCAGAAAAGCCAGGAAGATAGCCGCGCAACCCCTCGAGAACCCACGCGTGCGGAAGAGGTAATACGGCAGCGCCAGTGCAGTGAAGCCCGCCATGCCTGTATTCAGCAGCCGGGTCCTGCGAAAGCCCCGCTTTTCCGCATCAAGCCGGTACCACAGGAAAATCAGGAATGACTGCACAATTCCGCATCCGGCAAACGCCAGGTAACCGAGGAGCCGCTCGGGCCGGATGAACGGAACCAGTGCGCCGATGGCCAGTCCCGTCACCGGGATGGCAAGCAGGACCAGGCTGGCAGGCTCGCGCAGGACCTTCATTGGATCAGCCGCTCATGGGGTTGCCGTAGCGTAATCCGGCCTGGATGCTGTTGTACGCCATGGCCGGGCCCTTCTTGGCCATCTTGCGGAAAAGACAAAGGCCGCACGCGGCGGCCTTTGCTTCAACTCGCTGCCAGGGCTTAGTGCCCGCCGCCTTCCAGCGACTTCACCGCCTGGATCATGGAGACCATCACCTTCTGCGCGTCGCCGTAGACCAGGTTGCAGTTGTCGGCGAAGAACAGCTCGTTCTCCACCCCCGAGTAGCCCTTGCCCTGGCCGCGCTTGATGACATAGACCTGCTTGGCCTGGTCGACGTTGAGGATCGGCATGCCGTAGATCGGCGAGGACTTGTTGGTACGTGCCGCCGGGTTGACGGTGTCGTTGGCGCCCACCACCACGGCGACGTCGGCTTCCTTGAACTCGCCGTTGATGTCTTCCATGTCGTAGATGATGTCGTAGGGCACGCCGGCCTCGGCCAGCAGCACGTTCATGTGGCCGGGCATGCGGCCCGCCACCGGGTGGATGGCGAACTTCACCTCCACGCCGGCATCCTGCAGCAGCTTCACGAACTCGTACAGCTTGTGCTGCGCCTGCGCCACCGCCAGGCCGTAGCCGGGGGCGATGATGACCTTGCTGGCGTAGCGCATGCTGACGGCGGCGTCGCCGGCTTCGGCCGGCTTCATGCTGCCCTTGATCTCGCCCTGGCCCTCGTCGCCGACGGCGCCGAAGTTGGAGAAGATCACGTTGCTGACCGAGCGGTTCATGGCCTTGGCCATCAGCAGGGTCAGCAGGGTGCCGGCCGAGCCCACCACCATGCCGGCGATCATCAGCGCCGGGTTCTGCAGCACGAAGCCTTCCATGCCCACCGCCAGTCCGGTGAAGGCGTTGTACAGCGAGATCACCACCGGCATGTCGGCGCCGCCGATCGGCATGGTCATCAGCACGCCGAACACCAGGGCGCCGGCGAAGAAGGCGATGACCACTCCTGCCGGCGCATGGCCATGGGCCACGGCGACGATGTACACGCCGATCGCCAGGGTGATCAGCATCACCGTGCCGTTGAGCAGCTGCTGGCCCTTGATGCGCCAGGTCTTGTTGATGCGCCCGTCGAGCTTGGCCCAGGCGATGACCGAGCCGGAGAAGGACACCGAGCCGATCAGCGCACCGACGATGGTGACCACCAGCTCGACGTAGCCGTTGGCGTGGGCGCCGAGCAGCTCCACCGCGGCGATGAGCGCGGCGGCGCCGCCGCCCAGGCCGTTGTAGATCGCCACCATCTGCGGCATGGCGGTCATCGGCACGGTCTTGCCGGAGCGCCAGGCCCAGGCCAGGCCGATGGCCAGCGCCACGGCGGCCAGGACCAGGTTGACGATGGCGTGCGGCTTGGCCTCGTCGGAGACGCTGAAGTAGTAGAGGAAGCTGGCCAGGGTGGCGACCGCCATGCCCCAGCCGGCGACGACGATGCCCGAGCGCGCCGTCACCGGCGAGGACATGCGCTTGAGGCCGTAGATGAAGAGGAACGCGGCGGCGAAGTAGCTCGCGTCGATGATCAGATTCGGATTCATGGCGTCCCCTTATGCCTTCTTCGCGGCCGGCTTCTTGTCCGACGGCTTGAACATCTCGAGCATGCGCTCGGTGACGACGTAGCCGCCGCCGGCATTGGCCGCGCCGAACAGCACGCCGATGAAGCCGATCACCTGCTCCAGCACGGTGGTGGCGTTCATCAGCGCGTAGATCGCGCCGACCACGACGATGCCGTGCACGAAGTTGGAGCCGGACATCAGCGGCGTGTGCAGGATCGCCGGCACGCGGCCGATGATCTCGTAGCCGGTGAAGGCGGCGAGCATGAAGATGTACAGGGCGACGAAGCCCGTGATGGTGGTCGTGACGTCCATTGCTTGCTCCCGGAATTCGGTGGGGCGGGAAGGGCTCAGCCCTCCACCGCCTTCTTCGCCGCTTCGTTCTTGATTTCGCCGCCGTGGGTCAGACAGGACTTGGCGATCACCTCGTCCTCCCAGTCCAGCTTCAGCGCCTTGTCCTTGATCATCAGCTCGAGCAGGTTGAACTGGTTCTTGGCGTACAGCTCGCTGGCGTGCTCGCCCAGCAGGGACGGCACGTTGAGCGGCGCGACAATGGTGACCTGGCCGACCTGGATGGTCTCGCCCGGCTTGGTGTACTCGCAGTTGCCGCCGCCCTCGGCGGCGAGGTCGACGATGACGGCGCCGGCCTTCATGCCGTCCACCTGGGCCTTGGAGATCAGCTTGGGGCTAGGGCGGCCGGGGATGGCGGCGGTGGTGATGACGACGTCGGCCTGCTGGATGTGCTTGGTGACCACGGCGGCGACCTTGTCCTTCTCTTCCGGGGTCAGCTCGCGGGCGTAGCCGCCCTGGCCGCGGGCGTCGACGCCGGTGTCGACGAACTTGGCGCCGAGCGACTCGGCCTGCTCCTTGGTTTCGGGACGCACGTCATAGCCCTCGACCATGCTGCCGAGGCGGCGCGCGGTGGCCAGGGCCTGCAGGCCGGCCACGCCCAGGCCCATCACCAGGGTCTTGGCCGGACGGATCGAGCCGACCGCGGTGGTCATCATCGGCAGGATGCGCGCCAGGTGGGTGGCGCCGAGGAGGGCCGAATAGTAGCCGGCCAGGGCCGCCTGCGAGGACAGCGCGTCCATCGCCTGGGCGCGCGTGATGCGCGGCACCAGCTCCATGGCGAAGCAGGTGATCTTGCGGTCGCGCAGCTTCTTCACCAGCTCCGCTTCCTTGTGGGCGTAGACGAAGGACAGCAGGATCGCCCCTTCCTTCATGGCGCCAATGATCTCGGCGGACGGCGGCTGCACCGACACGACCACGTCGGCATCGCTGACCAGGCCCTGCGGGTTGGCGGCGAAGCTGACGTTCTTGTAGGCGCCATCCGGCAGCTTGACCGCGTCGCCGGCGCCGGACTGCATGTGGATCTCCGCGCCAAGCTTGGCCAGCTTGTCGGCGACCACGGGCACCATCGCCACGCGTCGCTCGTTCGGCCGGGTTTCTTTCAGAACCGCGATTTTGACCGACATCTGGAACTCCCCTGTCGCTTATTGGCGCGGCCCCGGCGGCGCGCGGCGCGGGGCCTGGTTAAAAAACGCCCGCCAGTCTAGCGTATGGTCCGCCAAAAGCACACGGAAAGTTTTTTTGGCGATCTATTACTTTTGGCTATCGACTGCGGCACCCGCGCGGCACCCTCCACGCAGCCACGATAGCGCCTGCGGCGCCGGCCGCAAGCCCATATCGAGGGGGCTGCAACGGGGGAGAAGCGGCCCGCGGACCGCCGCCTTTACTTCTTCTTCTGCTGGGCGAACAGCTGGTCGAGCTTCTGCTCGTAGGCGTTATAACCCAGGTATTTGTAGAGATCGGCGCGGCTCTGCATGATCGGCACCACGTTCTTCTGCGTGCCCTCGGCGCGAATCGCCTCGTAGACCTTCAGCGCAGCGGCGTTCATGGCGCGGTAGGCGCCGCAGCAGTACAGCACGATGTCCACCTCGGCCGAGCGCAGTTCCTCGGTGGTGAACAGCGGAGTGAAGCCGAACTCGGTAATGTTGGCGAGTATGGGAACCCTTACCGCGGCCTTGAACTTCCGGTACATCGGCAGTTCGGTCACCGCCTCGGCGAAGATCATGTCGGCGCCGGCCTCGACGTAGGCCACCGCGCGCTCGATCGCGGCGTCGAGGCCCTCCATCGCCAGCGCGTCGGTGCGGGCCATGATGACGAAGCCGGAGTCGGTGCGGGCATCGACCGCGGCCTTGATGCGGTCGACCATTTCCTCGGTCGGCACCACTTCCTTGCCGGGACGGTGGCCGCAGCGCTTCTGCCCGACCTGGTCCTCCATGTGCACGGCGCCGGCGCCGGCCTTGATCATCGAGCGGATGGTGCGCGCGATATTGAAGGCGCCGCCCCAGCCGGTGTCGATGTCCACCAGCAGCGGCAGGGTGGTGACTTCGGTGATGCGGCGCACATCGGTCAGCACGTCTTCCATGGTGCTGATGCCCAGGTCCGGCATGCCCAGCGAGTTGGCGGCGACGCCGCCGCCGGACAGGTACAGGGCCTTGTAGCCCACCGCCTCGGCCATGCGGGCGGTGTAGGCGTTGATGGCGCCGATCACCTGCAAGGGCTTCTCGGCGGCGACGGCATCCCGGAACTTCTGGCCTGCGGACATGGTGTGCTCCTGCTCGATGGGGGTGCCGCCGCTAGCGGCGGCGGGATGGCTCGCGGATCAGATCTCTTCCATCACGAAGTCGCTCTTCGCCGCGCCGCAGTCCGGGCAGGTCCAGCTGTCCGGAACATCCTCCCAGCGCGTGCCCGGGGCGATCCCCTCCTCCGGCAGGCCCTTGGCTTCGTCGTAGACGAAATCGCACACCAGACAACGCCACTTCTTCATCAGCAACCCCGAAACAGGACTAGGGAAATTTTGGTCGAACGCGGCCCCGCGGCAGGCGGGGCACAAAACAAAGGCGGCGCATCCGGACGGACGCGCCGCCTCCGCGGGGCGCAATTATGCCGTGGCTTTGCCGTGCTGCGCCAATATCGGATGTGTTGGCCCGCTACGCCGGTGCCGCGACGGGACCTGTTTTCGCGCAGTGCAAGGAACGTGCGACGCGTGTACTGAGGTACACAGGGAGCCAGAGACGCGGCCATGCGCGAAAAGCCACGTCCCGGAGGCTGCCGCCGGATTTGCGGCCATGCGGCGGGGCCTGTTGCTCACGTACCTTCAGTGCGCATCGCTCCTCGCATCGAGCCTGGTCGCAAATCCGGGAGCAACACAGCGTCAGGAGTAGCGGGCCAACACACGCTGGCGTATGGAGGGCTTGATGTTGGCCCGGCTCATGTCGCCGCCGAAGTGCTGCACCACCTTGGGGTTCATCAGGCGGAACCACAGCGGCGGGAGGTAGGCCGCCACGATCATCCCGGCGTAGCCGCTGGGCAGGCGCGGCAGGCCGTCGAAGTTGCGCAAGGTCTGGAACGAGCGCGTCGGGTTGGCGTGGTGATCCGAATGCCGCTGCAGGTGGTAGAGGAAGATGTTCGTCGCGGTGTGGTTGGAGTTCCAGGAGTGATGCGGCTGGCAGCGCTCGTAGCTGCCGTCGGCGCGCTTGTCGCGCTTCAGGCCGTAATGCTCCAGGTAGTTCACCACCTCCAGCAGGCTGCCGCCATAAGCCGCCTGCAGCAGCATGAAAGGCAGTGCCCACCAGCCCAGCCAGGCGACCATGGCGCCGAACAACGCCAGGGTGATCGCCCAGGCCTGCAGGTTGTCGTTCTCGATCGACCAGGCGCTTTTGCCCTGCTTCTCCAGGCGCCTGCTTTCGATCTCCCAGGCGGACTTGATCGAGCCCCACACGCAACGCGGCAGGAACTCGTAGAAGGACTCGCCGAAGCGCGAGGTAGCCGGATCCTCCGGCGTCGCCACGCGCACGTGGTGGCCGCGGTTGTGCTCGACGTAGAAGTGGCCGTACATCACCGGCGCCAGCGCGATCTTGGCCAGCCACCGCTCCAGCTTCGAGGTCTGGTGGCCGAGTTCGTGGCCGACGTTGATGGCCAGGCCGGAGGTCATGCCCACCGAGAACAGCAGGCCCAGCCACTGGTGCCAGACCAGGTCGCCGCGCACCGCCATGTAGGTGCCCCAGATGAAGCTCAGGTACTGCACCGGAATCGCGGCGTAGACGACGTAGCGGTAATACCGGTCTTGCGCCAGCTCGGCCATGATGCCGTCGGGCGGATTGGAATCGTCCTCGCCGATCACCCGATCCAGCAGCGGAATCAGGGTGTAGACGATGATCGGCGTGGTCCAGAAGAACAGCGACAGGCCGGTCCAGACATAAAGGCCATAGCCGTACAGCGGCAGGCCCATCACCGCGATACCCAGCAGCCACAGATACCGCTTTTTGTCGGTCCACACCGCTTCAATCGCGACGCTCATACGCCCTCCGGGCTTGCTTCAACAGTCCGCGTTCCTGGTCGAGGCGAGGCTTGCCAGGACCACAATACTTCCACCGAATAAAACGATCGTTCAATAAACTAATGCAAACATCGAACAATGTCAAGATTTAAATCAAGTGATTGATTTCAGGCGATATGCATCGCCTGCTGCTAGCGCCGGACTTCAGAACTGCCCTTTCCGGGCGCTCTGCCGCAGACGTTCCAGCGCTTCCTTGGCGGCATCGTCGGGATTGATCGGCTCCGACTGGCCGCTGGCCAGGTGCTCGGCGAAGCGGCGGGCGCGGATGCTGAGCTTCAGGCTCTCGTCGAAGCCGGTGAAGGTCACCGAATCCTGGTCCGGATAAAAGGAATTGAGCTTGAGCCAGCGGGTCTGGTTGTGCTCGGCGTCGAACACGCGGAACCAGCTCTCCGGCGCCAGCACGTCGCGCAGCAAGTCCATCACGATGGACTGGCTGTCCTCGGCGGGCTTGGCCGGCGCGGGCGCCGGACTGGGCTCCTCGACGCGGGGAGCGCCGGGCTGGCCGTCGATGTCCGACATCAGCAGGTGCTCTTCGCGCTCGGTCAGCCGCTCGGTCTGGGCCCCGACGCCGGCGGCGGGCGCCTGGTCGGCGCTGTCGAGCAGCTTGTAGACTTCCTGCAAGCCGTTGAGCAGCGACTCGATCTTGTCCTCCGCCATGCCGACGTCGGCCAGGGCGGTGACGATCTTGGACAGCAGCTGCTCGCGCGTCTCCAGCACCTGCGGGCTGGGCGGGGGCATGAATTCCAGGCTCTTCAGCACGCCTTCCATCAGGCCCTGCGCTTCCTGGTACGGCGCGCTGCTGCGGCCGTTCTTGAGCAGGCGCACCGCCATCAGCGGGCCGACGCCGCCGCGCAGCAGCGACATCACCGGGTCCGGCACCTGCCGTCCCAGGGTCTGCACCTCCAGCTCCTGCGCCACCTGGCGGCGCACCCGCACCAGCAGCGCCTCGCGCCGCGCGCGGGTCTGCTCGCGCATCTGGCCGAGGAAGGTCTCGACCTCGCCTTCCGGCACCGGCTGGGCCTCGTTCAGCATCTCCGGCGCCAGGGCCGGGCCGTTCTGGTAGGCGCTGGCGCTGCGCATGGTTTCGCGCAGCTGGACCTGGGCGGCATCGCTGCCCTGGGCCGCGACCGCCAGGTCGACCAGGTCGGCCAGCAGCTTGCGCAGCGGGTGGCCCTGGTTGACGAAGAAGCTCGGATCGCTCAGCGCCGTCTTGTAGACCGGATAGCGCAGCTTCTCGATCGCCGGGCGCAGCACTTCCGGCAGCATCGGCTCGGCCATCAGGTCGTCGAACATGCGGCCGGCCAGCGACAGGCGCTGGGTCGAAGCCTGCACCGCCGGCGAGGCGGAGCCGGTGATCAGGGTCTGCAGCAGGCCGGCCAGCTCGGCGCCCATGGGGCTGCCGGCGCGCTGCAGGCTGGCCTGGTCGAGCGAATAGCGGCGCAGCAGCTCCTGCGCCTGGGCATCGTAGCCGGGACCATGGCCGGCCGGGGCATACGGCGGCACACCGCCCGAGGGCAGGCCGCCAAGCGCGGGGATGCCGAGTCCCTCGCCAGCCTCCTCCGGCCGCGGCGCCGCGGCACGGCGCTTGGGGCTGATGCCGTGGTTCTCCAGCACCTCCAGCGACACGCTGTAGACCCGGCCGAGCTCGTTGATCACCACCCGGTCGAACAGCTTGTAGATGACCAGCTTGATCTGGAACTCGGCGTCCAGCACCGCGGTGGCCTTGCCGAAGGCGTCGCAGATGCGGCCGGGCGACAGGGCCAGCGGCGAGACCGGCACGCCGAAGTCGCGCGCCGCAGTCTCCAGGTGGCGCTCCAGTTCGTAGATCGGCGTCTTGTACAGCCCTTCGGCCTTGGCCGCCATGTTGGTGATGGCGATCTTCTCCTCCAGCTCCTCGGTGGGCTGGATGGAAAGGCTGTCGAGGTCGAATTCGAGCTTGTTGTTGCGCTTGGCGGCGACGGGGAGGAACCCGCGCGTCAGATCCTCGGCAAAGGCCACGCCGACCTTGCCGCGGTCCAGGCGCAGCACGCGCATGGTGTCGAAGTAGCGGCGGCGCTCCTCGTCGTTGGCCGATTTCTCGCCCATTTCGAAGAGGCTGTCGTCGGCGCTGTCGAACATGCGCCGGACCAACTCGTTGAGCACGTTGAGCGCGGCGTCGCGCAGCTCGACCACCAGGGGATGGGAAGGAACAGGCGCAGCCGCCTGCTCGCCGCGATTCTGGGGCGAGGAGGAAAACAACGGATGCACCGTTGCGGTCATGCCAAGTCCTTGTAATTTAAGCTTGGGGTACGCCTTGCTGAGGGCCGCCCAACCGGCTCCCTGGTCCGGTCGTCAGATCATACCCGAGACCGGGTAAAAAACTGACGACTAGTCAAATTTTATCTACACCATGCGCCCGCAATGCGCCGGCCGCCACCCGGTGGCCCGCCCCATGCGCACACTAAACAGCCGATCGGACCGCGGCGGGCGGCGGCGCAGACGACCAGCCGGCGCGAGATGATGAACGGTCGCCGCCAGGCGCCATGCCGGCTGGCCCTGCCGGCGCTTATCCGCATATCCGGATAAAGAGATACAATAGGACCATGTTCGACGCCCCGCCTTCCGCCCCGCAGGATTCCGTTTCCGCCCGCCTCGACGCGCTGGCCCGCCAGCGCATCCTGGTCATCGACGGTGCCATGGGCACCATGATCCAGGGCTACAAGCTCGAGGAAGCCGACTACCGCGGCGAGCGGTTCAAGGACTGGGCCCACGACCTCAAGGGCAACAACGATCTGCTGGTGCTGACCCAGCCGCAGATCATCCGCGAGATCCACCGCAAGTACCTGGCCGCCGGCGCCGACATCATCGAGACCAACACCTTCAATTCGCAGACGATTTCGCTCGCGGATTACAAGATGGAGGCGCTTGCCTACGAGCTGAACCTGGAGGCGGCGAAGCTGGCCCGGCTGGAGACCGACGCCGCCAGCACGCCGGAGCGGCCGCGCTTCGTCGCCGGCGCCCTCGGCCCGACCAACCGCACCGCCAGCATCAGCCCGGACGTCAACGATCCGGGCAAGCGCAACGTTTCTTACGACGAGCTGGTCACCGCCTACTGCGAGGCGGTGCGCGGCCTGCTCGACGGCGGCGCCCACCTGCTGCTGATCGAGACCATCTTCGACACCCTCAACGCGAAGGCCGCCATCTTCGCGGCCGAGCAGGTGTTCGAGGAAAAGGGCAGGCGCCTGCCGGTGATCATCAGCGGCACCATCACCGACGCTTCCGGCCGGACCCTGTCGGGCCAGGTCACGGAGGCGTTCTGGAACTCGGTGCGCCATGCCCGGCCCTTCGCCGTGGGCTTCAACTGCGCGCTCGGCGGCAAGGAGATGCGGCCCTACATCGTCGAGCTGGCCCGGCTGGCGGACTGCTACATCTCCTGCTATCCCAACGCCGGCCTGCCGAACGCCTTCGGCGAATACGACGAGCGGCCGCAGGACACCGCGGCGATCATCGCCGAGTTCGCCGACGCCGGCCTGGTCAACATCGTCGGCGGCTGCTGCGGCACCACGCCGGGCCACATCGGCTCGATCGACGAGCACGTGCGCGGCAAGAAGCCGCGCGCGCCGGGGCGCTCCGCCCCGGCCTGCCGCCTCGCCGGCCTGGAGCCGATGAACATCACCGACGAGACCCTGTTCGTCAACGTCGGCGAGCGCACCAATGTCACCGGCTCGGCCAAGTTCAGGGACCTGATCAAGGCCGGCGACTACGCCGCCGCGCTCGCCATCGCCCGCCAGCAGGTCGAGGCCGGCGCGCAGGTCATCGACGTCAACATGGACGAGGGCATGCTCGACGGCAAGGCCGCGATGGTGCGCTTCCTCAACCTGATCGCCTCCGAGCCCGACATCTGCCGCGTGCCGGTCATGATCGACTCCTCCAAGTGGGAGGTGATCGAGGCCGGACTGAAGTGCGTGCAGGGCAAGCCGATCGTCAACTCGATCTCGATGAAGGAAGGCGAGGAAAAATTCATCGAGCAGGCCAGGCTGTGCCGGCGCTATGGCGCGGCGGCGGTGGTGATGGCCTTCGACGAGCAGGGCCAGGCCGATACGCTGGAGCGGCGCAAGCAGATCTGCCGGCGCGCCTACGACATCCTGGTGCAGAAGGTCGGCTTCCCGGCCGAAGACATCATCTTCGATCCCAACATCTTCGCCGTGGCCACCGGCATCGCCGAGCACAACCGCTACGGCCTGGACTTCATCGAGGCCACCGCCTGGATCAAGCAGAACCTGCCGGGCGCGCTGGTCTCCGGCGGCGTGTCCAACGTGTCTTTCTCGTTCCGCGGCAACAACACCGTGCGCGAGGCGATCCACGCCGTGTTCCTGTACCACGCCATCCGCGCCGGCATGGACATGGGCATCGTCAACGCCGGCCAGCTGGCGCTGTACGCCGAGCTGGACCCGGAGCTGCGCGAGCGCATCGAGGACGTGATCCTGTATCGCCGCGAGGACGCCACCGAGCGCCTGATCGAGATCGCCGAGCGCTACCGCGGCGGCGCCGCCGCCGAGAAGAAGCCGGGCGACGAGCTGGCCTGGCGCGAGCACAACGCGCACGAGCGCATCAAGCACGCCCTGGTCAAGGGCATTGACCAGTTCGTCGAGGCCGACACCGAGGAGCTGCGCAAGGAAATCGCGGCGCGCGGCGGCCGCCCGATCGAAGTGATCGAAGGCCCGCTGATGGACGGCATGAACGTGGTCGGCGACCTGTTCGGCGCCGGCAAGATGTTCCTGCCGCAGGTGGTGAAGTCGGCGCGCGTGATGAAGAAGGCGGTGGCCTACCTCATCCCGTTCATCGAGGCGGAAAAGAAGCCCGGCGACGCGCAGCAGGCCAAGGGCAAGATCGTCATGGCCACGGTCAAGGGCGACGTGCACGACATCGGCAAGAACATCGTCGGCGTCGTGCTCCAGTGCAACAACTACGACGTGGTCGACCTCGGCGTGATGGTGGCGCCGCAGAAGATCCTCGACACCGCCAAGGCCGAAAAAGCCGACATCATCGGCCTGTCCGGCCTGATCACGCCGTCGCTCGACGAGATGGTGCACCTGGCCAAGGAGATGCAGCGCCAGGGCTTCACCCAGCCGCTGCTGATCGGCGGCGCCACCACCTCGCGCGCCCACACCGCGGTGAAGATCGCTCCCGCCTACAAGGGCCCGGTGGTGTGGGTGAAGGACGCCTCGCGCTCGGTGCCGGTGGCCTCGGCCCTGCTCTCGGCCGAAGGCCGGCCGAAGCTGATGGCCGAGGTGGAGAAGGAATACGCCGGCATCCGCGAGCGCCACGCCGGCAAGGACCGCGAGCAGAAATACCTGAAGCTCGACCAGGCCCGCGCCAGGGCCACGCCGATCGACTGGAAGGGCTACCGCCCGTTCCGGCCGCGCATGCTGCTGCAGCAGACCAGGGACGTGTGCGAAGGCCCGCACTGCGACCACGCCCACCATGGCGCGGCGACGCAGCACGTGAAGGTGCTGCGCGACTATCCCATCGCCGAGCTGCGCCAGTACATCGACTGGCAGCCGTTCTTCATCGCCTGGGAGATGAAGGGCCGCTACCCCGACCTGCTCAACAACCCGGCCAGCGGCGAGGCGGCGCGCAAGCTGTTCGCCGAGGCCAACGAGATGCTCGACCGCATCGTCGCCGAGAAATGGCTCACCGCCAGCGGCGTCTGCGGCTTCTTCCCGGCCAACGCCGTGGGCGACGACGTCGAGGTCTACGCCGACGAGTCGCGGCAGCAGGTGATCGCCAGGCTGCACCACCTGCGCCAGCAGAGCGAGCACCGCGAGGGCGTGCCGAACCGCTCGCTGGCGGACTACGTCGCGCCGAAGGCCACCGGCCTGCACGATTATGTCGGCGCCTTCGCCGTCACCGCCGGCCTGGGCAGCGCGGAGAAGATCACGGAGTTCAAGAAGGCCAACGACGACTACAGCGCGATCCTGCTGGAGTCGGTCGCCGACCGCCTGGCGGAGGCCTTCGCCGAACGCCTGCATGAGCGCGTGCGCAAGGAGTTCTGGGGTTACGCCGGCGAAGAGCACCTGGACAGCCAGGCCCTGATCGACGAGAAGTACAAGGGCATCCGCCCGGCGCCGGGCTACCCGGCCTGCCCGGAGCACAGCGAGAAGGCGACGCTGTGGCAGCTGCTGGAGGTGGAAAAGAACGCCGGCATCCGGCTCACCGAGAGCTACGCCATGTGGCCGGGCGCCGCGGTTTCCGGCTGGTACTTCTCGCACCCGGAGTCGCAGTACTTCGTGGTCGGCCGCATCCAGAAGGACCAGGTGGCCGACTATGCGCAGCGCAAGGGCTGGACCCTGGCGCAGGCCGAGAAGTGGCTGGGCCCGAACCTGGCGTACGAGCCGGAAGACTAGGCGCCCAGGCCCTCCGCTCCGAAGCAGCAGCCTTGGCGCTCGCGGCGCCCACCATGGCGAAGGGCCGCTTCGGCCTTATTCCGGCTTGCGGAACTTCAGGGTCATGCGGTCCGGCTCGCCGATTTTCAGATACTTCGCCTGGTCCTGCTCGCGCAGCGCCAGGGTCGGCGGCAGGGTCCACACGCCCTGCGGATAGTCCTTGGTGTCCCTGCGGTTGGCGTTGACCTGGGACCCGGCGACGAACTCGAAGCCGGCGTTGGCGGCCAGCGCCTTGACGTAGTCCTCGTTGACGTAGCCGGTTTCGCGGGTTTGCTCGATCGTCGTGTACGGTCTGGCGCGGTGCTCCACCAGGCCGAGGATGCCGCCCGGCTTGAGCGCCCGGTAGAAGGCGTTGAACGCATCCTGCTCGGTGCGCGCCGTCATCCAGTTGTGGACGTGCTGGAAGCTCAGCACCAGGTCGGCGCTGCCCGGCGGGCAGATCTCGACCACGTCGGGCGGGCGGAACTCGGTGACCGTGACCTTGCCGTAGCGCTCCGGGTCGGCATCCAGCTTCTGCTGGAACGCGGCGGCGGCGCGCTGCGCAGCGGCCGAGGCGTCGGGTGCGCTGTAGGCGGTGCCGGCGGCGTAGTAGTGCCCCTGCTCGCGCAGGTACGGCGCCAGGATCTCGGTGAACCAGCCTTCGCCGGGCCAGACCTCGACCACGGTCATGTCCGGGCGGATGCCGAAGAAACGCAGGGTCTGTTCCGGATGGCGGTAGACGTCGCGCTGGCGGTATTCCGGGGTGCGGGCGGGACTGGCCACCGCCCGGGCCAGGAAGTCCTCATCCGCCGCCACAGCGGCCGGCGCCAGGACCGCCAGCAGCGCCGCCAACCACACTCGCCTCAAGCGCATGGTGTTCCCTAGTCGTCAGGAACCGCCGCAGAACCACCGGTCGGCGGCGGGTTCCGTGTTGAAAGATTGGCGCAGCATCGGCCGTCCAGCGGCGCAATGCCTGACTCCGCGTCGGCAACGGCGGCAACGGCACGACGGGCGGACAAGGTCCGCCGCTGCCGCGGCGCCGCACCGCGCTTTTTTAGTGGTGGTGGCCGCCCGGGCCGTGGACGTGGCCGTGCAGCACTTCCTCGACGCTGGCCTCGCGCACCTCGGTGACTTCGATGGCGAAGTTCAGGTTGGCGCCGGCCAGCGGATGGTTGCCGTCCACGGTGACCTTGTCGCCCTCGACGGCGGTGATCACCACCATCATCGGGCCGCGGTCGCTCTCGGCGCGGAACTGCATGCCGGGCTCGAGCTTGTCGATGCCGCGGAAGGCCTCGCGCGGCACCACCTGCACCAGGGCCGGGTTGTGCACGCCGTAGCCTTCCTCCGGCTTGACCTTGACGTTGAACTTGTCGCCGACCTTCTTGCCGGTCATTTCCTTTTCCAGGCCCGGCACGATGTTGCCCTTGCCGTGCAGGTAGCTGAGCGGCTCCCGCCCCTCGGAGGAGTCCAGCACCTCGCCGGCATCATTGGTCAGGGTGTAGTTGAAGCTGGCGACGGTACGATCGGCAATCTGCATGGAAATCTCGGGAAATGCGGGGAATTAAGGGCCCATTCTAGCCCAAAGCCATCTAGACAGCCTTGATTCAGGATAGTGCCGGCATAGTGAAGGGAGTCACGGAGAAAACGACATGAGCGAAAGCCGCGGCAGCGTGTTCTGGGGTGCGTTCTGGATGTTTCTGGTCTCGGTGCTGCTGTTCTGGCTGCCGGGCCTGGGCGGTTTCCTCGCCGGCGTGGTCGGCGGCAAGGTGGCGGGCGGCGTCGGCAACGCGCTGCTGGCGGCGTTCCTGCCGGCCTTCGTGCTCGGCGGCCTGCTGTTCTTCTTCGGCACCGCCCTCACCGGCTTCATCGCCATCGGCCTGCTGGCCGCGCTGGGCGGCTTCATGCTCGGCTGCGTGCACATCGGCGGCCTGCTGCTGGGCGCGATCATCGGCGGCCTGATCGCGTGAGGAATGCGGGTCGACCCCTCGGGCCGGCGTTCCGGTCGCCCTGAAGGGCAGCCTGCAAAGGCGGCGTGATGGCCCTGCTCCAGCTCAAGGTCAGCCCCGGCGCTTCGCGCAACGCCGTCCTCGGCTTCCTCGGCGAAACCTTGAAACTGGCGGTGACGGCCGCACCGGAACGGGGCAAGGCCAACGAGGCGGTGGAGGCGCTGCTGGCGGAAGCACTGGACCTGCCCAAAGGAGCGGTGCGGGTGGTCGCGGGGCACGCGGCCCGCAGCAAGCGGGTGGAGATCGCCGGCTTGGAAGCTGCGGAGATCGTGCGGCGCCTGCGCACCATTTTGGAGCGTTCCTCCTAGAGCCCAAGCCACCCTTGCACCACCGCTGAGCCGTGCCACGGCCGGCAGGGCCTCATGCAAGGCGCGGTGGGGCAAGGGTGAAATTTGCTGCGCTGCGGTGTATTCTCACCGCCTTTTCCGCCATAGCGTCGCCGCATGTCCGCCAGCGCAGCGCGTAGCGCCGCCATCAGCCGCGATACCCGAGAAACCCGGATCGCCGTCAGCATCAACCTCGACGGCACCGGCGAATCGCGCTTCGCCACCGGCATCCACTTCCTCGAGCACATGCTGGAGCAGGTGGCGCGGCATGGCCTGATCGACCTGGTGGTCGAGGCCAGCGGCGACGTGCACATCGACCATCACCACACGGTCGAGGACATCGGCATCACCCTGGGTCAGGCCTTCGACAAGGCCATCGGCGACAAGCGCGGCATCGTCCGCTACGGCCATGCCTACGTGCCGCTGGACGAGGCCCTGTCGCGGGTGGTGCTGGACTGCTCCGGCCGCCCCGGCCTGGAATGGTTCGTCGAGTTCCCGCGCGCCCGGGTGGCCGACTTCGACGTCGACCTGTTCCGCGAGTTCTTCCAGGGCTTCGTCAACCACGCCAAGGTGACCCTGCACGTCGACGCGCTGCGCGGCCGCAACGCGCACCACATCGCCGAAACCATCTTCAAGGCCTTCGGCCGCGCCCTGCGCATGGCCGCCGCCGCCGACCCGCGCATGGGGGACGTGACGCCGTCCACCAAGGGCGTCCTCTAAAAATACGGGCATCCCGCTCCCCGATCTCCGCCAGCTGCAAGCCGACGCATCAATGGAAACCATCGGGGTCATCGACTACGGCATGGGCAACCTGCACTCGCTCGGCAAATCGCTGGAGCGGGTCGCCGGCAACCAGCGCATCGTCATCAGCTACGACACCGCCGAGCTGCTCGAATGCGACCGCCTGGTGCTGCCCGGGGTCGGCGGCGTGCGCGCCTGCATGGACGAGCTGCGCCGGCTGGAGCTGGACCAGATGGTGATCGAGGCGGCGCGCAAGCGGCCGCTGCTCGGCGTCTGCCTGGGCATGCAGGTGCTGCTGGAGCGCAGCGACGAAAACGGCGGCGTCAACGCCCTCGGCCTGATCCCGGGCTCGGTGGTACGCTTCCCGGACCCGGCGCCGGAGCAGGAGCCGGGGCCGCACCCGGACCGCCTCAAGGTGCCGCACATGGGCTGGAACCAGGTGCGCCAGACGCGCCGCCACCCGGTGTGGGAGGGGGTGCCGCAGGACAGCTGGTTCTACTTCGTGCACAGCTACCACGCCGCGCCGCAGAACCCGGCCCATGTCCTGGGCACGGCCGACTACGGCCAGCCCTTCGCCGCCGCGGTGGCGCGCGACAATATCGTCGGCTTCCAGTTTCATCCCGAAAAGAGCCACGACATGGGCTTGCGGCTGCTGTCCAACTTCGTCAACTGGGACGGGGAAACCGCCTGAGGCCGGGCGCAGCGCGGTAGCGCTTCCGCCAAGCCGGGACGCGAACCGCCGGGGTTCGCCAGGGGATGAAGCCGCGGCCAGGATGGCCGGCACCGACACCACCGCACCCGACCTCCATCCCTTTTCGCCGAACACCCGGCCGCCGCTTGCCAGACCCGCCGCTTTCCGGCACAGTTCCGGCAGGGAAACCAAGCAGCCGCTCCGACACCTCAGCGAACTTTCGAACCACACGAACGCCGCCCCGCCGGCCAGTCCGCCTCCATGCTGCTTATCCCCGCTATCGACATCAAGAACGGCCAGTGCGTGCGCCTGCGTCAGGGCCGCATGGACGACGTCACCGTCTTCTCCAAGGACCCGGCCAGCATGGCCAAGCGCTGGGTCGACGAGGGCGCGCAGCGCATCCACGTCGTCGACCTCGACGGCGCGGTGAAGGGCACCCCGGTCAACCTCAAGGCGCTGGAAAAAATCGTGGTCGCGGCCGGCGACGTGCCGGTGCAGGCCGGCGGCGGCGTGCGCGAGGAAGAGACGGTGCAGCAGTACCTCGACGTCGGCGTGAGCTTCATCATCATCGGCACCAAGGCGGTCAACACGCCCCACTTCCTGCGCGACCTGTGCCTGGAGTATCCGCGCCACATCTTCGTCGGCCTCGACGCCAAGGACGGGCGCGTCGCCATCGACGGCTGGAACAAGCTCTCGCACCACGACGTGGTGGAGATGGCCCAGCACTGCGAGCGCGACGGCGTGGAAGCGATCATCTACACCGACATCGGCCGCGACGGCATGATGCAGGGCTTCAACGCCGAATCGACCCGCGCGCTGGCCAAGTCGGTCAACACGCCGGTGATCGCCTCCGGCGGCGTCTCCACCATCGATGACCTCAAGACCCTGCGCACCCTGCAGGAAGACGGCGTGGTGGGGGCCATCATCGGGCGCGCCCTCTACGAGGGCGGCCTCCAGCTCAAGGACTGCCTGAAGGCCGTCGCCTCGGCCTGAGCCCTTTCGTTCCGGCGGAAATGCCCGAACCCTCTGCGGAAGTTTCCCATGCTTGCCAAACGCGTCATCCCCTGCCTCGACATCGATGCCGGCCGCGTGGTCAAGGGCGTCCGGTTCGAGCAGCTGCGCGACGCCGGCGACCCGGTGGAAGTGGCGCGCCGCTACGACCAGCAGGGCGCCGACGAGCTGGTGTTCCTCGACATCACCGCCAGCGCCGACGACCGGCCGACCCTGTTCAAGACCGTGGAGGCGGTGGCGCGCGAGATCTACATTCCGCTGACCGTGGGCGGCGGCGTGCGCACCGCGGCCGACGTGCGCGCCCTGCTTTCCGCCGGCGCCGACAAGGTCTCGATCAACACCGCCGCGGTGCTCAATCCGGACTTCGTGCACGAGGCCGGCGAGCGCTTCGGCGTGCAGTGCATCGTCGTCGCCATCGATGCCAAGCGGGTCAAGCCGCGCAGGAAGGACGGGAATGAAAGCCCGCGCTGGCAGGTCTATACCCATGGCGGGCGCAAGAGCACCGGGCTCGACGCCATCGAATGGGCCAGGACCATGGTGGAAAAGGGCGCGGGCGAGTTGCTGGTGACCAGCATGGATCGTGACGGCACCAAGGCCGGCTACGACGTCGAGCTGCTGCGCGCGATCAGCGACGCGGTGCCGGTGCCGGTGGTGGCCAGCGGCGGCGTCGGCACCCTGGAGCACCTGGAAGAGGGCTTCACCGCCGGCGGCGCCGACGCGGTGCTCGCCGCGAGCATTTTCCACAACGGCACCTACACGGTGGGCCAGGCCAAGCGGTTCCTGGCCGAACACGGCGTGCGGGTGCGGCTGTGAGCGCGCCCGACCAGGTGCTGGCCGAGCTGTTCGCCACCCTGCAGCAGCGCAGGGGCGCCGATCCCGCCGCTTCCTACGTGGCCGGCCTCTATGCCAAGGGCGTGGACGCGATCCTCAAGAAGATCGGCGAGGAAGCCGGCGAAACCCTGATCGCGGCCAAGAACCAGCCGCCCGGGGGTGGCAGTCCCGCCGGCCAGGCCGCCCTGGTCCACGAGGTGGCGGACCTGTGGTTTCACACCCTGGTGCTGCTGGCGGCGTATGATCTTCCCCTGAGCGTCCTGACCGATGAACTGGCGCGCCGCATGGGCCGCTCCGGTCTGGAAGAAAAGGCGTCGCGCCCCAAATAAACCGCCGATATCCGCGGCGGTGGAGAGGAATAGCAATGGGTGGTCTTAGCATCTGGCACTGGCTGATCGTCCTGGTCGTGGTGATCGCCATCTTCGGCACCAAGAAGCTGCGCAACGCCGGCGGCGATCTCGGCGCGGCGGTGAAGAACTTCAAGTCGGCGATGCGCGAGGGCGAGGAAGAGGCCAAGAACGGCGCCAATCCGAACGACGCCATCGAGGGCCAGGCCCGCACGGTGTCATCGCCGCAGCAGCAGAAGGACAAGGTCTAAAAGCCGCGGCCGGACCTGCGCATGTTCGATTTCAGCTTCGGCGAGCTGCTGCTGTGCTTCGTCGTCGCGCTGGTGGTGCTCGGCCCCGAGCGCATGCCGGCGGTGGCGCGCACGGTCGGCCGCTGGACCGGCAAGGCCCGCGTCTACATGCGCAACCTCAGCGCCGAACTGGAGCGCGAGACCCAGGTGGCCGAGCTGAAGAAGCAGATCGAGGACGCCCAGCGCATCCTGCGCGAGCAGTCCAGCACGATCCAGAGCGAAACCCACAAGCTGGTCGAGGAAGCCAAGCCTTCGTTGACGGCCGATTCCAAGCCGCCGACCGGCAATGGCTGAGGAACTGCCCGGTACCGAGCAGCCCGGCGGCGGCGAGCAGCCGCTGCTGGCCCACCTGATCGAGCTGCGCGAGCGCCTGATCCGCGCCCTGCTCGGCGTCTTCGTGGTGTTCCTGCCGCTGGCCCTCTTCGCCCGCCATATCTACCACTTCCTGGCCGAGCCGCTGCTCAAGCTGCTGCCGGCGGGCGGCAGCATGATCGCCACCGAGGTGGCGGCGCCGTTCCTGGTGCCGTTCAAGCTGGCGGCGGTCACCGCCTTCGTCATCGCCCTGCCCTGGGTGCTGTACCAGATCTGGGCCTTCGTCGCGCCCGGCCTGTACCGCAACGAGCGGCGCCTGGTGGTGCCGCTGCTGGTGTCGAGCACCCTGCTGTTCTACATCGGCGTGGCGTTCTGCTACTTCCTGATCCTGCCGGCGGTGTTCAAGTTCTTCGTCGGCGTCGCCCCGGCCGGCGTATCGGTGATGACCGACGTCGGCAAGTACCTGGACTTCGTGGTCAAGCTGTTCCTGGTGTTCGGCCTGACCTTCGAGACGCCGGCGGCGATCGTGCTGCTGTGCTGGACCGGCTTCGTCACGCCGCAGCAGCTGTCGGCGCGGCGCGACTATGTCTTCGTCGGCGTGTTCGTCGCCGCCGCCATCCTGGCGCCGCCGGACGTGCTGTCGCAGGTGCTGCTGGCGATCCCGATGTACCTGCTGTTCGAGCTGGGCATCATCGGGGCAAGGTGGTTCGTGAAGAACAAGGAAGCGGCCGGCGAGGGCCAGGCTCCGGCCCGGGGCTGAGGGAACCTGCCGTCTCGCGCACGCCGGCGCGCGAGGAGACCTCTCGACCTTCCTCAGTCCTTGCGCAGCTCCGCCAGCACCGGCGCCGTCTGCGGCCGCACGCCGCGCCACAACAGGAAAGCTTCCGCCGCCTGCTCCACCAGCATGCCCAGGCCGTCGATGCCGCGCGCCGCGCCGTGCGCCAGCGCCCAGTCGAGGAAGGGCCTGGCGGCGGCGCCGTAGTTGAGGTCGTAGGCCAGCGCGCCCGGGGCGAACAGGCCCTGCGGCAGCCGCGGCACCCCGCCTTCGTGGCCGGCCGAGGTGGCGTTGAGCACGAGGTCGAAGCGGTCGCCCTTCAGGGCAAGGTGGGTGCAGGGGCGGATCGGGCCGAGCGCCTTGAACGCCGCCGCCAGCTCCTCCGGCTTCCAGGGGTTGCGGCCGGACAGCACCAGCTCCGCCGGCTTCTCCGCCAGCAGCGGCTCGAGGATGCCGCGCGCGGCGCCGCCGGAACCCAGCACCAGCACGCGCTTGCCGGCGACCGACAGGCCGAGGTTGTCGCCCAGGTCGCGCACCAGGCCGATGCCGTCGGTGTTACAGCCGTGCCAGCCGTGCTCGCGGCGGACCAGGGTGTTGACCGCGCCGGCGCGCTCGGCCCGCTCGCTGCGGCTTTCGCACAGCGGCACCGCGGCGGCCTTGTGCGGCAGGGTCAGGTTGAGGCCGAGGTAGCCGGTGGCGTGCAGCCCGGCCAGGTGCTCGTCGAGATCGTCCGGCGCCACCTCGATCGCTTCGTAGCGCAGCTGCGCGCCGCTCTGCGCGGCGAACAGGCTGTGGATCCTGGGCGAGCGGCTGTGCGCGACCGGCTGGCCGAGAACGGCATATTTATCCATGGCTGGTTTCCGCCAGCCACTGCGCGGCCTGCTTGGCGAAATAGGTCAGGATCATGTCGGCGCCGCCGCGGCGCAGGCACAGCAGGGATTCCATGATCACCTTGCGCTCGTCGAGCCAGCCGTTGGCGATGGCGGCGCGCAGCATCGAATACTCGCCGCTGACCTGGTAGGCGGCCACCGGCACGCCGAAGCGCTCCTTGACGCGGCGGATCACGTCCAGGTACGGCATGCCCGGCTTGACCATGACGATGTCGGCACCCTCGTTGAGGTCAAGCTCGACCTCGCGCAGCGCCTCGTCGGTGTTGGCCGGGTCCATCTGGTAGGTGCGCTTGTCGCCCTTCAGCGCGACCTTGGTGCCGACGGCGTCGCGGAACGGGCCGTAGAAGGCGCTGGCGTACTTGGCGGCGTAGGACAGGATCACCGCGTTCTTCTGGCCGTCGCGCTCCAGCACCTGGCGCACCGCGCCGACGCGGCCGTCCATCATGTCCGAGGGCGCCAGCACGTCGGCGCCGGCGCGGGCCAGCACCAGGGCCTGCTTGCGCAGCGCCTCGACGGTGAAGTCGTTGTCGACGTAGCCGGACTCGTCGAGCACGCCGTCGTGGCCGTGGTCGGTGTACGGGTCGAGCGCGATGTCGACGATCACGCCCAGGCCCGGGCAGCCGCCCTTGATGGCCCGGATCGCGCGCGGGATCAGGCCCTCGGGGTTCAGCGCCTCGCTGCCCTGCGGGTTCTTCAGCTCCGGCGCGATCACCGGGAACACCGCCACCGCGGCGATGCCCAGGGCCTTCAGCTCGCGGCACTCGCGCACCAGCTCGTCCAGATCCAGGCGGCTCTGCCCGGGCATCGACGCAATCGCCCCCTTCTGCGCCGCTTCCGCGACGAACAGGGGCTGGATCAGCTGGGCCGGGGCCAGGCGCGTCTCGCGCACCAGGGAACGGACGAACTCGGCGCTGCGCAGGCGGCGCGGACGGGTATGGGGGAAGGCTGCGGTCACGGCGGAAATCCCGGGAAGCGTGGATACGGTCGGCGCAATTATAGGACGCGGGCGCCGGCTGCATCCGGAACGGCGCTTTCCCCGTACGGCTCGACTCCTCCGCCTGCCTTGCTATGATCGGCGGGCCAGCCGAGCCGTACACCGACAAAAACGCAGATGAGCTCCGCCAACGCCGAACCGGAACGCCTGACGCAGCTGCTTGCCGCCGTCGGCAGCGGCGACCAGCGCGCCTTCGCCCAGCTCTACGAGGCCTGCAGCGCGCATCTGTTCGGACTGCTGCTGCGTATCTTGCAGCGCCGCGATTGGGCGGAAGAAGCCTTGCAGGATTGCTTCCTGAAAATCTGGCAGAAATCGGAGACCTACGAGCCGGCGCGGGGAGCACCGCTGACCTGGCTGTCGAGCATCGCCCGTTACCGCGCGCTCGACCTGCTGCGCATGAAGCGGCCGGAGGTGGAAATGCCCGAGGAAGGCGAGGAGCCGCCGCTGGCCCTGGCCGACCCGGGCCAGGACCCGGTCGACGGCGCCATCGAGGGCGAGGGGCTGGGGCGCCTGAAGGACTGCATGCGCGGCCTGCAGGACGAACAGCGCCGCAGCGTGCTGCTGGCCTATTACGAGGGCTACACCCACCAGGAGCTGGCGCAGGCGATGGACGCGCCGCTGGGCACCGTGAAGAGCTGGGTGCGGCGCGGCCTGTCGCGCCTGCGCGAATGCCTGGAGGCGGTCGGCGCCGTGCCGCAGACGGAATGAACTACCAGGACGCCAAGCTGCGCCGGATGCTGGCCGCGGAGTACGTGCTCGGCACCCTGCGCGGGCCGGCGCGGCGGCGCTTCGAGCGTCTGGTCCGCGCCGACGCGGCGCTGCGCGCCGAGCAGCATTTCTGGGAGGCGCGCCTGGGCCTGCTGGCGCTGCGCTCGCCGCCGGTGACGCCGGCGCCGACGGTGTGGATCGCGCTGCAGCGGCGCATCCAGTCCGGCAACACCGTGGCGCTGCGCAAGCCCGCCGCCGCGCCGCCGCGCCCGGTGCCGATGCGCCGCATCTGGGCCGGCATGGCGGTGGCCGCCGCCGTGGTGGTGGCCGTGGTCGTCAGCCGCCAGGGCCCGGCGCCGGTCAATCCGCCGCCGGTTGCCCAGGTTCCGGCGCCGGCCGCCCCGGCCCTGGTGGCGCAGTTGAAGATTCCCGACTCCACCCTGCAGTGGAGCGTGCGCTTCACCCCAGGCGGCGAGATGACCGTCGCCGCCTCCGGCGACTATCCGCAGCTGGGCGCGCACAGCCTGGAACTGTGGTGGCTGTCGCCGCAGGGCCCGGTGCCGCTGGGCCTGTTGCCGGTGCAGGGCGAAGGCCGGATGACGCTGCCCAGGGAGATGGCAGGCGGCGAGATCAAGCTGGCGGTGAGCCTGGAGCCACAGGGCGGCTCGCCGACCGGCAAACCCACCGGGCCGGTGCTGACTTCGGCGGCGGCGCAGGCGGCGTAGAGTGCAGGCATAAGCCGGGAAGCCCTGCTCTGGCCGTTGGGTGAAGCACCTTTGCTTTAAAGTTTTTGCTTCATCCAAGCCAGCACATCCGCCGTCACCCGCTCGCGGCACTCCGGAATCTCGTTGAGCAGCTCGTGTCGCGCGCCCGCGTAGACCTCCATGGTCACATCCTTCAGGCCCGCCGCGCGATACGCCCCGAACAACAGCCTGGGCCCCTTGTCGCCGAAGCTGGCCTGGTCCTCGCCGCCGTTGACCAGCAGCAGCGGCAGATCCTTCGGAATGTGCGAGAGCCGCTGCGGATCGCAGAAGCCGGCGCCCGCGGCGAGCAGGCCGGCCCACAAGCCTGCGCTGCAGCGGAAGCCGCACCAGGGATCTTCGGCGTACTTGCGCGCCTCCGACACGTCGCGCGACAGCCAGTCCGCGCTGGTCTGGTTCGGCTTGAATTTCGCGTTGAAGGCCTTGAAGGTCAGCGCCTCGGCGAGGGCGCTGCGGTGGCGCACGCCGAGCAGCGCCGCTTCCAGGCGCAGCAGGGTCAGGCCGACGGCGCGCAGCGGGCCGAGGGTGCCGCTGCTGCCGGACAGGATCACGCCGGCCAGGCCGGCGCCCTCTTCGACGAGGTGGTGCTGGCTGAGGAACGAGCCCATGCTGTGGCCAAGCAGGAACAGCGGCTTGCCGGCCTGCTCGCGCGCCACCTGTTGCCGCACGTCGTGCAACGCGTCCAGCGCGTAGCGCCAGCCGTCGCGGTCGGCGAAGTGGCCGAGTTCATCCGGGCTGCGCACGCTGCGGCCGTGGCCGGGCCAGTCCAGGGCGTAGGCCGCCCAGCCGGCGGCATTCAACGCGGCGGCGAAGCGGGCATAGCGCGCGCCGTGCTCGGCCATGCCGTGCGCCACCAGCAGCGCGGCGCGCGGCTCGTCCGGCGGCAGCCAGCGGTGGACGTAGACGCTGCGGCCGTCCGGCCGCGGCAGCTGGAAACCGTCAGCGCTCATGGGTAGTCTCCTTTTCAGTTGAGGACTATAAAGACCGGCCGGAGGAAAAACGATGACCAGGACCGCGCTGCTCGCCATCGACCAGGGCACCACCAGCACCCGCGCCATCGTCTTCGGCCGCGACGGCGCGCGCCTGGCGCTGGCGCAGCGCGAGCTGCCGCAGTCCTATCCGCAGCCCGGCTGGGTCGAGCACGATGCGCTGCGCATCTGGGACGACACCGTGGCCTGCGTGCGCGAGGCGCTGGCCGGCGCGAAGCTGCAGGCGCGCGACATCGCCGCCCTCGGCATCACCAACCAGCGCGAGACCACCGTGCTGTGGGAGCGCGCCAGCGGCAAGCCGATCCACCCCGCCATCGTCTGGCAGGACCGCCGCACCGCCGACTGGTGCCGCGAGCACGGCGGCGCCGAGCGCGACCGCTGGCTGCAGCACAAGACCGGCCTGCTGCTCGACCCGTATTTCTGCGCCACCAAGATCGCCTGGATCCTCGACCGGGTGCCGGGCGCGCGGGCGCGGGCGGAAGCCGGCGAGCTGGCCTTCGGCACCATCGACAGCTGGCTCCTGTGGCAGCTGTCCGGCGGCCGGATGCATGCCACCGATGCCACCAACGCCTCGCGCAGCCTGCTCTACAACCTGCAGACGCAGGACTGGGACCGCGAGCTGCTCGACTTCTTCGAGGTGCCGGACAAGCTCCTGCCGAAGGTGTACGACAGCGCCGCCGACTACGGCAGCAGCGCGCCGGAGCTGTTCGGCGGCGCCATCGCGATCGGCGCCATGGTCGGCGACCAGCAGTCCGCCACGGTGGGCCAGGCCTGCTTCAAGCCGGGCATGATCAAGAGCACCTACGGCACCGGCTGCTTCGTGGTGCTCAACACCGGCGATCGGCCGGCGCATTCGCGCCACCGCCTGCTCAACACCGTCGGCTACCGCCTCGGCGGCCGCACCACGCACGCGCTGGAAGGCAGCATCTTCGTCGCCGGCGCCGCGGTGCAGTGGCTGCGCGACGCGATCCGCCTGGTCAAGGCGGCCGGCGAAACCGAGGCGCTGGCGCGCTCGATCGAAGACACCCAGGGTGTCTACCTGGTGCCGGCCTTCACCGGCCTGGGCGCGCCCTACTGGGACCCGCAGGCGCGCGGCGCGATCTTCGGCCTGACCCGCGACTCCGGCATCGCCCATATCGTGCGCGCGGCGCTGGAATCGGTGTGCTACCAGACGCGCGACCTGCTGGAGGCGATGAAGCAGGACGCCATCGCCCCGACCGAGCTGCGCGTCGACGGCGGCATGGTGGTCAACGACTGGCTGGTGCAGTTCCTGGCCGACATCCTGCGCATTCCCGTGGTCCGGCCGCAGACGGTGGAGACCACCGCGCTCGGCGCGGCCCAGCTGGCCGGCCTGCAGGCCGGCGTCTACACCTCGCTGGAGGAACTGGGCGAGCTGTGGCGGCCGGACCGGCGCTTCGAGCCGAGGCTGCCGCAGGGGCGGGCGGAAGAGCTGTACGCGGGGTGGCTCAAGGCGGTGGGGCGGGTGCGGGGGAAGTAAGGCCGGCCGGCCTACATCAGCGGCGAGCCGCCTGCAAGCCTTGCCGCGCTTGCGCGGACGGCCCCCGCAAGAGTAAGTTCCGCCGGTGAAAATCGTCATCCTAGGCGCCGGCCAAGTCGGCACCACACTCGCCGAAAACCTCGCCAGCGAAGCCAACGACATCACCGTCGTGGACTCGGATGCGCAGGCGCTGGCCAACCTGCAGGAGCGGCTGGAGATCCGCACCGTGCTGGGCCACGCCTCCTATCCGGAGACGCTGCGCCGCGCCCAGGCCGACGACGCCGACATGGTCATCGCCGTGACCGAGAGCGACGAGACCAACATCCTGGCCTGCCGCATCGCCCAGACCCTGTTCCACACCCCGACCAAGATCGCGCGGGTGCGCGCCGCCGAATACCTGGGCGAGGAGGACAAGCTGTTCCTGCCGGACGCGCTGTCGGTGGACATGCGCATCAGCCCGGAGCAGCTGGTCACCGACTCGATCCGCCGCCTGATCGAATACCCCGGCGCGCTGCAGGTGGTGGACTTCGCCGACGGCCGCGTGCGCCTGGTCGGCGTGCGCGCCTATTACGGCGGGCCGCTGGTCGGACGCCAGCTGAAGGAGCTGCCCTCGCACCTGCCGGCCGAGGTCGACGCGCGCGTCGCCGCCATCTACCGCCGCGGCAAGCCGATCCTGCCGGAAGGCGACACGGTGATCGAGGCGGAGGACGAGGTGTTCTTCGTCGCCGCGCGCGGCCACATTCCCAAGATCATGGCCGAGCTGCGCAAGCTCGACCGGCCGGTGAAGCGCGTCATGCTCGCCGGCGGCGGCAACATCGGCCTGCGCCTGGCGCGCGCCCTGTCGGACAAGATCCAGGTCAAGATCATCGAGCGCAACCGCGAGCGGGCGCGCAAGCTGTCGGAGGAGCTCAACCACGTGGTGGTGCTGGCCGGCGACGCCGCCAACGAGTCGCTGCTGATGGAGGAGAACATCGAGGACGTCGACGTGTTCTGCGCCGTCACCAACGACGACGAGGCCAACATCCTCTCGGCGATGCTGGCCAAGCGCCTCGGCGCGCGCAAGGCGCTGTCGCTGATCAACCGGCTGGCCTACGTCGACCTGGTCGAGGGCGGCGCCATCGACGTGGCGATCTCGCCGCAGCAGGCCACGGTCAGCGCCCTGCTGGCCCACGTGCGGCGCGGCGACGTGGTCAAGGTGCATTCCCTGCGCCGCGGCGCCGCCGAGGCGATCGAGGCGGTGGCCCACGGCGACCGCAGCAACTCCAAGGTGGTCGGCCGCCGCCTGGAGGAAGTCAAGCTCCCGGCCGGCTGCTCGATCGGCGCCATCGTGCGCGGCGAGGACGTGCTGATCGCCCACGGCGAAGTGATGATCGAGTCCGAGGACCACGTCATCCTGTTCATCGTCGACAAGCGCAAGACGCGCGAGGTCGAGAAGCTGTTCCAGGTCGGCCTGACCTTTATTTAGCCCGAGATCATCCCCATCCTGGGTTGAAGCCCATCTCCCACCGGGATCCGCATGTCTGTGCTCGATGCTTTTCCGATCAACCGCCGCTGGCCGGCGCAGCATCCCGAGCGGCTGCAGCTGTACTCGCTGCCGACACCGAACGGGGTCAAGGTCTCGATCATGCTGGAGGAGACCGGGCTGCCGTACGAACCGCACCTGGTCGACATCCTCAAGAACGAGAACTACGAGCCGGAGTTCGTCGCGCTCAATCCGAACGCGCGCATCCCGGCGATCATCGATCCCGACGGCCCGGGCGGCAGGCCGCTGGCGCTGTTCGAGTCCGGCGCCATCTTGCTGTATCTGGCCGAGAAGACCGGCAAGCTGCTGCCGGCCGATCCGGCGCGGCGCTACGAGTGCATCCAGTGGGTGTTCTTCCAGATGGCCGCGATCGGCCCGATGTTCGGCCAGGTGGGTTTCTTCCATAAATTCGCCGGGCGCGAATACGAGGACAAGCGCCCGCTGGAGCGCTACCGTGCCGAGTCCGAGCGCCTGCTGCGCGTGCTCGACACGCGCCTGGCCGGACGGCAATGGATCATGGGCGACGAGTACAGCATCGCCGACGTCGCCACCCTGGGCTGGGTGCGCAACCTGATCGGCTACTACGGCGCGCGCGAGATCGTGCACTACGACGAGCTGCAGCACGTGCCGGCCTGGCTGGAGCGCTGCCTGGCGCGGCCGGCGGTGCAGCGCGGGCTGACGATTCCGGCGCGGCAGTAGCGGCAGTGGGATGTGCCGGGCGGAGCGAGGCGCATCGTTTACCGCGAAGGGTTGCGCGATTGATGCGCTCGGCTCCGCACATCCTGTGTTGCTTCTCCCGGCCTCGCTCCCGCGCGCGGGGGAAGGAGATTGGGCGGGTTGGAATCCGCTGCTGCGGCGATGGCATGCTGCTGTTTCCACGCCCCGCCCGGAGCCGGCATGTCCAATCTCGAAGACCCCCGCGTATTCCTCGCCGCCGAGCGCTCGCTGCTGGCCTGGAACCGCACCTGCCTGGCGATGATGGGCTTCGGCTTCGTCATCGAGCGCTTCGGCCTGTTCCTGCGGCTGATGGACCCGGCGCACGCGCAAGACCCGACGCGCGGCCCCTCGTTCTGGGTCGGCCTGGCGCTGATGCTGTTTTCCGCCGCGCTGGCACTGGCCTCGACGCTGTCGTTCCGCGCCCTCGCCGCCACCCTGGGACCCAAGGAGCGGCCGCCGCGCTTCGCCGGCCTGGCGCTGCTGGCCAATTACGGCATCGCCGCGGCGGGCATCGCGCTGACGCTCTACCTCGGCAGCGCGGCGCGGTAGGCGGCCGGCGGCCGCCGCACGGCTACTCGCGCCAGAACGCCGGCGTCAGGGGCACCAGGATCATGAACAGCTCCAGCCGCCCCGCCAGCATGGCGAAGGTGCAGACCCAGGTCTGGAAAGTGTTGAGCACGGCAAAGGTGTGAGCCGGACCCACCGCGGCGAGGCCGTGGGCGCCGTTGTTGATCATCGCCAGCACCGCCGACAGCGCGCTGAGGGCGTCCATGCCGCTGAGGATCAGCAGCAGGCTGAGCACGATCACGGTGATGGTGTACAGGTGGACGAAGCTGAACACCGACAGCGCGGCGCGCTCGCTTACCACCTGGCCGCCGATCTTCAGGGTGTGCACCGCGGTGGGATGGACCAGGGCGTAGAGCTCGCGCGCGCTCTGCTTGAACAGGATCAGGGTGCGGACCATCTTGATGCCGCCGCCGGTGGAGCCAGCCGAGGCGGCGACGCAGGACAGCAGCAGCATCCAGATGCCGGCGAACAGCGGCCAGCGGGCGTAGTCCTGGGTGGTGAGGCCGCAGTTGGTGATGGCCGAGACGGCGTTGAAGCCGGCGTGGCGCAGCGCCTGCCAGAAGCTGGGATAGACGCCCTGGTGCCAGACGTACCAGGACAGCAGCAGCACGCTGCCGAGTGTGGCAAGCACGAAGGCGCGCGCCTCGATGTCGCGGCGGTAGGTCTTCAGGCTCTGGCTGCGCCAGGTGACGTAGTGGGTGGCGAAATTGATGCCGGCCAACAGCATGAACGCGCCGAGCACCAGCTCGATCAGCGGCGAATCGAAGTAGGCGACGCTGGCATCGTGGGTGGAAAAGCCGCTCAGCGACAGCGCCGAGAAGGCATGGCACAGCGCGTCGAACCAGTTCATGCCGGCGGCGCGCAGCAGCAGGAAGCAGCCCAGGGTCAGCACGATGTAGATGATCCACAGCGAGCGCGCGGTCTGCACCAGGCGCGGCGTCAGGCGGCTCTCCTTGATCGGGCCGGTGGCCTCGGCGCGGTAGACCTGCATGCCGCCGATGCCGAGCAGCGGCAGCACCGCCATCGCCAGGGTGATGATGCCCAGGCCGCCGAGCCAGCACAGCTCGTGGCGCCACAGGTTCACGGCGTGGGGCAGCGCGTCGACGCCGGACAGCACGGTGGCGCCGCTGGTGCTGACGCCCGACATGGCCTCGAAGTAGGCCGCGGTGAAGCTCAGGCCGGGAATCGCCAGCAGCAGGGGCAATGAAGCGGACAGCGCGGTCAGCATCCAGGCCAGGGCCACCAGCAGGTAACCGTCGCGCGATTTCAGCTCGCGCGCGTAAGGGCGGGTCAGGCGCCACAACGCCAGGCCGGCGACGAAGTCCGCCGCCGCGCCGAGCAGGAACGGCTGCAGCGCGCCGTCGCGATAGATCAAGGCGGCGCCGATGGGGCCGATGTAGGCCGCGCCGAAGGCCATCAGCAGCAGGCCCAGCGGATTGGCGACGTAGAGTATGTCCTTGAACAAGGAGGCTTTCCGGGAGATCCCCAGGGCGCAGTTTACATCGGGCGGGGTCCGGCCCGCGGCGTCGCCCCGGCCGTTGTGCCACGCCGCCGCGCTGTGCCACAGTCGTGGCTGACCCCGAGGGAGACCGCGGCATGAACGGAGCCGGCATGAGCCTGGCCGAGGACGAAGCGGCGATCCGCCGCCTGGCGGCGCTGTATGCGCGCGCGGTGGACCGCAACGAGCCGGACACCATGGCCAGCCTGTTCGCCGCCGACGCGGTGATCGAAGGCCCCGGGTTCGTCATGCAGGGCCGCGAGCAGATCCGCGCCATTCCCGGGATGCTCAGGGGCATGTACAGCCGCACCCTGCACCAGGTCCATCAGCAGACGGTGAGCGTGGACGGCGACAGCGCCGAGGCCGAAACCTACTGCACCGCCAACCACGTCAGCGACAGGGGCGGCGGCAGCGCCGAGAACCTGTCCTGGGCCATGCGCTATCTCGACCATCTGCGGCGCGAGGATGGCCGCTGGGTCTTCGTCCGGCGCCGCGTGGTCATCGACTGGACCGAGACGCGTCCGGCACAATTCGCCACCCCGCCTGTTGCGGGCGAATAAGCGCCGAGCCATGTCCGTCTTCACCAAGGTCAGCCACGCCGAGCTGCAGCAGTTCCTCACCCGCTACCCGCTGGGCGAGCTGATCGGCTTCCAGGGCATCGGCGAGGGCGTGGAGAACACCAACTACTTCGTCGACACCAGCGAAGGCCGCTGGGTGCTGACCATCTTCGAGCGGCTCAACTACGCCGACCTGCCGTTCTTCCTCGGCCTGATGGAGCACCTGGCGCACCGCGGCTTTCCCAGCGCCATGCCGGTGCCGGACCGCGACGGCCACAGCCTCGTCACCCTGCACGGCAAGCCGGCGGCGCTGGTGATGCGCCTCAGCGGCCAGAGCGTGCTGTTCCCCAACCTGGCGCAGTGCGCCGCGGTCGGCCGGGTGCTCGGCGACCTGCACGTGCTGGGCCAGACTTACGCCGGCCGCTGCGCCAACGACCGCGGCGTGGAATGGCGGCGCCAGACCGGGCAGACCCTGATCCCCAAGGTCGACGCCGACACCCGCGCCCTGATCGAGAGCGAGCTGGCGGCGCAGGCCCGGCTGGACTTCGCCGCCCTGCCGCAGGGGGTGATCCATGCCGACCTGTTCAAGGACAACGTGCTGTTCGTGGAGGACCGGCTCAGCGGCGTGATCGACTTCTATTACGCCTGCAACGACGCCCTGCTCTACGACCTGGCGGTGACGCTCAACGACTGGTGCACCGAGCCGGACGGGCACGTCAACCAGGCGCGCGCGCATGCCCTGCTCGAAGCCTACCTGGCGCGGCGCGAGCCGAACGCGGACGAACGGGCGGCCTGGCCGCTGGTGCTGCGCGCGGCGGCGTTCCGCTTCTTCCTGTCGCGGCTGTACGACTGGACCTTCCCGCGCGAAGGCGACCTGGTGCACATCAAGGATCCGGCGCAATACCGCCGCATTCTCGAGCGCCACCGGGAGCACGTGGCGCCGCTGTAGGCTTCAGCAGCAGCGGCTGCTGCCGCGCCGGTAGCGCGAAGCCTGGCGCTCGCGGAAGAACTCTTCGTAAGTCATCACCGGTTCGCCCGGATGCCGCGCGCGGCGATGGGCGACGTAGTCCTGGTAGTCGGGCAGGCCCACCGCCAGGTGCGCGGCCTGGCGCAGCCGGCCGAGCGCGGCGCGCAGCCGGGCCAGGCCGCTAGGGAAGGTCGGCGGGGACATAAGGCGACTCCAGCGCGGTCGGCATGGCCGAGCGTCGCGCCTGCAGCGCGGCGCGCAGGCCCAGCAGCAGGACGATCACCACCACCGCCATGAACAGCAGGGCCAGCGAGGCGTCGACGTAATCGTTGCGCACCACGCGCTGCATGTCGGCCAGCGACTTGGCCGGCGCCAGCACCTGGTCCTGCGCCAGCGCCGCGCCGAACCTGCGGGCGTGGGCCAGGAAGCCGATCTTCGGATCCGCCGCGAACACTTTCTGCCAGCCGGCGGTGAGGGTGCAGACCAGCAGCCAGACCATCGGCACGGCGGTGACCCAGAGGTAGCGCTCGCGCTTCATCTTGATCAGGGCGACGCTGGCGAACACCAGGGCCAGCCCGGCCAGCATCTGGTTGGAGATGCCGAACAACGGCCACAGCGTATTGACCCCGCCGAGCGGGTCGACCACGCCCTGGTACAGGAAGTAACCCCAGCCGGCCACGCACAGCGCGGTGGCGGCGAGGTTGGCGCCCCAGGCCTCGGTGCTGCGGAACGGCGCCCAGGCGGCGCCGACCAGGTCCTGGATCATGAAGCGGCCGATGCGCGTGCCGGCGTCGATGGTGGTGAGGATGAACAGCGCCTCGAACAGGATGGCGTAGTGGTACCAGAAGGCCATCGTGCCCTGGCCCGGCACCAGGCCGTGGAGGATCTGCGCCATGCCCACCGCGAGCGTCGGCGCGCCGCCGGCGCGCGACAGGACGGTGCCCTCGCCGATATCCCGGGCAGTCTGGGTCAGCAGCTCCGGCGTGACGGTGAAGCCCCAGCCGCCGATCGCCTGCGCCGCCGAGTCCGCGGTGGCGCCGATGACCGCGGCCGGGCTGTTCATGGCGAAGTACACGCCCGGCTCCAGCACCGCCGCCGCGACCAGGGCCATGATCGCGACAAAGCTCTCCATCAGCATGCCGCCGTAGCCGATCAGGCGCGCGTCGGCCTCGTTGGCCAGCATCTTCGGCGTGGTGCCGGAGGACACCAGGGCGTGGAAGCCGGACACCGAGCCGCAGGCGATGGTGATGAACAGGAACGGGAACAGGCTGCCGGCGAACACCGGCCCGGTGCCGTCGATGAAGCGCGTGAGCGCCGGCAGCTTCAGCTCGGGCCGCACCAGGAAAATCGCCACGGCGAGCAGCGCCACGGTGCCGATCTTGAGGAAGGTGGAAAGGTAGTCGCGCGGCGCCAGCAACAGCCATACCGGCAGCACCGAGGCGACGAAGCCGTAGCCGATCAGGCCCCAGGCCAGCTGCGTGCCGCTGAAGCTGAACCAGCGGCTCCACAGCGGATCGGCCGCGACCACGCCGCCGAGCCAGATCGAGGCCAGCAGCAGCACGAAGCCGACGGCCGAAACCTCCAGCACGCGGCCGGGCCGCAGCCAGCGCAGGTACACGCCCATCAGCAGCGCGATCGGCAGGGTCGCGGCGACGGTGAAGGTGCCCCAGGGGCTGATCGCCAGCGCCTTGACCACGATCAGCGCCAGCACCGCCAGCAGCATCAGCATGATGGCGAGGATGCCGATCATCGCCACCCAGCCGGCCGCCTCGCCGATCTCGCTGCGGATCATCTCGCCGAGCGAGCGCGCGTCGCGGCGGGTGGACAGGAACAGGATCACGAAGTCCTGCACCGCGCCGGCGAAGATCACGCCGGCGAGTATCCACAGGGTGCCGGGCAGGTAGCCCATCTGCGCCGCCAGCACCGGGCCCACCAGCGGGCCGGCGCCGGCGATGGCGGCGAAGTGGTGGCCGAACAGCACGGTGCGGTCGGTGGGAACGTAGTCGAGGCCGTCGTTGCGGCGGGTCGCCGGCGTGGCGCGGCCCGCGTCGAGGCGCAGCGCCGAGACGGCGATGAAGCGGCTGTAGTAGCGATAGCCGATGAGGAACACTGACAGCGCGGCCGCCACCAGCCACATCGCGTTGATGCTCTCGCCGCGGTGCAGCGCCACCACCGCGAGGCAGGCCGCGCCGAACAGGGACAGGGCGGCCCAGGCGAGCCTGCCAGCCAGCGACTTCATGCGGTCCTCCGTGCGTCCGGATCTTTGCGGCAGAGATTCGGACGTACGGGGCGGGGCGTCAAGCGCCGGCTACGGCAAGTCGGTGCTGACAATCACCGGCGGCGCCACCGTCACCGAATTCATGATCAGGGTGGCGGAGCCGAGCTGGAGGCCAAGCAGGTTCAGCAGGGGGTTGATCACGCTGGCGAGCAGGCCGTTGATCAACGACAGCAGGCCATTGAGCGTGGTCTTGAGCGTGTCGACCAGGGTCGAGACCAGGCTGGACAGCACGCCGAGCAGGCCGCTGCCGCTGACCACTTTCGGATACACCGACAGCGCCAGGGACACGCTGGTGTTGGAACCAACGGTCTGCGGGTTGTCGCCGTTGCTGGCCGCCGGGTAGGACGGCGCGCCGTAGGCGACGTAGCTCGGCGGCGTTCCCGTGGGCGGCACGATGTATTGGGTCACATCCTTGAAGCTGACCGGAGTAACGCCGACGCCCACCGAGACCAGGCCGAGGATGACCTGGGTGTCGGTGCTGCCCAGGCCCAGCGCATTGGCATTGACCTTGACCTCGGCCAGCGTCCACTCGTAGGTATTGGCGGCCGACAGGGGCGTGGGGGTAGCCGTGGAGGCGCCGATGAAGGGCCCCACGTTGATGGTGGCGATGGCGGTGGTGCCGCTGAGTCCCGCGACGGGCGCGGCCACGGTATCGGTCGGGCACTGCAGCTTGTCCAGGCTGGCGGTGGCCGGGGCAACGTTGACGTCGACCCCCAGGTTCAACGGCGGCGTCAGCACGGTCACGTTGGACTGGATCAAGCCGAGCGACAGCAGGCCCACCAGCTGCAACACGCCGTTGACGGTGTTGTTGACGAGGGTGGTCAAGCCGGAAATCAACGTCCCGGCGCTGATGCGGATCATCAGCGTGATCTCGGCGGTACGGGCGTGGGCCGCGCCGGCCGGGCCGATCGCGAATTGCGGCGGCGCACCGATGCTCAGATAGCTATTGAGCGTGATCGTCCCCGGCACGCTGACAACGGGCCCCAGCGTGATCGGCTTGATGCTGCCGTCCGGCGAGGCACGGGCCGCCTCGCCCAGCGCCGCGAGCAGATCGAGGCCATCGACGAACGGCACCGCGCCGACCACGCTCGATACCGCCGGGTTGAGATCCAGGCCCACCGTGTTGAGGATGCTGCCGAGGCCGAACTTGTTGCCGCTGGCGTCGGCCAGTCCGGCCAGGCCCTGGACCAGGCCGGAAACGCCGTTGCTGACCTGGCCGGTGGTCCCGTCCACCGTACTGCCGAGCGTATTGCCGAGGATGCCGAGCCACTGCGGCAGGGTCAGCTGGGTCGTCAGCAAGCTGGACAGGTCCTTGATGCCGACATTGGCGGCGACGGCCGAGCCGAGCAGGTTGCCGAGGGAGATGTCGGCGTTGGCCAGGCCCTGGTAGCTGGCGACGATCAGGGCCACCTGGGCGTTGCACTGCGAGCTGGCCGTGCCGCCGCAGAGCAGTCCCTGCAGCAGCGGGTTGAGCAGGGCTGAATTGCTGGTGTTCAGGCTCAGCAGCGAGGTGCCGAGATAGAAGCTGCCGATCGCCTGCTGTTCCGCGGTGGCCGAGGCGTACAGAGTGACCGGGCCGGTGACGCCGGGCAACAGGCCGGCGCCGACCACGCTGGGCGCAGTCTGCGTCAGGTTGACGCGGACCGAGTTGATGCGCGAATCGCCGTCCGGCAGCTTGAAGAAGTGCCGGTGGTTGTCGCTTGGCGCGGTATAGGTGATGCGGCCGGCGCTGTCGGTGAGCGCCTCGCCGCTGCTGCTGTTGACCCAGCCCAGCTCCACCGGATCGGCGCCGTTGACCTTGCCGAGCAGGGTGACGGCAGCGGCAGTGGCGTTGTTGATCAGGGCATTCTGCACGCGGCTGGTGACGGTGGCGGTGTTGCCCAGCACGCCGCCGTTGCGGCAGCCGCTGCTGATCTGCGCACCGGCCAGCGCCGACACCACCGCCAGCTTCTGCAGGTTGCGCTGGGCGTAGTACAGCATGCCGATGTTGATGCCCAGCAGCATCGCCGCCAGGGCGGCAATCATGGCGATCGCGGCAAACACGGCGGCGGCGCCGCGCTGGCGCTGCGCCGGAGCAGCCGGGACGATGCGCTGCGCCCGACGCCTCTGCCAAGTGGATCTGCCGTTCATTCGCCCGAGCTCCCTTTCCCTCACGCCGCTGCGGCCCGCCGGGCCGGATCCAGCTGTAATGCCGCGCCGGGCAGGCGCCCGGCCGGTCATTCAGGTTAAGGCTTATCCCATACCAGTGAAAGGGAAAATGGCGACCACGGCAGATGAACGGGCGGTCAGATGCGCCAAGCGGCGGACCGGGGTGGATTTCCGCGTCCAGCCGGTCCGGCACCGGCGCCCGCGCCGTGCCTGCCGCCGGGGCAGGGTCTGCGTCATACTGGCCGCATGGCGGACCCGGCCCAGGCGTACACGCTGTACGGCACGGCGATCTCCGGCAACTGCTGGAAGCCGGCTTTCATGCTGCGCCAGCGCGGCCTGCCGTTCCGCTGGCAGGAAGTCGACATCCTGTCCGGCGCCAGCCGCACTCCCGGGTTCCTGGCGCTCAATCCCAACGGGCGGGTGCCGCTGCTGCGCCTGCCGGACGGCCGGCTGCTGGCCGAATCCAACGCCATGCTGCTGCACCTGGGCGAAGGCAGCGACTGGCTGCCGCGCGACGCGTATGACCGCGCCAAGGTCTACGAGTGGCTGTTCTTCGAGCAATACACGCACGAGCCGAGCATCGCCACCGTCCGCTTCTGGGTCGCCTACCTGGGCAAGCAGGAGGAGTGGCACCAGAAGATCGCCGATACCATGGTCCGGGGCTATGCCGCGCTGGGCGTCATGGAAGCCCAGCTGCGCCGCACCCCGTTCCTGGCCGGCGCCCGCGCTACACTGGCCGACATCGCGCTCTACGCCTATACCCACGTGGCGCACGAAGGCGGTTACCGGCTCGACGACTATCCCGCGGTGCGCGCCTGGCTGGAGCGCTTCGCCGCCCTGCCGGGTTTCGTCGGCATGCCGCACATGGGAGAGCCGCCCGACAACAGGAGGGAGAAATGAAGAAAGCAGCCGCGCGCAGCCACACCTTCACCTGGCAGGACCCCCTCGGCGCCGCCGCCGCCGGCCTGGGCCTCAGCGGCCTGGAGTACCTGCGCAAAATGGCCCGTGGCGTGCTGCCGATGGCGCCGATCTCGGTGCTGATGAACGTCACCGCGGCCGAGATCGAGGAAGGCCGTGTGAACTTCACTGCCCAGCCGCTGGAATGCCATTACAACCCGATCGGCCTGGTGCACGGCGGCTTCGCCGCCACCCTGCTCGACTCGGTGATGGCATGCGCCATCCACAGCCGCCTGCCGCAGGGCCAGGCCTACACCACCCTGGACCTGCACACCCACTACGTGCGCGCCATCACCTTGGAGACCGGCCCGGTGCGCGCCGAGGGCACGGTGCTGCACCTGGGCGCGCGCATGGCCACGGCGGAAGGCCGCATCGTCGACGGCCAGGGCCGGCTGTATGCGCATGGCACGACGACCTGCATGATTTTCCCCGGCGGCCAGAGCCACGGCTGAAGGGCTCGCCAGCCTGGCGCACGAAGGTTTTCACCGCCAGGGCTGAGTGAGGCCGGTCAGGATGGCCGGCCCCGGAGCGCGCGCCGGGGCTGGCCCGGCAGGCTCTCTCTAAACGCCGCCAGCTACCGGCCGCTTTACCTCAGCACCGTCGCCCCCAACAGCATCCGCGCCATGTGCTGCCAGAACTCCGGCGTCGAATGCAGCGAGGTGCTGCCGGTGCCGCGCTCGCCGGAACGGCGCGAGCAGTCGGCCAGCGCCATCAGGAAATCAGGTACCGAGTGGTTTTCCCAGACTTCGTGATTGACCTCGTAGTCGTCGGCGAGGTGCTCGATGAAGCGCTCCAGGTCGCCCTTGGACTGGACCTTGAGCGCCAGGTCGTACATGTGATCGGTATTGAGGGTGGCAATATTCATCGTGGCTTCATCGAAGCGCGCGCCGGCAACTGTCGGTGCACGCCGCTTGGCAGGACGCCACAGTAGTCCGCCGCCTGCGCCACGGCGAGTGGGTAAAACTTCCTGCCCGGCCCGCCGCCCGCAAGGAATTGCCGGCGCAGCACTTTCAGGGCGGCGCGGAATCGGCGTCGGCCTGGTTGCCGATGTCGGCGGCGAGTTTCCAGCTGCCGTCCGCGCCGCGCTTCCATACGTTGAGGTATTTGCCGTGCGCCAGCACCTGGCGCGAGGCGGCGGACTGCAACAGCCGCCATTCGCCCCAGGTCCAGCCCAGGTCGAGCCCGCGCGAGACCTCGGCCTGGCGCGGCGTCCACTCCAGCACCTGCAGGCCGAGCGACTCCAGGCGGTCGCGGATGCGCCGGCTGCCCTGCACCGCCGGCGCATTGGCTGGCAGCTGAATCGCGTCTTCGCTCATGCGGGCGTAGAACGCGGCGGCGGTGCCCTGGTCCAGCGACTGGGCGGCGAAGGCGCGGTCGGTTTCGAGCAGCCTGGCCGCTGCGGCGGCCTGCGCCGCGGCCGGATCGCCGCAGGCGGCAAGCATGAATGCGAGAAGGCAGGCAGCCGCTGTCGAGCGCATGGCGATCTCCACGAATCCGCCGAAAACAGCAGTGTCACGCAAAGAGGCCGGGACGGGCAAAGGCCGCGGCAAGGACGGCGCGGGATGATCCGCCCTGGCCCCGACCGGCCCGTTCGCGGGCATCCTTTGCACGCCTTGCGCTCCGGCGCCTTAGCGTGGGAAGCCCGCCTGTTCAGACCAGGGCGCGGCCGCGCAGCTGCTCCAGCACCCGCAGCGGCGCGCTCTGCGGATCGTAGAGCCCGTCCACCGGCAGGTGCAGGGTCTGCTCGAACAGGTACTGCCCGCCCATTGCGGCGTGCGAAGTCTGGTCGGAAAAGCAGACCCAGACGCTCTGCGCCGGAAACGGCATGGTCTGCTGCGGCGCGTTGCGCTGGTAGTCCAGGTCCGCCTTCATGCGGTCGTGCAGCTGCAGCATGATGTGGTCATACTCGCTGCGCCGCGACTTGGTGATGCGCAGCGCGTCGAGCAGCGCCGCCGAGCCCGGCGGCGGCGGCTTGATCTGCGGCAGGAAGCGCCGCGCCAGGTCGGCGAAAGGCTCGCCGACACGCCAGGTGCGCGGCTCGCCGCGCGGGTTGACGTTGGCGAACACGCGCAGGATGCGCTCGCCGCGGTTGGGCCGCGAGGGAAAGGCGTCGACGTGCAGGCGGCTGTCGTCCTTGCGCCAGGAACCGGCGCGCCCCTGCACCGGCATCGGGCGGAAGCTGGCGCGCGCCAGCCGCAGGTGCGCGGTGTAGTGCGGCAGCAAGTGCCGGATCAGCCCGGTGGCGCGCTGGTGGAACCGCTCCACCAGGCGGCGCAGGTCTTCCAGGTCGGAGAGATTGCCCTGCGCGCCCTTGATCGCGGTGCTGGCCGGATCGTAGCTGATGTTCTTGGCCTTGCGGTCCGACCAGCGCGGGTCGAGGAAGCGCTTCTCCTGCAGCGACAGTTCGAAGCGCAGGCGCGGCAGGAACAGCACCTTGCCCGCCTCCAGCGCGGCGGCGAGCCGCCGCGATTCCTCCTCGCCGGGCTCGGGAGCCCAGTCGGCGACGTCCAGGGTCTCGATCTGGCTCATGCCGGGAGAGCGGGGAGCGGCCGACGCAGAGTGAACAAACCCGCCGGGCGGAGCCTGGCGCCGTCGCGCCTGCCGCCTGCCGCCTTTCGCCTCACGACTTCTGCGCCTTGAGCAGGTCGCGGATTTCGGTGAGCAGCACTTCCTGCGCCGGCGGCGCGGCGGGCGCGGCCTCCTGCTTGCGCTTGAGCGAGTTGATGCCCTTGACCAGCAGGAAAATGGCGAAGGCGACGATGATGAAATCGAAGGTGTTCTGCAGGAATTTGCCGTAGGCCAGCAGCACCGCCGGAGTCTTGCCGTCGGCGGAGGCGGCCTTGAGGGTGATCGCCATGTCGGAGAAATTGATGCCGCCGGTGATCAGGCCCAGCACCGGCATGAACACGTCGGCGACCAGCGAGGACACGATCTTGCCGAAGGCGCCGCCGATGATCACGCCCACCGCGAGATCGACGACGTTGCCTTTCATGGCGAATTCCCGGAACTCCTTCAGCATGCTCATGGTGCGACTCCCTGCGGGTGGCGGCGGAAGGGCGATTTTAGCCGGCCGCGGCCGATCGTGACAGCGAAGGCTGTCAAGGTTTACGCGCCGGTGGCCAGTTCCAGCCCCTGGCGGTAGTAGCGCGCCGCCTCCTCGGGTTGCTGCGTGTCCTGGCACAGGCGCGCCAGATCGAGGTAGCCCTGCGCGGTGGGCGCCGCGGCCAGGCCCGCCTCGAGGTAGCTGCGCGCCTTGCCCCACAGCTTGTTGCTCAGGCAGACGCGGCCGGCCACCTGCAGCAGCTCCGGCTTGTCGCCGTATTGCATCAGCCACTGCTCCACCGTGGCGAGCTGGGCCACCGTGTCGTTGGCGTGCAGGCCGCCGTAGAGCTGCGCCAGCGGCGCATCCCATTCGCGCGCCAGGGTCTGCGCCACCAGGGCCAGGGCCTCGGCGTCGGCGTTGAGGCGCGCCAGGCCGCGGGCGTAGACCAGGCGCAGCGCGGCATTGCCCTGGTAGGCCGGCGCGCCGTCCCATAGCGCCTTGAGCTGGTCCAGCCGCGCCGCCGCGATCGCCGCCTGCATCAGCTGCTCCAGGCTCCGCACCGAAAGCGCGTCGTAGCGCGGCGGATCCAGCGCGGCCCGCGCCACCGGCTCGGCCAGCAGCTGGCGCAGCGGCTCCCATTCGCCCAGGGCGGCCAGGCTCTCGGCCAGCAGCTCCACCGCGAACGGATGGTTCGGATCGCGCTCGCGCAGGCGCAGCGCGGTGGCGCGGGCGGCGGCGTAGTCGCCGCGCTTGCGCTGCAGGTCGCCGGCCGACAGCAGGGTGGCGAATTCGTGCTCGGGCCGGTTGATCGCCGCCAGGCGCAGGTACTGGTCGCGCCGGTCGATGGCACCCTGGCGCTGCGCCGCGCGTGCCGCGGCGAGATAGTTGAGATGGGTGGCGCGATGATCGCCGGCGCGGCGCAGCAGCTCCACCTCGGCGCGCTTCCAGTTGCCCTCGAACAGATTGAGCAGGCCGGCCTCGAAGGAATCGCGGGCGCGGTCCTGGCGGCGGCGGTCGATCGCCTCGCGCACGCTGCCGGGCAGGCGGATGGTGGCGCCGAGCAGGCGCAGCACCAGGTAGACCAGCAGGAACCACAGGCCGACGCCGATCACCAGCACCGCCAGCGAGGTTTCCACCACCCAGGGACCGTAGTTGATCAGCACGTAGCCGGCGTCGGGGTGCAGCAGCATGATGGTCGCCGCGCCCGCGACGAAGACCAGGAGGACCAGCAGGAGCAGGATCATGACGCGGCCGATCCGTGAGGCACGAGGCAGGAAGCGGTCTCCCGCTTCCGCCCCCGCCGCCGGCCGGCTCCCGCCTCGCGGATTCCCTTGCGCCGCTGTCCCGCCGCCTCTCGCCTCACGGGCCTCACCTCGGCATCGCGTCGAGATAGGCGCGCAGCAGGCCGACGCTGCGGCTCAGGTCCGGCAGCGGCGGGTCCAGCTCCAGGCCGTGCAGGCGCTCCAGCTCGGCGCGCGCCGCGCTGACCGTCGGGTCCTCGGGACGGTAGTAGTCGGCCAGCCACTGCATCGCCGACTCCAGCGCGCCGCGGAAGCTGGCGGTGTCGCCGAGCAGCAGCGCGGCGCGGGCCGACTCCAGCTTCAGCGCCAGCAGCTGCTTGACCAGGTTCTCCTGCTCCGGCGGCAGCAGGCGGTCCACCGGCTTGTCGGTGCGCTGCACGATGAAGACGTGCGCGAACATCTCGCGCAGCGAGGCCCAGCCGCGCCCGGTCCAGCCCTGCTGGAACTCCTGCGGCGCCGCCGGCGCGGCCGCGGCCACCGGCTTGACCACCGGGTGCTGGCGCAGCGGCAGGCTGTCGGCGCGGGCGATGAGGCCGGACAGGTTGAGCGCGGCGCTGGCGCGATCGGCCGCCGGCACCGCCAGCAGCGCGGCGCGCTCGTCCGCCACCGCCTTGCGGACCTCGAACAGGCGCGGCTCGGCCAGCGCCGACAGGCGCTGCTCGGCCACCTGCAGCGCGGCGCTGGCGCCGCGCGCGTCATGGGCCAGCTGCACCCGGTCGTTGGCCATCAGCAACACCTGCTCCACCGCCATCAGCTGGGCGCGGGTGCGGCCACCCTTGATGTCGGCGGACAGGTGCGCCACCACTTGCTCGGACTCGTCGGCGCGGTTCTGCAGCTTGGCCACGTCGTCGGCCGCCTGGTGCAGTCCATCCATCAGGTCGGACTGGCGTTCGCGCAGCTGCTCGATGCTGCTCTGCGCATCGCCGAGCTGGCGGCTGAGGCGGATCAGCAAGGCTTCCTGCGCCGCCACGCTTTCCTCGGTGTTGTGGCTGGCGTGCCACAGGCGCCAGCCCACGGTGGCGACGCCGGCGGTCAGGGCCAGGGTCAGCACCAGGGCCAGCAGGCCCCAGGGCGAGCGCCGCGGGACCGCGGGGGATGCTTCAGTGTCGGTCATGGATCAATGGTGGTTAACGAGCCCGGCGCCAGCGTTCCAGCAATTCGACGTATGCCGCGTCGGAGACCCGCGCCGGCAGCAGGGGCGGCTGGGTGAAGCCCGCCTCGCGGGCTTTTTCTACCACACGCTGCGACGGCAGCACCAATTGCAGTGGCAGCAGCAGCGGCCGCACCGCCGAAGGCGTCAGGCGCACCAGGTTGGCCAGGGCCTCCGCGCTGGAGACGATGGCCACGTCGCTGGCGGTGATCGCCGCCGCCACCCGCGCCTCCGGATGCTGCACCGGCGTGCGGCGGTACACCGCAACGGTCTCGACCCGGGCGCCGCGCGCCCGCAGCCCCTCGGCCAGGTCCGGCAGGGTGTTCTCGCCGGTGACGATCAGTATGCGCCGCCCGGCGATCTCGGCGAAGCCCGGGTCGCCCAGCAGGCCGGCGGCGCCGTCCTGGCGGTCGGGCACCGTGGCGGCCTGGTGGCCGGCCTCGCGCAGCGCGGCGGCGGTGGCGGCGCCGGCGGCGGCCAGCGCCGGCCAGGGGCCGTGGTCGAGCCTGGCGGCGTAGCGCACGGCGTTGGCGCTGGTGAAGATCCAGCTGTCCCAGCCGCGCGCTTCCTGCATCCGCGCGCGGATCGCGGCGGCGTCGGGCATCGGCGCGATCGCCAGCAGCGGCAGCAGCTCGACCCGTGCCCCGGCCTGCTGCAGCAGGTCGGCGAGCGCCTGCGCCTGGTGGGCGGGGCGCGTCACCATCACGCACAGTCCGGCAAGGCTCATGTCCGGTCCTCCGTGGCAATCCCCAGGCCGGCGAGGATCTCGCGCGCGCCGGCGTCGAGCAGCTGTTCGGCCAGGCGCCGGCCGAGTGCGGCGGCTTCCGCCGCGGGGCCTTCCAGGGCGCCGCGCACCACGCGCTGGCCGTCCGGCGCCGCCACCAGGGCTTCCAGCCGCAGCCGCGCGCCGTCGAGGCGGGCGTGCCCGGCCACGGGCACGGTGCAGGCGCCGCCGAGGCGGGCGTTGAGGCTGCGCTCGGCGGCCAGGCGGGTGGCGGCGGCGGCATCGTGCAGCGGCTCCAGCCGGGCGCGGGTGGCGGCGTCGTCCGCGCGGCACTCGATGCCGATCACCCCCTGCGCCACCGCCGGAATGAAGCGGTCGACGGCGAAGCTCTCGCGGATGCGCCCCTGCAGCCCCAGGCGCAGCAGCCCGGCGTGGGCCAGCAGGATGGCGTCGTACTGCCCCTCGTCGAGCTTGCGCAGGCGCGTGCCGACGTTGCCGCGCAGCTCGCGCAGCTGCAGGTCCGGCCGCAGCGCGCGCAGCTGGGCCTGGCGGCGCAGGCTGGAGCTGCCGACGACGGCGCCGGGCGGCAGCGCCGCCAGGCTGTCATAGCGGTTGGAAACCAGGGCGTCGCGCGGATCCTCGCCCGGCAGGAAGGCGGACAGGCACAGGCCCGGCGGCAGCTGCGCCGGCACGTCCTTCATCGAGTGCACCGCCAGGTCGGCCCGGCCTTCCAGCATGGCCGCCTCCAGTTCCTTGACGAACAGGCCCTTGCCGCCGACGGTGGCAAGGCTGCGGTCGAGCAGCTGGTCGCCGGCGGTGGTCATCGGCACCAGCTCCACGGCGAGGCCGGGATGGGCGCGTTGCAGCAGGGCCTGCACGTGGCGGGCCTGCCAAAGGGCCAGGGGGCTCTCGCGGGTGGCGATGCGCATGAGGCAGTTGTCGGTGATGAGTCGTCGGTTGTCAGCAGCAGCAAGAAGCCCGCCTTCCGGCCGATTTTACCGGCAACCGACAGCCGACCACGAAGAACGGCTACAGCTTCTCCTCGTCGTCCTCGCCGCCGTCGTCGGTCAGGAAGCGGCGCACCTCGGCCAGGCGGCGCCGGCTCACCGGCAGCAGCGTCGGGGCATGGCGCACCTTCAGCCAGTGCTGCGATTCGTCAGTCTTGCCGCGCTCCAGGCCGGCGATGAAGCGGGTCGCCACCAGGGCCTTGCGGTGCACCCGCAGGAACCAGGGCGAGAAGTCGTCCTCCAGCGTCTTCAGCGACTCCTCGATCAGCACCTCGCCGTGCAGGTGGCAGACGGTGGTGTACTTCTGGTCGGCGAGGAAGTAGACGATGTCGTCCACCGGCACGCGCACCAGGCCCTCGCGGGTGGTGGCGAGCACGAATTCGCGCTTGGGCCGGGCGCTGGGCGCGGCGCCGGCCACCGGCTTCTGCGCGCGCGACAGCTTGCGCACGCGCTGCAGCGCCTCGCGCAGCTTCTCCTTGCGCACCGGCTTGAGCAGGTAGGCGTCGGCCTGGGCGTCGAACGCCGACAGCGCGTGCTCGGGGTAGGCGGTGATGAAGATGATGGCCGGCGGCATCTCCTCCTCGGTGATGGCGCGCGCCACCTGCAGGCCGTCGACCATGCCCATGCGCACGTCGAGCAGCACCACGTCCGGCTCCTCTTCGCGGATCACCTCCAGGGCGCCTTCGCCGTCGCCGGCCTCGCCCACCACTTCGTAGCCGGGGAACTCGGCAATCAGGCGGCGCAGGCGTTCCCGCGCCAGGGGTTCGTCGTCGACGATCACCACTCTCATGCGGCTTCTCCTGCCTCTCCGCTGTGCTGTACGAACGGCAGCCTCAGCCGTGCCCGAAAGAAGGGGCCGAACTCGCCCTGATCCTGCCCCAGGATCAGTTTGGCACGATCTCCGTAGATGAGCTTAATACGCTGCGCGATATTGTTCACGGCGGTTCCTGTCCCCTCGGTGTGCGGCTCGGCTTCCTCCGGCGGCAGCGGGTTCTCCACGTCCACCACCAGGTAGCTGCCCTCGCGGCGGCCGGTGACGTGCAGCATACCGCGGGCGCGCAGCCTTGAGACGCCATGGTGCACTGCGTTTTCCACCAGGGGCTGGAGGATCAGGCGCGGCATCTCGGCGTCCAGCGCCTCGTCGGTGACCTCCCAGTTGATCAGCAGCTTGCCGCCGAGCCGGATCTCCTCGATCCGCAGGTAGCCCTTCACCACCTCGATCTCCTCGCGCATCGTCACCAGGCGCTGGCGCGAATCCAGGCTGACCCGGAACAGGTCGGCCAGGTCCACCACCATCTCCTCGGCCTTGTCCGGCTTGGTACCGATCAGCTCGGCGATGCTGTTGAGGGAATTGAACAAAAAATGCGGGCGGATGCGCGCCTGCAGGGCCAGGTAGCGCGCCTCGAACTCGGCCCGCGACTGCTCCTGCCACTGGTGGCGCTCCCAGAAGTAGCGCAGCAGGAGCAGCGAGACGATGCCGGAGATCGCCAGGTTGCGGATGGCGAACGGCCAGGGCGTATCGCCCAGCGGCACGCCCAGGCTGAACCACTGGTCCAGGTACCAGGCCACCAGGCTCAGCACCAGGGTCACCAGCAGCAGCAGCCCCCAGCAGGTGAAGAAGACGATGCCGACCTGGGCCAGCTTGAGCCAGCGCCGCGCCGCGCACAGCACCGCCGCGCTGCACAGCACGATCCATTGCAGGAACAGCGACAGCGAGACGAAGCGCAGCTGCGCCGCCTCACTGCCGGCGGTGCTGGCCAGGGACAGCACGACCACGATCAGCTCGATGACCGCCGCCAGCTGCACCAGGGCCCGCCCGGTGCAGAAGTTGGGGATCAGGGTCCCCTCGGATTGCGGCCGCACTTCGTAGCGCTTCATGGGCCAAATCTAGCCGAAGTCCGGCACCCCCGCCTATTCCATGCGGGCGCCTGCGCGCCGGCCCGCCGCCGTCACCCGGGAAATGCCCTGGCGGAAGCCTTACAATCCGCATCCCTGAGCGCTTCCCAGGCCCCCATACCATGAGCCAGCCCCCCGCCGACAAGTCCAACCAGAAGCTGTGGGGCGGCCGTTTTGCCGAATCCACCGACGCCCTGGTGGAGGCCTTCACCGAGTCGGTCAGCTTTGACCGCCGCCTGTGGCGGCAGGACATCGCCGGCAGCCAGGCCCACGCCCGCATGCTGGGCAAGGTCGGCGTGCTCAGCACGGCCGAGGTCGAGGCCATCGTCGCCGGCCTGGATGCGATCCGCGCCGAGATCGCCGCCGGCAGCTTCCAGTGGCAGCAGTCCCTGGAAGACGTGCACATGAACATCGAGTCCGCGCTGACCGCCCGCATCGGCGACGCCGGCAAGAAGCTGCACACCGGCCGCAGCCGCAACGACCAGGTCGCCACCGACCTGCGCCTCTATACCCGCGACGCCATCGACGAGCTGGTCGGCCTGATCGACACCCTGGCCGGCGGCCTGCTGGACCTGGCCGAGCGCGAGGCCGACACCGTGATGCCGGGGTTCACCCACCTGCAGATCGCCCAGCCGGTGTCCTTCGGCCACCATTTGCTGGCCTGGCGCGAGCAGATCCTCCGCGACCGCGCCCGCCTGCTCGACACGCGCAAGCGCACCAACCTGCTGCCCCTGGGCAGCGCCGCCCTGGCCGGCACGGTCTACCCGATCGACCGCCACTACACGGCGCAGCTGCTCGGCTTCGACGGCCCCACCGAGAACAGCCTGGACTCGGTCAGCGACCGCGACTTCGCCATCGAATTCTGCGCCGCCGCGTCCCTGCTGATGGTGCACCTGTCGCGCTGGAGCGAGGAGCTGATCCTGTGGAGCAGCCCGATGTTCGGCTTCGTCAAACTGCCCGACCGCTTCTGCACCGGCAGCTCGATCATGCCGCAGAAGAAAAACCCCGACGTGCCCGAGCTGGTGCGCGGCAAGACCGGCCGCGTCATCGGCGACCTGCAGGCCCTGCTGGTGCTGATGAAGGGCCAGCCCCTGGCCTACAACCGCGACAACCAGGAAGACAAGCAGCCGCTGTTCGACGCCCACGACACCGTGGCCGCTTCCCTGCGCGTGGTCGGCGCCATGCTGCCCAACCTTGCCGTCGAGCGCGAAGCCTGCCGCGCCGCCGCCGCCAAGGGCTTCTCCACCGCCACCGACCTCGCCGACTACCTGGTGAAGAAGGGCCTGCCGTTCCGCGACGCGCATCATGCGGTGGGCTCCGCCGTGGCCTATGCCGGCGCCAAGAACTGCGACCTGGCCGACCTGTCGCTGGACGAGCTGAAGAAGTTCTCGGCGCTGGTGGAGCAGGACGTGTATGAGCGGCTGACGCTGGAAGGCTCGCTGCGCGGGCGCAATCACTATGGGGCGACGGCGCCGGAGCAGGTGCGGGCGGCGATTGCGCGGGCCAGGGCCGCTAAACCGTAGGATGTGCTGAGCGCAGCGAAGCGCATCGATCGCGCCGCCATCATGACCAACTACCGCCGCTCCCAAGTCGCAGGCGGATGTTACTTCTTCACTTTGGCGCTGGCCGAACGCCAAGCGACATTACTGGTCGATCGCATCGACCTGCTGCGGGAATCCATCCGAACCGTCCGGGCCCGGAATCCATTCCAGATCGAAGCCATGGTGGAGCCGTTCATTCTGGACTGGCAACTCGAAGGATGCGCTTCGCTGCGCTCAGCACATCCTACGGCTTCACCGGAGCGGGCATGGTGGCGATTGCGCAGGCCAGGACGCGGCAGAAGTAGGATGTGCTGAGCGCAGCGAAGCGCATCAATCGCGTCGAATTGAGGCACTCACAACTGGATTCCCGCCTGCGCGGGAATGACAAGCAAAGAACCTACTGCGCCCGCGGCGGCTGCTCGAAATACCCGCCCGGCCTCTGCTTGCGGATCAGCAGATTCTTCACCTCCCACTCCGCCTTCGCATCCAGCGGCTTGAGATAGCGCACCTCGCCGCCCGCCTGCACCGCCACCGGCACGCCGTCCTGGAACAGCACGCGGTTGCCGGGCAGCCGCGGCACTTTCTCGCCGGGAGTCAGGATGCCGACCAGGTTCAGGGGATCGGCGGCGGAGATGGAGACGTGCTCCTCGCTGGCCGGCTCGTTGGCGACCTTGCGCAGCAGCCCCGCCGCGTCCGGCAGCGCGAACTGCTCGCCGGAGAAGCCGTTGACGAAGCGGCCGCCGCGGATTTCGCCGCGCGCCTCCAGGCGGCGGTAGACGTAGAACAGCTCGCGCCAGGGCGGCAGGCCGTCCTCGCGCTCCAGCAGCTTGCGGAACACCACGCCGTAGCGGCGCAGCAGCACGCGGGCGATGTGCTCGACGTGGGGCTCGGCCAGGGCGGCGGCGCTCTCCGCCGCCACGCGCGGGCGGCGGGTCAGCGACCAGCGGCCGGCGTGGTCCACATCCGCCTCGGCGCGGTTGAGGCGGCGGCGCAGGCGGGCGCGCTTCTCCGCCGGCGTGACCAGGCCGCGCAGGCCGGCGAAGGAATCGCAGGTGACCAGGCCGTTGCTGACCAGCTCGCCCAGGGCCAGCTCCAGCTCGGTGCGGATCAGGTGGCTGTCCTGCTGCAGGTCGCTGAAGAAGGAGGCGCCGTGCGCGCGCAGGGAGTCCAGCACGGCCTGCGCCTTGGGCGAGAGCGGCGGCGTCTCCTCCGGCATGCCGCCGGCCTGCTGCCAGTGCGGCAGCGCGCTGCGCTCGCAGAGCAGGATCGGCGTGCCACGCACCGGGCCGGACTTGCGCCTGGCCTCGTCGCCGGCGGCGCCGCCCACCGGCGGCCGGTACCAGGCGACGCGGCCGGACGCGCACTGCTGGTCGAGCATCGCCGGCAGGTATTGCCGCACCCGCGCCGGCAGCAGGTCTTCCTCCCAGGCGGCGGCCGGCAAGGCGCAGCCTTCGAGCTGGCGCAGGGTGATGAGCAGGCCTTCGTCGCCCTCCCTCCGCTCCTCGCCGGCGATGCGGTGCCAGCGGAACAGGAAGCGCAGGAACTGCGCCGGCGCCACCGGCTGCACCGCCGCGCGCTGCCTGTCGCGCGTATAGCGGTGCACGCGGGCGAGCAGGCGGCGCTCGCACCATTCTTCCGCCGTCGGGGCGGTAAACCCTCCGCGCATCACCGCGCCCTCGGCCTCCAGCGCGAACAGGGCGATGCGGACGTCCTCGTTCTCCAGGCCCAGCGGCGCGGCGAGCTGCGTCTCGGTTACCGGGCCGAGCAGCTCCAGGCGGCTGCGTACGATCTCCACCAGCGCCTCGCCGGCGTTCGGCGTGGCGCTGGAGGTGGCACGGATCTCCGGCGTGGTGCGCAGGCCCGGAAACACCGCCTGGAACTCGTGCAGACGCTCGGCCGCCACCAGCACCGGCTGGCGGTTGCCGAGCAGCAGCGCGGCGACGCGCTTTTGCTGCTGCAGGGCCGGCAGCCAGCTGTCGCCGGCCAGGGCCAGCTCGTCGCGGGTCAGGAAGCCGTGCACCACCAGGGCGTCGTGCAGCTCGTCGGCGCCGCCGATCTCGGGCCAGGCCTCGGCCCGCACCTGCTCGATCGCCTGCGCATCGAGCCGGCCGAGGTCGGCGGCGCTGCGCACGTCGGCCAGCGGCTGCTGGCGGACCGCCATGGTGCGGCGCTCCTCGGCGGCGCCGTCGTCGAGGAAGGCGTAGGGACGCGCGTTGAGGATCGAGCCGGCCAGCGGCGACGGCGCCGCGAGGTCGCGGGCGATGACCCGCACCGCGCCGCTCTCGATGCGCCTGAGCAGGTTCTCCAGCCCCTCCACGTCCATCGTGATATACAGGCAGTCGTCGATGGTCTGCCTGACCAGCGGGTGGTCGGGGATCTCCCTCTCGCCGCCGCCCAGGTTCTCGGCGCAGGCGAGCTGGTCGGGAAACACCACGCTGAGCAGGTCTTCCGAGTCGGAGCGCTGGAACTGCGGCGGCAGGCGCTTGCCGCCCATCATGCGCTTGACCGCCAGGGCGATGCTGGCGTTCCAACGCCAGCGCGTGCCGAACATCGGCGCATCGAGCAGGGCCTGCACCAGGATCTCGCGCGCGGTGGCGGACTTGAGGTAGTCCTTCACCTCCAGCAGCGGGAAGCTGTGGGTGGCGCCGAGCGACAGCACGATGCTGTCCTCCAGCGCGCTGGCCTGCAGCTCGAAGTTGAACTTGCGGCAGAAGCGCTTGCGCAGCGCCAGGCCCCAGGCCTTGTTGATGCGCGAGCCCAGCGGCGAGTGGATCACCAGGTGGCTGTCGCCGATCTCGTCGAAGAAGCGCTCGAAGATCACCGTGTCCTCGGTCGGCAGCGCGCCGAGCGCGGCCAGGGACAGGGCGAAGTATTCGCACAGCTGCCGCGCCGCCGCTTCCTCCACCTGCATCTCCTCGCGCAGCCAGCGCTCGCACTCGGCCTCGCCTTGCGCCAGGCGCAGCTCGGCCTCGCGGTTGAGGCGCGACACCGCCTGGCACAGCTCGTCGCTGCGGCCGGGCCGCTCGCCGAGCCAGAACGGGATGGTCGGCGGCTGGCCCTTGGCGTCCTCGACGTAGACCTTGCCGGTCTCGACTTTGGCGATGCGGTAGGAGGTGTTGCCGAGCTGGAAGATGTCGCCGGCGATGCTCTCGAAGGCGAAGTCCTCGTTGAGCGTGCCGACGCGGTGGCCTTCCGGCGTCAGCACCACCTCGTAGTCGAACTGGTCCGGTATCACGCCGGCGTTGGTCACCGCGGTGAGGCGCGCGCCGCGCCGCGCGCGCAGCACGCGGTTGACCGCGTCGTAATGCAGGTAGGCGCCGCGGCGGCCGCGCCGCGTGGTGTAGCCGTCGGCCAGCATCTGCACCACCTGCTCGAACTCGGACAGGCCGAGGTCACGGTAGGGCCAGGCGCCGCGCAGGCTGCGGTACAGCTCGTCCAGCGGCCACTCGCGGCAGCCGGTCTCGGCCACGATCTGCTGCGCCAGCACGTCGAGCGGCCGGTGCGGCTGGCGGATGCGGTCCAGCTCGCCGCGGCGCACCGCGTCGAGCAGGGCGGTGCACTCCACCAGGTCGTCCAGCGACAGCGGGAACAGCCGGCCTTTCGGCACGGCGCCGACGGCATGGCCGGCGCGGCCGACGCGCTGCAGGAAGGCGCTGACCGCGCTGGGCGAGCCGAGCTGGCACACCAGATCGATGTCGCCGATGTCGATGCCCAGCTCCAGCGAGCTGGTCGCCACCAGCACCTGCAGCGCGCCGGACTTGAGGCGCTGCTCGGCGCGCAGGCGGTGCTCCTTGGACAGGCTGCCGTGGTGCGCGGCGACGTGCTCCTCGCCCAGGCGCTCCGCCAGGTGGCGCGCGGCGCGCTCGGCCAGGCGGCGCTGGTTGACGAAGACCAGCGTGGTGCGGTGCTGGCGCACCAGCTCGGCCAGGCGGTCATAGATCTCGGCCCACACCTCGTTGGCCATCACCGTGGCCAGCGGCGACCGCGGCAGCTCCAGCGCCAGGTCGCGCTTGCGCACGTGGCCGGTGTCGACGATCTCCAGCGGCTCCTCGCGCTGCCCGAGGAGATAATGCGCCATCTCCTCGATCGGCTTCACCGTGGCCGACAGGCCGATGCGGATCGGCGGCCGCGCGCACAACGCCTGCAGCCGCTCCAGGCTCAGCATCAGGTGGGCGCCGCGCTTGGACCCGGCCACCGCGTGCAGCTCGTCGACGATGAGGCTGCGCACCGAGCCGAGCATGCGCCGGCCGGAGTCCGAGCTGAGCAGGATGAACAGCGACTCCGGCGTGGTCACCAGGATGTGCGGCGGCGTGCGCCGCATGCGCTCGCGCTCGACCATGCTGGTGTCGCCGGTGCGCACCGCCACGCGGATGTCCAGGTCCGGCTGGCCGGACTCGACCAGGCGCTTGCGGATGCCCGCCAGCGGCTCCTGCAGGTTCTTCTCGATGTCGTTGGACAGGGCCTTGAGCGGCGACACGTACAGCACGTGCACCTCGTCCCTGAGGCCGCGGTCCAGGCCTTCCATCACCAGGTCGTTGATGGCGGAGAGGAAGGCGGCGAGCGTCTTGCCCGAACCGGTGGGCGCGGTGACCAGGGCATGGCGATGGCGCGAGGTGACCTGCCAGGTGCGCGCCTGCACGCCGGTGGGCTGGCCGTAGCGGTCGAGCAGCCAGCCGGACACGGCGGGATGAAACGGCATCCCGCCGTCCGCCACGGCCGGAACGCCGCCGAAGTCGAGTCGCGTCTGCATGGCGATATAGTATGCGCTTCTACTGCACGGATGTGCAGCTTGAAGCGGCCAGTCGCGCAGGCAGGACCGGGTTCGGCCGAAGCCCGCCCTGCATCGGGCCCCGTGGCTAAGACTAAAGTCGTAGAGGCCGGCCACTGCCAAAAATCGCCATTACCGGTAGTGTGGCCGCCCATGCCATACGCCCAAATGCGCGACGGCGCGCAGCTGCACTACCTCAGTTTCGGTCGCGGTCCGGATACCTGCGTGCTGCTGCATGGCTTCGCCATGAACGCGGCAATGTGGCTGCCCCTGGTGGCGCCGCTGGCGCACCGGGTCCGCTTCGTCATCCCGACCTGCGCGGCTTCGGCCGCTCGCACACGCTGCCGCTGGTCCAGCGCAGCATCCTCGACCAGCACGCCGACGACCTGCACGATCTGCTGCTGGCCCTGGACCTGGACGACGTGCACCTGGCCGGCCTGTCGATGGGCGCCTGCACCGCCCTGCAATATCACCGCCGCCACGGCTTCGGCCGCATCCGCGCCTATCTGCACATGGACCAGAGCCCCTGCGTGCCGAACGGCCCGCGCTGGCGCCACGGCCTGCTCGGCGAGGAGCAGCAGGCGCAGCTCGCAGCCTGGGCCACGCTGCTGGACGAGCTGGAGCCGCACCGCGGCACGCCTTACCGCAAGCTGCCGCGCAGCCTGCGCCGGCGCATGTGGCGCGGCCTGGCGCAGTTCATCGATTACGCCTTCCACCACCGCGGCATGCGCGCGGTGAGCAGCCTGTCGAAATACGAGCTGCTGATCCGCCGCGTCGCGCCGACCGCGAACTGGCCGGTCTATCTCGACTGCCTGCGCTCCTACATGGAAGACAACTACGACTGGCGGCCGAGCCTGGCGAAGCTGAAGGTGCCGATGACGGTGCTGATCGGCCTGGAGTCGCGCATGTACCCGGCGGCCGGGCAGTTCCGCATCGCCGAATACGTGCCGCACGCGCGCCTGGTCTCGATCCCCGGCTGCGGCCACGTCATCCCGTTCGAGGCGCCGCGCGTGTTCCTGCGCGAGATGAGCCGCTTCCTCGCGCCGGCGCCGGCGCTGCCGAACCGGCGCGCCGCCGGGCAGCTGGCGGCCTGAACCGCTTCGCCTCTCCGGGCGGGACAGGCCATGCCGCCCGCGGCCGGGGCCGCTCGCCCTTCGCCCCTCTCCCGCGGCAGCAGGGGATTGCGTAGGCTAGGACGATGGATGCCACCCAGGTCCTCGTCGCCGACGATCACCCGCTGTTCCGCGCCGCGCTGGCGCTGGCCCTGCGCGAGCTGAGCCCGGAGCTGCACATCGTCGAGGCGCACAGCTTCGCCTCGCTGGAGCAGGCGGTGGCCGCCCACCCCGACCTGGAACTGGTCCTGCTCGACCTGAGCATGCCCGGCGCGATGGGCTTCTCCTCCCTGGTCTACCTGCGCGGCGAGCGGCCGCAGCTGCCGGTGGTGGTGGTTTCCGCCAACGACCATCCACGCACGGTGCGCCGCGCCCAGCAGTTCGGCGCCGCCGGCTTCATCTCCAAGTCGGCGCCGGTGCCGGAGATGCGCCAGGCCATCGCCGCGGTGATGGACGGCGGCGAATGGTTCCCCGCCGCCAAGGCCGGCAAGAGCGAGGCCGACGAGCGCCTCGCCGCCCGGCTGGCGCAGCTCACGCCGCAGCAGTTTCGCGTGCTGATGTACGTGGCCGACGGCCTGCTCAACAAGCAGATCGCCTACCGGCTTGGCGCGGCGGAGAACACGGTGAAGGTCCATGTCACCGCGCTGCTGCGCAAGCTCGAATGCCACGGCCGCACCCAGCTGGCGGTGCTGGTGAAGGGGCTGGAGGCGGGGGCGGCGGCAGAAGCGGATTCCGATCCTTGAGCTTTCTCCCCTCTCCCAAAGGGAGAAGGATGAAGGCAGGATCACCTCAAGCCGCGGCGCGCAGCAGCAGCCGGCTCATCAGCGCGCGCAGCGCCGGCGGCCGCACCGGCTTGTGCAGCAAGCCCCAGCCGCGCTCCTGCGCCAGCGCCGGCAAGGCCGCCTCGCGCTCGGCCGAGACCAGGATCACCGGCGGGCTCGCCCCCCAGCGCCGCTCCAGCTCGGCGTACAGCTCGGGCCCGGTGCCGGCGCCGAGGCGGTAGTCGAGCAGGACCAGCGCCGGCGCCTGCCCCGGCCGCGCCCGGGGCAATCCATCGGCGGCACCGGCCACCAGGGTGACGCGGCAGCCCCAGCGCTCCAGCAGCGCGCGGCTGGCTTCGCGCACGCGGGCGTCGTCGTCGATGCACCAGACTTCGCGGCCGTGCAGCGCCGAGTCCGCCGCGGGCTCGGCCGCGGGTGCCGGCGGCGGCACAACGGCGGCGGCATCGCCCAGCGGCACCGTCAGCGCGAACACGCTGCCGCGCCCGACCCAGGAGCGCAGGCCCACCTCGTGCCCGAGCAGGCGCGCGGTGCGGTCGACGATGGCCAGGCCCAGGCCGGCGCCGCGCTCGTCGCCGTTGCCGTCGAGGCGCCGGAACTCCTCGAAGATTTCCTGGCGCTGGTGTTCGGGTATGCCGGGCCCGCTGTCCCACACCTCGATGCGCAGGGCGCCGCAGGCGCGGCGGCAGCCGAGCAGCACGCGGCCGCGGCGGGTGTAGCGCACGGCGTTGGACAGGAAGTTCTGCAGGATGCGGCGCAGCAGCGCCTCGTCGCTGCGCACCACCGCGCGCGTGGCCACCCAGCGCAGCTCCAGCCCCCTGGCCCGGGCCAGGATGCCGAACTCGCGCGCCAGCGCCTCCAGAAGCGGCCGCAGCGGCAGGTCGCGGATCTCGGTGCGGATCGCGCCGGATTCCAGGCGCGAGATGTCGAGCAGGCTGGACAGGATCGCGTCCTGCGCCTCCAGCGCATCGTCGATGTTGCGCACCAGGCCGGCCGGCTCGCCGCCGGACAGCCGCTCGCCGAGCGCGTGGACGAACATGCGCGCGGCGTTGAGCGGCTGCTGCAGGTCGTGCACCGCGGCGGCGACGAAGCGCGTCTTGGAGCGGTTGGCGCGCTCGGCCTC
>Ga0070741_10000699_pt1 | contig 114522 bp, 99 predicted proteins | sample Coa_R1_4_FD_66440 | JGI IMG/M metagenome (GOLD analysis project Ga0070741, IMG submission 66440) | Surface soil microbial communities from Centralia Pennsylvania, which are recovering from an underground coalmine fire - Coalmine... | ecosystem: Environmental > Terrestrial > Soil > Unclassified... | reverse complement strand
ATGGCACCCAAGCCGAATCCGGCGGAAACCGCTTCGCGGCTCCAACCAAATTGTGAGCTGAGAGGCTTCAGGAAGATACTGAAGGTGTAGACAAATAGCGAGCCGAAACCCGCCATGACGCCGAGGTGCGCCGCCAGCACCACGCGCCAGCCCGCGTAACTCCAATCGGACTCTTCGGTTTGCTTCAACGCAATGCTACTTGGGGATATAGCCATGCCTGGCCGTGCGAGTTCCGAACTCGCGATGGGCTTCTTCCGACATTACCTGGACGCCACAAGCGTCCACCCAGCGATTATAGAAATTGAACAGCGCGCAAATGGTCACGGCCAAATAGAGGGCTTCATCCGTCCAGCCGCAGGCACGCAAAGGTTCCATATCCTCCACTGTGATCTCGGACGCGTGATGGTTCACCCTGGCCACGAACCGCAACAAGGCCTTTTCCCGCTCTGGCAGAGGCGACCCTTCAAAATCCTGGAGCACGCTTTCGACCAGCTTTTCACTGCCCAGCAGTTCCGCTGCGACCGCAGCGTGATACTTCGTTCAGAAAGGGCAGTGATTTCCGGCGGAAGTAAATGCCGCAATCAGCTCGCGCATGCCGGGGCTCAGCGGCCCTTCGCCGCGCATCACTTCCTGAGTGAAGCGCGCCAGATGGTCCGTCGCTTGTGGCCGATAAGCGAACAAGTGCCAGATCATCGGATACTCTTTGCCCGCCGCCTGCATGGTGCGGATGCCTTCGGCACGCGCGCCAGGCTGCGGATGATTTTCAACGTCCGGAAGGTGGAGGGGCCTATTTTCCATATCGATTCCAAAAGGTTGCCGAAAAACGTCTCCTCGTCGCGTCATTCCGCGCCGAGCGAGGAATCTCGCTCCGGAATTCAGGGACCCGCGAGATTCCTCGTCGCCGGCGGCAACTCGAAATGACAGGCTGCAACCGTTTTCCAGTAACCTGCTCAATGTTCGCCGCGGGCGCGATTTCCGTCAAATCTCGAACTGCGTGGATGCCTTGTTGCACGAGGCTTTATCCCAGAGCGGCAGTAACCGCTCGCGGAATAGTCAGATAGCCCTGGTCAGCCACCAGGGCCGCTCGCTGTCGGTAACCTTCCGGATCGTGAGGCGCCCAAGTCGCCAGCCCGTCAACATAACGGTTATACAGACAAAAGGCGGCGGCAATCAGGACGGCGTCGTGAATTTCGAGATCCGTCGCACCTTCTTGCCTGGCCCTCTGAATGTCCGAGGACATGACGTGCTTTCCGCCTTTCTGAACCTTGCCCGCAATAGCCAATAGCGCCTTCAGCTTCGGGCTGATGGCCGCCGTCTCAAAATTAAGCTTGACATCAGCCACAAGCTTTTCGTTGCCGCCCAGATGATGCGCTGCCAGAGCGGCGTGGCTTGTCTGACAGTAAAAGCAATCATTGAGCGATGAGACGTAGGTTGCAATCAGCTCACGCTCCCCTGGTGAGAGCGAGCTTGGCGCATGGAGCAGGATCTCAGCCAGTTCGCAAAGGGGTTTGGCCGTCTCCGGCCGGAATGCAAACAGGCTGCGAATTCCAGGCAAATCCTTGGGTAAATTGATATGGGGCATTTGCTTCCCTCCTGAATGAGTTTTGGTCTCGCAGGGTTGCCGGGTGATCAGGGGAGAAAACGCACTAAAGCACAAACCAAGCCTCGTATGATTCAATCTGCGCCCTTCGCAAATAGTTCATCGGGCTGTTTGCGGCGAGGCTGTCACCCGCCCGTTTCTCTGGCATGAGTCGCGACGGCCCTGCGCTTTATTCTCCTGAAGCCGCTTGAATATGTTGAATCACCAGACCCAAAGAGCCACCCTGCGAATAGACCGTTCCGGAGACGGTGACCCGCTTTCCGGCATACTTCATCAGGCGGGCGTTCTCGCTCCGGGCGGGCGTGGAAGTCGAAATGGGCAAGTAAAGCTTGCCGTCATCAGCGAGGATCATCAGCGGCGAACCCGCTCTGGCGCAAGCGACAGCACAAGCCGGGCTGACGGGCTTCTTCAGATGCTTTGTGAATGCGCAGGCAGAATCCAGAACGTAGCCGTGAATCGTCACCGCGGCATCTCCGGCCGCGGTGATCCCGGGACTCACAACCACAGCCAGAAACAACAGCAACCCGAGAATCATCGAAAACTTGGTGGGTTTCATCGATCCTCCTTAGGATGCAAGCGGTTCAAACACATTGTTGAAGCAGGTTTGCTGTCGGTCGCCGAATTCCAACTCCAAGTTACAGTCTCCCTGCCGCAATTTCGGTCCCTTCGACCCGGGCGCGTATCTTCTCGAATGCCACCTCTCTGGCTGTTGAAGTGTCATCACCGAACGGAGCGAAACCGCAATCATCCGTCGTCCCCAGCCGTTCCAGAGGGATGAATTCGGCAGCTTCAAGAACTCGGTCCCGCACCTCCTCAGGAGTTTCCACACGCGGATTGATTGGATCAATGACGCCGACAAAAACCGTTTGATTCGGCTGGCGGTGCTCCCGAATCAATCGAAGAACCCGAGGCCGGTCTTTTTCGCTGGCCAGTTGAATGTAAAAGTTGGCCGCGTTCAGCCTGAAGAGATCCGGCAACAGACCCGCGTAGTCAACGTCCGCGCTGTGCGTAGCGTCCCAGTCACCGCCCGGGCAAGTGTGAACACCTATCCGGGTCCTTTCCGCAGGCGTAAACCGGTCAAGGACTCGGTTGTTTAAGCTGATGAAGTGTTCAAGCAACTGGCCGGAAGGATCGAGCTTCAGGGAGAGACGGCCCTCGGTAAAGTCGATCTGAACCCGGTAGGCTCCTTCGTCGAGACATGCCCGAATGTCCGTCACAGCTTCCTGAACCAGATCATTCAGAAACTCTTCGCGCGAATATCCGTGAATGCCTTCTTGCGGATAAAGGAGACTGAGCAGCGAGGCGGAGATCACTGCCTGCTTCAGCGGCAGCTTTGTGTATTTCCTGGCTGCCCTTAAAAAGGATGCGGCATAAGTCTTATAACGGAATGGGCCGGAGGCCAGACGCGGCAATTGGCGCACGTGGCCGTCAGCGAAAGAGACGGTCACGCCCTCCTGAGCCAGGTTGGGCAGGCCGTGGAGTGGATAGGTTGCAAAGCTAGGCTTCGTCTGCTCGCCGTCTGTGATGACGGGCGATCCTGTCTCCTCAAACCTCCGGATTGTCTCCTGCAGCGCGCTCTGATATTCAGCTTCAAGCCTTTCCGATGAGAGGCGGCCCTCTTCAAATGCCCGCACCGCTGCGATCAACTGCGGAGGCCTGGGAATGCTTCCGATGGGCTCGGTCAGAATCCTCAAGTTTCACCCTTCCCTTCCCACACCCAGCGCGTCCGCGACCCGGTTGATGTAATTGAACCAAGCCGCAATCAGCGTGATTTGCAGGATGGCCGTATCATCAAACCCTGCTTTGCGCAGACGCTCATGGTCTTCCCGCCCAATCCGGGTAGCGTCTCTCGTGAGTTTTACCACGTAGTCCACCATCACCCGCTCCTGGGGGGTAATGGGCGCCTGAGTGTAATCCGCCTTGAGGGCGGCCACGAGTTCCTCGTCCAATGTCACCCGACGCAGAAACTCTGCGTGAGACTCGATTCAATAAACGCATCGGTTGGTGACCGAGACCATGGTGGCGATCATCTCGTGCTGGCGACGGCCGAGTGGTAAATCCGGCGACATGAGCGCACCAAAGGTCGAAAAGGCATGATAGAGCGCTTGGGGAATCAGGCTGTGGGAGGCAACAATCTGTGCTTCATCCTCGGTCGGATGCACCGGCGTGGCATATTCCTTCGGATAGAGCGCCCTTTGTGCTTCCAGGACCTGCTTGAGTTCCTCATCGGCCTTTGCCATCGGGATGGTTCGAATCCAGGTCATACCATTTCCTCCTTGTTCGGGGCAACCCGGCACGCCTTGCCGTTCTTCGAAGGCCCTCAAAAAATAACCTTAAGCGCCAACTGGATCAGGCGCGGAGGCGCTGCACTTTGAATCTGGCCAAAACTCGGCGAATTAATATCATTGACCGGCAGGCCGAAGTTTGGGCGGTTCAGGAAATTAAAGCACTCCGCGCGAAATTGCACCATGCGCGACTCGCTGAACGCGAAATTCTTGAAGAGCGAGAAATCCCATTGCGCAAGCCCTGGTCCCTGGACGATATTCCGTCCGGCGCTCCCAAAACTCCCCGACTGCGTAACCCGCTGAAACGCCTGTAAGTTAAACCACTCTTCCGGAGTCCTGGGGCCCTTGTTGGGGTTACCCACGAGGTTCGGCCGGTCGCTGAAAAAGCCGGAAATTTCGGGGGATTGCCCTTGAAGTGATGGGTCGCTCGAATCATAAACCGTGAAAGGCGTGCCGGTTGAAGCGGTAAAAATCCCGTTTAACTGCCAGCCACCGAAGATGCGCTGATACGCGTAGCGCGGCCTGCTCCAGAACGGCATTTGCCACACGTAACTCAAGACGAAACGATGGCGGGCATCGAAGAGTGAACGGCCATATTCGGCTCTCAGGTCAAATGGGTTTTGCGCGAGGTCATTCTCACCCGCCACACTCTGCGGAGACGATCCCGTGATGTTGAATGAAGAGGCGTCGTCGAGCGTCTTGGAATAGGTGTAGGAGGCCAGAAATTCGAGTCCGCGGGCGAATCGCTTTCGCAAGCTGGCCTGCAAAGCATTGTAATTCGAGTTCGCCACGCCGGAAATCAAGCCGACGGACCCGTAAACGCAATTCGCGGGTTCAGTCAGGGTGCACCCGGAGTAGAGTCGTCGCTGATTCACGTTGGCTTCCGTCGACTGCCCCGGAACGTAGACTGCCGGATTATCCTCCACGAAACGAGGCAAGTGGGTCCCCTTCGTTCCAACGTAGCCCACATCCAGAAGCCAGTTCGGGCCGAACGAACGCTCAACCATAAAGTTCCAGTCCTGCGCATAAGGAAGACTGAGACCGGCATCGAGGGTAAGCAGTGTCAGGGTCTGCGGGTTCGTGAAAGTGGGCTCAAAGGGATTCAAGCCCGGAGGCAGAGGATCAGCGAAACTCGATGGAGGCTCTTCCTGAATCGTCTTGAACCACGGCGGCGCACTGATCGGAGCCTGAATCGGGCCGCCCTCACCATTGTAATAGGGATCGTAGAAAATTCCGTATGCCGCACGAATCGACCAGCGGCCCTGGCCTGTAGGATCCCACGCCAGCCCGAATCGTGGCGCAAAGCCACGATCATCGGTATGAATCAGGCCGGGAGGCACGCCGGGATCGCCGGGGTAGAGCAATCCCGGCGGAGCCGTGGGCATCACGCGCGATTGCACGCCGGGCTTAAACAATGCCGTCTTGTTCCCCAGCACGGAGTAGGGAACGGGCAACTCGTAGCGAAGCCCAGCGTTGAGCGTGAGACGAGAGGTCAACTTGTAGTTGTCCTGGGCGTAGAGATTGAAGTTATTGGCTCGGAGGCCCCGCGGCAAGTCGCCGCCGCCTTGCAAAAAGACCACGGGCGATCCTAACAGGAAGCTGGCGAAAGCGTCGCTGGCAGGAAACGGCGCGAATACGAAAAAGCCGTTTGAGGCAATGCCCAGCAGCGTGTTGATCTGATCCCGTTCGTATCCTCCGCCGAACTTCACATCGTGCGTCCCGTGAATCCAGTCGATCGACTCGGATAATGAATAGACATTCTGATAAGAGTCATTTGGCCCGGTAATGGGGTTCCCTACGGAGGCGTAGCCTTCCACTTCAACAAAGGGCGGGCCCGCCTGGGCGCTCAAGGTGGGAGCATATTGAAATCCCAGTGAAGAAAGCGGGGTATGGTTTAAAGCCTCGTCGAAAAGGAGCTTGTTGCGCAGGAACGAAAACTCAACCACGTTCATCAGGGTGGCCGAAAACGAGTGGGTTTCCTGAAGAGCAGAGTTTTGAGCGCGGTAGTCTTCTCCCACAGGAAATCCAGGCACGTTGGCACCGGCGATGGAAAGCGGATCGACCTGAGACCCATTCGAGAACATGTAGCGGACGAACAGAGAGTCCCGAGACGAAAGATAGTGGTCGGCTCGTCCGCCGAACTGGTCGGAGTCATTGGTGACCGTTTGCGTTATCACAAACTGATTGGGACCGCTGTTCGGCAGGGGGTAAAACTGCAGGATCTTTTGGGAAATAGGGTCGATGAAAGGCAGTCGATTGCCGGGAAACGGTTGACCGGTCAGGTCATTGATCAGAGGCCCTGACTGCGAGAAGTCACCCTGACGCTCGAGGAGGGATGGGACCGTCGCGACTTGTGTTTCGCCCTGGCGGTTCCGGAAGCCTTCGTAGTAAACGAAGAAAAAGGTCTTGTCCTTGCGGATCGGGCCGCCCAAGGTTCCGCCAAACTGGTTCTGCTTCAGCGGCTCGACACTGGCGGCGAAAAAGTTGCGCGTGTCCAGAGCGTCGTTCCGCAGGAATTCCCACGCATCTCCATGAAATTCATTGGAGCCGGAACGGGTGACAATATTCGTTGTGGAACCCGCATTGTGACCAAACTCCGCGGGAGCAGTATTGGTGAGAATACGGAATTCTTCGATGGCGTCGGGCGGGGGTTTGAGGACAAAGCCGGCGTTCACAATGTTGTAGTTCTCGACGCCGTCGATCAGGAATTCATTGGACTCCGGCCGCTGTCCATTCACGGCGTATGACTGGCCGGCCCGGAGCGTTCCGCCCGCCTTCAGAAGCCCGGCAGTGAGAGGAGCATCGCCAGGGAGCAGCAGCCCGAGTTGAGTGAAGTTTCTGCCGTTCAGCGGCAGGTCCAGGATTTCGCGGCCATGCACGGTTTCTCCGAGGTCATTCGTAGTCTGGACGGGCGCGGCGTCGGCTCTGACTTCCACACTTTGCTGCGCTGAACCCACCACCAGACGCACAGGGACGGTGGCGATTTGGTTGACGCTGAGAACGATTCCCTGCCGCAAATATCTTCGGAAACCGGCTGCGTCAACCTCAAGCCGATAATGGCCGACGGGCAGAAGCGCTAACACATAGTCTCCCTGCCTATCGCTTGTCGTCCGCCGTGTAAGCCCTGTTTCAAGTTGGATCACCGCGACCCGGGCATGGGGCACTCGCGCGCCACTGGCGTCAATCACGCTTCCTTGGATGGTCCCCGTGACTCCCTGAGCAATCACATGGGCATTGGAAATCAGCAGCAGGCAGACCACCGCAACAGCCGTCTCGATTTTTGACATTTTAACTCTTGCCACTCTCCCCCTTTTCTCCGTGTTGCGCGTCCAAGCTGGATGTCCGCTTTCAGGCGGGCTCCCTAGCCTAAGGAGCCGCAGCCGCCCTCCTCACCGAGACACACGGCTGTTGGAGTCAATTCAAGTTATAGGGCTGACCCTGAATTAAACACCCGACGAAGACGAAGGGAGAGCCTATATGGAGTCAGCTTTCGCGGTCAATAATGCGTACTGACTAATCTGTCCACAAAAACAAACCGCAAGCGAGGGTTTTTTTAAGGACTTCTTACGAAGAAAATGCAACGGCTGGATTATAGCTTCAGGTTGGCTTGGCCGAGGCGAAAAACTCCTCCTCGCTCCAGTTGAGTATCCCTGCCGGGAAGCGGATGGCGTGCTGGCGTTCTGGGATAGGAATCGTCAGTGGCATTGGTTTACCGAATCTGCGTTGTGAAGAACTCCGTTCGTCTTAGGATTATCCGTTCAATACAGCGCATGACGTCAGCAGGCATTTTTGACTTCGTCAAATTCCGTGTGCTAGCCTGATTCAGAATTGCTTCCCTGCCCTTTGGAGCCTCAACATGGCTTTTAACAAGACGAAAGCGCTTGAAGAGGCCGCAAGACTGGTCAGCCAACGGAAGCTTTCGCAGGCCATCAGGCAATACCTGGCCATCGTCGACCAGGATCCGGAGGATCTTTCCCTTCTCAACACGATCGGCGATCTGTGTGTGCGGGACGGGAATATTCCCGAAGCGCTTCGCCAATTCTATAAGCTGGCGGAAGCCTACACCCGCGAGGGCTTCGTTCTGAAATCGATTGCCATTTACAAAAAGATTGCCAAGCTGGATGCGCACTCCATTGACCCTCTCCTGAAACTTGCCGAACTCTATACGAGCCAGGGGTTAAACCATGAAGCCCGGGAGCAATATGCACAGGCCCTGGCCTTCTGCCAGAAGAATTCCCTCGCCCACACCGCTTTACAGATTTTGAACAAGCTCATCGCCCAGGAACCGGAGAATGCAGCCTATCGGATGCGCCTGGCGGAATACTATGAGGCGGCAGGGAAAAAACCGGAGGCCCTACGGCACTACCTGGAAGCATCGCTTCTGGCGCATCGCCACAAGAATTATGTCATCACGGAAACGGCGCTTAAGAAGGCCGCCGAAGCAGCCCCCCGCAATTCGCAGGTGTTATTTCTTCAAGCACAGTTAGCCGCCGAGCGCGAGCACTGGGATGAGGCGGAAAACCTTCTGGCCAACTCGCCGGAGTTGCATGCTCACCGGGAGGCGCAGTGGTTGCTCCTCGATGTTTATCTCCGCCGGCAGAGATTGGACGATGCGGCAGCGCTGGCTGCCAGGCGATATCGGGAGACGCCGGATGATTTTGAGGTGCTCGACCGCTTCGCAAAATACTGTCTGAATGAAGGCAACCCGGATGCAGCTCTTGCACCGCTGGGTGAATCGATCGATCTGATTCTGGAGCGCGGGCAGCAAGACCGGCTCATGGAGTTGCTGCGCCAAATCCTTGCTGCACACCCCCGCCATCTCCCCAGCCTGGACCTCATCGACACGCTTTGCGAGCAGGCAGGCAGCACGGAGCATTCGACGGAAGTTCTGGAATCCCTGGCAGCGATCTTCAGCGAATCAGGACAGTGGGCCAAGGCAGAAAAGATTGTCCGCGAACTTCTCGCTCGCGACGCCAGTAATCCTGCCTGGCAGGCACTGCTTCAACAAGCGCTGGAGCAACAGGGGAAAGCGCCGCTTCCGGAAACTCCTACGGAAGAGGCGGAGCCAACCTTAGCCGCGGCGGAGCCGTTTACACCTGAAAAGGAGCAGGCGGAAAGCGCGCCAGCGCTCGACACATCACCCTCGCCAGAGCCCTCTCGAGTTCCCTCCGCAACCCTCGCGCCTCCCGCCTCAGTTGAAATCGATTTTTTGGCTGAGTGGAAAGCCTTTTCAGAAGCTCGCACGCTTGAGGCCTCGGAAACCGCCCCTGTTCCTGCAGATCTTAGTGACCAGAAAACTGAGATCGGGTTTTACCTGGACTACGGATTCTTTGCTGAAGCCCGCAAGGCCATCGAAGCTTTGGAAGCAAAGCACCCCCATCATCCTGAAGTGGCCGAACTTCGCGCGCGCCTGATGGAACTGGATCGCCCGCAAGCCGCTGTCCCGGAGCCGGCACCTTTACCCAGCGCGCCGGTAGAGCCTCTGCCTGCCGATTTCTTCACGGCTCAGGGAGAGCTGGAACCCGAAAACCCGCCGTTACAGCTTGAAACCTATCCGGCGGCAGAAGATTCAAACGTCCAGGAACCAACGCCCCAGACCGAGCCCACTGCAGCGAAAGGTTCTTTTCTTGAAGAATTGGCCATCGGATTGAGCGAGGTTCTGGATAGGCCGGAAGCAAACGCCATTCACTCTCTGGAACACCGGCCAGCAGGAACGCAGGCTTCAGTAGCCCTGACCCCATTATTTGAAGATCTTTTGCAGGAATTGGAGTCCGACCATAACGCAGATCCTTCCCTGGATACTCCGCAGGCGCACTATAATCTGGGTATGGCCTTCCGCGAAATGGGGCTGCTGGATGAGGCCATCGGAGAGTTCCAAAAAGTGGTGAAGGGCGGCAGCAAAGGAAGTTATCCACCCAATTTCCTTGATGCCTGTTCACTTCTTGGCCTTTCGTTCATGGAAAAGGGAATGCCCCAGATCGCGGTGCGATGGTTTCTGCGCGCATTTGAAGCCCCCGAACTCGACGAAGAATCCACGCTCGCTCTAACGTATGACCTGGCGACTGCCTATGAACAAGCGGGCGACTTCAAAGCTGCTTTGGACAAGTTCTCAGAAGTTTATAGCGTAAATATCGACTACCGGGATGTGGCGGACAAAATTCACGCGCTCCAGCAAAAGAGAGATTAAGCGCGTCCACGCATGGTCGTGGAGCCTGCTCTGAGGCAGGAGGGGGCAATCAGCCTTGTCTTTCAACGGCCTGGGCACTCTCAGAGCGCCGCTACCGCAGGCTCTTTCAAGGCGGGGGGAACAACATGCTTCTCAGATTCTCATGAAACGGATTCTGTTGATGGGGCGTATTCTGATTTACTTTGGCTTGGGGGTGATTCTCTTCTTTGGACCCTGGCTTTCCTTCTGGGACAATAACTTCTTTGTGGAACACTATTCCTGGATTTCCGCCCTGGGCCATAACTATTTCTTTCGCGGCGCGGTTTCCGGAATTGGCCTCACTAACATCTGGCTGGCGCTCGATGAAGTCCGCCGGCTGGGCCACTCAGCCGGTTCAGTCTGATGCCTTTTCCGATTCATACCAGGGGGCCAAGTCAGTGCCGTATGCGCTACTCCTTGCTCTTCCGAGGGGAAACGATTCTCCTCGCTGGCAAGGAGGGGTAGGCGTGGTCGCTGCGGGGAATTCGCGGGAGAAGGACAGCAGGGTATACCCTTCATCGACAAGTTTTGCTTTATCCTCCTGAGATGCATCCGCCCTTTCAACTCTGTTACATCACTGACCGGAAGAGCCTGCGCTCGTCTCCGGAATCGTTCCTGTGCGATGCCATCCGAGCAGGTGTGGATCTCATTCAAATCCGTGAGAAAGACCTCGCGACGCGTGAATTGATTCCTCTTGCGGCCCGGGCGGTTTCTTGCTCGCGCGGAACAGCTTCGCGGATCGTGGTCAACGATCGGTTGGACGTGGCGCTCTCGGTGGATGCGGCAGGCGTGCACCTGGGGCACCATTCCCTGCCCGCGCGAGCAGCGCGAGCCATGGTGCCGCAGAGTTTCCTGATCGGTGTTTCCTGCCACTCTCTTGAAGATGCCGTGGCTGCCGAATCTGATGGTGCAGACTACATTCTGCTCGGTCCTGTTTTCGAAACTCCCTCAAAGCTTCCTTACGGCCCGCCTCTGGGGCTACAAAAGCTTCAAGAGGTTACAACCCGAGTGAATGTGCCGGTATTGGCGCTTGGGGGAATCACTTTGGAGCGCGTGAAGTCCTGCCTTGAGGCAGGCGCGCAAGGCATCGCTGGAATCAGAATCTTCCAGGATGCCCCATCTCTGGTGAAGCTCATGACGAAACTTCGCGCTCAATTTGGATTGGCGCGGCGCCCCTGACCTCATGGCTGTTGGCAAAGACTGACCTGAGCTTTGCAATAGGGATGGAAGCGTTGCATCGAGTGATGGTCATATCCATTGGCGTCGGCATCCTGCCCTCAATCGCGGGGCGCCCTCTCTGCGCTGGGCATCGAGGGCACAAATATTCTGGCGGCTGCCGCCCAGACGGCGGCGTTACAACGAGATCGGAAGCAAATTACTGATGCCTTCGGATTCGCACTCTCAAAGTCGGTCATCATTCCGCAAGCATCCTCACCTCTATGAAATCAATACCTGGGCCTGGCTGGAAGAACTCTCGGCCTGTTATGGGCGTCCCGTTACACTGGGCTCTGTGCCTGATGAGGAATGGGAGAAGCTCCGAAAACTCGGTTTTGACTTCATCTGGCTGATGGGGGTCTGGAAGCGAAGTGCCCTTGGAAGGCGAATGATGCGCACCGATCCCAGCTACTTCGCTTCCTACGATGCGGCATTGCCCGGCTGGACGATGACAGATATTGTGGGCTCTCCCTACGCCATTCAGGATTACATCCCCGATCCGCGCATGGGCAGTTGGAACGATCTCGACATGGCCCGTGACCAGTTGCATCGGCGAGGTATGGGCCTGGTTCTGGATTTCGTCCCGAACCATACGGGCCTCGATCATCCCTGGATCAGCACGCATCCGGAATATTACATTCAGGGAAACCTTGAAGACTTCCGCAAAAACCCCTCCGCATTTTTTCTGGTTGAGCGCGAAAATTCCGTGCTCTTCATTGCGCGCGGAAAAGACCCCTACTTCCCTGCATGGCCTGATACGGCCCAACTGAATTACTATGAACCGGCCACGCGTGCGGCCATGCTGGGCGTTCTGCGTACCATCGCCCCGCACTGCGACGGCGTGCGGTGTGACATGGCAATGCTCTGCCTGAATGATGTCTTCGCCCGTACGTGGGGTTCGCTGTTGACCGGCTTCAAAGCTCCTCCGGAAGAATTCTGGCCCTCAGCGGTCGCAGCATTGCCTGACTTTATCTGGATCGGAGAGGTCTACTGGGACCTCGAGTGGCGATTGCAGCAGTTGGGTCTGACATTCACCTACGACAAGCGACTTTACGACCGGTTGCTGAACTCCCCTCCCGAAGAGGTGCGCCTTCATTTGAAAGCGGATGTGACGTACCAGAGTCGTCTGGCGCGGTTTCTGGAAAATCATGACGAAGCGCGCAGTACCCAGGCGTTTGGGAGAGAAAGGCTGCCTGCGGTCGCCACCCTGACGGCGACGCTTCCCGGGATGCATTTTTACCATCACGGCCAACTGGAGGGAAAGCGATTGCATCTGCCCATCCAACTTCGCTGTGCCGCCACGGAACCGCCGCAGCCGGAAATTCAGGCGCTCTATGCGAAGCTTCTTGCTCTGACCCAGGACGATGTGTTCCATAAAGGTGAATGGCAACTGCTTGACTTGCGACCCGCCGGCGACCCATCATTTCAGAACCTGATTGCCTACCGATGGCGCTCTGATAAAGCGTGGAAGATTGTGGTGTCGAATCTGGGCGCCTTCCCTTCCCAAGGCAGCATCCTGCTTGAACGCGACGTTGACCCGAGCCGTCACTACGCCTTCGTCGACCAATTGAACGATCGGTCCTGCGAATGGAGCGGACGTGACCTCTCAGCCGGCGGACTCTTTGTGCGCCTGGAAGCCTATCAAAGCCACATCTTTGATGTCGCCATCCGGTGAATCGTACCCTGAGAGTACAACGGAAGTGACTCTTTCCGGCTCAAGATGCGCATCATCTGAAGTGGTGCTGTCCGATGATGAGGGGTAGGCCGTTGGGATGGTAACCTCGCGATGACTAAAAACCCTTTCCCGATCTTCGACTTTATTTATTTAGATTTGGTTCTGATAGCTTTTTGCATTTGGCTAGTCCATGGTGGTACCTCTCCGAGCACCGCTTTCTTCATAGGGCTCCTTTCTTTCGCTGTGTGCTTAGGAGCTCTCATCGTGCGCTGGCAGTTCTTTGCATCCAGAACCCAACCTCAATCTAGCGATAGAATCCCATGGCGGAAAGTGTTAATGGGGAATGCGGTCGCATTAGCGGCAACGATTCAGTTTTACTTACAGGGAGTAGGTATGGGCGGTGTCGAATTCGTCGCCGCTTTACTGTTTGTAGGAGGTAATACTGTCTTTTTCGTCGAGTGGCTATGGCAAAGGTATTCTTTTAACCGTTCCAAACCTCCAACTATCCACTAAGGTGCGTGATTGGAGTGTGTAATTACAAACTGTGGTCTTGTGGGTACCTTTTTGGATGAGATAACAGAGCCTATCCTTGGCACTGCGGACGGATGACTTGGGGGCAGGAGTGGACGAGGGTAGGGACGATGGAAGAAGAGCGCTTCGCGCGGCTCAACCATCGCGATTCGGAAACCAGCCTTGATCCCACACATTTCAGGATGTATGCTCCCGGCCAGGGAAGATGGCTGAGTCCTGATCCGGTGCGGGCTTGCCCGCTGCATCCACAGAATTTCGACCGCTACGCCTATGTCGGAAACAGTCCCACCAATCGCACCGATCCGCACGGAGACGCGGTTTATCCGGGATTCGACTACCCTTACATCGACTACGGGTACGGTTACTACCCGCCGGGATATGGCTACGACGAGTTCGATTACTTGATAAACTTTGGAGTTGTCCCGGATTACCCCCCGTATGGTTATCCTCCGTATTATGCCTATTTGGGCTTCAGATTCGGTGGCTTCGGCATATTCAGCTATCAGCGGAGATGCCATTGCACAAAACAAACGGACTATCCGATCCAAGAGGGTTCAACAAGAGGTTGCTTATTCTCATGCGAGTGTAGCGACGCGTTCGAAGGGTATGCGATCTTCACGGTTGCCCAGATGATGCCGAAGTGTGGCTCCGTTGTCGAATACGAATGTCCACCTGCACTGGATACTGTCGAGACGGCCAATGTTCTTGAGGAACTCTTTCTTCCTATCTCCATTGGCGAACCGGCCATAACGGGTTGTACGCCGCCGTAACGGCCGAAAATGGTTAGGAGTGTCCCTCTTGTGGCCAGATGTTTGGAGTTGGACATGGCTAGCCATCGATTATCCGAGGCATCTTTTCACGCGATAAACTATGCCATGATACTTTCGGATCTCCAGAAGTCAACACGCCTGGAGATCTATGATTTGCTCAGCGCAATGTATCTTGCGAACTTGGACAGGTTGTCTAAGTACTGGGAGGAGCTGAGCGGCTTTGAACTACTCGCTTTAGGCCATCCAGCGGCAACGCAGTTGGCAGCGGATATTGGTAATCGTGGTTCTATCTCGATCTTTGAACATAGGGGTGGGGTTGGGGGAATATTTAAGCCATTTTCGCCGCAGTTCAAAAAAGTACACTCACGGGCTATAGAACTTGCGCTAGGTCATGCGGGACACCCAAAAGCCATAGTTTTCCCTGAGCATTTTCTCCTTGCAATCGCTGAGCAAGCAGACCTTGAGATCACTCGTCGGCTGCTTGCATCGGGGTTGCAAGTTGAGGTTCTCAGGCGCGATGTGGAAAAGGGAATCTCTCAATAGAAGCGCCACTGCGGGCTTGCCCGCTGCATCCACAGAATTTCGACCGCTACGCCTATGTCGGAAACAGTCCCACCAATCGCACCGACCCACGAGGAGGCAGGACCCAGCGCCCGGCAGGGCATCAAGCTCTCTCTAATCCGTCAATTTTCGTGCCATCCATGCCGTGGCATTCTCTCAGCCCCAGCGGATGGAACCAAGCTCTCGCTGAGTATGCTTTTTGCCTGGGGCGATTGAGACTTACGCCTCGATCTGAAAAAGTGTTCCTCGATCCAGTGGACGCGTCCATGAAGTCGACGGCCGGGGCGGGTGCATGATACTATTTCAAGGTCGCGCCTGTCGCGGAAGACTTTCCACCTCGAGATCGGCGCTGGCAACTTATCTGTCAGGCTTCGGGCTCTGTGCAATGGATGCTCGCGAACCCCGCCAGGTCCGGAAGGAAGCAACGGTAACGAGCCTCTCCGTGTGCCGCAGATGTCCCGAGGTCTGGCTCCAAGAACAATTCAGAGTGAAAAGTGATGAGTCACAAGTTGAGTCAGGAACGCTGCGAGCCTCAATAATTTTGCAGCCGGTAAGCCACTGAGAGCCCAGAACCATAGTCCGTTGAAGGCTGATCGCGCAAATCCTGTTGCTGTTAACTCGTAACTCGCGACTTATCCCTTATCACCCATCGCTTATCACTGCTTTCAAGATGTCCTACCAGGTCATTGCCCGCAAATATCGACCCCAAACTTTTGATGACGTGGTCGGCCAACACCTGGTGAGCGAAACACTGAAGAACGCCATTCGCACCCATCGCGTGGCGCACGGTTACATCTTTTCGGGCGCGCGGGGGGTGGGCAAGACCACAATGGCCCGCATCCTGGCCAAGGCCCTCAACTGCGTGAAAGGCCCCACCATCACTCCCTGCGGTGAATGCCCCTCCTGCCGGGAGATTGCCGCCGGCAACTCGGTGGATGTTCTCGAAATCGACGCCGCCTCCAACCGCGGCATCGACGAAATCCGTCAGCTGCGCGAAAACGCGCGCTACCTGCCAGCTCGTGATCACTACAAGGTGTTCATCATCGACGAAGTCCACATGCTCACCACCGAGGCGTTCAACGCCCTGTTGAAAACCCTGGAAGAGCCGCCGGAGCGCTCGCTCTTTGTTCTGGCCACGACTGAAGCGCACAAGCTTCCCGCCACAATTCAGTCGCGCTGCCAGCATTTTGCCTTCCGCCTGCTCGAGTACTCCGAAATCCTGGGACGGCTCAAAGCCATTTGCGAGCGCGAGGGCGTCAAGGCCGAAGAGGGCGCCCTGAGTCTCGTGGCCCGGGCGGCGGAAGGCAGCCTGCGGGATGCCCTCTCACTGCTTGATGAAGTGATCGCCGCCTCCGGAGAGCACATCGAAGAGGAGCGCGTGCGGCAACTGCTGGGCGTCGTCTCCGCCGCACTGCTGGGCGAGGTGATGGAAGCCATTCACGCCGGCGATGCGCGCCGGGTGCTGGAGCAAGTGAACCGCCTGGCCAACGAAGGTTATGACCTTCTCACCTTCTGCAATGAATTCACGCGCTACACGCGCAATCTGATGATTGCCAAAAGCTGCGGAATCGCAAGCCCCTTGCTTCAAGTCCCGGACGACGAGCGAGCCAGCCTTGAAAAGCTTGCCGCTTCGCTCACCGAGGAAGACCTGACGCGCTGTTTCCAGACGCTCCTGCGCGCGCAGAACGAGATGCGTTATTCGCTTCAGCCACGCTTTCATCTGGAACTGGCGCTGGTAAAACTGGCTCAGGCCCCCAAGCTCGTGGCGCTTGAAAGTCTGTTAACCGCCCTTCAGAGCCCGAGTGCGCGAAGCGGCCAGGTTTCCGGCAGTGGTCCAGGAGGGACCGCGACGGCTCAGCCGTCGGGTCGCGCTCCGGCCGCCGCCACGCGTGAGCCCGCACCTGCGCAGCGTCCCGCCGTCCCTCCCTGGAAGCGCACAGCCCCGGCTTCCGATACCAATTTCTCCGCATTCAAGGCAGTTGTTGCACCGCCCCTGACGGTAGGAGCAGCCGGCGCTTCGGCCATCCGCGAAGAAGCCGCCGCGCCCGTTGAGCCCGGCGAGCGCACGTCTTATGAAACCCCACCGGCAGCGACCCCGACACAAGCTCTCTCGGAAGCGGCCCAGGCTTCCTCCGCCGAAACGGAAGAACCCATGACATCCTCTGTGGTTTTTGAGGATTCACGTCTGGCGGCAATCAAAGCTCTGCTCTTTGAGCAGTCCAAATTCTTAAGTAGTTGTCTGAATCCGGTGGTGGGCTGGCGGTTTGAAAACGGTCAGGTCCACTTCATCTATCCCCGGGAAGGCATCTGGGCGGTGGAGTTGCTGAAAGGGCATGAGCACCAACAGAAGTTGCGTGCCGTGTGCGAGAAGGTGTTGGGGCAGCCGGTGAAAATCTGTGTTACACTGAGCACGGAAGTTGGCCAGCCCGCGCCGGCACGCCCAAGCGCCCAGGAGCGGGCCGAACGGGATCCGGTGGTCGGGATATTTCAGAAGCGATTTGACTGCGTCTTGATGGACGTCAAAGATCTGAGCCGGGAGTAAGCCATGAAAAATCTCCAACAAATGCAGCAAATCATGAAGCAGGTGCAGCAACTCCAGGAACAACTGCAAAAGCAACTGGATGAGTTGTTGGTGGAGGCTTCAGCCGGAGGGGGAATGGTGACGGTGAAGATGAACGGCCAGAAGCAGTTGGTTTCCGTTCATATTGACCCGGAAGTGTTTGCCTCCAAAGACGGCGAAATGCTTCAGGACCTGGTGCTGGCAGCGGTGAATGAGGCGGCGCGTAAGATCGACGAACAATTAGCCAGCCGCGTGGGGAATCTGACCGGCGCTTTGAATCTGCCGGGCCTGGGTTGATCCGGCTCCGATCGAACTTCAAAAACCTTCAGAGATCGTCAGCTCCCTCAAACTTAGAAGCTGCGACGCAGGGTTGGCATCTGCATTCTGCGGCCGGTCAAAGTCTCGCCGAGGGGTTTTCATCATGAGCGTATTCGCCGGGCCGCTTTCAAGATTGATTGACGAGTTGAAGCGGCTTCCCGGAATCGGCCAGAAATCCGCGCAGCGCATCGCTTTTCATATTGAACGCGCGGCGCGTGAGGATGCGGAACGCCTTTCGCAGGCGATCCTCGAAGTCAAGGATAAGATCCGTCTTTGCAGCCTGTGCAACAACCTGACGGAGCAGGACCCCTGCGAATATTGTTCCGACCCCACCCGCGATCAGTCCGTGGTCTGCGTTGTTGAAACGCCCTACAATATCGTGGGCATCGAACGCACGCGCGAATTCCACGGCCTCTACCACGTGCTGCACGGAGCGCTTTCACCCCTCCAAGGAATAGGTCCCGAACAACTGAGACTCAAGAATTTAATGGAGCGTCTCAAAAGCGGCAGCGTGAAGGAGATTATCGTCGCCACCAACCCCAACGTCGAAGGCGAAGCCACCGCCATTTATCTCTCCAAGCTGATCAAACCTCTGGGTGTAAAAGTCAGCCGCATCGCGATGGGTATTCCCGTGGGCTCTGAGCTTGAATTCGCCGACGAAGTCACGATGCTCAAAGCCATGGAAGGCCGCCGGGAAATCTGACGGCAAGGGATTGACCTTCCTTCAATCCGTCATCCCCCCACCTCAAGCACGCGCTTGAATGGCAGTCCGCGGCTGGAGTAACATGAAGCGGTTTTTTCGGGCGAAACGCCATTGGCGGGTCAGGGTCATGAATCGACGGACTTTTGTCACGAACGCCTGCCTTGGAACTGCTGGTTTCTTTTTCGAGCAGGCCGCTTCCAGGGCAAGTGAAGAGGTTCAACTTCCGCCCCCACCTCCCATTCACGTTCACGGGATGCCGCTGACTGAGCGCTCGCCATGGGGGATGCCGGGCCTGTTTCCGGGCCGGGTGGTGGAAGTTTTCCATTCCAGATCAATCCTCCAAAATCACGTTTCTCAGCCTGTTGTTCGCCTCATGCTCGAACACGGCATGCAAACGCTGACGGGAGAGAGCTCCGCCCAGGCCGCCTGGGAGCGTTTCTTTAATCCCAGCGATGTGGTGGGCATCAAAATCAATCCTTCCGGTGCTCCGGCTTGCTGCTCTTCCCCTGAGCTGGTCCGTGAGATTATCCGCGGCGTCGAATCAGCGGGTGTCCCCACGCGCAACATCCTGATTTACGACCGTTATTCTACCGAGATTCAGGCGGGCAGCTACCATGCGCTTCTGCCCGTCGGCATCCGCGTGATTGGACTGGAGCACCGGGCGCGGGAGGTTGAGGCTTACGATTTGAACGTCTATTGCGAGGCGAATTTCTTCGGTGAGTGGGAAACGCGCTCGTATCTTGCGCGGGTCGTGACCCAGCAAGTTACCAAGATTGTGAACGTGCCCACGCTGAAAGATCATTCAGCGGCGGGCGTGACTGGCTGCCTGAAAAATCTCGGGTACGGCTCCTTCAACAACGTCGCGCGCTCGCACCATGCACCCATCACCTTTACCGATCCACTCATCGGCGTGATGTGTTCGACCGAGCCGCTGCGCTCGAAGGCCGTGTTACACATCATGGACGGCCTGCGGGAAGTGTGGCACGGCGGGCCTTTGACCCAGTTGCAGGATTTCATTGATCAGGCGGGGATTCTGTTCCTGGGCACGGACCCTGTGGCCGTTGATACGATCGAGCTTCAGACGATTGAGAAAAAACGCCGGCAGAAAGGCGCACTTTCGCTGTGGGATCGCAATCCGGCAAACATCGTCCGCAGCGAGCGCGAATATTTCCGCGATCCTCATAAGAACCTGTTCTTCCGCCAGCCCGCTCATATTGAAGCCGCCGGGAAACTGGGTCTGGGCGTCTGGGAACCTTCCAAAATCGATCACCGCCGGCTGGATTTGGGATAATGCGAGGAGATGAGGTAGCACCCACTCATGAAGACTTCTGGGCCGCCTTGCTTTGCGATAACAGCCGCGCCGGCGGACAAGGTCCCTGGCCCGGGCATCCTCCCCAGAACGCCCGCTGGCAGCTCCGGCTGGAAGGCTCGGTGCGTTCCGCTCCGGTGCTGCGCGATGGCATCCTTTACGTCACCGCGCTGGACGGAAAGCTCCATGCCATCGAAACGGTTACCGGGCGGCCCGTCTGGGAATTTCAAGCTGAAGACCGCATCCATTCAACTCCATCGCTCTCCCGCAACAGGATTCTTTTTGGCTGCGATTCGGGCAAGGTCTATGCCGTCGATTGCCGCTCGGGTCACGAGCTTTGGAGAGCCTCGGCACTGGCTGAAGTCTGGACATCGCCTGTCGTCGTCGGCGACCTGACGTTGTTCGGCGCTGCCGACGGGCGCTTCTACGCGCTGGATGTTGCTACCGGCAAGACTCGCTGGGCACGTGACCTCAGCGCTCGCATCTATTCCACAGCTTATGCCACCGAACGCCAAGTCTATTTTGGATGCAGCAATGGAAACGTCTACAGTCTGGAAACAACTTCAGGCCGGGTTATCTGGAGCACGCCGACCGGGAACGGTCTGGATTCATCGCCCGCTTTGTCAAATGGCCTGGTTCTGATCGGCTCCGAAGATTTTTACCTCTACGCGCTCGACGCCACGACAGGAACAATCCGCTGGAAACTTGCCACGGGATTGGGTATCGCTTCTTCGCCCGCCGTCGCTGGCGACACTGTGGTGGTAGGCAGCAAGGATGGTTATCTCTATGCCGCGAACATTCCCGATGGCCGATTGCGCTGGAAAGTGCGGGCGGGCTGGGTTATTACAGCCCCTCCGGTCACAAGTGGCAATGTGGTGTGCGGGCAATCAATGGGCGGTGGAGTTTACGCTCTGGACGTTCAGTCGGGGCGGAGAATCTGGTCGGCGGGCTTGGGAGAATCAGTCCAATCCTGCCCCGTCTTGACTGAAGACACCATCTATCTGGCGACGACCGAGGGTATGGTTTATGCGCTGGCTTGAGACCGGGCACAGTTCTCTTCTCTCGACGCTTCTGTGGCTCCTCGGTTGCGCGTCAGCCCTGGGAGCCGCGCAACAGTTTATCTATAAGAAGCAGTACGCGATGGGGACAGTCTATGAGATTGCGGCCTATGATCCGTCTCCCGAGCGGGCTTCAAAGGCCATCGAGGCTGCGTTCCACAGGATTGTTGAACTGGATCATATGATGAGCAACTTCGACGAGAGCAGCGATTTGAGCCGGCTGAACCGCTCCGCTCACTTCCATGCGGAGCCGGTTCCGGCAGACCTTTATCGCGCGATTCAGGATTCGCTCATCTATTCACGGCTTTCCGGCGGCAAATTCGATATTTCGGTCGCCCCGCTGGTGGATGCCTGGAAAGCGGCGCAGACCCGTGGCCAGCCTCTGTCAGCTTCAGTCATCGAAAAGCTTCGCCGTTGCGTAGGCTATCAGCAAATCGAGATGATTCCTCCGAACCGTATTGAATTCCACTCTCCCTGCCTGCGGATCGATCTGGGGGCTATTGGAAAAGGCTATGCGGTGGACCGAGCTGCCGAGGCGCTTCGATCTTACGGACTCCAAAGTGCGCTCATCAACGCGGGCGGAAGCACCATCTATGCGCTGGGGGCTCCTCCGGGCCAGCCCGGGTGGTTGGTGCATCTGCGAGACCCCTCCCGCCGCCTGGACCCCACCGTGCTGCTTCAAGATGATAGCGTCTCAACTTCGGAACAAAACCGTTCCAGCCTGATCGATCCTGAAGCATTCGGACACATTATCAATCCGTTTACCGACCGGCCCGTAAACGCGACTCTGGCTGTGAGCGTTGTTGCCCGGACCGCCGTCGCAACCGATGGGCTTTCAACCACGCTGTTCTTGATGGGACCTCAGGAAGGCGGACGGCTGGTGAGGAGATTGCCCGATGTGGCGGCACTTTGGGTCTCACCGGCAGGGAAATCGAATTGGGTCTCTACCGGGCCGCAGATCATGATGCATCATTCTGCGATTCATTCGTTGCGATGACTTCATCCATGCGAATTCCCAGGGTCATTCTTATTCTTGCCTGCATGCTTCTGCCCCAGCCTGGCTGGGGAAGAGTCCTGATTCGTTGGACGGAGCCCGCGATTCCTTCTTCGCACGCCCTGGGAATCAGCGATGTTGTGATCGACTGGGGGCCTCAGCAGCAAGCTCTGATCGAAGCTGCCAAAAACAAGGGTTTCCATGTTTACACGGAAGTCGCTGCTGAGGAGGCACACGCCGAGGCCGCCAGGATTGCGCGCGAGGGTCTTGCAGGAATCGTTGTGAAGGCCAGCGGAAGCAGCCCGGCTCCTCAGAATCATCAAAGGCTCATTCAGGCGATCCGCTCGGCCTATCCGAAGCTTGGCATTCTGCTCCTCGAACCTGGCGGCAAGCAGCCGCAAATGCGTGGAACGATGGTTGTGAACCGCAACGGCATTCTGGAAGTTTCGAGCCCCACCCGCCAGCCCTGGATTGATTCTAATGTGGCTCTGATTCGGTTCGAGCGCGTTTACGATCCGCCGGAAGCCCCGCTGATTGGGTTCGAATGGAATTTAACGGATGACCTTGAGCGAAAGCTTGGACCGCCCCCGGAAGATTACCTCCTCGCCATCGCGGAAGCCGGAGCCTTCGACGCTGATCTCATCCTGAATCTCCATCCAAAATTGCAGCAGGGTCTGGCACAAGGGGACAAGGAAAGCTGGGCAATTTGGCAAAGGATCAGGCGCTACATCGCTTTCTATTCTCACCGTCGCGGGCAGCACTTGAAACCGCTGGCAAACATCGGCGTCATTACCGATGACTATGACGTCTCCTACGAAGCGGTCAATCTGCTGGCGCGGCATAACATCCCTTTTCGTTTCATCACCCCGCAGGAGTTTGCATCGAGTCCTGTAGAATCGCTGGCGTTAATCATCGCGTGGAGCCCGTTGAATGAATCCAGCGCGCGGAAGATGGCGGATTTCGCTTCGAGCGGCGGAACCGCGGTGCTGGTCGGCGGGCAGGGAGCGTTCCCCTGGCGATCCAGGCCGCCCATTCGAAAAAATGAGAATGCCGCAATTTACTCCGAGGGAGCGGGAAGAATCGTGGAACTCTCTGAACCGATTGTCGATCCTGAGGCGTTTGCCCAGGATGTGCGACGACTCCTGAAACCACAGCAGGTGGAGATGAGCTTGTGGAATGCCTTGACGGTGCTGGCCAATCATTATCAGAAATCAGGAACTGAGGATGTGCTGGAATTGGTCAATTATTCCGAAGAGCCACTGCGGGTGCAGGTGCGGCTGAAGGGCATATTTTCGACCATCCGCTATGAGACTCCCGAACGCGGCTGTTGCCAGCCTATCACCCCCACCCAGGATCACAACTTCACCGAATTTATTGTCCCACAGCTTCGGATTGGGGGAAGAGTTCACCTGGGCAGGGAATAGATTGCGGAAGCGTCATGACCCTATTGTAGCGCCGCTGTCCCCAGCGACCCCGCCTGCGGCTTCCCTCTTGCTAAGGGGAACCAGGGGGGTGGTCTGCCGTAAGGGCACCGGCCTACAGCAATGGACGCTGCAAGGTTTCGCTCTCGGATAGTTTCAAGCCCGGTGCGTGAGGTGATAGACAGTAATCTCAGGCGGCGAATCAAACCGGATGGGGAATGCGATGGTTCCAATGCCGCGATTCACATAAAGCTGTTTCCCCTCTTTCTCGAACCAGCCGCGAACGTAAGGAGTAATGAGACGTGCGGGGGAGATATCCACATGGACGAATTCCAGAGCCACCTGCCCTCCATGTGTGTGCCCGGCCAGACTCAGATCAATGCCTAATTCGGCAGCGCGATCAAAAGTGTTGGGATTATGGCTGAGCAGAATGTTCACCCAGCCCGGCATCATCAGGCGATCGACCCCTTCCAGGTAATCCCGAACGTAACCACGGCCCCGCCGACCAAAGCCCAGTCGCGTCTGGAAATCCACTCCGATCAGGTTTATGAAATCCTGCCGGTTGGGAATGGCCGCCTGCTGCTGCCGCAGGATGCGAATGCCCCGGGCGGCAAAAAGCCGGGTGATGGAATCCTGCGTATGTGTGTAAATCTCATGGTTGCCCAGGCAGCCGAATACCCCGTAGGGAGCTTTCAGTCCTGAGAGTGCGTCGACCACGGCATACTGCGTCGAAGCATCCCACGTCACGTAATCTCCGGTCAGTGCCACCAACTCTGGCTGAAGTCGATTTGAGATCTCCACAACCCTGCGAATCTCGCGCGCCGTCATGAAAGGGCCGATGTGGAGGTCCGAAAGTTGGAGAATCCGGAAGCCCTCAAACGATCGCGGCAAATGCGGCAGAACAATGCGCTGGTGAGTGACCTTCAGATTGAGCCGCCCAATGAAGGCACCGTAAGCTCCCATCACAAACGGCGCGGCTCCGAACGCGGTCGCTGTGCGCTCCAGAAACCGGCGCCGCGCGAGATGGATGGATTCCGGGTTGGCAGTCCCGTTCAGCCCTTCGGCTGACGCTGGTTCCAGCCTGGCCCCAATAGGTTTACGGCTGCGCAAGTGTCGCGCCAGCCATAAACCTGCCTGCAGGAACAAACCGCAAGCCTTGATCAGAAGATAAAAGATAAAGCCAAAGAGAGACCCAAAAAGCCACCAAAGGAACGGGCCTTCAAGCAACGCAGCCGTCAGCGTCAGTCGCGTGGGACTGGGTGTCCGCCGCACCCCGAAGAAACCGTGAAAGAACAGAACGGCGTAAACGGCTGCCCCGATCACATCGAGCCAGCGCTTCAGGGCCTTGTTCTGAAGCAGCTTCTGTTTCCAGCGCCAAATCTTGACGATCCAGAAGACCTGGCTGGCGATGATCAGCAGTAGAAAGGAAAGAAAAACCAGGTCTCGCGAGGATACCCAGGAATGGCTTACATGATGCACGTCTTAAAGCTTTGCGTGTTTGGATGGGTCTTGTCAAGAAGCTGGCAGCTTTGCCCTCTGCTCTACAACGTTTCTTACTCTCACCCGGCAAAAGATGAAGCCTAAAACGACAAGCCCGGTGCCTAGCAGCAGAAAACTCGCAGGTTCCGGGGTTGCGGCGGGCGGAGCGCTGTCCATAAACAGGTAACTGGCCCCGCCCTCCATAAAAGAAGTCTCCCGCACGCCATTCACCGAAGCGCCTTCAGTGACCATGGTCGAAAATATGGAAAGGGCCTGGGCGCCGCCGGGGAATGCGACATCGTCGGCGTCGCAATTCGAGATGCAATAGGCCTCAACCTGATTTCCTGCATTGAGGCCTGTGGTGTCAGCGAAGTCGATCACGTCGCTATCCGCGCCGGGGATCAGATTTCCATTGCTATCCAGACACGGGCTGTTGGTTTCACAGATCACAACGTCGCCTGCGGTCACCAGGCTAGGCAGCGTATAAGAAACGCCCTCATAAATGACGAAAGGGTTATTTTGTGAACCATTCCCCGTGATGGAGTCACCCCAGATGTATCCACTCCCTAGTGCGAGCAACAATGCAAGAATTCCAGCAGTTTTAATTTTGCAAGACATCTTTCCTCCTCTTGAATTGCGTAGCAGTGACCGCTCACCCTCTCAAGCGCACGGCTTCAAGTTGAAGCGAAGCCGTAGCAGCGCGCCAAGCATGGCTTTGGTCGCCAGATTACGGCGAGGGTGGCCCGCCCGAGCAGGGCAAAGATACCGACTTGGCGTTCGAAAGCGCTTCCGCAAAGGAATAGGCAGGGCCTGTCCTTGAAGTCAGGAAAGGGGTCAGAGCGACGACAGCGGAGTGCGGGCCGTTATAAACACTAGTCAATCCGTCGGTTTGTTCGTAGCAAAGGTTGTTGGCTGGGTTGACGTTGCCGATGACGCGCCCCAGCACGCGATGTTCGGATTCCACTCCCAGAATTGAAGATGCAACCTTGGCGAAGTATGCAAGCTGTCTGGGGTTGAAAGGCGACGACCCCGGCTTGGCCGCGGACTGTGCGCCCATCGTGGCGAACTCCTCGACGGCCGTCATGTAGGCTCCAATGAACGCGCTTTCCAAGGCATCGAGCAACTGAAGAAAGGGTCCCAGAGCGGCAAAAGACCCCGCTGGAAAGTAAAAGGTCTGCACCGGATCCTTAGAGGCCGGAGGCACTGGGCTGCCCGGCGGCCCGGCCAGCAAGCCGCGCAGCAGGTCAGCATGAGAAATCTCTTCACTCAACGCCGCCTGAAGATAGTTCACATTACCGGCGTTGCCATTCGAGGAAACGTCGTTGGCAGACCCTCCGCTCCCAGCGAGATTAGGGTCCTGAATCACCGGCCCGATGAGTCCGTTATAGTAAAAAGTGGTAGCCAGGTCTTCGGCGATGAGCGCCGCCGTGAGGATTTCCTGAACGGTGTCGGCCGTCGTTGCCGCGCGGAGGGTAAAAACATTTCCCAGGGTCAACGTCGTTGCCGCCGTACCTAAGCTGGCCATGCCTGCGCCTTTTATGAACTTGCGCCGGTTCAAGCGGCTGCCCAGTGTCCTGCCTGTTTCAGTGAGGTTCTCCATGGTCATTCCTCCTTGTGCCTTGTCTCGCAAGATTTTGATCTCCCCTCCCCGAACGGAAAGTCGTCGGAAGCTTCCGTCACTGCCTGTAGTACGAGCCGTTTCAGGAATTCGGATTTGCCGCATCTGATTTTTTTCATAAGCCACCGACCGACATGGAAAGCGCACGAAGTGCCATTTGAGGCTTGCAACCCCTGGAAAATCCGGGTACGCTGAGCGTCCGTACTTTCTTTGAGAAAGCAGCGCGGGCTTTGTCAACTATTGCTTACAGTCAAGAGGATCGTGCGTCCGATCTTGATTTGATACGGCGACTCGCTCAGGGCGATGAATCGGCCCTGGCAACTTTGTACGATCGGTATGGGGGAGTCGTCTATTCTGTCGCCCTGCGGGTGGTGAAAGACGCCGGAGTTGCCGAAGAGATTTTGCAGGATATTTTTTACCACCTGTGGCGCCATGCCTCGGACTATGATGCTTCACGCGGTGGGCTGGGAGCGTGGCTGTTTGTTAGCGCTCGAAATCGCGCCATCGACCGCCTGAGGCAAAGAAAACCGCCTGACGGGCCCAAGGAAGAGGAAAGCTTGCCCTCGGGATTCAACCTGGAATCTCAGGTGGCGCAAGCCGAGTTGATGTCCAGAATCAAGTCCGCCATGGACGGACTTCCTGTGCCACAGCGCCAGGCCCTGGAATTAGCGTACTTTGAAGGAATGACGCATTCAGAGATTTCTCAGCGCACGGGCGAGCCGCTGGGAACCGTCAAGACGCGGTTGCGCACCGCGCTGCAAGCGCTGCGTCAGGTTTTGAATCCGTGAGCGAACATCCACAAATCGAAGAGATGTTTGACGAGTACGCTCTGGGCGTGCTGGAGGGCGAAGAGAAGCGCTCCTTTGAGTCTCACGTCAAAGGCTGTCCGGAGTGCTCGCACAAGCTGGGTGAGGCCCGGGCGCGCGTAGCTCTGCTGGCGTTGTCCGCGCCGCAAGCCCATCCCTCTCCGGCGGCTAAGGAGCGGCTGATGGATCGGGTGAGGGCTTATCGCCCGCCCGCGTCCCCGGCGCGTCTGCGCGCACCCTTTTGGGGTTGGGGCGTTCCGCTTTTGGCCGCGGCGGTGATAGTGCTGGCCATTGCAACCGTCTTGCTTGTCCGAAGGAACCATGAAATGGAGCAGCGGCTGAAAGATCTCCAAGGGCAAGTTGTTCTCATTCAGAAACGGGAGACGGCTGAGATGGCTCGTGCACGCACAGTTCTGGAGATTCTCACCTCTCCTCGCACGCTGAAGGTGTCCCTGGTTGCCGCCCCAGCCCATCCAGTGCCGCAAGGCAAAGCTTTCTACAATCCCCAAAAAGGATTGCTCTTTTATGCCGCTAACCTGCCTCGCTTGCCTTCCGACCGCACTTATCAGCTGTGGCTTGTGCCCGCGCAAGGCAAGCCCATCAGCGCTGGAATCTTTGCAACCGATGAGCATGGAAATGGCGAAGTCCTGCTTCCCTCGCTGCCTCCCGGCATCACCGCGAAGGCGTTTGCCGTAACGGTTGAACCCTCTGGCGGGGAGCCACAGCCTACCGGCAAAAAAGTGCTCATCGGCGCCGTTTCCTGAACAGGAAGCAGCGTTCGGCTGTCAGAACTCTGTGGCCATCTCCGGTTTCGCTTCCAAATCCTGCCCTGTGCCGCAAAAAAACCCGTTGATGACAGGTTCGAAAATCAATTTATTGTAGAGACTCTCCCTCGGCGGTCACCCAAAACTGATTAGATAAGGTCGTCGGCTCCTTTCCTCCGAGCCTTGGTCGAGCAGGCATCGCCAAGCTTACTCGGACCCCAAGGAGCCGACGACCTTATCTAATCAGTTTTGACCCGTCCACCGATGGCCGGTTTTGAGGTGATCACTGAGGTGACTCTCCCCGTGGCAATCCGAAATGTTCCGCTTGGCGTACTTTCATTGAGGCAAGGAACAACTTCCAGGCCTTCCCAAGCGAGGCTTTTGGAGAAACGGGCCGCGGAATCGGACGCCGAGCTTTCGCGGTACTTTAAATTCAGGAGGAAGATGGAATGAAGAAGCTCTATTCAATGGCGGGAATTGCCGCGATATTGCTGATGACTTTTTGCATCCCGGCAATCGGTAGCCCGAAATCTGCAAGTTGGACCGGTTGGATCAGCGACAGTGCGTGCGGCGCTAAGGGCATGAGCGCTTCCCACAAGGCCTGCGCCATCGCTTGCGTCCACCAGAAAGGCGCAAAATTCGTCCTGGTTACCGAAGACAAAGCCGTTCACCTGATCCATAATCAAAGCAAGGTCAAGGACGATGACGTGGGGCAAGAAGTTCAAGTCACCGGACGCCTTCTCAAGGATGGATCGATCGAAGTGAAAAGTATTTCGCCTTCGACGTAAGATTTCCTGTCGCCGGGCCTGCATCATTCGTGCGCCGCCGCGGGGCTGGATTTTCCCCGCGCGGCCGCCGATACCGGACTCTATCGGTCCCCTTGGGGACACCTCTCACGTTCAGATCCTCACATAGCCGATCTCCTGGGAAGAAAAGTGCATTGGCTATCCATCATCGAAACAGGTCAATGTCACTTTCAAGAGAGCGCCCAAGTCTGAAGCTGGGAACTTACCCTTCGCTAAGCAACACACTTCGAGGACGCTTGGTGCAACCTCCCCCCGTCTGCACCCTGAGACGACTCATGGTCAGGTTAGCAAATAGGCTAGAATTCTTGACTGAGAACTCAGGTGATGATAGCCTTTCAATGAAGCTGCTTGGTCGTGCCCTCGCAGCGCGTTCTGATGCAGTTTTCCCCTCAAGTAAAAAGTCCCTTTTCCCGAAGGGATGCTGTGAGCCTTTGGCTTGTCCATACGGAAAAAAAGAACGTTTAGGTCTGACAAGCGCGGAAAAATAATCTGCTATTGAAAGCATAGAGATTATTGGCTTCTTGCTGTCTCACCCTTGGCCAACAATTTCCAGAATCGCTTGTATCTTCAAGAATCCAAAAGGGTTATGAAATTAATTTGTCGGTTTCTGGTAGTTGACAGAAAAGAATAGACTTGGCTGAAAAATGGAGAAATTGTTTGCCATGGAGTGGCGCGGAATTGGGCCAAATTGAGCAACACAGGTGGCGATCCACACATGGAATTCTCCTTGCAGTCTGCACCATTGAGATTCTGCTACCACAAAGAACACGGAGAGAAACCCTCAGTGAACTCCGGTGAATGGATGAGCACTGCCGTTGGCGACATGAATGATTTTGAACAAAACGTCGAACCAGTTGGAAGGCCTGTTATTTCCAGCTATAATCAGGTTTTTAGCCCGCAAGACTCACTTCAGTTGAAATCCACAGTGTTCGGGCATTAGATCAGTTCGATAGCAGGTGTATTGTGGCTGAACCCAGCGTAACCACTGAATCGGAAAAGCAGGTCGTTTATCACATCGGGGATATTCTCAACATCTTGCCGCATCGCTATCCGTTTCTGCTGGTGGACCGGATTCTGGCGCTCGAACCTGAGAAGCGCATTGTGGGGCTCAAGAATGTGACGTTTAACGAGCAGTTTTTTCAGGGCCACTTCCCAGGAGCGCCCGTTATGCCCGGCGTTCTGATTATTGAGTCGATGGCTCAGGTTGCCGGCGTGCTGATTTACCGCGACCTGCCGGAGAAAGAAAGCAAGCTTATTTATTTTACCGGCATTGAAAATGCCAAATTCCGCCGCCCGGTCGTTCCCGGCGATCAGCTCATGGTTGAAATGGAGCTCCTCAGCCGCCGGAACAATTTTGGCAAGATGGCAGGCCGCGCGACGGTGGATGGAAAACTGGTCGCTGAAGCTGTCGTCCTCTTTGCCATCGTGGACCGCCCCTCGAAATGAAAGCCCACCCCACTGCCATTATTGATCCTCAGGCCCGGCTGGCTTGCTCAGTGACGATTGGCCCTTACAGCATTATTGGCAAAGATGTTGAACTGGGCGAAGGCTGCGAGGTGATGTCTCACGTCGTGATCCAGGGACCGACCCGAGCGGGCAAGGAAAATCGGTTTTTCCCCTATGCCTCGATCGGTCTCGATCCTCAGGATATGAAATATCACGGAGAGGAGACTGCTCTTGAAATTGGGGATGGGAATACCTTTCGGGAATTCGTCACCGTGCATCGCGGTACAGCGGAAGGGGGTGTCACGCGCATCGGCAACCATAATCTGCTGATGGCCTATGTTCATGTGGCCCATGATTGCCGGCTGGGCGATCACATCATCATGGCGAACGGCGCTTCGCTGGCAGGTCACATTGAGATCGGTGACCACGCCACGGTAGGCCCTTTCTGCGGCATCCATCAGTTCACGCGTATTGGGGCCTACAGCTTTCTTGGCGCTTACACGGTGGTGAATAAGGATATCCTCCCCTATTCCAAAACCACCGCCCCACGGCCGATGATAGTGCTGGGCGCGAACAAGCTGGGATTGGAGCGCCGGGGACTTTCCCCCGAGGATATTGCGGAGCTCGAAAAGGCTTTCCGTCTGCTTTGTCGCTCCAAGCTCAACACCACCCAAGCGCTGGAAGAGATGAAGGCGCAGAATTTGAATTCTCCCCACGTTCGTGCCCTGATGGATTTCATTCGGAATTCCGAGCGAGGCGTGGCGAAGTAGAGGCCCGCAGATTCCAGCGAATCCATGACCCAATCTCAAAATCCCCGTTATGCTGTGATTGCCGGAAATGGCCGTTTTCCCTTTCTGGTCCTTGAGGGGGCGCGCGAACAGGGTGTGGACCCGGTGGTGATTGCGATTCAGGAAGAAGCCTGGCCTGAACTTGCTCAGAAAGCGCAATCCATCCACTGGCTAAGTCTGGGTGAAATCGCCAAATTGATGGATGTGCTGGACCGGGAGCGAATTAACAAGGTTATTCTGGCCGGGCAAGTGAAGCATGTTCAGCTTTTCAGGCCGATCAAGGCCGATCAAATGATGAGCAACGCTCTGGCCACTCTTCCTTGCCGAAATACGGATGCGCTCATCGGCGCGTTTGTCGGGATGCTGGAGGAGCAAGGCATTGAAGTGCTCGATTCGACTACCTTTCTTAAGCCCCTTCTTGCTGGAGTGGGGCTTTTGACCCGCCGCGAGCCGGAGCTTTCGGAACGCGCCGACGTGGAATACGGAAGGGAAATCGCAAAGAAGATTGCAGGTCTCGACATTGGCCAGACTGTCGTCGTGGCCGATCGCGCGTGCGTTGCCGTTGAGGCGATGGAAGGCACCGACGAAACGATCGAGCGAGCCGCCAGGCTCAGTAATGGACGGCGGCTGGTGGTGGTCAAAGTCAGCAAGCCTGATCAGGATATGCGCTTCGATGTTCCCGTTGTGGGGGTGAAAACCATTGAAGTGATGGATCGCGCAAACGCCCGCGTGTTGGCCGTGGATGCCGGGAAAACGTTGCTTTTTGAGCGCGATCTCCTCCTCAGCAAGGCGAATGATTGCGGCATCACCATCGTTGGCATGGAGGACTGACGGGTGGCTGAAGGCCTATGCACTTTGCCGTCTGAGCCCGTTCGCCTGTCACTCTGAGCGGAGCGCAGCGAAGAATCGCTTTATTTCACTTCGTGAAGCTCTGAAAGGCAGCACGAGTGGCAAGTGATAAGTGACGAGGCACGAATCGCTTCCAGCACTTTGGCTGCTTTTTGTCACTGTCACTCATCATTTTTCACTCATCACTCCTGTAAGGCCACCTGCATTGAGCGAAAACAGGATCAAAGCAGCGGTGATCGGGCTTGGGGAGCACGGGCGAAATCATGCTCGTCAATATCAGGCTATTCCTGACGCCGAGTTGGTAGGCGTTTATGATCTCCGCCCTGAACGTCGCCTGCAAGCCGCAGCCGAACTGGGGGTGCGTGCCTTTTCGTCTCTCGATGAGGTCTGGCAATCGGCCCAGGCAGTAAGCGTCGTGATTCCGGCCACTTTGCACGCCGCAGTTGCGAGAGAGGCCTTTCGGCGCGGCGTGGATGTCCTGCTGGAAAAACCCATCACGCGCACACTGGAAGAAGCCCAAGAGATCATCCGCCTTGCCTCGGAACACGGTCGCATTCTCCAAGTAGGGCATATCGAACGCTTCAATCCAGGTGTTATGGCCGCCAAAGCCATCACCCACCATCCGCTTTTTTTTGAAATTCACCGCCTCGGCGTTTTCAGCCCGCGCAGCCTTGATGTGGACGTGGTTTTCGACCTCATGATCCACGATTTAGACCTGCTGCTCTGGATGGTTTCAGCGCCGGTGCGCGAGGTTCGCGCTGTCGGCCTGCCAGTGCTTTCGGACAAAGTCGATATTGCCAACGCCCGTGTGGAATTTGAGGACGGCGCCGTGGCCAACCTCACGGCCAGCAGGGTAAGCACCGAGAAGGTAAGGAAGTTCCGTTATTTCCAGCCCAACGAATATATCTCCATTGATTTTTCCCGTCGCGATGTGCTTGTGGTGAGCGCTGGCCGTGCTGAAGGCTCTCCCCAGCTGGGTTTTCGCAAACTGGAAACGCAACCCCTGGAACCTCTTCGCGCGGAACTGGAGGCGTTTGTTGATTCGGTGCGCAACCGGAAGCCACCGCTGGTCGGAGGGACAGAAGGAATGAAAGCCCTGGCTTTGGCGGTTCAGGTGATGGATTGTATTCAAGCCCATGCTGCAAAAGTAAATTTCAGATTGACGCAACCCCCGGGCCAGAGTGGTGAATCGTAATAACGACAGGTGGTTATGGGCATCCGGAGGCGCGAAGTCCGCAAAGGCACTGGAACCTGTTCCTTTGCCGGGAAAGCAACTCATCCCGGTATAGCCAGTATGTTTCTCTCAGTGATTATGTAATACTAGCTACGTGCTCTGCATGGCGCGTGGGTTTCATTTCATGCATTAACCTATGAGGGGTTCGGGGCCGCCTCATCAGCAGGTGGCGAGTTCCGGGATGAATCAAGACATTACGGTACATTTTATCCTGGACGATGAAAACGAGGTCCAGCGTTGGCGTCGTCGAACGCTATTTCTGCTCTCGCTCATCGGAGAAGTCGCTTTTCTTGCCTTGCTCTTTGCGGTTTCCGGGCTTATCCGGCGCCACCAACAGTGGGTGCGCTATGAGATGGAGCAGGCCCACCCACAACAGCAACAAACCACGTTTCTGGTGATGCCTCCTGACCTTCTCAAGGAGTTGAAGAAGGCTCCGAAGACCAACATTCTCTCAGACAAAAATCGCCTTGCTCGCGGCCCCTCGCCCGTCACCAATCCCAACGGCTTGAGGATGCCTTATATGCGGGGGAATACGCATTTGCCGGAGATTGCCGGGGGGTCGCCTCCTCCGCCTCCCAAGCAGATGCTGCCTCCTCCCGCTCCCGCGCAGCGCCCGAGCCCTTCCACTCAAGCGGCACCCAGGCAATTGGCGCAAGCTGCAAATCCGCCGCAACCCAAGGCTGAGCAGCAGCAAGCCATTGACAAACCCAAACTATCACTTTCGGATGTTACGCCCCCACCTTCGCCCAGCGGTGCTATTGCCTCCAATATGGGAATGGAGACACCCAGCCAGATGATTCAGCGGTCACTTCAGGCGGCGGCCCGCGGACGGAGCATTGGAACCGTACCGGGGCCGGGACTTTCTCCAGATCAACTGAATAATCTCAATCCCAATTTCACCACTTCAGGCCCAATAATTCTTTCCGATACACGAGGCGTCGATTTCGGCCCTTACCTTGCCCAGATTCTCATGATTGTGCGCCAGAACTGGTATGCCGTGATCCCCGAGGCCGCCCGGTTGGGTGAGAAGGGGCGCGTCGCCATTGTGTTTGAAATCCTGAAGGATGGCTCCGTGCCTCAATTGCGTTTGGTCGGCTCCTCCGGGAAGATGTCGCTTGATCGCGCCGCCATCGCCGGTATTCGCGCCTCCATTCCGTTTCCTCCACTCCCGCAGGAATTCACAGGAAATCATTTAGTCCTGCAATTTAATTTCTTCTACAACATGACCCCCTGAAGCATCTCCGTGGCTGGTTGTGGGATTTAGTGCAGGACCGCGCGCTAGGGATTTGCTTTCTGAGGCGACGAGAGCTTCTTGAACTGTTCCATTTCCTGCTGGCTTGCGCTCAAGTCACGAGATCGCTGGTAGAGGCGCGCCAGCAAATAATGAATCTGCGGGTCGCTGGGGTCGAGTTTCTCTGAAGCGATCAATTCCGTTTTGGCTTCCTGAAGGCGGCCCAGATTGGCGTAACATTCCCCCAGGAGCTTATGCGCCATGGCCATCATGGGCTCTCCGGCTACTGCAATCTGAAGGTCACTGAGCGCCTCAGCGTAATGCCCCTCGCGCTGGGCAATATCACCGAGGTAAAGATGGGTCAGGGGATTTGAAGGCTCTTCCTTAAGCGCCAGGGTAAATTCATTACGGGCGCTATGGTTATCGTGCTGAGCCCAGTAATCGATGCCGAGAGCGTAGTGAATTCCCGCTGCATCGGGGCGTTCTGTCAGCGCCGCACGGTATTCGCGAATGGAGTCTGCATATCTTTCTTCGTCGGCATAGATTTCTCCCATCAGCGCATGGAGCTGAAACGAATCCGGCCCCTCTTTGCGCAGCATTTCCATCGCCTGAAACGAGGCGTTCTTATACAGCCGGGCGAGTTGGTAAAGAGCGTCTAAATCTTTGGGATTGGCCAAGACCAGGTCATTCAGTTGTTCGATAGCGGCGTTGATTTGCCCCTGACCTTCGTAAGCGACGGCGAGATAATAGCGGCAACGCGGGTGAGGATGAGGCGTCACGAGCTCGCGATGGAAACTGCCGACGGCTTCTGCATTCTCATTGAGACCCAGGTAAGAAACGCCCAGATAGAAGTTGACTTCCGGATATTGCGGCTGCGATGCGAGGATTCTTTTGAATACCTCCACCGACGGGGTAAACTTGCCCTCGGTTTGATACAAGATGCCCAGCCGTTTGAGGATTTCCGGGTTCTGAGGAGCAAGTTTGCGGGCTTGTTCATAATCCTGCTCCGCAGCAGCATAATTCCCCTGGCGCTCGTACACTCGAGCCTGGTGTAAGAATTCATCCACCGGGCTTTGCGCAGGAAGAAAAACGGCAACCAGGAGGGGAATGAAAAACCCCAAGAACCTGGCCAATCGGCTTCCCTTTTGTGATCCCGTCAGACAGCCTCCGGGACTCTCTACGTACAGCCCTGGGTGACGACGGTCAAGTATTTGCATGGCGTTTTTCGACAAATCTCAGCCCATGCCTTATTTAATGCGTCGAACGGCGACAATGCTTTCAGAACTCGGCGCGCCGGCGATAGCTTTGGTCCGAATGAGGGCCTCAAACCATATCCGATCCTTGGGTTCACCCGCAAGACCTAGCGCTTGAGAAAGCTTGTGCCGCCCCTCAGGGTTTGCCAAGAATCTGCCCGCCGCTTCGGTTCCTTCCTGCTGAAGGCCCTGCAAAATCAGGATGCTACCCTCGCTGCTCTCATAGGGAAGAAGCGCGATATCTGCATAATCTTCACCGTCGGTCCCAGTCCATCGGAGACCCTGGTAGTATTTCTGCTCTCCGGGCAACGGTTGAACATTCAAAAACGCCTTGCGGCTTTCTCCCACCTGGCCTTCTGACTCATGGAAATTCAAGCGATTTTCAAACAAAAGGACCCAGGGATTCGAACTGGGACTTCCTAACAGGATGAAATTGCCGTCGTTCAGATCCCGCAACTTCAGGTTGCGCGCCGAGCGCACGAAGGTGTGGTAGCGAAAAGGTCCGGCGAGATCAAGTAATGAAGTCAAGACGACGACATCCGCATACGAAGTAAGGAGCGAGTCAGAAATATATTCGGTGAAAGGCGTCTCTTTTGCCTCAATTCCGGGGGGAATGAAGCTTCTTGGGAAGTCAGGTTTCAAGTAGTCATCCAGTGAACCTTGCTTCTGGGCAAGGATGCGGAGCATGCCGTAGTTTGCATCCGCCACGACGATTTCAGTAGGGTGATGCGCGTCGAAAACCTGCGAGAGAGGCCAGGGCAAAGCTGCCCCAGTAGTCCCCACAACGTTGTTCGACGACTTGTGGGAACGATATGCCAGCAAGAGGCATGTGACCGTCAGCAGTACGCAGATGACCCACGGCACGATCTGAAATGTCGAAAGGCCGCCTGGCGGCTCTTGGTGTGAGGCAGACTCAGCGGATGCAGTCGGCGCAGATGACCCGCGAAAGACAGGCACATAGCTGCCTTTGGGAATTTCAACAACCAGGGTTTCGGAACGCCCGGTGGTATCAAAGTATTCATGCAGTCTCAGACGCAACTGGCGCGCATGAACACGGACGCAGCTATCCTCTAGCGGACTGTAATCAGGCGGCTTGCCAAAAACGGCATGGCCTATTTTCTGCTCCGTTAACTCGCCAGAACGACCCAGGAGGCTTTGCTCCGTAAGGTACAGAAGTAACTCACGAAGTCGAGCCGACCTTTGGAAAGTGGCGCTGGAGACAATCCGCTCAACCAATTGCCAGCGTTGGTCGCCTGCTAAATCATTCTCCTGCCTGGCCATTCCCATTTTCCCTCAGCCTTTTATTAACCTGAATAGTCCACATGGTCAGGATCTGGCTCGTTTAGGTCTGGAGCGATGTGCCTTGAAAATAATTCTCCATTATAGGCTAGCTTATGATCCGATGAATGTCAGGGATATTCTCCGCATGATGTCAAGCTGCCTGCGTAAAAGGCGGAGGGTGCGGTTCCGCTGTCCGTGCTGTTCCTTGTAGCCGATGAAGAGGGCATCGATAATTCGGTCCATCCTTTCGCCATTAACGGAGGAGCGTGCGGCCCGCCCCGCCTCCGCCACCTGCTCGTAGTCATTCAGATAAACCGCTTCGTACTTCCTCGTGCGACAGAGCCGTTCCACGAAGATGTTGTCCATCGCCCGGCCCCGCCCGTCCATGCTGATCATGATCCCGCTCGCCTCCAGACGTCCCGTGAACAACCGCTGGTGTTTGTGGCCGGATTCCTGGTCGGAAGCTCGTAAGCCGCCTTCGGCTGGGGTATGGATTTACGTTCCCCGCAGCCGCTCCGCCTGGGCCACGCGTTCAATCGCGATCTCGTAGGCAGCCTGCCGCAGCGGGATTCGTTCGGCCTCGGCGCGCGCGGATGCCTCCTGAAAGGCTCGAGAGAGATAGCGGCGCAGTTCTGCCTCTACTTTCCTCTCATCCCAATCTTCCTGTTGCAGATTCTGCGCCCACTCGAGGTAACTCACCACCACGCCGCCCGCGTTGGCCAGAATATCGGGAATCACCGTGATGCCGCGCCGCGCGAAAATCTCATCCGCTTCCGGCATGGTCGGCAGATTGGCTGCTTCCACAACCACGCGTGCCTGAACTCGCGGGGCGTTCCCCTGATGAAGAACACACTCAACCGCCGCCGGAATCAATACGTCGCAATCGAGCGTCAGGATCTCTTCGTTATCAACTGGTATCGTATCGGGAAAGCCCGCGACCGACCCGCGTTCGAGCGCATAAGCCGCAAGCGCCGGAATGGGGAGCCCCTTGCGATCTCTGGAGACAATTCCGCCATAAATGTCTGAAACGGCAATCACCTCGCAACCCTCCTCAGCCAGCGCCCGGGCGGTGTGGGAGCCAACGTTTCCGAATCCCTGAATCACAACCTTCAGCCCCAGCCCTTTAAGCGGATGGCCGAAACTTTCAACGTATTGGGAAAGCACGTATGCCACTCCGCGACCCGTGGCCTGCATCCGCCCCGGCAGCCCGCGAAGTTCAGCAGGCTTGCCCGTGACACAGGCGGGCGTGTAGCCGTGACGGGAACTATATTCGTCCAGAATCCACGACATCACGTTCGGATTCGTGCCCATATCCGGCGCCGGAACGTCGCGATAAGGCCCCAGCAGGCGATGAACGCGGCTAATGAACTTGCGCGTCAGCCGCTCGAGTTCTGCCGGAGACATCTCAGCTGGATCGCAGGCCACTCCGCCTTTGGCGCCCCCAAACGGAACGTTCACCAGCGCGGCCTTCCACGTCGTCACCTCTGCCAGCGCGCGGATTTCTTCTTCATCGACCCAAGGATGAAACCGGATTCCTCCCTTGGCCGGCCCCCGCGCGCTGTTGTGCTGCACGCGATAAGCTGTGAAAATGCGCAGCGACCCATCATCCATGCGAACTGGAACCTGGACTTTGATCTCCCGAAACGGCGTGCTGAGCAGGGTTCGCATTTCGGCACTTAATCGCAAGCGCTCCGTCGCGCGGTCAAAGTGATGGTCCACAATCTCGCGCGGACTGGACGCGGGCAAGGTTTCCTGAACAAACATGTCAATTCTCCTGGTAGGTTATTCCAAGACGCATCCAATCTGTCAATCTGAGCGGAGCAAAGCGAAGAATCCCCGCATTTCGGCTTAGGGTAAACCACGAAGAAGTCCGGTGGCAGTGATGAGTCGACAGTGGCGAGTGGCAAGCAAAAACCACCGGAACCCCGGGTCGATTTTTTGCTCATTACTCATCACTGATCGGCGGTTTTTCTGGCTCCTCAGGATGACGGCTTGTTGGGCTCTTCAGAACTGATTAGACTTCTCGACTTGACGACTGCCTGGGGCACAGCAAAAACGTCGTTATGCCTCAATCCGTTCCCCTTCGCCGCCGTCGTGAGTATAGGGTATCGTTTGGTTTTGCACGACGGCGCCCCCGGCATAAGGCCTCAGTTCCTGCCGCGAGAGCGCGACAAGATCCCCTAGACTGAAATGCTGAATGAAGTGACTTTTGCAGCGCGGGCAGCGCGTGAGCCGCGCTTTGTAGTAAATCCGCGCACAGTTAAAGCACTGCGTGCTGACATCATGATTCCGGCTGTAGGCCTCCATGGTTCTCCTCCTTGATTATTGAGAATCTTCTCTAAACGGAACCTTAGGTTTGTTGGATGCGCCAAGCCGTCATAAGTCAAATTAGAAAGTTTTGACAGAATAATTCGTGTTTTTCTAATAATTCTCGTAGCATACGGAGGGGGTAAATCTCGGGAAGATAGCCGAAGTGTTAGCATCATCACCTTTGACGGGCGGCCACAGGTTTCGCTAGAATGGCGCTTCCATCTCCTGGCGAGAGGCTCTGCGTTGATCGAAAGGATCAGGATCGCCATTGGCTCAGACCATGCCGGATTTGCGCTTAAGGAAAGCGTGCGTCGTTACCTAGCGAGCCATGGTTACGTAGTGGAGGATTGCGGCGTTCATTCCGAGCAGCCAGCCGATTATCCGGATTCTGCCGAAAAAGTGGCTGTTCGAGTTTCGAGCCATGCAGTCGACCGCGGCGTCCTGATTTGCGGCACCGGTCTTGGAATGGCAATTGCAGCCAATAAGGTTACGGGCGTTCGCGCCGCGACTTGCAATAACACCCTGCTGGCCCGCCTAGCTGGCGAGCACAATGATGCCAACATTCTCACCATGGGGGGGCGCATTGTGAGCGAGGCTGAAGCTCAAAGGATTCTGGACGCCTGGCTTGGCGCAGCATTCGCCGGCGGCCGTCACCAGGAGCGCGTCCAGAAGATCACGAAGATTGAAGAGGAACAAACCCTCCTTAAGCAGGCGCCTCAAAGTTGACGCTCCCGCGCGGCTGCCCTTATGATGGGGTGTGGCCGCACTTTCTCAAAGTCAGACCACACCGGTACGAAGACCCCAGCCAAGGAATATCGCCCTATGAGCCCATCACAGCCTTCCCGCCTGCGCTCGCTGGAAGAAGTCGATCCTGAAATTGCGCGAGCCATTGAAAACGAGGCCGAGCGTCAGGCACGCACACTCGAATTGATTGCCTCAGAAAACTTTGTGAGTGAAGCGGTGCTTCAGGCGATGGGTTCGGTGATGACCAACAAGTACGCCGAGGGTTTACCCGGCAAGCGCTACTACGGTGGGTGTGAATTTGTGGATGTGGCTGAACAGCTTGCCATTGAGCGCGCCAAGAAGCTCTTCAACGCTGAACACGCGAACGTCCAGGCACATTCCGGCAGCCAGGCCAACCAAGCGGTTTACATGACGGTTCTGAAGCCGGGCGACAAGATTCTGGGCATGAATCTGGCGCACGGCGGTCATCTGACTCACGGCCACCCGCTGAACCTTTCCGGCAAGCTCTATCAGATTATTCCCTATGGAGTACGCAGGGATACGGAAACTATCGACTACGATGAAGTGGAAAGACTCGCGCAGGAGCATCAACCCAAACTGATTCTTGCGGGTGCCAGCGCGTACCCCCGCACGCTGGATTTTGAGCGCTTTGCATCCATTGCCAGAAAATATGGAGCGATTTTCATGGTGGATATGGCGCATATTGCCGGGCTGGTGGCGGCAGGGCTGCATCCCAGCCCAATTCCGCACGCCGACTTCGTCACCACCACGACGCACAAGACCTTGCGTGGGCCGCGGGGTGGGGCTGTCTTCTGCAAGGCGCAGTACGCGAAGGAACTGGATAGGACCATGTTTCCCGGCATTCAAGGCGGCCCGCTCATGCACATCATTGCAGCCAAGGCCGTGTGCTTCCACGAGGCGCTGCAACCGGAATTCCGTGACTATCAGAAGCAGATCATTCTAAATGCCAGGACGCTGGCCGAAACATTAGCGGAAAGAGGCTTCCGAGTTGTCTCGGGTGGAACGGATACACACCTGATGCTGGTGGACGTTTTTTCGCGCAAAGTCACCGGCAAGCAGGCACAGGAAGCGCTGGAGCACGCGGGAATCACGGTGAACAAAAACGCCATCCCTTTCGACGTCAACCCGCCCATGGTCGCAAGCGGCATTCGCATCGGCACACCTGCCGTCACCACGCGAGGAATGAAAGAGGCGGAAATGCGGCGCATTGGCGACTGGATCTCCGAAGCCCTCAACAATCTCGAAAACGCTCCCACGCTGGAACGAATCCGCAAGGAAGTTTACGCCCTCACAGACCAGTTCCCTCTCTATGAAAACCGTCGACCGGCTATGGCGCGGATAATCTGAAAATCCTGAGATCACATTTTTTACCAAGGCTTTAGAAACAGAACTTTCAAGAAGCCTGTCAAAGCCTGAAGGACTACGACCAATTTCGCTATCGATCTTGGCCCGGCAGAATCGCTGCTGCAGCTAGATGGCTCGTCTTTGTTAAAAAGCAACCTAGACGTGCAAGGCAGGCAATCACTCTTCGCTTCAATAATGGCCGAAATTCGCGTAGCCAGAAATTGGGGTGCTCCTCACAGTTTTATCGGGACCGCGCTGGATGGAGTCCTGCCCGATCGGATGTGTCTGTTCTCGAGGAATCAGCCTGATCTCCCTGAGGCATAATGCGTATCGACTGCCTGGAAGGTTCACCGGCCGGGTTGCCGGTTCCGGCTCGGAATAGCAAAGCCACAGAGTATATCCATCGCGTTCGATGAATTTTGAGGGAATATTGATGAAGTATGCCTCTTCGCCGAACTTGTTCAAATAGGCTGCAAGCTTCCAAGGGCCGGTTATATACCTCGAAATCAGGATGTAAGTGTCGTTTGCGCCTGGCGCAGGCCACGGACCATGAGTCACACACATTAGATACCTTTTAAGCGGCGCGTCGTAGGTCATCGTGACCGGGCCCATATGGCCGTCCCATTCAATCAAAGGTCCTATTTTGCTGAATTCATGGGTCCACTTAGGGTGTTCTCCCGAACGGGGACCGGCAAAGAACTCATATGCGGACATCTCGTTCATATTGTGAGGCATGGAAGAACCCGGGTGAGATAGATTTGATCTCCGGTGATCCAGTTTTCATAAATCCATGGTCGTGTTGCTCCATGCACAACCAGATATGCCTTCCCATCCGGCGAGAAGCGCATATTACGCCCAAAATCTACAAAGTGCGGGGTCCCTATTTTGATTTTGGCTTCAACGCTTCCACCTTCATTGAAAAAGGTTGTGAAGAGGTGAAAGGCCGGATGGGATCCATGTTTTTTCGTAATCTGATGAATAACGGAATCCAACAAAGGGTCCAATCCCATCTTCCGTTGCATACGTGCCGTAATACCACACGCCATTGTAAACGAGGTTCGCGCATGGGTAGACCCCCAGATACGGTGCAGCCTTTTCATCATGCCGGCCCAGGCAAACGATTTTCAAACTCATGGGATTATTCCCGACTATCTCCGCTTGACCTGTATTCGGGTGAGGACCTTTTGAATCGACCCTCACACCCCCCACTGTACCATCCGCATAAGGCGAATAGAGATTCCCGTCGGTGGCCCATGACCGATACCAGGTATCCGCATGCTCATATTCGGCATGCCGTCCCGTCAGTTTGACCCCTGCGATTTCTTCCGATGAGGGAAATGGGCAATCCGGAGGTGGCTGGGAACGCCAACTTTGAGTTTTTAACCCTGCTGCGCTTGCAGGCCCTCGCAAGCTACCCAGGCAAATGGCCAGTAGGAATACTAAACTGCCCGATAACAACCGCATGCAGCGCCCATAAAGCAAGAGAAATCATGTCCTCCAAGAGGGACATCCGATCAGAAATAGAACTTCAAAGCGAATTGAATTTCCCGCGGATCATTAGCACCATCGCGGACGGAAGTGATTCTGCCAAAGCTCGATACATTGGTAAAATCCGTGAAACTAGGCAGGGCAAATTGAGGGGTGTTCGTCACATTGAAGACCTCGGTGCGAAATTCCAAACGCGTGCTTTCGGAAGTGTGGAATTCCTTAAAGAGCGAGAAGTCAAAACGGTGGAAGCCCGGCCCGTGCAATTGGGTGAACGCCCCACCTAAGGGTGCAAAGTTGGTTTGAGAGATGGTAGTGGCCGGCGCCGGATTCGCAAAGGCTTTAGGATTCATCCATTGATTGACATCGTGCGGGCCTGCATAGACGTTCTGCCCCGGGACTAGAAGCGCGTTGCATCCCAAACCCGCAGTAGTCGCAATGGGGCATCCTACGGTAAAGGGCTCGCCATCCTGAAGCGCCAGAATCCAATGTACACTCCATCCGCCCAGGGCCTGATTCAAGAGTCCGCTGCTGTTCCCCAACAGCCGGTGGCCGTTCCCTATGGGCAGCACATATCCCCCGCTAAAGTGTAAAATCTGGGGGACATCGAAATCACAAAGTGAATAATCCTTCTGAATCCCGAAGCCGGGCACACCGGCCGCCCGGTACCCTCCGATGTCTCCCGTCAAAAGAGTTCGAGCGTCGGTGCGGCATTTGGAATAGGTGTAGTCAGCCAGGAAATTCAAACCGTTGCTGAATCTCCTTTCAAACGAACCCTGAATAGAATGATAGTAGCTGTTGCCTTCAGTAGCAGAATAAGTAGCGCTTCGTTGAAAATCCGGGAAGGGCACAAAGTTTTGAGGATTCAAGCTTGGGGGAGCGATGAATTGCACGAGGTTGGATTCCGGCTGGGTCGTCAGATGATGCGATTGATTTCCCACGTACCCCAGCGTCACCGTCTGATTGGGGGTCACCGCATACTGAAGGGTAACGTTGTAAGACTCCGTATAAGGCGTCAGCCAGTGAAACTGGTCGCCCTGCAATGGTATCCCAACGCCGGAGATGTCGAGGGGATTAAGAGGAATGCCCGTCATTCCATTTTCGAGACTTGCAAACACTCCCGTAGGATAGGTAATCGAGTGAGCCGCATCGGGGGCGAAGAACCCTTGCTCGATGTCGAAAGGATAGTTTTGCGCCGCATGAATATTCGGCTGCTCTGGAGGACCATAAAATAAGCCGTAGCCTGTCCGCAGAACTAATTTGGAAGTGAGGCGATAAGCGAGCCCCGCCCTCGGACCAAAATTCGTGCGTTCCGCTTCAATCAAGGAAGCCCGCGACGAACATACCTTTTGGATTCCATCCTTAGCCAGAGCCGCTAGGAACGAAGAAGAAAGAATGGGCTCATTGCAGCGTGCTGCTGGAAGGATGAACTGCGCCTGTCCGGGGGCTCCGTTGCGGAAAGCCGCAAAGTGATTGAAGTTTTCTTCACCCGGATCGAAGTATTCGTAACGCAGCCCCAGATCGAGAGTCAGCTTGGGAGATACCTTCCAGTCATCTTGGAAATACCCCGCCCAGTAATTCCTTCCCAGATCGATGTTGGGGATGTTCGACGCAAATACGGTGTCCGCCCCGCCTAGATTATCGAAACCGTTCGGAACCTGTGAAGGCATCGGCGTTAAAAGAACTTGCGCCATGCCAGTGTTCCCGCCGCCAGCATTGGGGACTTCGGTATATGTCCCATCAAAACTAAAGTGCCCCCGCGACCAGGCGGGCTGGAAAAACTGCTGCTTGATGTGCTGAAACTCAAATCCCCCTTTGAAAGTATGCCCGCCGTAAACCTTGGTGAGGTTTTCCGTGGCCTGCGTCGTCTGATTTGGCTCGAACGTGGGGAGAAAATTTGAGGCACCGATTCCACTCAGACCGGAAATCGAAATCTCAGGGAGCCCGCCGTTATTCGGCACTTGCGGAACTCCCTGAATCCCAAATTGCGCCGGAATGCCGAAAGTGTTCGCATTGGGCTGCACTCGCGACGTTCCTTGCCGATCCACACCAATACGCGCTTCATTGATGACCGTGGGTGAAAACGAGTGAGTCTCACTCAAAACGGTGTTCAGCGTGGGGTTTTCCTGATACCCAGCGTTGAATCCGCCGCCATCTGCCACTCCCTGAAAAGGTGCAGGCGTGAACTCGGGATTGATCGAGAAACTGACGCGGCCGAATATCTGATCGTGGTCGCTGAAGTTATGGTCAATGCGGATATCGGATTGGTCAACACTGTTCCGGATAGCCGGATTGGCGCTATAGTTGCTGAAGATACCTGCAGCCGTTGGATTGGGGTAAACATTGAGCAGCTTGATGGCATTAAGGTCCAGTCGGTTCGCGGGAAGATGGTTCAACGCTGCGATGACTCCAGGCGTTGTGAAATCTATCATGCCCACCAGATTTCCAGCATAAAAAGGATCTCGCACGAATCCGCTCTGCGTCGCTGTCAATCCGGTAACAGGGTCAACCTGCCCAGCCGTCACCGCTCGCGTTGTTGCAGGATCGAAAATCGTACCCAGAGGGAAGGTGCGGCCTAACAGGTCGGTGCGAGTTCCGGACTGGTCTTTAATGAGCTCAGAAAAGTCGGTGAAGCCGCTGCTCCTTTCTAAGGCGGTTGGAACGTTCTCGACGAAAGGCGTGGCCTGGCGGATTCGAGTCCCTTGATAATCGACAAAAAAGAAAGTCTTATCCTTCCCATTGTAAATATGCGGGATCTCAATCGGACCACCCAACGTGAAACCAAATTGATTCTGACGATATTCGCCCTTGGGGAGATTGCCAGCGTTCTCGAAGAAGTTCGCGGCGTCCAGGCCGCTATTCCGAAGGAATTCCCATGCGTCTCCATGAAACTGGTTTTGGCCCGACTTGATGGTGGCATTTAGCACCGCACCGGCTCCACGCCCAAATTCTGCACTATAGTCAGCCGTCTGCACCTTAAATTCCTGAATCGCGTCCACGGGCGGAAGTGCCACGTAGTTTGTGCCCCCCAGAAAATCTACCTGGTTGCTGTTATTGTCTATGCCGTCCAGAAGATAATTGTTCTGGGCAGGACGAGTGCCGTTGGCTGAAAAGGAGCCCGACTGCGCCAATCCGCGTCCATCCTGGTTCGCGATGCTCACACCCGCGACGAGCTGAGCCAGGAATGTATAGTTGCGACCGTTCAGGGGTAGATTGTTGATCTGCCGGGAGCCGACCACCTGACCCACAGAGGCGTTTTGCGTCTGAAGAAGAGGCGGGGCTGCTGAAACAGTGACGGTCTGTGTAACCATCCCGGGGACTAGCGTGAAGTCGACCACCACCTGCTGCTGCACGTTAACCGTGACATGAGAATTGGTCACCCTCTGAAAGCCGGTCTTCTCGACGGTTACCGTATAAGCGCCAATTTTGATCGGGGTGAAAATATAAGATCCGGCGTTTGAAGTGGTCGTCTTGAGTGAGAAACCCGTTCCTTGGTTTGTTAAAGTGACCTGAGCGCCGGGAATCACCGCCCCGCTCTGATCTTTCACGACACCTTGGATTGATCCAGTATCCACCTGTCCGTACGCCTGCCAACTGCATCCAAAGGCAAGGAGAAGAACCCCGAGGACCCATTTCCCTTGCAGAGGACCCGTTTTGCGCTTCATTAGACCCTCCATTCTGCTGCCTTCAAAATTACGAAATGATATTCTCAGGCCCCGGGCTCCCTCTCGATGGCTGCAGGATGAAACTCGATCAGGGCCACTTCTCTCCGTTGCGGATGGTTGTATCAACAACCACTAAGTATCGGAACTGATTTATATCAGTGAGCCATGTCGATTGTCAATATTTTTTCGATATTTCAAACAAGAAAATAATGAAGAACTTCACGTAGATTCCATCGTTCGTACAAGTCACTTATTTACAATAATATAGACAAACACAATAGGAGCTTTAATCGCGGCAAAAAACGTCTTTTTGAGATTTTTATTCGATTTAATTAATGTAAATTTCGTGTCACAAATACCATCCGTAACTCAACTTGAGTTAAGATCATAAGCCTTGAGGATAATTCAGTGAAGAGTACGATGCGCGATGTGGCGAGACTCGCAGGAGTCTCAGTGCCGACAGTTTCCGCGGTGATTAATGCTAAACGGCACGTGCGTCCCGAACTGGCCGAGAGAGTCAGACAGGCCGTTGAGGCATTGGATTACCACCCGAACGAACTCGCACGAAGCCTGCGAATGCAGCGGACGGAAATCGTCGCCGTCATCATGCCTCAAATCGCTAGCCCCTTCTTCACGGAAGTCCTACGAGGCGCTGAGGACGTCACCCGCAGCCAGGGATACTCCATCGTTATCGGTGATTCAAGCGCTGACCCCACAGAGGAGTCACGACAGATCAAGGCGCTGCTGACGCGTCAGGTCGATGGCATCCTGTTGGCTCCAGCTCATCCCGCGCCAGACCTTCAACCCTTGGCGCGAAAGCATATTCCCTTTGTCTTATTTGACCGGATTCCCGCCGGCTATACCGGACCAGCCGTCGTAACGAACAACGCTGAGGCAGCCTTCGAGGCAACACAACATCTCATCGGCCTTGGCCATCGGCGGATTGGCATCATTACCGGCAAGCCAGGCATCTCAACTGCAATTGAGCGGGCAGAGGGCTTTCGGAAGGCTATGGGGGACGCAGGACTCCCGGTGCGAAGCGAATATGTCTGCTGCGGAGATTACAGGCTTGGAGAGGGATATGCGTGCGCGATGGCCCTGATGAAATTGCCGGAGCCGCCGACAGCCATTTTTTCCTGCAACTACGAGATGACCTTGGGCCTGGTTCGGGCGCTTTCAGAGCTCGGGATTGCGTGTCCGACCCAGGTCAGCATCTTGGGTTTTGATGACTTCGTCGTTGGCATGGATGGCTTCAGCTGGGCCACCCTCTTCTCGCCAAAGCTTACCACCGTGGCGCAGCCGGCCTATGAAATCGGCAAGACGGCGGCTCAATTGCTGTTAAGTAGAATCGAGCGAACCCGTCAACCCTCCACAGAGGAGTCCGGCAAGGCTTCGATTATCCGGCTTCGATGCGAGCTTAAAATTCGCGAGTCCACAGCCCCACCGCCGAGCTGATCCATTCTTGTCAACTGCGAAGCTTATGCGCCCAGCCTGCGCATGATGCGAGGAGTGAGCCACCAGGATAGAAGTCCAGGAGGTTCGGGCGGGGAGTCCTCAAAACTGATCAGGCAGCAGCCGCCTTTCTTGAAAGCCAGGTTAGCGGCGTGTCCGGAGCCGATCCACTCGGAAGCCAATTCGCTCAGTGAAGGTTCATGACCGACTAACATCACGCGGGTGCGATCCGGATGTTGAGAGAGGAAAGATATCACTTTCTGAGAAGTGACCGCGCCCGGGACTAGCGCTTCGCAGGTATCCATCGCCGCCGAGGGCGCAAGCACATCCCGGATGATCTCCGCAGTCTCCACCGCGCGTTTCAGCGGGCTGGTCACAATCCAATCGAGAGTTACACCCAGGCGGTCAAGTCCCTTGGCGATGCCCCTGAGCTTTAATTTTCCCTCCGGGGTCAGAGGGCGCCTGGCGTCGTCGGAGGTGCTGCCGCCTTCCGGGTCCGCAGCAATTCCGTGACGCATGAGGTAAAGTTCGTAGGGCTGATCATCGTTATTCTGAGATGACTTCTTTCGTGAGGCCATAAGACGCTCTCCGTGATGCTGGCAGGCGATCGGATGACAAAGCCCAACTCGAGCGCTCGTTATCAGATCGGGTCAGCGAGGCTGGATTCGCTCCACAAAGTTTCAAATTCCTGCGTGTAAGCTTCGACCAAGGCAGGGTCTGAGAGAATCACCAGATTTTCGTAATTCTCTTTCTCGGATTCCAGAGTCCAATTGTAGCTTCCCGTCAGCAAAATGCGGTGATCCACAAGGGCAAACTTGTGATGCATCTTGGACTCCCGCCTCCCACGACCGCAAGACAGCCGATATGGAAGCGCTGTCTCGAGCAGGAGTTCTCGTGCCATGCGATTTTCCAGGAATTTCCCTCGATCAAGCACGATCCGCACACGAACGCCTCGCTTCATCGCGTCAGCCAGGGCTTGCGCGAGCGCGGGGTGATTCATGCGGTAAAGGACTGCATCCACGGAGACCGAGGCCTGTCCAATGCAGCGGTCAATTTCCCTCGCAATACTCCCCGACCGCGTAAAGAGGGCGCCACCTGGCATGGATTTTCACCCCATTGCTTCCGCCATCGATTGCTGAAAAAGGACTGCCCACGGTCATCCCGGGTGGCCTCCCAAAATGCGATCCGTGACGAGTCAAGATTCCCTGCGCAGCCCCCACCCTGAGCCAGAATAAGGTTCTATTGGCCCCGCCTTTCTCGGCTCAGCACATAAAAGCAGGTTCCTTCTTCACCCTCCGGTACGGTCACAAAGTCCTCCACCTCATACCCCCGATCGAAGTAATGTTGAAAAATTCTGCGCGTTTCCATCCGCCAGCGCTTCGCGAGGCGCAGATCCCGCTCGCGCATGGCATCCGTATCATCAGGGATTTCCACCAGTAAGCGCGGAGCGGAAAGGTTCCAGGCAATGCGGTGATTTTTAAGGAAGTGGCGCGGAGCACGCCGGGTCTCATTAACGCGCGGCCATGAAAGATCGATCCCCCCTTCCGATCGCTGTCGCAAGCGGCGTTCCACCTCGGCTGAGGCAATATTCCAACAAGCGACAAATCGGTCGCTCGGAAGGCCTTTTTCGATACGGCTGGGAAACTTGCCGTAGCAGTCTGGGATGTACTCTTCGATCTGGACGCCCAGCCGACCAACGTTCAATTTGGCATTCCGGCTCTGCAGCGGGTCAAAAGTCCAACAAATGGCGCGAAGACCCTGATCACGCGCCAGTTGCCGGTGAAGCAACTTCATCCGAAAACCCAGGCCGCGATCCCGGAAGCGCGGCCTCACCGCCATCATATGTGACCAGTGAATCAGCTTCCCCTTGCGTTTCGCCAGAAAAGCACAGAGGAATCCCGCCATTTCGCCGGCCGCCATCGCGCCCAGGACTGCTCCCCCATATTTTTGCATCACGCTCAGAAGCTCCGCTGAAATCGCAGACGCGCCCCACACTTCCCGCTGAATCTCTTCACATGCGCGGAACTCTTTCTCCGTTTTCAGTGGGCGAATCCTGATGCGGCTCATAAGGGAGACGGGGCGGATAGGCGCAGGCCTTTTCGTCAGAGACAGGCGAAGGCAGCGAAAAGCATCCCTATTCGCCGCACATGCCTCGGCGCGGAGCTCCGCAGGGACAAGGTCCCGGTTCGGCTGAGATTCCTGAATTCCCGGAGACGGCAAAAACGGAAAGCAATCGCTCGACGTGTTGGCTCGTGCAATGCTTGCAGGTGACTTCTTGAGCACTGGAAGAAACGAGTGCTTCAAATTTGGTTCCACACTCGCGGCATTCATATTCAAAGATCGGCATGTTCCCACCTCTTCCTCGAAATATATCCGACAACGATCACCATTTTCAAATCCCGAACCTGAGAATGGACGTCAAACCAGGCTCGCGGCTGCTGACTTGACCCGCCTCAAGAGTGCGTAGGGCGACTTCGAGATTTGCGAAAGTGATCATAGCCCCGAGGAACGATGACTCGATTGGCGCCGTTCTCCTGCATCAGCACACCCCTGTCCGCGCTGCATACTTCTCCAATCGGGTGAATGCGGACCCCTCGAAACGAGGATGGAATTCGATTGACTTTCGTCGGCGGAACGGTAAACAGCAACCGGTAGTCCTCACCTCCACACAGCGCCCATTGAAGCAGCCGCGCTTGCAGGCGATCGTTGGCCGGAGCATGAGGTCGGGGAATGCGGTCTGCCCAAAGGCGGGCTCCCACCCCGCTCGCTTCGCAAAGCCGATGGAGGTCCGTCGAAAGCCCGTCACTCACATCGATCGCGGCTGAAGCCAATTTTTCTTTTGCAAGATACTGCCCCAAGGCGCACTGAGGCTCAGGATAAAGGTGGGCGCGCAAGGCTTCATGAACGGTTTCTCTTTTCGCAGGCGCTTTGAGCAGTTCCAGACCCCACGCTGAAAGCCCGAGTGTCCCCGCGACGAAAATTCGGTCTCCCGGCTTTGCTCCGGAACGCAGCAACGCCTTGCCACGCGCCACTTCGCCAATCATCGCTACATCCAACAATGTCTTTCCCGAATAGCAAGCCGTGTCACCCCCCAGGATGCTAACCCGATAGCGACGTGCCAGCTTCAACATTCCTTCATAGAGAGACTCCACCCATCTTCGACTTGCACGCCTGGAAAGTGCCAAAGCGACGAGCGCATACTTTGGAACCGCCCCCATGGCGGCAACATCGCTCAGCGAGCGAGCGAGCGCCCGGTGGCCAACAGACTCCGGCGGATGAAGAGATGTCGCAAAATGGACGCCCTCGATCAGGAGATCCGTCGTTGCCACAATCTCGGCGCCTGAAGAAATTCGGGCGAGCGCTGCATCATCACCGATGCCCAGTCGCACTCCCCGAACCCGTCCTGTAGTGCGCTTCCGAAGCCAGCTTACAAACTCCTTTTCGCTCTGAAAAAACTGCTCAGAAATCATGTGCCGCCAAACGTTTATATTCTCGTAAACACAAGATGAGCCGTTATTTATAAATTATAGTCTGATGAGACCAAATTTCAGACTAATTTCTGCGTTCTGGAAGTCTTTTTTACTTGACAATCGTCATGCAGTCCAATAGCATTGCTACCTGCTTCACCCGAGCGCCATCGTAGGATTCCTTTCGGCAGCGACGTCGCGGCCGCGAAACCTTTGGCATGATATTCAGCACTTATCAAAAGAAGAGAAAGCTTTATACGCTACTTCTGCTAGGACCCCACGGCAGGCCGTTTAAGCTTCAAATCCCCAAGTATGCGCTTTATTTGCTGCTGGCTTTCAGCCTTGTGGGGGTCATCACGCTCACGGCTCTGGCTAAAAGCTACGCCCGAATGTTGATGAAAGTTTCAAACTATAATTACTTGCGCGCCGACCGTGAGGCCCTGAAGACCCAATACCACCTTTTAGAGAGCGCAGTCAAACACACCAACACTCAGTTAAGCTCGCTCGAGTCGCTGGCTTCCGAGGTCGCTGTCAGCTATGGATTTGCGAAGACTTCACCTTCTGTGTTGGCCCATATGGCTCCCACAACCATTTCGCAAAGCAATTCAACGGGTGACACACGCTACAATGCGTCGCTCTATGCCTTTAATTTGATCGAACAGGCTTCCATGATTCCCTCTCGGAATCCTTCCCTGTTGGGACTCTTGTCGAGCCCCGCTGTAAATCCCGGAGAGATTCCAAGCATCTGGCCCGTCGAGGGTGAAGTAACGGCCGGTTTTGGCGAGCGTATGGATCCGTTCAGCGGCGAAGGCGCATTCCATCCCGGCATGGATATTGCCGCTCCCTCCGGCACTCCTGTCCGCGCCGCGGCCGATGGCATTGTTTTGCATGCCGGCCCCGGAGAAGCCGGATACGGCAATGAGATTCTGATTGACCACGGGTCTGGAATGGCCACCAAATATGGCCACTTGCGGCGAATCTTCGTGATCGAGGGACAGGAAGTGAGAAAGGGCCAGATTATCGGCAGCGTGGGCATGACTGGCCGAGCTACAGGACCGCATCTGCACTACGAAGTGCTGGTGCATGAAACGCCCGTCAATCCTGCCAAATTCCTCCGCGGTTAAAACCACATCAACCTCAGTATCCGAGAAGAGACAAATCAGGTAGTGGGTTTTTCTGCCTTCTGCCTTCTGCCTTCTGCCTTCTGCCTTCTGCCTCCTGCCTTCTGCCTCCTGCCTTCTGCCTTCTGCCTTCTGCTTTTTGCTTTCCGAAATCTGAGTTATCATCATCCATTCTCGGCGGCAATCCCGCAAACTGACAAACGAAAAAGGTTCACTCATGACCCAACTGATGGATGAGATCATGCAACAGCCCGGAGAGTTGGCCGGGGTTCGCAAATATTACAGCAGCCCGGGCGCCATTCCTTTCAAGGCTCTGCGCAAGCTGGTGAGCCGCTGGCCTCCCATCGTGGTTTTCACCGGCATGGGATCATCATTGTTTGCAGCCTACCCCGCTCAAGCTTACCTCACATCGCTCGGCATTCGCGCTCTCGCGTGGGAAACCGCCGAACTGCTTCACCATCACCTGAACATTCTCGGTCCGGATATGCTGCTGGTAGTGATTTCGCAATCCGGCGAGACAATCGAGATCGTGAAACTGCTCGATTCCCTGCCACGCAAGCTGGGCATACTGGGCGTTGTGAACGTCGAGGCCAGCACGCTCGCACGCAAGGCGGATTTCTTCCTGCCCATGATGGCCGGTCGGCAATCCATGGTGACCACGAAGACCTATATGTCCAGCGTGGCCGTGCTCATGTACCTCGCCTTTGCCATCACGCAGCAGCATTCACGCCCCGTCACCCAAGCGCTGCTTGAGATTATCGAGGCGCAGGAGGAAATCCTGGAACGTCAGAACGAGTTGATCCCTCCGACCGTTGAGTTTTTCAACCATCCCACCTATACGGCGCTGATGTCGCGCGGCGCGGACCTTTCCACCGTCTACCAGGGCGCCTTGACATTAAAGGAGGTGGTGCGCATCGCCGCCGAAGGGACGAGCGCGGCACAGTTTCGGCATGGCCCGATTGAGATTGTCAACACAGCCCATCGCTACATCGTGATCGCCCGCAAAGACCTGCTCCGCCCGCGCGGCAAGACCTCTTCAACGGGCAAGTTTCTGCTCGGCCTGGCGGAGGAAATCCGCTCGCGCGGTGGCCGGGTGCTGCTGCTCACGGATCTCCCCGCGCAGGAAGCCACCAACATGCGTATCCTGCGGGTGGCAACCGCCCGGCTGGGCATGGGCACGCTGATCGATTCACTCCATATTCAGTTGATGGCGCATGAACTGGCCTTGCGGGCTGGACTCGAGCCCGGTAAGTTCTGGATCGCCGAGGAAGTAACCCGAGTCGAGTAGTGTCCTCTCCCAGCCAATTCTTCACCCCCCACCGCTACCCCTCCTTAACCCCGGAGGGAAATTCCACCGCTCTCCAGGAAAGCGCAAAGGGATGGCAAGGGTGGTGGTGATATGCTCCCCAAGCTGGCCAGGTTGACGAGTAAGGCTAGTATGCTAGCCTAATCTATCTCCAGTACGACAAGCGAATCCACCACACTCGAATAAGCCTGCATACCATCCCCGGCTTTCCACTACATATTTCACATAATGAAATTATAATGCTAGATGCTTAAGCTTAGGGTTCGTTCCCGAAATTTAAGTTGGTTAATGCAAGGCTCTTTGGGCTGTGTACTGACGCAGGAAAATCATCAACCTGAAGAATTCAGATGTTGATTCTAAAGGGTGATTAGGGTTCGTGGGTAAAATTTTTTCTTTCAAGCTACTCTGGCTTCCATGCTAACAGCTCTTTCCAGCACATCTGACCAACCTTCTGAACAATCCGTCACTCATGCTGTAGTGGATGGTTCCTTCGCCTACCCATAGCCCATAAATTAAAAAGCCCCGCACTGGGCGGGGCCGAAGGTCGCTGGAGTCAGCGGAGCCTTACGCGAGCAAAAGCTCGGCTTACTAAGATAAGCCGGAACAATCGCCGCTGAGATACACAACTGCTATAATATGCGCAAAATTTTTATTGTCAAGGGGGGAACGTGCCTTCAATCGAAACAAAAGAATATGTGCTGGGGATCGACCTGGGATCGAACTCGCTGGGCTGGGCGCTGATCGGTCTAATCGACGGGGAGCCCGCGCAACTGATTCGCGCCGGCGTTCGCATTTTTGAGGCTGGCATGGACGGTGACCTCGAATCAGGCCAGGAGGAATCGAGGAACAAAGCTCGACGCGATGCGCGCTTGCACCGCCGACAGCTTTGGCGGCGCGCCCGCCGAATTAACAAGGTGGTGCATCTGCTGCAACGCTTCGGACTTCTACCGGCAGGCAATCTCCACTCACCTGACGCTCGCCAGGATTATTTCAACCGTTTGGATGCGCAAATTCTCGCCTCACCCGGGTTCTTCGCCAAGAAACAATCCGGCGCTTTTCCTGAACCGCACCACACGCTGCCCTATATCCTGCGCGCCTGCGCTCTCAATGAACCGCTCGAACCTTACTTCCTGGGCCGAGCCTTTTATCACCTGGCTCAGCGCCGCGGATTTCAGAGCAACCGGCTGCGCCCCGCCAGAAAAGACGAGGATTTGGGAGTCGTCAAGCAAAGCATTCGTAACTTGCGAGCCCAAATGCAGGCTGCCGGAGCCCGCACCTTGGGCGAGTATTTCGCACGGATGTCGCCTGCCGAGCGGCCATTCGAAGAGCACATCCGTGGCGCTGATCGGTGGACCGCACGCGATATGCATAAAGAGGAGTTCGAGATGATTTGGGAGTTCCAGGCCTCTCACCATCCGAACCTGCTCACGGCCGAGCGCAAGAAAGCTTTGTACGACGCAATCTTTTATCAGCGACCTTTGTGGTTTGACGAGAACACTATTGGGGCATGCGAACTGGAGCCGGATTGCCGCCGCGCGCCCGCGTACCTGCTTGTCTCTCAGCGTTTTCGGTTGTTGCAGACGGTCAACAACTTCAAGGTCATTCCTCCAGGCGAAACCGAACGCCCGCTTACACCGGAAGACCGCCAGAGGCTGATTGACGAGCTTGAACTCAAAGGCGACCTCACCTACGCCAAAATCCGCAAGCTATTGGGGCTTCCCAAGGACTATGCCTTCAATCTCGAGCGGGCCAGAAACGAATCCATCAAAGGCAACCGTACATATGCAGATTTCTACTCCGTGTTCGGCGAGCGCTGGCTCAAGATGACGCCCGAGGAGCGCGACCAGACCGTGGAATATGTCCACGCCTTCCAGAAGCCTGACAAGTTGCGCGGGGCCGCCCAGAAGCGCTGGGGCCTGAGTGACGAAGCGGCCGAAAAACTCAGCGAAATCACGCTTGAAGCTGATTACATGAACCTGTCCCGCCGGGCCATGGAAAAACTCATGCCGTTGCTCGAGCAAGGCATGACCTACGGAGAAGCGCGCCGCCTCCTTTACCCGGAAAAATTCAGTGCGACACAGCCAGCGGCCTTTCTGCCCATGGTGAAAGCCGCCCTGCCCGAAGTCCGCAATCCCGCCGTCTTGCGCAGCCTCACGGAACTACGCAAGGTCGTAAACGCTGTCATTCATCATTACGGGAAGCCTCAGGAAATCCGCATTGAGCTCGCGCGCGAGTTAAGGAAATCCAAAAAGCAACGCGAAACGCTCACCCGGAAGAACCGCGAAAACGAAGCTGCCCGAAAGCAGGCTGCAAAAAGGATTGATGAGATCACGGGCGACAAGAACCCTTCCCGCGATGACATCCGCCGCGTTCTCCTGCTTGACGAATGCGGCTGCCATTGTGTTTATTGTGGCGAGCCGATTTCGGGAAGGAATTTTCTCGGCAAGGAATCCCAGATCGATATTGACCACATCATTCCCTTCAGCCGCTCGCTGGATGACTCTTTCACGAACCTTGTCCTTTGCCACAGCCATTGCAACCGTCTGAAAGGCGACCGGACACCCTATGAAGCCTTTGCAGGTGATCCCGAACGCTATGAGCGGATTCTCGACCGCGTCCGTAAATTTTCAGGCGACAGCCGTACCCGGGCTGAAAAGCTCCGCCGCTTTAAATTGAACGATGAAGAACTGACCAAGTTTCTCGAAGACTTTCGCAACCGCCAGTTGAACGATACAGCCTATGCCGCCCGGCTCGCCGCGCAATATCTGAGCCTGCTCTATGGCGGTGTGGCCGACACAGAAGGCCGCCGCCGCGTTTATGCCACCTCCGGGCAGGCCACCTCCTACTTGCGCAGTCTGTGGAAGCTGAACAGCATCCTGGGCGACGGGACCACATCAAACGGCGGACGAATCTCCAAAGAACGTACCGACCATCGCCACCACGCTGTGGATGCCGTCGTAATCGGATTGACGGACGCTGGCATGATGAAACGCCTGAGCGATGCGGCCCAGCGCGCGCCGCTCGAAGGCCGCCGCCGCTTTGCCGGTCTGGAAGCACCCTGGGTGAACTTCGTCGACACGATCCGCCAGCAAATTGATCAGATTGTCGTCTCGCACCGCGTCTCGAAAAAGGTCAGCGGGGCACTGCATGAAGAAACCATTTATTCCCCACCCTTCCCCGATAAGAAAGTCCGTGTGCGCAAGCCGCTCAACGACCTCACCCGTAGCGAGGTGGAAGACATCGCCGATCCGGTCGTGAAAAAACGGGTTCTCGAAAAGCTCGGCGACGGCGATCCGAAGAAAGTCTTCGCCAACGAAGCCAACCTGCCCTGTTTTGAGACCCGGGATGGCCGCCGCATTCCTATCCGCCGGGTACGCATTGCGAAGGCAACGCCGGTCTTTCCATTAGGGGAGGGCCGGACGGTTCGGCACGTCACTTCCGAGTCTAACCATCACGTCGAAATCTATGCCGCCTTGGACGAACGAGGGAACGAAACACGATGGGACGGCGAAGTTGTCTCTCTCCACGAAGCCTACCAGCGCAAGCGGGCGGGGCAACCCATCGTTCAAGGCGATCATGGCCCGCTGGTGAAATTCAAGTTTTCCCTTGCTCCTGGCGAAGTTATAGAGTGTGACGAAGGGCAGGGGCAACACAGCCTTTTGGTGGTAAGGAGCATCACGCAACTTTCAGCCGGTCAGATCGTGATCGGACTAGCTCCCGTAAATGACGCTAGAAAGAAGTCTGATATGCAGAAATCACGTGCTTGGGTATGGAAGGTTCCAAATACCTTGCGAGAATGTCATGCTCGCAAAGTCTCCGTCAGCCCGATTGGGGAGGTTACGGAAGCTCATGATTGAAAGCCGGGATCGAAACCAGGGATTGAAAGTATTGGGAATCGAAAATTCCAGATTTCAAATGACCGATGGCCGATTTCAAAGAAGCACGGCCAGAAGGGAGGAAAATGATGACGTATGAGCGCTTCGAGCAGCTTCCGGTGTGGCAGGCGGCCATCGGGCCGGGGCGGCAGGTTTATGCGCTCACGGCAAAGCCGGCCTTTCGCCGCCAGCGCAGCCTGCGCGACCAGCTTGAGCGGGCAGCCGTCTCAGCTTCCAACAACATTGCCGAAGGCTTCGAGCGCGGAACCACCCGGGAACTGCTGACGTTTTTGTACATCGCGCGCGGCTCGGCTGGAGAAGTGCGATCGATGCTGTGTTTACTCGAGACCCTGCCGGGCTTCGAGAATCTCAAATCTGAGATTTCAAATTTGAAATCCGAAGCGGAAGGTGTCTCCCGGCAACTGCGGGCCTGGGCCGATTCCCTGCAAAACTCGAAAATCCCCGGCCAGCGCTATCTCACTGAAAAGGCCCGCAAGGCAACCCGTGCCCGCGAAGAGCGCGAACAATTTCTGGATGAGCTTCGCAGGCTTCGGGAGCCATCGGCCAGCCAAACCCGCCCTGTGGTTCAAGGAGAACCGCGGTGAACGACCGTATTCTGGATATTTCCGAGCGGCCAGCACGGCTGAGCGTCCGGAATGGTCTGCTCGCCATCGATTTTGGCGCCGGAGAGGAACACACTTTGCCACTCGTCGATGTGGCCGTTCTGATTGCGTCGCATCCGCAGATTTCCTATACGCAGGCGGTGCTGGCTGGCCTGGCTGAGGCTGGGGCCATGTTCATTGCCTGCAATGGAAAACAGATGCCCGCGGCCATGCTGCTGCCGCTTGAAACTCATTCGACACAAACCGAGCGCTTTATGCGCCAGGCTGAGCTTTCCCTGCCGGCCCGCAAACAGCTTTGGCGCCAGATTGTGCAGGCCAAACTGCGCGCTCAGGCCGATCTGCTGAGGGAACGTGCCGGGCACAGTCATGGCCTGGAGAATCTGGCCCTGAAAGTCCGTTCAGGCGACCCGCAGAATCTGGAAGCGCAGGGCGCGCGCATTTACTGGAAGGCGCTTTTCGGCGAAGACGACTTTCGCCGCAATCCTGAAGGCGAGGGGCTGAATCCCTGCCTCAATTATGGTTACGCCGTGCTTCGCGCGATTACCGCCCGGGCGCTGTGCGGCGCGGGTCTTCATCCTTCGCTCGGAATCCACCATCACAACCGCTACGACGCCTTCTGCCTGGCCGATGATCTGATGGAGCCGTTTCGGCCGCTGGTGGACCGCGTTGCCGCGCGGCTGCGAGGCGAACGCGGCTCGAACCCGCCGCTCGATCAGGAATCCAAAAGGAAGATACTCGAAGAACTGCTGGGGCGTTTCACCGCCGAGGGCGAATGCCGGACGTTGTTCGACTGGGTCAGCCGCTCGGCTTCATCGCTTCGGGCAGCTATCGAAGGGCAGGGAACAAAACTGTTTTTCCCACGCATCCAGGGTTCCGATCATGCCACGCCATGAACTTGCGCTTTCAGGTTACAAGGCCATGTGGCTCTTCGCCATGTATGACCTGCCGGTTGACAAGCCGGAACTGCGCCGGGAATATGGGCAGTTCCACAAGGCTCTGATCCGGCAGGGATTCACCATGCTTCAGTATTCTGTATATGTGCACTATGTGAAGAGCGAGGACACTGAAGAATCACTGCGCAGAAAAGTCCATGCCTGCATTCCCAGCCATGGGCAGGTGCGGCTGATCTCGGTGACAGACCGGCAGTTTGAAAAGATGGAAGTTTATGTGGGGAAAAAACGCAAGCCCGTTGAAGATCCGCCGCTTCAACTCATGCTTTTTTGAATATCAGAAAGGGGTTGATCCCCTCGAAATCAATGACTTCGAGGGGATCGAGTGTATCTCAGCCGCGATTCCCGGCAAACCATAGCTAGCCAAGATTGACGCTGTGTTAGGCCTTAAGTGTATCTCAGCCGCGATTCCCGGCAAACCATAGCAAGGCGGGGCGTGGGCGAGATGAGTGATCTAGTGTATCTCAGCCGCGATTCCCGGCAAACCATAGCAGTCAAAGTACGCTGACCTCGCGGAGGTGTAGTGTATCTCAGCCGCGATTCCCGGCAAACCATAGCTCTTCCTTTCCCTTCGCCACATCAAGAAAGAGTGTATCTCAGCCGCGATTCCCGGCAAACCATAGCAGTGATGAGGCCGGAATCTGCATCTGCTGAAGTGTATCTCAGCCGCGATTCCCGGCAAACCATAGCGCATACATCTGTATCAACTGCTTCATTTCAGTGTATCTCAGCCGCGATTCCCGGCAAACCATAGCTACCTGGTGAATCGATCTACGTTTCCATCCAGTGTATCTCAGCCGCGATTCCCGGCAAACCATAGCGCCTCCGCGCGAGACCGGCGAATGACCTCCAGTGTATCTCAGCCGCGATTCCCGGCAAACCATAGCTAGGTAAGAGGTTCGTTAGGACGTACGGCAAGTGTATCTCAGCCGCGATTCCCGGCAAACCATAGCTCATAAAAAGTCTGAGCCGCCATTGCAACAAGTGTATCTCAGCCGCGATTCCCGGCAAACCATAGCTCGACGGCTACTATGGTGTGCTTTACCAGAAGTGTATCTCAGCCGCGATTCCCGGCAAACCATAGCAGATGAGGTATCCCTATGGATCAAACGGTCAGTGTATCTCAGCCGCGATTCCCGGCAAACCATAGCTCACCACCTCCGCTGGCGGAGGTGGATTATAGTGTATCTCAGCCGCGATTCCCGGCAAACCATAGCACCGTTCTTCGTATCGGTAAACTTTCCGTGAGTGTATCTCAGCCGCGATTCCCGGCAAACCATAGCAGCGGCCATTATATTTCGGCCTATGTGGTCAGTGTATCTCAGCCGCGATTCCCGGCAAACCATAGCGCGTGTAGGATGCGCGGCCCCCGAGAAGTTAGTGTATCTCAGCCGCGATTCCCGGCAAACCATAGCCAAGACTGGCTGTGTTTGCATTGTCCAAGGAGTGTATCTCAGCCGCGATTCCCGGCAAACCATAGCAGCGACGTGCAATTGGCGCAGACCGCATTGAGTGTATCTCAGCCGCGATTCCCGGCAAACCATAGCCCATTCGTATCGAATACTGCCCAGTTGTCGAGTGTATCTCAGCCGCGATTCCCGGCAAACCATAGCCGAGAAAGCATCTCATATGCCTTCTCGTAGAGTGTATCTCAGCCGCGATTCCCGGCAAACCATAGCTATGCAAAAGGTTTGATCTGGAATCTTACGAGTGTATCTCAGCCGCGATTCCCGGCAAACCATAGCCCTCCCCGCGTGCAGAATGCGCGGCCCGACAGTGTATCTCAGCCGCGATTCCCGGCAAACCATAGCAGGTCTATGGGAACAATTCCGGCGGCACAAGTGTATCTCAGCCGCGATTCCCGGCAAACCATAGCGATTGCGCAGAGAACACTTGGAAAGAATCCAGTGTATCTCAGCCGCGATTCCCGGCAAACCATAGCAGACACTCGACACTGCGGAACGCGGGCTCCAGTGTATCTCAGCCGCGATTCCCGGCAAACCATAGCCTCGCCGTGCCATTCCAGAAGGTGCTCTGGAGTGTATCTCAGCCGCGATTCCCGGCAAACCATAGCCTGCGGAGGCGGGGACCCAATAGAAGAACGAGTGTATCTCAGCCGCGATTCCCGGCAAACCATAGCATTCACCTCGTCCATGATTAAAAACTTCGAAGTGTATCTCAGCCGCGATTCCCGGCAAACCATAGCCTCGTGGAGACAGCAGGCGTCCGTGATGGCAGTGTATCTCAGCCGCGATTCCCGGCAAACCATAGCAGCTCGCAAGTGTCTTACTGCGAGATTTCTAGTGTATCTCAGCCGCGATTCCCGGCAAACCATAGCCGTATCCGCCATCAACGGCACGGGCGTAAGAGTGTATCTCAGCCGCGATTCCCGGCAAACCATAGCTATGCTAGGGTTGCAGTCAACTTCGCCATAGTGTATCTCAGCCGCGATTCCCGGCAAACCATAGCTTGCCCTGGGTTCCGTAGTATTCCGAAATAGTGTATCTCAGCCGCGATTCCCGGCAAACCATAGCCCGAGCGAGGCAATTCCTGCCGGCTTGCGAGAGCGAACAACTGCGAGCGATCTGATCCTGGCTCAGGCCCAATTCGAACCGGAGCCGCAACACTTCCTTGATCTTCCGCATGGACAGTTTTTCCGTCGCAATGTAGGTTCCTCCTCTTTCCAGAGGAACCTCGATTGCCCGATTCTTGTCCAGCGTCGCTCGCCCTAACCTTGGTCGGAGTGAACCCTACCAGCCTGCTACGCCGTCCAGAGCCGCAGAGTCATTACTTCACCCCGGAATGATTATTACGACCCCGGAATCGTTATTACGATCATCCCGGAATCGCCATCACCATGCCCCGGAATCCGCACCTTCAGTCGCTTTGCAATCGTGGCTGGCGAAACCTTGCCGAGTAGCTTGTCGAGCGTGTCTAGTTCTTGAGGCGTCCACGGACTGCGGTCGGGGTGCATGGTCAATCCGAGGCGCTGCGCTTGGCGCTTGACGTACCAGCGCGGGAATCCCGTCTGCCGCATCAATTCCCTGATGACTCGCCCGCGCTGATGAAGGCCGCCATGATAGTGGGCGCGCATGTAAGCGTCGTGCTGAGGAAGCCAATTGTATTTGAGCTTCGCTCGCCGTCGCCGCTCGGCCCGGCATTTGAGGCAGTATTTCGCTTCAACAGGCGTGCGGTCTCGCCTACCTTCTTGATTGTGCCGCCGCAGTTAACGCAGGTCATGGTCGTCCTCCTGCGGGGCGGTGTCGAAACTCGCAAGCTGCGCGCGGAGCCAAATGACCGTTTCCTGAGTGTTCCGCCAGTCGCGCATCCGCTGGCAGTAACTCATGCGCTCTTGGGGGGATATGGTCGGGCGTTCGCCATTCCTTGCTGCGTTGGGGTTTCGATTGGAAGGCCGTGCTCGTCGCCGTCCATCACGTGCGGAAATCCGTCGGCCGCTACGAGATGGGCAACACGATGCTTGTTTTCTGGTATGGACTGATGCCGTTCCGGAATCATTGGCGTGAGCGTACAGTAATTTGGGGGCTTGCAGTCATGCTTGTGGTGGAGCCCTCACGCGGGTTCGCAATTGGCCTCTGCTATGGTACCTTCCCTCGGATCTCTTCGAGACAGCCGTGATTGTAACGGTCGGTACAGAGGGCAACGCAGATGAGACAGGGTTTGCTGGGTGTCTCACGGGGTTACGGCGCGCATGACAAAGGCCATATGCGCCGCGAAAGCAGAATTGGCTGAGAAATTTTGAAGTGTGGCGGTAAGAGATGTGGAGCGGCGGGTCAATCCACTTTCCCGAACACGGCGCGCAGAAGTTCAGAGACTTTTTCCGGGGCATTCATGCGGCCCTGGCTTTCATTGGCATCGTACAAAGCGTTCCATAACAGTTCGCGGAGTTCAACGCCTCTGTACGTGCCTTTCACGCCACCGATCATGCGGCGGAGCGCTTCGGCATCCACGCTTTCTCCAGCCTGCCGCAGCGCCTGATCCACCACCAGATCCTGCGTCATATGGGCCATGACGCCGTGCTCGCCGGCCATACCAGGGTCAATAAAACGCCTACCAAAAGCCCCTTTTTCGGAGAAAAACTCTTTAGTAGAGATATCGTGTGGAAGCGCGCGGATTTGGCTTGTCGCTCTCTGTCTCGATATGTTGTAGATGGCCTGCGAGTACTTCGAGGTAATAGATGGGTGCGAGAATCCGCCTGCCGCGGCCCCGCCTTCTGCTTCGCGTGCGACATCGGCCAGCACGGATTCCCAAATCTTTTTGTTATTCAGCCCATTGTAGGCAATCCTGAAAAGACGGCGGACTTCAGTGTCGCCGCTCGAAAGCGCCGCCATCACGTCCGCCAGTCCCATACCCTCGGTGGCGAGGTTTTCCGCCAGCGCTGCCTCAAATGAAAGCCATTTGAAATTGCCGCTTGCGAGTTCCGCCGGGATGCGCTTGAGCAGTGTTTCGAGCGCCGAAGCTGCGGCTTTTTCAGCGGCGCGCTTTTCAAGCGTTTTGCCGATGATCGTCGCTGCCTTGCGCTCTTTCAGCTTGGCTGCCAAACCTTCCATCAGTTTGAGCAGGCGCGGGAATTTTTCGAGCAGAGGCCGCAGAATGGGCAGCAGGCGCTCCACAATTTCGGCGGCGATCAACTCCGGCACGCCCAGGAAAGACAGCACAATGTAGAGAATCGTCGGGCCGATCATTCGTCCCAAGTCGTAGGTGAAGCGGAAGATGTTTTCGTCGGCCATCTTGGCGATTTTTGCGCCGTAGTCCTTGCCTATTTCCCTGCCCATCGCCCCGCCGATTTCCGCCGAATCGGGGCTTAACATGGCGCGGGTGAAGGTGACAATGGCGTCCACAAACTGGCGGAAGTTGGTAAAGAGGTGGTAGATGCCCTTCACCGCATCAACCACGTCTTCCACAACGCCCACCACGGTGCCCGCGAGGAAGAGCGCCGGAAAGATGGTGGTGAGCACCGCGCTCTGCTTCAGGCGTGTGGCCAGACGCTGGCGGTGCTCTTCGTCAAGCGCTCCCGCCAACCCTGCCAGCAAGCCCTCGACGAAGGCGGCAGCACCTGCAAAGGCGTGTCCGGCAGCCTCAACCGCCGGCAGCAGGTGGCGCGCGGGCTGGGTGAGCACCGGAAGGACAACGCCGGGCGCGTACTGCTTGTACGGCCCGCGGGGGCCGATCTGCATCAGACTTTCGACGCGCTGCTCGCGGGCAATATCGGCCTGGGTCGGCTCGCGGGGAGCCATGGAAGCCTCGACCTGAGTCAGAAACGCCTCTAGGATTGGACCGCTGTCTGCGCCAAAGGTGGCGGAAATGACGTTGATGACTGCGGTAAGGTTGTGGCGATCAAGCAGGTTCACGCCCTGGAGCGCATCCTGGATTTTCTTCACCGCATCCTGGACGCTGGTGCTTCCGCGGATGTGCCGGATCTGGTCGAGGCTCTCCGCAAGGGCTCGTGACCGGCCTATGGCTGCAGCTGGCCCGGCAATGCGGTCGAAGCGCCCTTGGGCTGCGGCCTTGATAGCTTCCAGATGTTCCGTGCTGAGCTGGTTGAGGCGGGTTTGGATATCTACGTCATTAAAGGCGTTCAGGACCTCGGCGGCCCTCGGCCAATTGCCCATTCCCACGGCCGTGTCATAGTCGAAGATCAGCCGCCCGACGCGCACTGCTTCCTGATCGATCTGCGCGATGGCTTCTGTCACGCGCATGGAAAAGCCCGGCATGCCTTCAAGAGCTCCGGCATAGAGCTCCGTGCGGGCATCGTGGTTCACGGCGCTCACCTGCCTCGCAATATCATTGTCATCCAGGCCATTCAGATGGCGCGCGGCGGCTTTCCAATCCTTGGTCTTGACCTCGGCTCGAAACGCGGTGATGATCTCATCGCGCGTGCTCACCGGGGCCGCCTTCTGTCGCTGGACGAGCGGTGCAGGCATTTGTTCCTGCTGGACGACGTGAGTCAGTTCGTGGGCCAGCAACCGCGCGCCGGAACTAGTGCGGGGGGCGTACTGCCCGGCTGCAAAGACAATGTCTCTGCCGACTGTGTAGGCGTGAGCGTGAATGGCATCTGCCGATTCTGCGGCGATCGCATCGGTGTGGACCTTGACGCGGCTGAAGTCGTGGCCGAAATGGGTCTCCATAGAGCGACGGGTTCCCACATCGAGCGGCTGGCCGGGAGTACGAAGCGCAACGTCCACAACCGACGGAGTCAGAGCCGACGACGCAGCCGGACTGGATTCTTTGCGTTGCACAGGCGGAAGTGAAGAGCCGCCTGTCGACGGTGTGAAGGGTGGCAGCGGCGCAGGCTGTTGAAACTGAAGCTCACCGCCCAGCAAACGAGGATGTCGTTTCTCACGGAAGTAATGATTCCATGTCTCTTTCCAGGCATCTTCGGCGAAGCTGCCAAGTCGCGGTGCGGATTGTAGAGCATCCCCGGCGGGCGCGGGAAGAAGTCCAAGCCTTGAAGTGGCCCAACGCTGGAAGGCCGCGTCTTCCGCCTTCTGTGCCAAATCTTCAGGCGAGCCGGCCGTGTAGGTCATGTGGCGCCTGAATCTCTCCATGTCGGCCGCGATCCGCGCGGTCTCCGCCCGATACTTTTCCGCCTCAGTTTGGCGGGGCTTCTTTTTCTCTTCTGCGCCGGGCGTGAACGTCAGCGTCAGGAAAACTTTGGTCGGATGCCGCACGGGCCCTTCCCAGGAAAGTTTGCCCTTAAGACCCGTTGCAAGCCAGTCAAGCGGAATCTCAGGCGGCTGAACTGGCAGCGGTGCGTCGGCGGCCACGAGGCCCGTCAACACCCCGGCCACAGCCGTTCCGGTAATGATTTTACCTTCGAGCGTGGAAACGAAATCCTTGCCGAGTTCAGTGGCCTTCTCTTCAAGTTCCTTGCCGATCTTCGTCTTGCGCAGCGCCTCGGCAGTCTTTTCTGCAGCTTTCTTCATTTCATCCGACGCTGAAGGCGGCGGCTTTTGGGCTGCGGTTCGTGCCGCATCCTCAAGAGTCAGGCGTCCCGATTCCTTTGGTGGCTCTGCAAGTTGCTGTTGCTCGCTGGAGGGAGAAGGGGCGTCGTCGCGCTGGATGAATGGACCGGCGCGCAGCGTCGCGGTGGCCGTCTGCCCGCGGGCTACCGCATCGGCGACATGGTCGGCCTCGCGCTCGTAGATATCTCCGGGTTGATTAATGCGTAGCTTGGCTTGAATCCGCGAGGCCCCGAGAAGACGTCCGACCGCCTGATTGCCAATCAGGCCTTGTAACTGTAAGACAGGATGAACCGGTAGAGGTTGGCCCGAAGAGTGTCCGTCAGGCGGAGGCATCCGGCGCGGCGTATCGTATGTCTCCGGCCTTACGCGCGCCAGTTCGAAGACTTCGAGCGGCGTGTCCGAAGCTTTGGTTGCGCCAGACCCGGAGCCGTGAACGGGTGATTCAGCCGGTTTAGGAACGGATTTTTGCACGGTCTTTACGGATGATCGGTTGAGCTGCCATACCGAGGACGCTCAGCAAGACCGCTCTAGCACCCTCGACCGGGATTGAGAGCATTCCCGCTGAACGAGCCTAAAAGGGCGCTTTCCTGAAGTTCATTCCGAGCGCCACCAGGATGCGGCGCGAGAATTCGCTGTCGCACCAAGCAAGAATCACTTCTCCGCCACTCTCAAGCACTGCCTTTAACTCGGCGTTGCTCATCGTCGCGGCGTTATGGATCGTAATGTTTTTCGCCGCCGGCGCGATCCCGTAATCCTCGACGAGGAAGTTGATTTCTTTCGAGAGGTACCCCGCACGGCTGCCGTGTGTTCCAGTGACAATTTCGATCGGTTTTCCTAACCCTTGTAACTGATTGACGAGATCCTCGATGTGACTGTGAGTTACGGCATCGGTGGATACCCAGACACGGCCGCCTTTGGCTGTCGTCACGAGGCCGAGAAATTCAACCGGGTTTGGTCTGCCTTTGAAAACCGCATGAGCGGTGACCCTCTGGCTAAGCGGCAGGAAATCGGCGAGCGAGCGGCCCTTGAATGGGTTCCAGTTGATGCCCGAGCGGGCGCGGGGCGACTTCCCGGCTAAAGTGAGCGGTTCGGAAGTTGATTCATCAGGTCGTGCTTCAATCGGCGCCGTGCTTTCACTGGAAGGCCCGGAAATAGCCGGTTTGCCATATCGCCATGGGCCCACAGAGGCTGGCGCTTGTGGGGACCGGACGACTTTCGGCACGTAAGAGCCCTTCTGGCCCTTGGCAGACGCCACACTTCCGAAAACGCCCGAAAGAGCGGCCCCAATTCCGGCGCCAGCCGCAATCCTCTTCGGATCGTCAGTAAATTGGCTGGTCACGGCCGCTCCGGCGCCTGCGAGCACCGATTCGGTGACATATTCGGTCCCCTCAGCACCAGCGGCCCATGTTTCTTCTGTTTTTTCGTGTTCTTGTTCAGCTTTAATATCTGGAGCGACCACGTGTTGACCAGCCACATGGTGAGCTTTCTGCCAGTCCGCCTCATACTTATCAAGCGCCTGGATGACACACTTTTGGTACGTTTGCTCGTGCGTAAAAAGCCCAGGCATTTCGCATCCGTAATATCTGACAATCATAAGGTCGCGCATTCCGCCTGACTTGAGCAAATCGAGGATGACGCTTTTTGCATACCAAATATGACCGCTGAGCATTTTTCTCAAGATCATCAGCCGGTCGTGCCTCTCCTCGTCTTCCTTCCTCTCCTTTTCCTCCGCGGCTCGCTTTTCCTGCTCTTGTTGCCTGTCGAGGTCCCCGTAGATTTGCTCATCCGTAAAGCATTGTCCGCTTGGACACATGGCATCCGGAGGCATCATGAGCTCAATCGGGTGTGGTGCTCGTGGGAGAGGCGGCAAGTCACCGGTTTTGTCGGGCGAACGCTGGAGCGTGCTTCCGCTGGCACCCTGTTGCACTACATGTGTCAGCTCATGCGCCAACAGGCTGCGTCCTTCGTGCGTCCCGGGCGAAAAGCAGCCCGCCCCAAAAACAAGATCGCGTCCCACCGTATAGGCTTTGGCGTTCACATCCTGAGCTGACTGCGCGGCGACCGTATCAGCATGTACTCGCACACCGGAAAAGTCCCGGCCGAAGTGCTGTTCCATGTCCTGCCGCAATGCTGGATCGAGCGGCATGCCGGGACTCGCGAGGGCGCGGTCTACGCTGGCAGGCGCTGCATCCGACTGCTCGGGGGCTGGACCCGCCACACGCTGGATGTGGGGTGTCGCGCCGCTCGGGATGGATTGCGCTGGCGGTGAGATCACCTGGTCAGCAATGCGGTCTGCTTCCTGCTCGTAGATATCGCCCGGCTTGCCTACAGTGAGCTTTGCCTGCAAGCCCAATTGCTGCTTCTTGCGACACTCATCGCATTCACCGCCACAGGCGCAAGCGCGCTGAAGTTGCATCATTGGCTCCGCAATGCGTCCTGCTTTGCGCTCGACAAGGTCATCAGCCGAGCGATGATATCGCTTGGCCTGAGGGCAATGAGAGCCCAGCCAGCGTCCAGTGGCACGGTTGCCCACGGCTCGTTGCAGCCTGATGACGGGGTTTGAAGAGACAACCTGACCTGGCCAACCGGCATCGTCGGGAGCAAGGCGGCTAGGCTGGTTGCGTGTCGGGAAGACTTTGGGACTCGGTTCATGGAGGGGAGACAGCGGCTCGGAATGCTGAGGCCGCAAGTGGGAGCCGGGGGCTGGCGACTCAACTGACAGTTTAGGACTGAACTTTTCCAAGGGCGCACCCCCGCGTCCGCCAAGCGCAAGCCATCTCGCCCGTTGAGAGTGCCTCAGCCGCGGGCGACGATATCGCGGCGGGTTTATCCCGCCTCCGCGAGAAATGGCGGCGTGAAGCCGGTTACCACACTCCTCAAGGAAGGACTTGCAGCAACCCCTACGGGCTCTTGCCTCGCCTCCGCGTCGGCCTTTCCGGAGCGGAGGTCGCGGGCTGCCCCGGGGCCGCCCCCCCAGCCGTTTCCGCGCTCGGTGCCGCCGGTGATGGCGTTGGTTGAGGAGCTGGCGCGCCTCCCGCTGATTGCGGGGCCGCGGGCGTTCCGCCGCTCGTTTGCGGAGCCGGGGCTGGAGTCGGAGCCGGCGAGGGGGCAGGCGCTGGCCCGCTACCAGCGGTAGCCGCCACAATGTTGATCGCTTTTTCGAGGCTGGCTTCGAAGCCGTCCGCCGTGGTTATGGTCAGCGTGCGCGGGCCCGGACTTGCTGTTGGAAGCACATCCACGTTCAACAAGGCGGGTTGGCCCGGGGCGCCCGGAACAAAGCTGTTCACGATAATGCCCGCGCCCAAGTCAGCCTTCGTCTGAGGCGGTGCCGGCAGGGGCTGCTGAGTATCCAACGTAACGTTCATGCTCAGACTCTTCGTACCCTGTGGAACCGCCTGCAAATTAACGGAAGAAGTGACGGGAGTGACTCCCTTGACAGACAATTGGGCTGCCTGGCAAGCCCACCAGAAACTGCCGAACGAGAGCACGATGCGGCGGCAAGCGCAATTGTCGATGGTGGCAATCGTCCCGTCTTGATCGACGGTCACCTTGGCCAGCACCACCCACGGGCTGGTGGGGCAGGCAGGACAATCGGGTGTTGTGCCCTTGGCGAGGTTGTCCATTTGAGGGGGATTCTGATGCGTGTCAGGACACTGGTTCAGAATACCAATCTCGTAACCGTCGCGCAGGCGCGAGTATTCGCACTGAGTATCGTCGCAGCCGCAACCGATGGGCTGGACGCGGACGGGCCGCGCCCGGCATTCCTTGTACCTTACGACGATGTAAAGCGGGGCATTGGGGTCGCGCTGTACATAGACATCCGTGCACCAGGGGTCAGGTGCCTGGACGCAGGGCTCGCCGGTGACGCCGGTTATGCCTGCGGTGCGCAGATCCACCGTCCGGCAACAGTCGATGATGATTTCATCGCCATAAGGCCCGAGAATGTAGCCGGGTGAAACGGTCACCAGCCAGGGCTGAAAGGAGCTTGCCGCGCTGGCGCCGGTTGGATCACTCGCGGCGCCGTTCGCCACCGGCACAGGGCACACTTTGGCGCCGCAAACCACGCCCCACCCGTGCATGATGCGATTGTGGCGGCGCAGTTTGTTTCGAAAATATTCCTGTTCGAGCGTCAAATCATCTGGAGTAATCAGTTGACGCGGGAAATAGCGAGGTCGTTCGGCGATGCTCGTATCGCACGGCGAAATCGTGCCGCAGTTGTTGTTGTTGTTCATGGTGTTCTCCTTCTACGGAGTTCTGTAAATCACAGCGGTTCTTGTAGTGGCGCTGTCCCTTCACTTCGTTCAGTGCAGTCTTTCAGCGCCGAAAATTCGCCGGTGATGACACCGGCGCTACAGCAAAGGTTCAACTCTTGCCGCCTCGGAGGTGGTCCTGGGTGGCCGGTTTATTAGTCAGGCAGACCAACAGGTCGTGCAGTAAATCGTTGGTGTAGACGATGGGCCGCACGGCAATGTCGATGCTTCCGGCAGCCAGCGCGCCGCCCGGGTCCGGCAGGTGGATGTTGGCTAGCGCGATGCACGGATCATCCGGGCAATCCGGACATGGGCTGCTCACATACTGCGCGAGTGCCGGGTAGTTGATGGTGGTTCCGGAGACGAGATCCGGCACGGAACAGCTTACATCGACAGCCGGCAGCTTGCCTTCCTTGAACTCCAACTCGTAGCGCTCACGCACCGCTCCCGGCGAGCATGTTGCGTTCTGGTCGCAATCGCCGCCCAGGGCGGGCACTGGGTCGCTCAGGCATTCGTGGTAGCAGGCGCACAAGTGAACCCAATGCTCATCGCAGTTGCAATCGCTCGCAGGGTGATCCGCCGAAGGCGTTCCGGGCGTCGCGGGAGGAAGAGGCGGCAACGCAAGAGGCTTTGAAGCCGTGGGGATGACGATCTCGCGGCCCCATTTATCAATGGCCACGCCCGCCTCGACCACAATGCTTTGGCCGTCGCTGCCAGCCGAAACGCCAAGGCCGCAGATGACGCCGTAGCCGGTCACGAGCCGGTTCAGGAGCCATCTCTTGGCGTTAAAGTAGTTCTGCTCAAGCTCGAAGTGGTAGACGTCAAGCAGTTTGCCATAGAAGTACCGATTGCGAACAAAAGTCTTCACATCGCATGCGCATGTAGCGCCATTATTGCTTTCCATGACGGATCGTCCTCCTGGTGCACATTTGGGGGCCGCAGAGCTTCTGCGGCTAGCCTAAAATCGTGGTCACTCCTAATTCGCTTCGCTCTCCGATTGCGCCTGCTGGTTGTCCGGCCAGAACGGCGTCAGCCCCCAAATTGCCGGTCTCGCCCAGCCGCAGGCTGGGCGGCGGACCGGCGACGACCGTGTCTACACCGACCCGCGACTGGAAGCCAATCCTCATGCGCGGCTCCAGCACGCACAGGTGATAGGTGGTGTGGGCTGGTTTCTCCTTTTCGATCGTCTCGCGCACCCGTTCAAGCACCTGAGGAGAATTTACCTGGGCGCGGTAAACCTGAACGCTGAACTGGAAAGCCACATCCGAAAAGAGAGGAGCGCCGAATTCCTCCTCGGTAATCACGTGAGACTGATCGAGGACAGCGGTTGTGCCCACCACCGCACCCTGAGGCTCAGCGGGCGCAAGCATCGTGGTGTAACCCAACACGGAGTTCCCTCCTGCCTGCCACGCGGGCGCCTGCGTCGCCGCATCGGTCGTTTCCTGACAGGGTGCTTGTTCAGGCGCAGGTAAGGCCCACCATGCGGCGTTCAGAATCGGCTCCTGAATCACGGCTGCCACTCCAGCCTGGTCCTGTAACGCCTTCCGTAGTCCCGCCGGAGTGCCACGCAAGGCATAGCTTGCGAAAGCATCCGCAATAGCTCGCCGCTGAGTAGCCTCGTTCCACTCTTCGTCAAGTGTCAGCGCGAGCCATCCGGCCAGCCACGGCAGGTATTCCCGCGGGGGTGACCACGGGTCAAACAACGAAGGCAACGCATGGATGGCCGCCTCAGGCTGGCTGAAAAAGGTTTCGAACAGCGACAGAAAGCGAAGCAAAAAGTCTTTGCAAGCTCCGGGCTTCCGGTAGATGGCCGGCAAGTGGCTGAGATACCCCGTGTGGTCAAACTCCACTCGCATCTGTTGAATAACCGGCGAGGCCAAGCCGTCTCCAGAAAAGTACACCCCAACCCAGAGGTAGAGCGACGGTTCGCCGCCCAGGAAGAGATCCGAGACATCCGACGGTCCGCTTCGCCACCTCGGGTCACTGAATGGATTTGTTCCGGGGCCAGGAGTGGGCGGCAAGGGTACATCGTTCGGGTCATTCGAGATGTGGTAGAAGAGATTGAGATGAGCGTCCGGCGCGGGCAGCGCGCCAATGACTTCCAGCCGATGCCATATGACCTTGTCGCCGGGGGCGATGATCGCATCAGTCCAGAAGCTGCCTTGCTTGGTGTAGGCTTTTCCCGGCAACAGCCGCACTGGCGCAAGGGACGTCCCGGTATGCACCAGCAGCACACCCTCGGGGCTGGCAGCGAGCGCCGCCACGGGTCCTTGGTATCCGACGGCCTGCCCCCCATACTGAAAACTGCGAGCATTAAACTGGCATACCGCACGCGCGATGTTGTCACCTGCATAGATTGCCTCACCCAACGCCGCGAGGCCCATCGGCTGTGAAAGCTGCGCGCCGCCGAACGAGACCGGTTGCCCGTTGTCATCGAGTAAAGGATTGCCGCCTGCGTCGACCACAAACACCATGTGGGTTGCTGCATCTAAAATGTAAATCCGCACCGCGCCATTCACTTCACCGACGGCTACATCACTCGGCTGGCTCAGGATTCCCGCTGCGGCGAGCGTATTCCAGAATGACGTAACCACTTGACCGAGGGGGTTGAACTTCTGGACTCGCTTGTTGCCATAGTCCACCACGTACACATTCCCTGACGAATCGGCAGTCAGCGTCCAGGGCATATCAAAGCGGCCGGGCAAGCTGCTCGGTTGAGGATTGTCGGCCGGGGCAGGCTGCCCCCAGATCTCGATCAACTGGGCTGATACAGGATCGAACACCTGAATCCGGTGGTTGCCGCTATCGGCCACCAGCAAAGCCCGACGCCGCCTGAGCAGCAGCAGGCCGCGCGGCGTTTGGAACTGGCCTGGCGCACTCCCGTCCTTACCCATGCAGGGTGCCGGGGCCAGCGACGAATCGCAACCGTCAATGCGCCAAACGCGATTCGCCTGCGGGTCGCTGAAGAAGATCGTTCCATCAATATCCACCGCAATGCCGGCCGGGCCTTCAGGCCTGGGCAGCGCGGCGATTTCATCAGAAGGCGATCCATCGAGTATCGGAAGCGGGCTTAGCCGGAGGGCGCCATCTCCGCCCACTTCGAGGCCATTCCAGTGGTGGCCCCGCCAGCGGCCTTCCCGGTTGAGGTAAGTAAAGTTGCGGACGTTGTCCCTGTTCATGGCTTCGTCTTTCCGCTATGATTCCACGCCCATCCATACGGCGAACCAGCCGTTGGCTTGCAACTGCGCGAGTCCCGTCGGACTGCTGGTGGTGAAATTATTGAAGAAGTTGGCTGGGTTGATGAAGCTGTCTTCCAGTTCAGGCATCAGCATCAGCAGAGTGAAGCCGGTGATTGTTGGGTTGCTGATGTTGACCCAGCCATCCAGCACGAACGATGGTGCAGCAAGTTCGCCAGTGCCGCCAGGAAAGAAGCGGTCTCCAATCACGTGCGCGCTGTAGCAGGGTGGGGTCTTGAAATTGGCTGAACTCGTATCGACCGCCAGTTGCAGTCCGAGAGGCGTATGATCCGAGGTCAGCCAGACTGTCCAGGCTGAAGTTGCCGGGTCCGTTCTGCCGCAGGCGATGTGAGGTTGCTTAGCCGGGCGGGCATTGCGGCGCTGCACGGTCGAGATGGGCTGATTGAGCTGGCAATTCTTGATTTCAGCGCGCGCCAGCAGGATTCGCATGCTGGATTGGAGCTCCAACTTGAGTTGTGGGTCCACGGGCTGGCCATCTGCCCCCAGCTTGATCCAGCAGAAGTTGGGCGTTTCCCGCAATCGGACAGCGCCAGCGGGCAGGCAGATGCCGTCGCGAGTCTCAGATTCAGGCAGATCGCTATCATCCGGATACGAGACCGTAAGATCATAGAAGACCGAGTTGCCGGCTCCATCGTCGGCCACCGGCGGGACAGACTCCACGTGACTCTGGGTCAGCACAATCTCGCGTCCGCAGGCGTCAATGGCGTAGCCTGGCGTGATGATTACCTCGCGGTCGCCCTTGGCGCCGGAGACGGCATAGCCGCTTCCAACACCTGCCTGGTGCAGGCTCTGGTTATGCAACCAGCGCATCTCACGGTTGAAAGCTTCAAGTGCCTGGAGGTCGCCTGCGAACAGGCGCTGGCCGTTGAAGAACTGTAACCGCTCGAGGAATTGTGTACCGCCGATGACTGCCATAATGTTTCGCTCCTTACGCCGCGCTACTCACGAGCAGCATGGCTTTTGGGCCGCAGGCTGCAGGCACAAGCTGAAGTTTGCGCGAGATTCGCACCCCAACCAGCAGACGGATGCAAGGATTGGCGTGCGCTGCGCGGAGGCCGCAAACATCCGGACTTCAGGAACAGGAGTTCCCTGAAGCGGAACAAGAACACGAAAGGTAAAGTGATCGGGCGCGGGGTCGGCAATGCTGGTGAAGATTATGGATGCCTGCCTCAGCCCGGCCAGGTCGGTCTCAAGTCCCTGTAGCCATGCGAAATAACAAGGCGTTCGCGTAAAACCCGCCTCCGAGGTATCCACCACGGTCTGAATGCCGAGCGTGATCTCGTTGCCAGGGCTGCCCTCTTTCCAGGCCGTCCACACCGTGCCGCCTGGAATCGTCTCGCCATTTGCCAGATAGGGCTTGGCGATGGGGCGCGAGGCGGGTGTAACGAAGACCGAATCAAAAAGGGGCTGGCCTCGGTCAAAGCTAACACGCGCCGCTGGCACGCCATCGGTCGGAGTGACCCGGTCAGACGGTTTCCAGACGAGTTCAGGAGATTCCGGCGCAGCGCCGGAACAGCAGGTGAGGCAGACGCCGGCAGTTTCCCCCGGCTTGGGGAACTGAGAGGCCTCTTTGTAACGCAGAAGCAGGGTCATGCTGCCGGAGCCGTCCGACGGCGCTGCAGGAATAAGCACGACCTGCTCGGCCACGAGGATGATAGCGCGCCCGAAACAGTCATAGGCTACGCCGGGCTCGATGCGAATGCCGGTGAGGGGGCCCGTATCGGGCAGGGGTGTTATTTCATATCCCAGGGCGATGCCGTAAGCGCTGTGCAGGGCGCGGTTATGCCAGGCGCGCAGTTGCGAATCCGTGTTCATCTGAACGCGGAAATCCCTGGAGCGGAGCAACTGCCCTTGCCAGTACCGAACTCGCTCAAGCTCGCGTTGTTCGACAATCGTCATCTCAAAGCACCTCGATCTCATGCGCGCCAGCCGCCACCAGCCATGTCGGCGCCAAACAGACGTTGCCGCACTGCGGACTGCACTCGCAGCCCTCCACTAGAAGCGCAAGCGACGCCACATAGTCCACGCCCGGCACACGGTCGATCACTTGCAGGATCTCGGCGCGGTGGACGTCGCGCCCAAAGGGCCAGCCCGTGCCCTCGGGACCCCCTCTGAGCGGATGTAAGAAGGCGTTCAAGGCCTCTGTGATTTTCTGCGGTAATGATGTCTTGCTGCTTCCAGCCAGTGCCCGCACCTGGGCGCGGACAGCAACTTCAAGATAGGTGGGTCCAACAACCTCAATCCGCGAGCCGATAATCCTACGACGGTCGAGATAGGCCCTCACCGAGTCGAGCAGCGCCCGGCTAGGCTTAGGCTGAGCTACGGGCATATTCGGGAGTACGACCACGGTGATGACCCCAGGCGCTTCAAGGCACGGGAAGCTGGGATGGGCGTTGGCCCAAGCGGTAGCCCGCGCCACGTCAACCCCAGGCGCTTCTTTGGCCAGCGTTTCGCAATCGGTCAGCGTCACCGCGCGCTGCGGCCGGCCAAGGAAATCGATGGCCCGCCCGATCGTGTGATCCAACGTTTCCGCAGCGGCTCCTCCCGTGGCTGAAATCGGATTGCGCAGGCTGAGTGTTGCCTGAACATTGTCCAGGTTGGAAAACGAAGCCCGGTTATGCGCAGAATCGGCCAACCGATTGATGACGCCGTCCTTCAGGTTGCCGCTTTCAGCTCGCGTGCTGCGATAGACAGCGTAAACCCGGGCTCCACGGGGCAGGGCAAGGCCGTGCTCGCCGTCTCCGAAAGTGACAGTTCCAGCTGTAGGGTCAAGCAGGAAGTCCCGGCTGGCGCGGCCTGAGGCATCAAAGTCAGGGTGCACCGTCCATGTGGACCATTGTCCGTTTTCGAGTGTCACGAGTTGGAAACTTTTCTGCTGAACGGGCGTTTGCTGAAGTTGAAACTTCTGCATTGGAGTCCCGTCGCCAAGGCCCACCGCAACCGCTTCAATGCTGAGGCTGCCAGGCAGGGCCGCGGTCGCTGGGGTGTAGGCTAGCACTCTGAATTGAGGAATGGTGGAGTCATCGACAAAAGCGAGGGACGTGATCTGCCCCTGGCTGTCAAGTTGCAGGGAAAGGCCGGTCATCGTTGAAGGGAGTTGCGACAGACTCGCAACTACGCCGGGAGCAATGACCCAAGTCACAATGCCCGCAGGTACAGCCTGCTCAGCCAGGACAGCATTGGAGGCGAGATTCTGGATGAACGGCGGCGCATCATAGGCGCCAGCCGCAAAGCGCACTCGAATGTAGCCTAGCGATGCAGCTACCTGGCCAATGGCTGCCTGAGATCCCGCTGTGTGCGACGTCAGGCGAACACCGCCGTTCAGAGTGAAGGCGCGTGTATCATCATCAACGTTTGCGGGGCCAAATTCAGACCATACGGGCTGCAAGCCGGAAGCCGTCAATAGTTCCCACGTCAGGCGGACGCCAAGAAACGGCGGGAGCGTTGTTTTCTTCGGCGGCGTAGGCGCCACTGTTTCCGGCCCGCAGCATCCGCACTTCATGGTCGGCGGCTCGCATGCTTCACGCTGACCCTGAGACTCGCAGAGCAGCCGTTCGCGCTCAGCGTAACTGGCATGAGAATTGGCAAAAGTGAAGAACAAACTGAATGACTGGCCCGCCGCAAGGGGCTTGTCGAGACCCAGGTATAATTCAGCACCCAGTTCAGGAACGACTCCAAACGCGCCAAACGCCTGCTTGCGCCGCCAGCGTTCTGTGAAGTCATGGAAGCCCTGGGAATCTTTAAGCTGCACGGCGACAAGATTCGCGGGTGTCACGGTGAGGGCCGCAAGTGTGCGGAAAACCGTCTCGACACCGAACGGGTCAAGGCCCGAGCACTCAACCTCCGGAGGCAAGTCAATGGCTCCTGAGCCAGCCTGCAATGAGAAGCTCAACACCGTGGTGGCCGCCGCGGGAGGTCGAGGCTCGATCCCGATAAGTCGCAGAAATTTGAGCCGCGCGCGGTCTGTAATGCGGTTCAGACCGAAAATATCCATCTCTGCGAGCCAGGCGAAAAGCTCCATCAGCGTGATGCCTGGATCGTGAGCGTTCTGGTCCGTCCACTCCGGCGCATACAAGGGAATCAGGGCGCGCCCTTCATCCACCAGGTCCTGCCAGCGGCGGTCATCGAGATTGGGTAAGAGAATCGGCATAACCATACCTGTCGATCGAGTCCTCACACGGCGACAAGCTGTGCTTCGGTGAGTGTGGAAACCTCTTTCACAAAGTGCGCGTAAAGCGGCAAATCTGCGGTGGTTCCTGCGCCGAAGATTGGCGAGCGTCCTGTCTTGATGCGATAGAAATCCTGCACAATCTGCGCCTGTTGTTCGCGATTAAAGCTCAAAATGCCTTGACCAGCCGACTTCGCAGCCTGGAGGCCCGGAACGCCGTTGTAATCATAGGCTCCGGTGCCGCCGAGCGTGATCTGCGCGTGGAGGGCCTGAGCGATATAGATGGCGCCCGCGCGTTCATATTGCCAGACGTGCGTTAGTTCGTGGATCAAAGTGTCATCCTGGATGCCGCCCCAGCCAGTAATGGTGTGAAAGGCGGTGTATTCACGATGCGTCCAGGAGGGTCCAATCAGGCCACCTTCGTCAACGCGCACCAGGTCAAGATTGATCGAGCCGCCAAACACGCTGGCGGCTTTGCTGCGCTCGCCGCCTGAGAGCGCCCGCGTATTGAACTTAAGCAGGTCGGCCAGCGTCTCGACGATTTCGGGTATCCCCAGCACTTCGGCAAGCTGCAGGGCACTCCGTCCCAGCCATTTCAGAAAGTCGAGCCAGGTGCTGGCGTGGCCTAGAGATTCCCACCATTTCAGCGACCACGGATGCAGGCTCTTTACACCTTCCCAGAGCCCCATCACGAGCCGCGCCAACCGCTCAGGCAGGCGCGCCACCCATTGCGTGACGCGCTCGAAGATGCCCGTGAGCTTGTCCCACAGTTGCCGGCTGACCCACTGGATGCCCGTCCATACCGCATCGGCAGCGACGGCTATGCCATGGCCCACCGCCTTGACGCCTTTCCAGACAGCGCTGCCAGCGGCTTCCAGACCGTGCCAGATGGCCCCGCCCACGGCCGCAATGCCATGTCCAAGTCTCTCAAAGAACGAGGGGTTGTGCTTTGCTGGAGGGGCGTGCGTCGTCGTTGCATCTCCGGCGTCAGGCTTTCGCTGCAGGACGCGCGCTGCATGACCGAGGTTAGTTTTCGAGCCGAAGAAACCTCGTTCAGCCCGCTCGGCTTGCGCCTCGAGCTTTGGATCTTTGCTCACGGTGGTTGACGCGCTCGATCCTTCTCGCTGTTGCACAACATGCGCCAATTCATGAGCCAAGAGCGGATCGTTCGGGTCTGGCCGGTATTTACCGCTGTCGAAGAAAACGTCATTGCCCATCGTGAATGCCTGGGCATGCAAGGCTTGCGCAGCATTTCCGGAAGCCGTATCCGTGTGGACTCGTACTTGACTGAAATCCTGGCCAAAGCGCGATTCCATTGCTGATCGGGTCTCTGGATTAAGGGGTTGGCCGCTGTCAGGGCGTGGCACGGCAGAATGCCCACTCGGATTAGAATGCGAACCTAATCCAGAAGCGGCATTAGACTCTCTTTGCGTCTCTGTAGTTTCAGTTCCGGCTTGATTAGCTCCCAACATATTAACAACAAATCGGTTGCCGAGTGATTGCTGAAGTCCCATCAGCCTTCTTTGTGCTGGGGAAAGGCCGGACGAAGCCGATTCCAACCCATGCTCCATCTTCGGTGTCTCCAGAGAGTGCGACTCTTCCAAGCTCCTTGCAGAATGGGTCTTTTCCGAATTAGGGTCCAAATCTCGCTGGTCTGTCATAGCAACTCTTCGAGAATCCCCGTCTTGCTGGCCCAAGTTCAATGGTTCAACTCACTGCGGCCTTGATCTTCAGCCTCATTTCTCCCGCAACAACAGTCTGATCCGGCCCAACCGTCAGGCTTTCCCCCTGTAATATGCCGTTCTTGTAGAGGGCTAGTTCTTCGATGTAATCCAGCCCGTCCACGCCCTGAAGCGCCTGCGCAATGTCCGAAAGATACACGCTGCGGCCCGGCTCCCAGCCCTTGCCTTCGGGTCCGCCGCTCAACGGATGGAGGAACTCTTCGATAGCAGCCATCGCTCCTTTTTCCAGATCGCCCGCCAGGGAGGGATCAGCGGTGGCGAGCGTAGCCTCAACATCCACTGGCAGGTAGTTAGGTCCCGTTACGTAAACTTGCTGTGTGGCAGCAACATCCGCAGGGGAGCGGTCGTTAATATACCGGGCTACTTCCTCGCGCAATTCGTAGGAGGGCATCGGGCGTGGCTCCTGGCTGCGGGGCAGGATGAGCACCGTGACCCAGCCGGGCAATGGTCGTCCGTTGGAGCTTCGAGTCGGAATGGCATGTGCCACCGCAACGGCAGATGAAGCTTCCCGGGCCAATGTTTCATAGTCCGCTGCCGTTATGGCCCGGCCTCGTGCCCGCAGCGTGAACGGCGCGCGCTGCCTGAAGCTTTCCAGTGTTTCACCGTCGCTGCCGCCCTCCGCGGCGCGCGGGTTGAACACTGCCTGCACGCCCGGCACGGAGCCCAATAGTTGGGAGATGGTGCGTGCCCCCACGTTGCTCGTTGAGCCGCCGCCCACACGAAACTGCCGCGCCAGAATCGCCGCTCCGGGCGGCACAATGCGGCCATGCACGCCATCTCCGAAATAGAGCCGACCGTTCGCCCGGTCAAGGACATAGTGCCGCTCGTCAGGCCCCGAAAAATAGAAATGCGGCTGAGCCTGCCACCGCACCCATACCGCTGCTACTTTCTTAGTGCGGTCGCGCTGCAATCGCAGGTCACCGTAGACAATGTCAGTTTGGGAACCTTCTTGACCGAGTTGCTCTTCCAGAGCCGCGACCACAGACGAGTCACCCTGGGCGAGTTCCGTTGCCAGGATGCGCCACTCGACGTTGGCTTGTGGTCCCGACAACTCCTCCACTTCAATCCGTTCTCCGTCAAGCACCGGAATCTGTGTGAAGACAAACACCTGATTGGGCAGACCTGAACTTGCCCCGAGCGGTGCGTCATTCACTGTATGCTGCTCAGATGCCCAGACGGCATTCGGGAAGATGGCATTCAGCACTGGCTCGCCGGGCGGACCGTCTTCCTTCAGCCGCGCTCGCACCCAGTAGTAGGGAAGGTCAAAGCGGGCATAAGGTTGGGTATCATCCGCGCCAATAAATGAAACAATGCCGGGCAAGTTCAAGCCCCGGGTCTCGTCTTCAACAGAAAGTTCGAGCCAACCGCCTCCGTTCCAGTATTCCCATACGAGCGCCGGCCCCTGGTCGTCGCCCGGCTGCTCAACCAGATCAAAGTAGAAGCCGAGATCGTCCACAGGGAGTTTCTTGTCGAAGCCAAGATAAAGGGCTGGCGTCACATCACTGACGGGCTTGAAGGGCAGAAAAGCGTTTCCCGGCCACTGGGCCTCGTAAGTGCGATCCTCGTATTGAAAGTCGTTGTAAGCGAGGACGTGCTCGCAATGGAATGGCCCCTTCTGCCAAGAGTAGCCCAGCCGGAAAGCTCCAAGCGCGGGCGGCTGAATCACCACGTAGGTGATGCTTCCCGGGTTGCTTCCCGAGGGTAGCGTGACCGTGCTTGAAAATCCAAAGCCGCCATCCACCAACCGTACCCGCGCCCAGTAGCCATCCTGGTTATTCACCTTGGTCTTCACCATATCGCGCGGCACAGTGAAAAAAATCTGGCCGGTCGCCGTGAAGTCGTTGGCGCTCGGAGCAGAAGTTGAAGGCTGACTGGCCACTCCGAGGTCCACCCAGTCGACGCCATTCCAGTATTCCCAGGCGATCGTATGGTTGAGATTCGGAGTGCCAAGCTGATCCAGTGGAGTCGATTGTTTGGCCACGGCGACGGTCACGAACGCGCCCGGCTTGCTGAAAGCCTCGTCGCTTGAGAAGTAGAAGGTCGATCCGGGCTGGGGTTGCTGGTTAAAGGGGTAGAAAGCCTTCGTGACATCCACCTGAGCTCCGCCCATATAGGCGTTATCGGGCAGCAGACCGCCTTTGGGCGCTTGCGGGTCCGTCAAGTCAAGATCGCGGTGTACCACGCTTCGCAACCGGATGCCAGCCACCTCAGGAAGGATGCGGGCCGGATCTGGAGGCAAAGGCTCGGTGAGAACTCCGCGTACCCAGTAAGCATTGAGGTTGTTTACCGGGGTTTGTTGCGCCTGCGCGCAGTCCGTCTTGAGGACAAAGCTTCCACTGCGGGTGAACCCGTTTGTGCCGTCGAGTTTCACTTCGGCGATTCCCGCGCATGCAGGCTTCATTCCCTGAAAGCCTCGCCACACTTTGCCATCCCAATACTCCCAGCTCACATCGAGCGGAGTGGAGCTGGCTTGCGTCAGCTCGAACTCGACCTCAACCTCGACCGAGCCGGTGAGGGCCAGCAAGGTGTCGTGCGCCAGATAGATGATGTGCGGGGTAGGTTGAAGAAGCAGAGGATCAAACAGTGTGACTGACTGGCCTTCCTGAAGTGCTGCGGAATGGTCCAAGTACTGGTCTCGGCCTGCCCACAAGCTTACCACCCGGGCCAGCTTGGCAGCCGCCACGGCCACGGCCTGCTCGGTCTCGAAGACAATCTGATTTGTGCCGCCGGGCGGCGGAGGCGCAGCCACTTCGGTTGTTGCAGGGGCATTCGTATCCGAAGCGCCATCGGTCAGCTCAAAAATAATCGGAGCGCGCGCCGACTGCGCCGGCACGAGGCCAAATCCCAGGAGGTCGAAGAAGGCGATCCGATTTTTGTCCGGAGCCTGATTGAGCCGCTGGATAATCGCCTGAAGGTAGCGTGCTGCAATCCATGCCAGCCCATTTCCGGCGGTCTGGTCTGCGGGCATCCACTCCGGAACGTATCCGGCATGGCGCGCAAGGATTTCGTTCGCGATGTCCAAGAGGCTCCGATCATCTGTGGGAACCTGGGCATTCAGAATCATGCTGCCGATCCTTCCTGCAGGTAGAACGGGTAGACAAGATTGCTCTGCGTATTGGTCGCGCGCACGCGATAACTTATTCCAATCAACAACTTGTTGTGTTCACTCGAATCCGAAGTGACGGTCACATCCAGAACGTCGATGCGCGGCTCCCAGGCAATCAAAGATTCTTGGACACGAGTTTGCAGCAAGTTCACCGTAGTCGGGTTAACCGGTTCAAAGACGAACTCGCCGAGACCCGCGCCGAAGTCAGGCCGCATAACGCGCTCGCCGCGATTCGTGCCCAGAATGATACGGATGGATTGGCGGATGTCCTCTTCGTATTCCGCCAGCGCAATTTTGCCATCCGGCGTCACGCAGGGCGGGAATGCCCAGCCGACGCCAAGGAAGGCTTTCGGATTGTCTGTCGCGGCCATAACTCATCCGATCTCGACGGTAGGGCATCCCATGGCGATGGTGTTGGGAGGTCCGCCTTCCACGATGATGTCGCCCTGCCGCGCTGCCGGTACACCGTTAATCAATACCAGGAGGCTTCCCATCGCCACCACACCTCCAACGTGCGGCACGGTACCAGAGACCAGCGGACACGCGTGCACGTCGAGGGTGGCTCGCCAAGCAGGCTGGCCGCCGATTAATACATTCAAGCTTCCCGGGGCTGGTCCTAACGGCGTTCCATGACTCGTCATATCTCCCACTCGGGCGGCATAGGGCATGGTCTTATCTCCTAGTTGATCTTGACGGGCAGCCCCAGGATCGTGAAATCGCCGAACGTTGTCATGCTGATGCTTTCCGCTGTGAGGACTTCGAACTGCGAGGCTTGCACGCTGACCTTGCCCTCGGGAGCGCTGAGCGAGATATTTCCAGCAAGTGCCTCGATCGAGATTCCTGGCGGCGTTCCGGCAAGGTTCAGAGTGATCTTCAATGCGCCGCCGGTGGTGCTGATCTCAATCGATTTCGGATCGATGCTGATCTGCTGCTTGGTGCTCGTCGTGATCTTGACGGACTGCAACGCATCATCAAACTCCACCGTATGGCCCACACCGGGCTCGAGGCCGGTCTGAATGATCCGCTTGGTCATGAAGTCGGTCGGAATGGTGGTGGGAGGCCGGTCCATGGTGTTCCACAGTCCACCCAGGATGTAAGCGTCGCGCTCATCGTTCTGGTTGAACGCCACCAGCACCTCGTCATCAATCTGGGGAAGCCACATAAATCCGCGGCCCGAACCGCCTCCCACCGAAACCATACGCGCCCAGGGATCGAAGGAAGGAAGCGAGGGGATGTGGACTTGCACCCGAGCCTCCAGCAGGAAGTTGGTGTTGTCTGTCACCACGCCCGGAGCGATGGAATAGTTCCCCGCCTTGTGTGTATCGATGCCGAGCGCCCAATCCAGTAAACCCGATGCCATACCGTTTTTCTCCTCGATCGAAGAAGCTGTAAGGCCGCCTTGCACGCTCATCGCCAGCGTGCCCGTTATACCCTTATCCCACCCGCTGTCCCTGAAGGCGAAGCAGCCCCGAGGGGCTTTTGGGAACAGGGATAGAGCCGAACCAGACTTCTTTACGTGCCTGGAAGCTGGTCTTGTAGCCTCCGCTATCCAGCGTGTGCGTGGCCTGCGTGATGCGATATAAGCCGCCGAATTGATCGCCAAGCCCTTCCAGGTTGATCACGCGCGCGGCTTTGATTCGCGGGTTGCCAATCGTGCTGCCGGACCCTGTGAGTCGGTTGTTGAGACGCGGTAAAAGCTCGCTCAAAATCGCCTGCAGCGAATTTGGAAACCCGTTAGGCTTGATCGAGACCGTCTTGGCCGCCTTTTCGCCCAATAATTTGTCAAGATTGCCGACACCCGGGTAAACCGCCAGGTTGATGGTGGCGCGGTCGAAGTCCCAGCCCACAACGATGACGAACTCCATTTTGATGGCCGAGATCCAGATGCGCGCCGAAACGCCGAAAACATCGCCCACGGTCGTGAGCCTCGGCGTAAAATCCGTCAGCGATTCGCCCCACTTCAGCGTGAGGCTGGGCGAATAGTCCTGCACCAGGAACTGAAAGCGGAGGATGTAGCCGCGCGGTTCAAGCGTGTGGTCAATGTACATTTCCCAGCCGTTCTGTTTGGCAATTGATGCCAAAAAATCGAAATCACTTTCCGATTCCTGTCGGCGGATGCTCTTTTGCGCAAGCTGCGGAGCAACAATGTAGGTGCCGACCGTCAGCAGGATGGAGAGCGCGCCGCCGATAGGGTCAGGATAAGGAATCAGCAGATTCGTGCCACTTACGATGGCAGCCACTGCCACATCGGGCAGCGGGAAATTGGCGGTCTTGGGGACGCTCACGTAGAAAGCGCGGTCGACCTTGCCATGCGTCAGCCGTTGCAGAAAGTCCTGCGCCACTACTTTGATCGTCGGTATGCCATTGCCCGGAAAAGTGGGCTCGACGCCGGTAATTTCGCCGACGAAGACCTCTTCTAATGGATCGGGAGCGTATCCGATGGAAAGCCTGAAGCCGTTATCCACTTGCAGAAGCGGGTGATCGAGCCAGCGGAGGTCGGGATTGGCAAAGGTTACTTCCACCCGGTCAGCCCCCTCGATACCATCCTGGTAGTTGATGCTGGCGATCGAGGCTTTCAGCGCGGACGGCAAGGGGTCGCCGTTGATGAGCACTTTGAACTCCGGCGCATATCGCGGATAGAGTGCCATAAGCTAGTTCACCACCTCGCCACTTTCGGGATCGACAAAGGGCAGCGACGGGACACGCAGGGTCTGCCCGGTCTCGATGGCACGCGGATCGTCAAGACCATTCAGGATGGCGATGGGCCTCCAGATTTGCGGGTTTCCATAAAAGTCTCCGGCAATGCCACTCAGCGTTTCACCGAGTTTCACGACGTGCAGCTTGCTGAAGTCCGCCGTCTGGCGATTGACTTCCTTCGATTCGCTCTCCGGATCGACGTATTCATTGAAGGTCACGGTGAGCCGTGCGCGCACCGGGCGGCCATCATCAACAAAGCGGATGAACTTCTGCGACGCCCGCGCCAGCACGCACCGAAACTGGAGTGACGCCCAGGAGACGCGCAGCACCGGCGGGGCATGCAGTTCGGAGTCGATGTCGAGCAACTGCACGATCTTTTGCGTCTCTCCGCGCACGTCGCTTGGCGTCGGCTCCGAGGTGTCGAAGAACAGCTCCATCTCAAGTGTGCGCAAGTTGCCGTTCACGAATTGCAGCAGAGGCGAGCTCAAGCCGGGGATTGCCTGCGAGGCGAAGTTATTATCTTTGTTGAGCGTATATTCCTCGGGATTAAACAACACGTCGAAGAATTTGCCTGTATGCTCCACCGTGATGCGCGCTTTAGCTAACGCCATTTCACTATCCTGAGAATCTTCAAGCGAGACCCCTCACCGGCTCGCTCCGCTCGATGCCCCCTCCCCCGAGGGGAGAAGGTTGGAAATCACAAAAGCAAACTCACTCCCCTCTCCCACTGCGAGAGGGGCCCGGGGTGAGGGACGATTTTCCTGCCACGACGTGCCAGGGCGAGCCAGACGCCCGCTCCGTTAAATTCTCCCCATGCGCTCGCGCATGGCGATCACGCGACTGTCGATCTGCCGGATCACCTGATCCGTCAACTGCTCAATGCTGAGTGAGGGAGCCGTTGCGGCTCGAGCCCAAGGCGCTTCATTGACGGTATCCTGCCCTTTCGCCCGCCGCAGGAATCGCTCAGGCTCCGGCATTTCCTGGCGCTCCGCCGCAATGACGGCCGGGGCTGGCATGCGAACCACCCTCTGCGGCACTCCAGGAAGGCGCTCTTCCACTCGTTGCATCTGATGCGCTAAACGGCGCACGATGAGTTCCAGATTGCTTTCATTGACTTCGACCTGCCGCATGGTATAGCGGCGCAGTCGTTCTGCAAGCGTTGTCGCATGTTCAATAGAATCCCACTTTGGTCGCCTGGAGTTCGCCTGATAAGTCATTGCTTGAGAATTTAGACTCGCGGAAGCTTTGAACCCGACCGCTTCCGACGCAGATCTCCTTGGAAAAAACCGTTGAGCAGAAGCCAACGCATATTCCGAAGGGACTCGATGAGCGTTCTGATCGGCCCATAACGTCTTGCGCAGCAAAGGCTGAATAGCCAGATGGATTTGCGGATAAAACCGGGCCACAAACCTCTGCCATTGGTAATTCACCCGGTAGCTCGCGGCTGCCTGCCTCAGGAACTCCAGGCGCGGGAAGTTATAGGCTAGTGTACCTGGCATCCGTCGGGCACGCAGTTCTGCCGCCTGTCGAATCCAGCGGTACCCCGGCGTCTGCTGGCGCTCTACCACGCTGTTCTTTAAAGTGGCCACTTTCACACCCGTTCAGGGTTTTCGTAATGCTCACTGCCGCCGCTTTGCGGTTGTGCGCTATTGCGGTTCAGCCTCGATCTCGTTCATGCGCTGATTGATGCTTGAAATCTCCTCCACCCAGCGCCGCCGGTCGGCGTGCTCCAGGTTCATCACCGCCTCGGGCGGCCAGTGGAAGTGATAGGCCACAAAGGCTACCTCCCGGTACAGCGCGTTCAAGGGGTAGCCGAGAACCCCCCCACGCCGTCGAGCTCCACCGCAAAGACGTTTTCGCACTTCGGGCATACGGCTTCCACGCGGGCCCGCCCGTCACGATTAATCCGGTTGTAGAATTCCTGGAGGTAAGCGAGGTCTGCCGCGTAGAGCCCCTCAATCACCTTGGGATTCACCTGCGCGAGCGACCCGAGCTTCGTCACCACGCGCGAGAGAAGAATGACGATGAGGTACGCCTGGTTCGCCTGCACGCGCGGATCGCGCAGCGGAAGTATTTCGTCCGCCGCTGTCGCCAGGCGCATGACGCCTTCGCGGTGCAGGCTGCCCTCGCTGTCCACGTATCCGAGCGGCAGTGTAAATTCATACTCGGTCTGAAACATGACTGCCCTCCTCAATCTCAAGCTCTTTCCACGCGCTCACAACTGATGGTGAGCGTCTCGATAGCAACGTCGTTGCCCTTGGCATTGAAGCTCGGGCCATCCCATTTGCTGGGCCAGCCGTTGAAGAAGTTCCAGCGTACTTTCTCCGTGCCCGTATCATCGAGCAGCACGACGGAGCCGTTCTTGCGCTGGATTTGACCCTTTACGGCTGCCATGTGCCAGTCATAAAGTTCGTGAGAGTCAGTAGACCCCCATTTGAGTGAGATATCGGGATAACTGGCCTTCCCTGGCAGCTTCCTCACCGTGGCTAATTCTCCGCCCTCGCGGTACTCGATGACTTCCACGTGCGAGCCGAGGCCGCTGCACTCGGAGAACCCTGCCTGCTGCACGCCGTCGATCTCCACGCGGAATCGAAATCCCTTATAGGGATCTACTCGCTGTCCGTTTGCCATTTCAGTTCCTCCTTGAATTCACTCACTCCTGGACGCTAGGTCCGCCGGGTTCCTGGATGATGCGGAACACAATGAATTCCGCGGGGGTTGTGGGATAGATCGTGACTTCAATAATGAGTTGCCCCAGCGCGCGAATCTCGGGCGGATTCAGCTCCTCGTCCACGCGCACGCTGAACGCCTTGTCAGGAGAAGCCCCGAAAAGGCCGCCCTCGGCCCAGATGCGCGTCAGGAAATCCGTCACCAGCCGCTTGATGGTCTGCCATAAAGTCAGATTGTTCGGTTCGAAGACTGCAAAGCGTGTGCCTTCCTGCAGCGATTTCTCAATGAAGCTCGTCAGCCGTCGCACATTGACGTAGCGCCACTGCGTCACATCAGAAGGGGCAATGGTGCGCGCGCCCCAGACGCGAATGCCCTGGCCCGGGAAGGCGCGAATCACATCGATGCCTTTTTCGTTGAGTGGACCGTTTTCGTCATCGGTCAGCACCTCCTCGAGATCCAAAGCGGAGGTAATCGGTTCATTAGCCGGAGCCTTGAAGACCCCGCGCGTATTGTCATTATTGGCGTAAATGCCCGCTACGTGTCCCGAAGGCGGAACGAGAATGCGGCCCGAGCCCAGGGGGTTTGAGATGTAGATCCAGGGGTAGTAAAGTGCCGCAAATCCACGATCGGAAGTCAGATTATTCCGTTGCGTCACGATGCCATTCGAAGGCTTCGAACCCTGGCGCGGATCGAGCACAGCGAAGCGGTTCGCCGCTTTCTCACAATGCGCCACCATGTAGGACTGAATATCCTGCGTGGCGGCGGCATTAAAACCACCGCCGACTGCGTCAGGCACGCAAAGGATGTTGACATCATCCACCTTCAGCAACGTATCAATGCCCTTGTGATAGTCTGTCGTCTGAAGGTTCGCAATGTTGTCGGCCGCACCTCCGGTAAGCGCCGTAGCCCCCTGGACAGCCGGCAGGTTCTTGGCGGGAAGGCTGGGCGTGGGTGGGTCAGCAAGCTCCACGTCCACCGCCCCCGAGCTCACAAGGTTGCTGAAGTAACGACTGTGGCGCGGGTCAAGCGAAAGATTATCAAACACCTCGGTGCCGGTCGTCGGCCCGGCGACGGTCAGCTTGAATTCCAGTGTCTTGATGTTCACCGCCGGATCGGCGTTCTTCATGGTGTAGAGGTTGGCCAATGCCGCCGTCAGTGTGACGCTGGTGTTCACGGTATCAACGGCCTTCACTACTCCGGTCTCCGTTGTGCCGCCCTGGGCGATGCTGACATATGTGCCCGGTTCGATGCCGGTGACCGAGTCAAGTCGAATACGGTTCTGACCCGGCATCAGGTCGGCAATCCGGATATCGCCTCCGTTGTAGGTGTGGGTCAGGCTCGTCGTGAAGTTGATGTTCGCCCCGTTGATGCTTGAGACAGCGGCACGGTCGGTGTTGGCGCCCTGCTCCAGCAACACCCAGTCTCCAGGATTGAACTTGGCGGCATCGGCGGCGCTCCCCACAGTGGCCTGCGTGCCGGAAGCGCTGGTCAGATTCACCTGCTGCCGCGTGGCCTTGGTGGAAGCGATGCTGGCGTCATCCACTTGCACCGTGATGCTGTTGCCAGCCGTGCCTTCCTGAAGCGCGGTGACCACCAGGACGGGGCGCGGAGTGCTGGCTCGGTCGCTGAGCGTCAGCGAAGCCTGCGCGCCTGTGCCTACCCGAACGAAGTAGCAGGTGCTGCCTCCCTCGTCGAAGAATCCCTTGACGGCATGAGTGGCGTAGACGCGCTGCGGGTCTTCGATATAACCGCCAAAGGCGCTCTGGAATTGCTGGAAATTGGTCAAAAACGTCGGCTTCAGGAGCGGACCCATCTGGGCCGGCCCCACAAAAGCCGCTGTACTGGTGCCGACGCCAGCGATCGGGCCGGGCACCTGAATTTCATCGATATAAACTCCGGGAGCCTTGTTGGTAGCGACAAATGTCATCCGAGTCCTCCTTCGCAAAAGAATGCGGTTAAAGTGGCGTTAAAGTAATTTGATAATCTTCCGGACGCCCGGGCACGGTGAGCGTCCGCGTCAGCGGCTGAAAACCGGAAGCGACCACGCGCAGGGTGTGCGAGCCCGCCGGGATGCGCACAAACGTGAAGCGACCATCAGTATCCGTCTGGGTGCGCAGACCGGCGTCGAGAACGTCCACTAGAGCCCCGGCCACGCCGTTTCCGATCTGGTCGAAAACGCGCCCGCCAATCTGAAGCCAGTTTTCCTGCTGCGTCCCCGTGGCAGGTGTTGTGCCTGTTGTGCGCGTAGTCACCAAGAATTCAACGACATCGTCAAACACCGGCATGCTGATGGTGACGGTGATCGTGAGTGAGGGCCGCAATTTGTTCCCGAGCGACGTCCAGAATTCCGAAAGGTTCTTGAGCGCGTCCGGATGCAGCGCTACCATCGGCAGCGGCGGCGTCTGGCCCACCATCACGCCCTGCAGAAAATTCGCTGGAATCGTCGGATAATGCGCCAGCGTCTGAAGCACCTGGCTCAGGAGTTGCTGCTCCTGCAGCGCCAGGTCTACACCGCCCACAGGCCACGCGGTGACCAGATACGAACAGGCCAGGCGCATGGGCGGTTTGTGCGTTACGGATTGCGTATTGCTCTTTTCAACGATCAATTCGTTTGTGCGCAACTCCAGGTTTTCGCGCAAGTCATAGAGAAACAGGTCTACAGTTGTCTGTGCCGGCGTGAACGGATCGCTGGGCCGGTCGAAGACAATCTGCGCGCTGGAGAGAGGTGCCGGCAGGCCGGGCTGGGTTAGGACTGCGCGCAAAGTCTGGCTGAGATCCTGAATCATGACCTTAAACAGTCTCCATTGCGTCACCTCTACGCTGCGGAAGGCAACTCGTTCAATGCCAACTTGATGCCTCCAGGCCGGCTTTCCACTCGTTTTCGTTCCAGGTACGGCCCAGCTTCTGGTACTCGCGCCGCGATGCCTTCACCAGATGCGGCATGGCAATGACGCCACCGTCGGCTGCCGCGAGAAACGCCGCCAGTCGCGCAATGTTCCTGATGTTGCCGCCTGCCAGGCGAACGGCGCGCGCAAGCGCTCCAAAATCCACGTCACGGCTGATGGGAGCCTCTTCAGGAAAGGCCACTTGCCAAACTCGTCGGCGCTCAGCTTCCTCAGGGAATGGAAACTCAATGACAGCCTGCATGCGGCGCACAAAAGCTTCGTCAATATGGTGCTTAACGTTGGTGGCAAGGATGGCAATGCCCTCGTATTCCTCCATTTTCTGGAGCAGGTAGCCGATCTCGATGTTGGCGTAACGGTCGTGCGAATCCTTCACTTCCGACCGCTTCCCGAATAGCGCGTCGGCTTCGTCAAAGAATAAAATGGCGTTGGAGTTTTCTGCGGCGGAGAAGATCCGATCCAGGTTCTTTTCGGTTTCGCCTATGTATTTGCTCACCACCTGCGAGAGGTCGATCTTGTACAAATCCAACTTTAGTTCGCTTGCGATAACCTCCGCCGCCATGGTTTTACCCGTGCCAGGAGGGCCAGAGAACAGGATGTTCAGCCCCTTACCGAGTGACATCTTGCGGTTAAAACCCCAGTCTTCAAAAACACGGCGCCAGTGCTTGGCCTGGCTGCAGACCTCGCGAATCTGCTCGAGTTGTTCGTCCGGCAGAACAATGTCACTCCAGGTGTAGCGCGCCTCAACCTTGCGCGCCAAACGCCCAAGCGCATGGCCGCTTTCGGCGCGCGCCGCCGCGCACAATTCATCGATCCCCACCTGCAACTTGCCTGGCGACGATGTTGTTGTGGCCTGCAGGCAGGCGCGGCTCGCAGCGCAGGCTACAGCGTCAGCGATCTGGTTCGAAGTCAGGCGGAAGCGATCGGCCAGCAGTTCAACATCGGTCTGTCTGATCTCCAAACCCGCATCCTTAAGTCGGTTGCTCCATACACGCGCAGCGGCAGGGCGATCGAGCACACGGAAGCGAATTGCCAACATGCCCACGACACGATCGCACGGAAGCCAGGGCGGAATGCCGGAGAGGATGACTACACCCGGATGGACTGCCAGAAGCTCAAGCAGGGTCTGCCAGGAGGCGGAGCGCTCGTCGCGCCGCACGGCGTCAACGCCATCGAAAAATAGCACCGATCCTCCAAGCCATGCCTCGCGGAATCCCACCCGCAGCGCAGAAGGCAAATCGCGCGCCGTTTCGACGGCTCGCTCAAGATTGATGGTCAGCACACGCGCATCGATGGCTCTGGCCACGGCATCAACGGCACGGAGCTTGCCGGAAGCCTCGGGTCCTTCGAAATAAAGCCGCAACGGGCGTCCGTCCTTCTCACAACGCACGGCAAGCGCCGCGAGATTTCTTTCCAGTGCCGTATCAAAACCGACTTCGGCATGAGAGGCCTCCGCGACCGTCAGCCGGGCAAAATCCGCCAGACGCGAGTCCAGTTGGCTCTGCCTTAGGAGCACGCGGATAATCTGCTCATCCAGCTTCAGGTAGTACGCCAGCAATGGAGGCTGCATCACGTTGGGATCAGCGAAGATACGCATCAATCCATGTCTTTGAAGCGGAGCGTCGGGCGCAAAGCGTGACCTCAACACCAGCTTTTCTGCAGCATCGCTTGCGAAAAGGTTCAGCGCCAGATCCACGGTCGGGCGTTTGCGTGTTACGTCATCCTGAAGGTAGGCGTAGAGCCGCTCATAGCGAAGGTCGATTTCGGACGCAAGAGTCAGCAGAATCACGTCCAAGTCAAAACCGGGTAGCCCGAACGTTTCTGCCAGCCATTGGAAAGCCGGCACATCATGAGCGAGCGCCATTCTGTCTGGATGGTTTCCAGTTCGCTCGAAGAGCGGCTGCCCGGGCTGAGCGCCGAGCGCCCGCTCAACATCTTCCGGGCGTATTTCAAGCCCGCGATAAAAGTCAGCAGCCACACCTTTTTCGCCCGCAGTGTTGGCAGAGCTCACTGCGGCTCGCAAAAGCCTGTCCAGACGCAAAAGGGCGCTGTGCAATCCAGCTGGTTGACTGTCGCCGGATTGCGACGCGGCATCATTTTGTGAATTTAGCGAGGAATCCTTCATTCCGATTTTTTCTGCACCGGACCACGCTTCTCACCCCGTGCAAAGCGCTCCGCCTCACGGCGTTTCCTGGGATTCAGCGCAAAAAGCTCCCCTGCAATCGGGGAGCGGCGTTCGACGAGATATCCCTTGTCCACAAGCAACTGGAGCGCGCACCGGGTGGCCTGAACCGTTCGGTGCACATTTTCCTCCGCCAGACGCCACTTGACGACCCCCTCCAGGCTATCCGCGGCCTTCGGGTTGCGAAGGAAGTAGCGCAAGACTTCGCGTGCGAAGTTCTGTGCCGCCGCGTTACTCCAAGCCGGTAGCAGGCGGGGTACTTTACCCACATTTGCAATTTAGAGCACGCCAGCAGCCAAATGGGCAATCTCTTAACGAGCTGATAGCAGGCGGGTTAGTTGAACCAGACCGATTGCTTCAATGCAACGTGAGTGAATGGTGGGTAGGCCATGACCCAGCGTTCCTTCACCAAACTAGTGAATAACCAGAAATAGAGCGATTGGGGAGGTGGGACAGGAATAACCCGGATCCGGGTCCGTGACGACCCAGTCCAAAGTAATCGGCCTATCCGCAAGGATGATTGCCGAAGAAAAACTAATTTTCTCTTGGAGACGTTAAGGATTGAGGCGGTCGATTTGGTATTTCTTGACTAGGCGTCCAAAAGCTCTGCGGTCTTTACCAGCCTCCCGGGCGCTTCGGGTGATGTTGCCCTGATGCCTGCGCAGCATCTGCTCCAGGTATTCCCGTTCGAACTTCGCCAGGGCTTGCGCCCTTGCGTGATTGAAGCGCACAGAACTGCCATCCGAGTCTGAGGACAGGATGATGGGAAGGCCCAGGTGGGCGGGCACGATTTTGCGTCCGGGGGCGAGGACTGCGGCACGTTGAAGGACATTCGCCAGTTCGCGGATATTGCCCGGCCAATCGTATTGTTCGAGCAGGCGCAAGGCGCTGGTGGAAAGGAGCTTGCGGGGAGTGCCGGTTTCCTCGGCGAGGTCGCACAGGAAATGCTCAGCAAGCAGCGGAATGTCACATCGGCGTTCACGCAGGGGGAGCAGTTCGAGGCGAAGCACGTTGATGCGAAAGTAGAGGTCATTTCGGAAGTGATGTTCGCGAATGCACAGTTGGAGATCGCGGTTTGTGGCTGCCACAATGCGCACGTTGGAATGGGCGAAGCGATCGGCTCCGAGCGCCTTATAGGTGCGCTCCTGAAGGAAGCGCAGCAGCTTGCTTTGGGCGGTCAAGGAGAGCGAATCGACCTCATCCAAAAAAAGCGTGCCTCCTTCAGCCATAGCAACCAAGCCCTTCTGATCAGATCGGGCGTCAGTGAAGGCTCCCCGTGAGTGGCCGAACAACTCATTCTCGACCAGGTGCTCGGGCAACGCACCACACTCGACAGGCACAAAAGGGCCTGCCTTTCGAGAACTCAGGTGATGGATAGCCCTTGCGCACAACTCTTTGCCGGTTCCCGTCTCACCCACCAATAGTACTGGAGCGTTGCTCTGAGCGATGAGCGGAATTTTCTGAACCATCTGGACGAAACCCGAATGGCGTCCCACAAAGTGTGCCAACGCCGCTTGTTTCAGAAGCTGGGCTTCGATCGCCTGCGGATCGTTCCCCGGGATTCCCAACAGCCGTGCCAGCCGATGACGCAACTCCAGTGAGCGCACCGGGGCGAACATAAAGTCGTCCACAGCTTCTCTTACGGTTTGTAGGATAATTTCCGACAGATCATCGGGAAGAATGGCAAGCATCGGGATGCGGCAGGTGCGCCCGCGCATCCAGTTGACCAGCCGCAGCAAGCCCAGGGCCTCCGCATCGGCCGTGGCTACAACCAAGTCCCCTCGCCAGCTTTCGAGACATTCGGGTTGGAAGAAACCCCAGGTGCGTGTTTCGCAGGAAAAGGTAGGTTCTGAGGCAAGCAGACTGCACAGGGAACCATTCACGCCCTGCGGCGCAGCCCCGATCACCATAACGCGATGCGGCATGGCGCTTCTTAAGCTCCTATACGATTGAATTAACGAGGAATCCGGGACGCGACTACCTGGGCGCGTGGATCATACAGGCCCCCCGAGTTGAGAAGCCTCAAGCCTGAAAAAACTTTATCTCTAGCAAGCTTTTGCCTTTACGAGCTATTAACTTTTGTGCAATTTTCCTCCGTTTAAGACTCTTTTATCAAATAGAAAAAATGAACCATTATCTTCATCTTTTTCGAATTTGTCTTAGACTATCGTTTGGCGATTCACGCGTAAATTTCGGGCTTTTGCGGCACATTTTTAGAGTGGCTGCAGGATAGGATTGCTTTAAGCTGTTTCGTTAGCGCTCTGACGGAATTTGCACCCACCCCAACACGCTGCCTGCCGCACGCCGGAGGTTTTCCGTCAGGAAAGAATTCGTTTGGCAAGAGTGCCCTTTCCCCATTCTCCCGAAGCATCCGTTGGCTTCTGTCATCGGATTTCAGAGAGAAAGAGCGTGTTGCATGATTGTTGGGAAAACGCATCCTGTCACCGGCCTGAGGAGGATAACAATCAATAAACAAGTACCAATCAGCAACAAGAGTTCCATCCTGCTAAATAACGAACTTGGCGGGAAGTCCTGATTTCCAGGCGGTTCGTTGCCAATTGTCTAGAGCTTGTTGGGGGACTCTCCAGGGAGGAAGCGGCAGCATCAGGCGCATGGCCATGCCGTTCAAATAGGGCTCGTACATCTGGCGAAGCTCCCACAGTCTTTCGTAATCCACGTCGCGCTCCAATTCCATACCTTCGGCGATCAGCAAGGCCCAGAGACGTTCCAGTTCCTCCCTGCGAAAGCGATCCTCGCGGAGAGGTTCAGGAGGGCTGAAGATCACCTGAGAAAGATCCACCACTGCATGTCGCGCGATCGCAAAGGTGAGCTGTGCCTGCCACTGAAGGCTGTTACGCGACTGGGTGATGAGGAAAGCCGACGTATCCAGAACCGTGGCAAGCGCCGCCAGCCACGACTGATTGCTATGCTGAGAACGGAAGAAGCAGAGCACGGGATATGAAAGATGGCTTTCCATCAATTCTGCCGACCACGATTCCCAATCGTGCAGGTACTCTATGAGCGTTTGCATGTGTTCGGGCCGCGCGTGGCGCCGCAACAATTCTGCCGCCGTGGGAGGGGAGCCGGAGCGCGCGTCCATCAATGAGATATTCACCTCACGTTTTGAGAACGCTCCATAAAGCACCGGAAGATAAGTCACCACCACGGCCAACATCCCGAATCCCGTGCCTGACTCGATCACAGTGATTACCCGCGCCATCGTGGAGACTGGAACCACGTCTCCGAGTCCCAGAGTAAAGAAACTGCTCCCGCTGAGGTACAGATCCATCCAGAAGGAGGAATGCGCGCCGCTCAATCTGACGACAGAACCCGCGGACCACTGCAACAAGGCAAAACTGAAAATAAGCCCGCAGGCCCAGAGTGCAAAGAGGAACAGAAGTGAAAGCGGGCCGAAATAACTGAGGAAGGATTCCCGCCAACGGCCAGGCCGCAGGCGGCGCGCGATAGCAGCCCAGGGCGCCCAAGTATAGCCGTAGAAGAGACGCGTCAGCCGAAAATAATACCTTACCACCCGCCGCGGCAGAATGATGGTTTCAAAAGTATCCCAAAGAATGGTGAGTAAAAGTGCCAATCCTGCCAGTGCGCCTAAAATTCTCATGGCATTTGATCGTTGCAGGGTTTAAACCCGGCAGACGCCCCAAAACGTTGCCTAGACCTTTATGGAATGAGCACAATCTTCCCGTAGGAACCCGGTTCCATGACGAGCTGATGCGCGCGAGGGGCCTCAGCAAGCGGTAGTTCCTGATTGATCACTGGGCGCAAAGTGCCATTTTCCAGACCCGCAACCAGAGCGGCATGAATGCCGGCCAGTTCCAATTCTGTCGCGTTCATCAGCGTCATTCCCAGAATGCTGGCATCGCGGCTCATGGTATCCCGTGGATTGATCTCGACGCTGCCGCGGCTCCCGATCACCACGATGCGGCCATTGCGAGCCAGAACCGTGAGGTCCTTGCCCAGGTTTACATTGGCCAGCATCTCAAGGATCACATCCACGCCTCGCCCGTTCGTCAGTTGTTCAAGTTGGCTGAGGTAGTCAGCTGCGCGGTGATCCAGAACATGATGCGCTCCCTGCTCCATCACCAGATTTCTGCCGCGATCAGTGCCCGCGGTGCCGATCACTTTCATGCCCGCCGCGCGCGCCAACTGCACGGAAGCAATACCAACCCCTCCGCTGGCTCCGTGGACCAGAACCGTTTCTCCTGGCAAGGCCCGGGCGCGATGAAATAAGGCGCGATAGGCCGTTGCGTAGGGAATATTCACCGCTGCACCCTGAGCGAAGCTGATCTTCTCTGGCAAGGGGTGCACCTGGGATTCTTTGCAACGTGCCTGCTCCGCATACGCGCCGCTGAGAGTTCCGGCCACATAAACGCGCGCGCCGGAGACAAAACGAGCCACACCCTGGCCCACGGCTTCCACAATGCCTGCGGCGTCCATACCGGGGGTGTAGGGTAAGGCAGGCTTGCTGGCGTAAGCACCTGAGCGGATGTACGTATCCACAGGGTTCACTCCCACCGCCTTGACGCGCACAACCACCTCACCCGGCCCTGGATGAAGATCGGGAAGTTCCTCCAGTTTCATTACCTCAGGGCCGCCGAATTGATGAACTCGAATCGCTTTCATAAATAACTCCTGTCGGTTTCCTGATAGTTGTATTGCTGCTTACAGCCATGGTCCAGGCTACAGTCCGGCATTTTCCGCAGCGATGCGTGCAATGCTCGCCCAGTCAGCATCCTGGCGTCGCAGTGCGATGCCAGTCAGCATGCGGTCCCGCACCAGGCTCGCAACGGGCATCGGAACCGCTGCGGCCTCGGCCGCAGCCAGCACCAATCGCACATCCTTTAAACCCAGCACCATCTTAAACCCTACGGGTTCATATTTATCCTCAACGATTAACCTTCCATAGGTTTTATACACCGAGGCATCAAAGAGCGACGTGGTGATCATTTCCAGGTACGTTTGCGGATTCACGCCGTACTTGCGAACCAAAGCGAAGGCTTCCGCAAGGCTTTCAATCACGGAGGCAATCAGGAAATTGCCGCTCAGCTTCACCACGTTGGCGGCGGCGGGATCTTCGCCCATGTAATAAGTGCGCTGGCCGACCGCATCGAACAGCGGCTGAAGTCGGGCGCACACCTCTTGGGGTCCGGCTGGCACGACATAGAGCTTTCGAGCCGCAGCGGCTTCCGGACGCCCGAAGACGGGAGCCGAAATATAAATCTGCCCGGCCTCGTGATGAGCCTGGGTCATCCGCCGGGCAAGTGCCACGCTGATGGTGCTCATCGAGACATGGACTGCTCCGCGTCGAAGTGCCGCGAGCACTCCGTGAGAGCCAAAGACCACTTCTTCCGTCGCGGCATCGTCGGCGAGCATTGTCACCACGACATCGCTTTCGGCTGCTTCGGCAGGTGTCGATGTGACCCGTGCTCCTTCCCTGGCAAGCTCCTCCGCGCGGCTGCGAGTGCGATTATAAACCGTGAGTATGTGTCCCGCCTGTATGGCATTGCGAGCCATGGGAAGGCCCATTTGACCTAATCCAATCCAACCTAGTTGCATTGTGAACTCCTCTTCAGTTTCTTCTCTATCATTTTGATCCTATGTGTGAAAGTCCTCGCTTCCTAATGTGCTGTCCCAGCCAATTCTTTACAACATCCACTCCTACCTCCTCTTTAATCAAGGAGGGAAATTCCCCTCCTCTCCGAGAAGGGTCAATGGGGTGGTGAGTGGGGGGTGATGATCTGCCCCCACTGAAGATCATTAAACAGCCCAAGACACTAGTTTTCGGGTCCCTGAAAAACGATTCCGAAAGCTGTCATTCTGAGCTGAGTGAGGAATCTCGTTCTGCAAATAAAGAACCTGCAAGATTCCTCTTTGCCTTCGGAATGATAGACCACGCAACTCCTTCAGCCGCAGGCCAACTCCCAGGCGGGATTGGCGGAAGGAGCAAGATAAACCAATCCATGTCCAAGGAGGAGCTGAGACATGTCGATTATAGGATGCGATTTTCACGATCGCTTTCAAAAAATTTCGAAGCTGGATGCGGAGACAGGCGGTGGGTCGCGCATCTGGAACCCCCGAACGGGGAGGTGAGTGCGTTTTACCCGGACCTGGCGGAGCAGGCTTTGCCACCTGCTGTCTTGGTCTTCGACATTTCTTAGTTAAAGACTTCAGTCTAAATTTCCCGTTTGTTGTGGCCGTCAATTTCTGTCGAACTTCTCGACAGGGAAGCATTTGTGCGCTCGGCGCGAGTAGGGCCGTCTGACAACATGGAAGAGTGGCGGCCACTTGCCGAGCCATCTCTCTGCTCCCTCCCTCCCTCCGAAAATTGCCCCACAGGGAATTAGGACTTGAACAGCTTCCACCAGGTTTTCCATGGCATTGAATTCCTGGGTTGAGAGAGGTAAAATTTTAATAGAAGAATTGGGTGACCGCTCGAGGAGGTTTGAGATATGAAAAAACTAGGCATGAGTGGACTTGCAGCCCTGGCAGCTTTGATCTTCTGGGTTATTCCTTCTAGTGCTGCAATTCGAGGCAATTATCTGGAGGTCAGGACCGCAGACGTTTACACCGGTCCCTGCTTTGCTAACTCTGAAGTTGGCGTCGAAGGGCGGCGGGCTATTCTGACTTGGACAATCAATCAGGGCGAGTGGCAAGGCGTCAATCTGAACGGGCTGAGTGTGATGGCGGTTGTTCGGGCCAAGGATAATCTGGGTGATCCTTATCACAATCCCTATCCCGCAAAAGCCATTGTAATTGTTGACCAGCATGCGAATGCTGCCCAACGACGGGCGCTTCTGAATTTCGTTCAGACGGCTGGCGGCCCGTTGGTAAAGCACATTGTGCGGATCGATCAAGCCCCGATCAAGGCTGACTTTGGCAGCGGGATGCATCACGGCATGGTGACGGTCGTTGCCGGGAATCTGGCCCGCATTCAAACGCGGAGCCTTTGCGCCGGAGACAGCATCTGCGGTAATGAGGAACTGTATTATCCTCCGCTCACAAAGGTTTCGCATGCCATGCCCGCTTATACTGTTGAGCAAGCCTTTAGTGGGGCAGGGTTGGGCGTGGTATGGAACCAGAAGGATGATCGAAGCGCCTATATCGCTACTTTTCAATTGTAAAGCACGCAACCTTGTCAAGACTGAAGGATCAGGGGGAGCAATGAAGTCGCTCCCCTTTTTATTTTTGGATAGATAACTGACGATGAGGGCGAATCTGATGAGATCAAAGTTTACCGTTGCATTCTCGTTTGCCAGCTTTTTTTTAGTTGTTGCTTTGGGTTGGAGTCAGGGAGCCTATAAAGCTGTTGTAGGGAAGGCACCCAGTGCATCGCAGATCCCGCAGTCGATTCAATCAACCTTGGAAGCCCAAGGTGTGCAATTTGAGAATGCTCAGGGAACTCCTATCTGTGAAATCTGGTGGAGAAAAGGGATTCCAACGCAAAAGAGCCCCGCGGCCTCCTCGGATGTTCTCTACGGCGGCCTCAGTATGGGTGAATTCGTAGGAGTCATTTACTTTCCGAGCGCCAGTAAAGACTACCGAGGTCAGGCCATCAAGCCCGGTTACTATACATTGCGCTATGGTTTGATCCCGCAGGATGGCAACCATATGGGCGTAAGCTCTTATCGGGATTTTCTGCTGCTCATTCCCATTGCCAGTGACAGCAATCCCACGCAGGATCTGAGTTTCAATGATCTGGTGAAGGCCAGCCGCCTGACAACAGGAACTGGGCATCCGGCAGTGATGATGCTTGACCCTGCCACCCAGAATTCGGGTTCCAAGCTGCCTGCTGCCGTGCAGGATGATCAGGGCAACTGGGCTTTGGACGTTAATCTGGATACGAAACCTGCCGGAGGAGCCGAACAGCCCCTGCCATTTGCGATGGTCCTGGTGGGTCAGTATCAGGGATAAATAGTGCTGGGAGTTGGGGGAAGAAGAGGAGCAAGAGGTTCTGTTCCTGTTATTCCATAATGGACGGGAGGAGGAAACCTGCAACCTGAGCTAGCTTTGAGAGGGCACGATCTCCGGCAAAATCTTGGTCGGGATTATAGACGATGCTTATGCATTTGCGCCAACAACAATTAAAATATCATTGCGCCTTGAAGTGTGGTACGGTGAGCCGTTTTGCGCTGCCGCTCTGGGGAATTTGGGTTTGCTTCCTGGCCTTGGGGATTGGGCCTGTTTTCTGCGTGGGCGCTTCCGCCTCATCGCCCATGCCGCAAAATGCTCCCATCATATTGCGCGGCACGCTCGGCTCGCTGCCTGGAAGGGGCCCAGTGCTGAAAGTGGGGCCTAAAGACTATGTTCTGCAAGGACAGTCCGCTTATATCCTGCATACTTTGGAAGATAAACGATTGTTAAATCACGAACTCCAACTGGTGGGGACGCTGGGGCCCGGGGGAGATTTTGTAGTCCAGCGGATGTACGACATTCATCATGGAAAGCTTTATAAAATCCAATATTACTGTGAAGTCTGCAACATCACCTACGTGCAACCCGGGCATTGCTTCTGCTGCGGACGTGAAACAACGCTTCACGAAGTTCCGGCGGGTCAGGCGAATTAAGAACAGTACTTTAGCACAGATCGAGAGCTAGCAACCTCACTATTCCGATTCTCATTTACATCCAGTCACAGCGACGTTCCAATTCTCCTGCTTGATAAACAAAAAAACGGACCTCTCAGATGAAAGGTCCGCTTTTTGAATTGCCCTATTTTCAACATTCTATTGCGCAGCTTGAGTTTGGGTCTGGGTCGGTTGATTTTGCGAGGAAGCCATTTCCTGAAGAGCGCCCTTGGGTGTGCTGATGTAGCCGACGACTCGGTGAGGCGCAATCTGGTAGACCACCATCTCATAGAACTGGTGCGTGTATTTAGGCGCGAAGAACAGCGGCTGATCAATCGCCAGGTTCTTGCGAGTGATCTTCATATCGTTATAAAACATGTCGACGTTGTAGGTATGGTGACGAGTGCTGGTGTGTTTCAGAACCAGGCTAATCCCGGCAACCGTCTTCTTCTGATTCTGATCCAGAGTAAACTCAAAATAGTCCCGCTGGCCTAATTTCTGGAGCGCCACGATGTCCTGATGGTTGGTTGCGATCAAGGTGCCAAGATTACTGCGTGCCATGCCAAGATCTTTGGCCAGCGTGTCCATCGTCTTTTTGGTGCTTGCGAGGTCGCTCTTGGTGTTCGACACATCCTGTGTGAGCGAACCGACCTGCTGTTGATCGGCCTTCTGTGCCAGCGCTTGTCGAAGCTCCTGGGCATTCTGGTTCTCTTCGCGCTCGAGCTTTTTCACTAAATACCCGGCGTAATGCGCGCGAGCCAGAGCCGTCTTCTGAGTTTTACTCATTTGAGTAATGGTACTGTCAAGCTCGCTGCGCAGCTCATCCAGTGACTGGGCATTGGCATTCTGCAAATCCTGAATCTTATTGGAGAGTTCCGCACTCATCCGCTTATTCAGCAGCGCCTGCTGCGTCTGAAGATCGGAGCGCAGTGACGAAAAACGTGTAAATGAGTAAATCTCGCCGATGATCAGCAGGGCGAGAATCACAAAGATCGCCGCGAATCGGCCTGAATGGTCCGACTTTGTGGTTTGAACCATGCTCGGCTTGGGGTCCGGAACGTCATCGATGGCCATAGCGTTTTCTCCCTTCGGGTGCTTTCAGATAACCATTTGCAATGGGATCTGTTGACCACTTTTTAATATAGCAAAGCGAATGCCAATCTGAAATCTACGAAAACCTGCTTGAGACACTGGGGGTATACCACCCTAAGGTAAGAACCTAAGGTCACTTAGCGTCGCAATTCTTTCCTTGATAATGTAAATTTTTCTTTTTTTCGAGTTTATTTGAAGGGGGAGTCAAGGTCGAAAAACTACTCCACGGCGTTATTAACTAGCCGAACAAAGTCCACGGTGGGGAGGTATGATGTTGCCTGTTTTAGCTCGGCGACACCATTAGGCTGCTCTGTCCAATCTGTTTTTCCTGCTAATCACGGTTTCCACGAAGCTCTTTATCAGCGAGCGATCCGGAGTTGTTTCCCTTGCTTTGGGTGTGCTCCCGGACCCAGCCTTCTTTGTTCACTTGCCGAGCCCGCCCCAGGGCAAGAGATTCGGGAGGAACATCTTCGGTCAGCGTGGATCCTGCGGCAACGTAAGACCCCCGGCCCACCCGGATGGGCGCCACCAGCATTGATCCGCTGCCGATGAAAACTCCATCCTCAATGACGGTAGGATGCTTTTTCTCGCCGTCGTAATTGCACGTCACCGTGCCCGCCCCCACATTGACGTGCTCGCCCAGAGTGGCGTCGCCAAGGTAGGTTAGATGCAACGATTTGGTGCCGCGCCCGATTCGAGACTTCTTAACCTCGACGAAATTGCCGATACGCGCCTCGGGCCCAATCGTCGTCCCGTCACGCAGATGAGCAAACGGGCCAATGACCGCGCCCGATGCCACTTCACAATCCTGGAGAATTGAAAAGGGACGAATGGTGACCCGGTCACCCAGGACGGAGTTCTGGATGAATGAATAGGGCTGGATGAGGCAATCACGGCCGACGAGGGTGCGCCCCAGCAGGTGGGCTCCGGCCTCAATTCGAGTGTCTCTGCCCGCCACAACTGCATCATCAATCACGGTAATCTCCGGGTTCACCACCGTGACCCCTCCGCGCATGAGCGCTTCTGCCTTGCGCATTCGGATAATCTTTTCCACTTGCGCCAGTTCCACTCGATCGTTTACGCCCAGCACTTCCCGTGAGTTGGAAACGGGAAAAGCCATAACTTTCAACTTTCGCTGATTGAAGATGCGCACCATATCGGTGAGCAGGAATTCCCGCTGCGCATTCGTATCTGTCAGGTCGTCCAGGTGCTCAAGCAGCTCTGCTCGTGAGAAACAGATGATGCCGGAATTGATCTCGCGAATCTTTTTCTCAGCGGGGTTGCAATCTTTCTCTTCCACGATGGCGCGGATACGGGCACCGGCCGCGCGTAGAATGCGGCCATAGCCCTGAGGCTCTTCAAGTTTGGTCGTCAGTACGGTTGCCGCCGCTCCCGATTCAGCGTGCGATTGCACCAGGCCACAAAGCGTTTCGGAGGTTAACAGCGGCGCATCCCCGACCAGAACCACCACCGAAGGGCTGGGGCACTTTTCAAGCTCCGCTCGCGCCGCTCTCACGGCATCTCCTGTTCCTCGCCGCTCACGTTGCGTGATGAAGGTAAGCCCCGGTCTCGAAAACGCTTCCTGCACCTGATGAGCTCCATGCCCTATCACCATATAGGCCCTTTCGGGCCGGCAGGCCAACGCCGTTTCAAGCACGTACTCCCCCAGAAAGCGGCCTGCCAGAGGGTGGAGCACCTTCGTGCGATCCGATTTGAAGCGTGTGGCATTGCCGGCAGCCAGAATCACAACTGAGAATCGGGAATTTTTCATGAAATGCTCCTCGGTGGGCGTTTTCTACCATCTGAGGGACTATCCTGCGATCTGAATGTACCAGCCAAATGGCAGATCTGCAAAAGCGGCCTTAAGCTGGTCAGACCGCCCCCGGTCTGGAAAAACCGGGAATCGTTCCGGGAATGCTAGCGGCGAGCGGGCGGCGGTGCAGGCAATGACTCAACCCTCTTCTTGATGCTCTCAAATTCCGGCGTATCCGTGATCCATTTCCGGGGAGGGCCCAGCAAGGGTATTTCGCGATCAACGGCCTTGATGCGATTGCCGGGATTGGGATGATCCGAAAAAAACTGAATTGTCTGTTGCGGATACTTCTGCTGAAGGATTTGGAAAAACTGCGCCATGGCGTGTGGATCGTAGCCTGCGTGATAGAGAATATAAGTTCCCACCTCATCCGCCTGCGCCTCAATGCCCCGCGAGTTGTGAAGGAAAATGGAATTCACGCCGAAGCCCAGACCGATTTGAGCCAGATTCCCAGCCACCGAGCCGCTCGACCCCAGAATCCCGCTCAGGATGGAAAGCGGCGCGCGCGCCATCGCCATTTCTGAAGCCTGATGAGTTCCGTGCCGCATCACGACGTGCCCGGTTTCGTGAGCAATCACTCCGGCAAGCTGAGCCTCGTCCTGCGCGGCCACAATAGTTCCTCGATTCACGAAGATGTATCCGCCCGGCAACGCAAAGGCGTTGATATCGTTTGTGTTGACCACGTGATACTGCCAAACGTAGACCGGAAGGTTATCAGGGGCATACGACGCAAGTTTGCGGCCAAGTTTGGTAATGTACCCCTCCACTGCGGCGTCGTGCAGCATGGGCATTTGTTTTTCAATCTGGACGGCGTTTTGGCCTCCCAATTGGACGTCTTGTTGCGGTGTGTAGAGATTAAATCCAGGCTTGAAACTGATTTCCTGAATGGCAAAGGCTGCAATAGGGATGGCCACCAGGCAAATTGAAACCCAAAGCAGCTTTCCTCGGCGGGTTAATTTCTTTGTGGAATAGTTGCTCACTGGAGTGCTCCCTTTGCTCTGCGCCTTTCCAATACGTTCCAAGGCCCCCTCAATCTTTGGATTCCTGGCGCGGCAAGACCGTTGCGCGTTTCCCTTAAACACGTTGCTGAAAGGGGTCTTTCAGCAACCTGTTAAACCTTAACTGGCGCTGGCCCACGGGCTCCATTCGTCAGCAACGCCTCGCGACAATAAGCGTAGCACTTTTTCATCTCTGCGATGGTATCGAGGCCTGGCCTGGGGCCATATTCATACTCGATATTGGCAGGGATCTTCCATTGATGATCCCGAAGAAGCCGCAGGACGGCCACAATGGGTGTGTCACCCTGGCCGAACGGAACCGCCGGGCCGTGGTTCCTTTTCCGGTCTTTGATATGCAGTGTGACAATGCGGGCGTGATGTTCGCGGATAAAGGAGACCGGATCGCAGTTGGCAGCCGTGAAATGACCAATATCCAGATTGATGGCCAGATATTTCGACGCTCCCTTGAGCGCCCTGGCGAACGTTTCCGGCGTCGAGAACTCATCCGGATTTGCGGTATCGTCGTGATTATGGAAGCCGACGGTGATTTTATACTTTTGAGCGTAGGGGTCGACGCGCGAAGCGACACTGACATTGGAGGAGGCCGTAATATACTTCACACCCAAAGCCTGCGCCATTTGAAAGCCACGCTCGATCTCCGGATCGGAAAAATCTTTGCGGAAACTATAATTGTAAGCATACAGCAGCACGCCCGCGCGATCAAACTGCCGGCGAATAGAGCGAAATCGGCTCAGAGGAACGGTGAGCCGCCACCTCCGCAACTGTTCGCGCGAAATGTGTTCCGGCTCTACGTGACCCTGCCAGAGCTCACATTCACCCAGACCTACTGTTTGATAACCCTTGATCGCCGCCGCGAGGTCGCGATCCCGAAACGAATAACTCTGAGCCCCAATCTGAACCCCGCGCACGACGGAATTGATCCATTTCGCTCCAAAAAGATCCCTGCCGCTCAGCCACAGCGTAGCCGCAGCCCCCATGATGGCAATTTCCTTGCTACCCATTTGAGAAGTTGAATCCACATAACCTCCTGATAACACTTCTGGATTTTAGATGGCGTCCGCTTGCTGGATTCTGGACGCAGGCCCTCCGTGTACTCACCCCATAGCCTCACCGGGCTTCACTCCGGCGCTCACCAGAGTCTTTGCCTGAAATCATAAAGCAGGCAAGGGCACAGCCAGTATACGCAAGCGAATGTCGGGGAGCAACATAGCGTTTTCGCTATAGAATAATTCGTTCGTTCCCCAAGCGGCGGGTTACTCGTTCGCGATCCAGAAATTCCAGAAGAGGAATTGCATACTTGCGGCTGACTCCGGTTAACTCTTTGAATTCAGGCACCGTTAGACGATTGTTTTGCAACTTGCGCTCTGCAAGCAGTTTGCGGAGGTGATCAAGCGCAGAATGATGAAAGATGAGTTCATTTGAGATTTTGTTAAGCACCCTTTCTTTCACTAGAATCTGCAGAATTTTCTCCGCTCTTGCCCGGTCAATCTCCAGGGAATCTAGAATCTCATCCGCTGAGGGGACTCTCAGGCCGGCTTTCTCAAAGGCCTGGCTGATCTGCTCCTTGGCTTCAAGTTCTTTTGCGGTGAGCTGAATCCCACGTCCGACCAGCGAGACAATCTCATCACGAATCTCGATTCTCCCGACTGAACGTGCAGCCTCGAGGGCTGCGTGGAATGCGGCCAGCGACGGCTTCTGTTTCCCGAGATGAATTTGACCACGTAATTCCTCCTTGGCCATACCCTGAACCAGAGGATTGCGCGCATGGAATTGGGCGAGAATTTCCAAAATGCTCTGCACCACTTGCTGCAAAGCCTCCACGTGGATCAATTGCGCAGGAGGCTCGCCGAGAATAACGCATTGCTGACTTTCTGCCAGACTTTGGGCCTGCTGCAAGATCTCGGCTCGCGTCCAGCCGGTGCGCGCAACGAGCATGGAAATGCTGGCTTCGCCTGAATTGCGTAGGAGAAGCGCTAAACGGTCCTTGGGCGAGGCCTCTTCCAAAGACTTGAGGAATTGAAGTGCGTCGGGGTCGCTCGCGCGATGCCGGGCGGGGAAATTATCCAACACCTTGCCGCCGCCAATCGTCACTACGGGAGAAAATTGGCGGATGATGAAATAGTCTCCGGGGAGGAAAAGGCCGGGCTCGGCCAGCCGGAGTTGAGCGTAAGCGCGTTCACCCGGCTTGAGCTCCTTGCCCTCAAGCAATACCACTTCTGCCACCGTCTCGGCTGTCCAGCAATGGAAGTGCACCCGAGCGTGAGTTTTTAGAAGAGGAGCGGTAGGAAGCAACGTGAGGACGCAATCCATCTGACGGGTAGCCTGAAGCTCTCCCGGCTGCGAGAGGACCATCCCGCGGCGAATCTCCTTGACTTCAATTCCCGCCAGGTTCAACGCGGCGCGCTGGCCCGCGGCTGCTCCCTCCACAGGTTCGTTATGCACTTCCATGCCCCGGACACGCACCAGCCGCCCGAGAGGAATAATTTCAACTTCCGCCTCCTTCTCGATCTTGCCGGCAATTAATGTTCCCGTCACAACCGTGCCGAATCCTTTCATTGTGAAGGCGCGGTCAATCGGTAGCCGGAACGGCAAGTGGGCGGGCTTGGCAGCCAATTCGAGACTCAAATTCCGCAATTCTGATTTGAGTGCTTCGAGACCCGAACCGCTGCGGGCGCTTACCGCGAGAATAGGCGCGCCTTCCAGGAAGGAGCCTTTGACGAGCTCCTGAACTTCAAGACGCACAAGATCGAGGATGTCACCCTCAACCAGATCGGACTTGGTAATCACCACCAGACCGCGCTGAATGTTGAGCAGACGGCAAATCTCAAAATGCTCGCGCGTCTGCGGCTTGACGGATTCGTCCGCCGCCACCACCAGCAGGACGGCGTCGATCCCGGTGGCTCCGGCCAGCATGTTCTTGATGAAGCGCTCGTGACCGGGGACATCAACAAAGGCAGCCCGCAGACCATCACCCAGATCGAGGTGAGCAAAGCCAAGATCAATCGTGATGCCCCGTTTTTTCTCCTCCTCCAGCCGATCGGGGTCCGTGCCGGTCAGCGCCATGACCAGCGCAGATTTGCCATGGTCAATGTGCCCGGCGGTTCCGAAGATGACGTATTTCATAGCAAAGCCTGAGCCTTGAGGGAGGTTTAAATTCGTGACGACGATGGCATTCAAGGCGTGCCGCTCAATCCCGGTCTTTCTTCCTCCCGGCCCAGCCACACGCTGGCCAGGGTCCAATCGCCGTATCGTTTCTGCAACACGATCTTATAATGTGCAATCGCGCCAGGCTCTTTGAAAACCACGTGAGCGAGCGCGCGGTTTTTATCCGGGCTGAAAACCAGGCGCTCGATTTCGACGTTTGCTTGCGGAGCGGGGCGAGGGGTCGAATGGACCTGCGGCTTTGAATGAGAGGTGATCGTGTGTTCCGACGCAGGCTCAATTCCCGAATCTCCTTCGAGAGCCGGCATAAAGTAAGCTCTCACCGCTTGCACGATTGATCCCCCGGCGTCTTTCCCAGTCGAAGTCGCCAGATAGTGCGCCCGGCTTTGGATAATCGAAAGGGCATTTTCAAGATCATCTTGAATCACCGGATCGGTGAGCTGCGCTTCCGCCTGTTTGAGGGATGGTACGAGGGTCGTGTTCGAGTGAACTGTCAAGGCAATGATGGCGGCTTCTGTCACGGTCCGGTCCGGTTCATGATTGGCGTTGCGGATGACATTGACCAATATCTGATTGGCCTGTGGGGTGTCGAATTCGCCCAGCGCGCCGTAATAAAACCGCCGCAGATCCAAGTCACGTGGGTCATTCACCAGTTTGGAAAGTGCCGTGAGGGCTGCTTCGCTCCCCAGAAAGGCCAGTGCCTGAGCCGAGAATTCAGCCGTGCGATCGTCCTTCAGCGCGTCAATGAGTTGTGGCGTCATGGAGGGGCCGGTGGCAAAGACAGAATCATAGAGGTAATTCGGCGCATCGGGATTGTGTGAACTGATCACGTCGTAAAGCAGTGCGGGAGCCCAGGCGTAATTAGGAGTCAGTTCTTCCGCCGTTTCAGCGCTGGTCGCTTCCTGCAACGGTTCAAAAGGCCTGGACGCAGAGCGGAGCGGAGCAACCGCAAGGGACATACTCAGGACGACGAAAAGGCTGATCCATTTGAGGTTGGCGTTCTTTCTCCGGTGATCTGGTTGCAATATGCCGGAAGGCTCAGCGCCGCGCTTTCCACCCCGGTCGCTCCTCATGAATGCTGATGCAGCGGAGTTCATTAACAAATGTTTCATGATTGGCTCCATCCGGATGCTTCATATTCTGATGGCGGGTGAACGGAAAAAGGAAGCCCGGTGAATAAAAGCGGAGGGAGGCCAAAGATTTCCGCCTTTGCGGGAGCAGGTTTCGCGGGCATGATCGGCCGCGCTGATCTCCGAGGAAAGCAGAGATTTTCGGCGTACCACAAAGCATTGGGGGCATCAGGCTGCCGGGATCGTTTCCGCGAGTCCCTGCCGGTTTGCGCTCCTGCCTTACGCCTCGTCGTGGATGGTCACCATGGATCGAACTTCAAACTCACGAGCGCCGTTGGGAGTATGAATCGTCACTGTGTCCCCCAGTTTTCTCCCCATTAAACCCCGGCCAATCGGCGAAGTTGTTGAGATAAGTCCCTTGCTCACGTCTGCTTCTTCGCTCGTGACGAGCTTGTATTCCACTTCAGTATCACGGTCAACGTCATAAAGAACCACACGCGTACCAAAAGCGATGCGATCCTTGGGAATATTGCTGAGATTAATTAATGAGAGGTCGGCCAGCCGTTTCTTAAGTTGGGCCAGCCGCGCCGCGACATATTCCTGCCGCTGTTTGGCCATAATATATTCGGCGTTTTCGCTGAGATCGCCTAACGCCCTCGCCCGCTTGAGTTCATTCGGCAACTCATGGTTGAGTTCGTGCTCCAGGGCCTGAATTTCCTCCTCAAGCTTCTTTTTGATGGGTATAGACATAACAATAATCCTGTCGTCGGGATAGAATTTATTATATCGGAACACCTCTTTGGAAGTCGAATGTCACGAATCTTCCTGAACTCTATCCGGGATCAGGTAACCGAGGCGCACGTCGTTGAATTCCAGCCTCACGTTGGGCCGTACATATAGCGCCCCTTCGCGGCCCTGCCTTGAATCCAAATCGGGACTCGCATGTTATTTTTCCAACTCCCTGTGTTTTCAATAACATCCTCGGTTCGCTTTCCCTTGCGCCAGGGCCTTCCAGCCGCAGCACATCCTGGCATCTCATCGCGGTTTCAGCATAGCAGAGCAAGGAGTGCGGAGGGAGACCGATGAGACATTTGAGACGCTTTTTTCCCTTTCGGCACCGGTCATGCGGACCGCCGCTTCTGCGATCCCTGGATGTGCAGGTGAGGGGTGGGGCAGACGCCCGCGGCGTCTATAGAACAGGGAGCAATAGAGGCTTTTGCCAAATCGAACCAGTCATGCTAGTCTATTGATGTCAAAGGTAAATTTATAAAACATAGGTGAGGAAGACGGGCGGATGCCGCTGACCGCAGAAAAAAAGACGACGCTGATTGAGCGTTTTCGAGTTCATCCCAAAGATACAGGCTCGCCAGAAGTGCAGATTGCGCTGCTCAGTGAGCGCATCTCTTATCTCAATGAGCACTTCCGTGTCCACCGTAAAGACCACTCCTCGAGAAGGGGACTGATGATTATGGTCGGCAAGCGGAAGCGCTTGTTGGATTATTTAAGGCGCAGCAATCCGGAGAGCTACAAGCAGGTTATCGAGCGGCTAGGCATCCGCAAATAGCCGGGTTGAGATCTGAGATCTTAAGATTTTATGATTTTGAAGGTTGCAGACAGCCCCTGGGTTTAAGCGCAGGGGAGGAAGGTCGATTACTCTTCAGGTCCCTTACCCCGCCTCAAGGGGGCATCGCTGATCTCGGGATGCCCGCTTCAACGAGAACCCCATCCATTCTGCCATGAGGACTGGTATAGATTCTCACCGTGGGCCCCTCCGGGCACTCTCATTCCGGTCAGGATTAAGGCGAGGCTCGAAAGGTCTGGCAGCGCTGTATCGTTTTCGCCCAAAGCATGGAGGAAAATATGCAACAGATTAGTGTGCCTTTAGGTTCCGAAACTTTAACAATTGAGTGGGGCAAGCTGGCCAAACAGGCGGCTGGAGCCGCTTACGTGCGCTATGGAGATTCAGTCGTGCTGGCAACGGCCTGTACTGCCGAGCCGCGCGAAGGGATCGATTTCTTTCCTTTGACCGTTGACTATCGAGAATACAACTATGCGGCAGGGAAGATCCCGGGAGGCTTTTTTAAGCGAGAAGGACGACCCACTGAAAAGGAAATTCTCACCAGCCGGCTCATTGATCGTCCGGTGCGGCCTTTATTTCCGGAAGGTTATCAGGACGAGACGCAGGTGATTGCCCTCGTCCTTTCAGCGGATGCCGAACACAATCCCGATATCCTCGGCGTCGTTGCCGGCGCCGCAGCCCTCTATCTCTCAGATATCCCATTCTATACTCCCATCGGGGCGGTGCGAGTGGGGCTGCTGGACGGGCAATTCATTACCAACCCCACTTACGAGCAAATGAAGACCAGCCTCCTGAATCTGGTCGTTGCGGGATCGGAGGAAGGTATAGTAATGGTCGAGGCTGGGGCCAAGGAGGTTTCTGAGGCCGTCATCCTTGACGCCATCCAGCATGCGCATGCAGAAATCCGCAAAATTGTGGAGGCGCAGAGGCAGCTCTTTGCCAAATTGGGGATTCAAAAGCGTGAATTTACGCCGCCCGCCCATGATGAAGCCATCTATCGCCAGGTTTCAGAACGCGTGAAAGATGCGCTCCACGAAGCGATGGATACCTCAAAATACTCGAAGCTTCAGAGCGAAAAGAAGATCGGAGAGCTTCGTAAACAATTACTGGAGAGCTTCCCGGCTGAAGACGAAGAAAAGCTCCAGGAGGTCCGGCACGCTTTTGACGTGCTCCATGAGAGACTTTTCCGCGACGACGTGCTGCTGAAGCGTCGACGCCCGGATGCACGGGCTTTTGATGAAGTCCGGCCCATTACCTGCGAGGTGGGACTGCTTCCGCGCACGCATGGTTCGGCCCTCTTCACACGAGGTGAGACTCAAGCGCTGGTCACCGCCACACTGGGAACAGCCGAAGATATGCAGCGGCTTGACGTGCTGGAAGGTGAGTCCTTCAAGCGTTTCATGCTGCACTATAATTTTCCCCCCTTTAGCGTGGGGGAGGTGGGTTTCCTGCGCGGGCCGGGTCGGCGCGAAATCGGCCATGGCAATCTGGCTGAGCGCGCGCTTGCGGCGGTGATTCCTGCCGAGGAGAAATTCCCTTATACCATTCGCGTGGTCTCCGACATTCTGGAGTCCAACGGCTCCTCTTCCATGGCTACTGTTTGCGGTGGCTGCCTTTCTTTGATGGATGCGGGTGTGCCCATTACCTCGCCCGTTGCGGGTATTGCCATGGGGCTGGTCAAGGAGGGTAATAAGTACGCCATTTTGACGGATATTGCGGGCGCCGAAGACCACTTTGGCGATATGGATTTCAAGGTGGCCGGGACCCGGGAAGGCATCACGGCCCTTCAGATGGATATCAAGATCATGGGCGTGACTTCCCAGATCATGGCCGAAGCGCTGGAGCAGGCCCGAGCTGGACGCCTGCACGTGCTTGGCAAGATGCTGGAGGTCCTCCCCGAACCCCGTACGACGATTTCCGCCTATGCACCTCATATTTACACCGTCCGCATCAATCCGCAAAAGATCGGGGAGCTGATTGGGCCGGGCGGAAAGGTGATTCGCGGAATTATTGAAGAAACCGGAGTAAAAATTGATGTGGAAGATGACGGGCGCGTAAACATCGCTGCCACCGACCAGAACTCCGCGAATAAGGCCATGAAAATGATCAAGGATCTGGTGGCCGAAGCGGAAATTGGCAAGACCTATCTTGGCAAGGTGGTTCGGCTGGCTGATTTTGGTGCTTTTGTTGAGATTTTTCCCGGCACCGATGGTCTGTTGCACATCAGCGAGATCGCCGAACACCGAATTCAGGATATCCGCAAGGAATTGAAGGAGGGCGATCAACTCCTGGTGAAGGTCATCTCCATCGAAGGTAATAAAATCCGCCTCAGCCGCAAGGCTGTCCTTCGTGACCAGCGGCAGAAAGCCGGCGCCTGAGACTTTCTTCAGAAAAGCTTGTTTGCGCCCAAATCGCCTTTATCGACTTGCTGAAAAGACCCTTGAGATATGCCTCTGGCAGGGTAAAATATTTTCAGCAACCTGCTAAACATCAGTTAGAATTTCAACCTTATGGGACCATTTTCCCTGGTCGTTGGCGGCAAGAGCCAATCCTCCGAACATTACTCTCTCACCTGCGGGGCCTCCAGGCCGAAGCGTTAGAATCCTGAGTCACATCTTTTAAAGTTGACCCTTCAGCCCGGCGAGGAATTGGTTAACGTTAGGAGTGAGGCTCAGGAGCGAAGGGGAAACTGAAGTGTAGGGAACGTCTCTTGCACGCCGAATGACGTGACGCGGTTTTGCAAATAAAATACTCAAACATGGCTACCCGTCGCTCTGTTTCTCTGAAAGATGTGGCGCTTTTTCGCGACCTCTCAGGGGCGGAGCTGAAATTTCTTCTGGATCGGGCCGTATCGCTCCATTATGCACCCGGCCAGTCGATTTTTGTTGAAGGGGACCCTTGCGCAGGGCTCTATGTGATCGAATCCGGCGAGGTCAAGATTTTCCGAGTTTCGCCCAGCGGTCGCGAACAGATTCTCGCCATCGAGAGCGCCGGCGCATCGATCGCGGAATTGCCGGTTTTTGACGGGGGAAATTATCCCGCCTCGGCAGCGGCCCTGACCGAATCCACGCTGCTCCACATTCGCAAGAAGGATTTTCAAGAGCTTTGTCTTGCGCACCCGCAG
>Ga0070741_10000698_pt1 | contig 114806 bp, 108 predicted proteins | sample Coa_R1_4_FD_66440 | JGI IMG/M metagenome (GOLD analysis project Ga0070741, IMG submission 66440) | Surface soil microbial communities from Centralia Pennsylvania, which are recovering from an underground coalmine fire - Coalmine... | ecosystem: Environmental > Terrestrial > Soil >... | reverse complement strand
CTCCAGCGCCGGCGGCAGGTGCACCGTGGTCGACTGGTAGTTGGCGCGGATCGAGCAGCCCTGGCCGCAGGGCGTCGCCCAGAAGCAGGGGCTGCGGCGCTGCATGTCGCGCGCGACGATCTCCTGCGCGGCGGCATTGCCCGGATGCAGCCGGGCCGGGCTGTTGCGGTGATCCAGCGCCTGGGTCAGCACGGCGCGGTGCCCCGCGATCGTCGGCAGGCCGAGTTTCTCGCCGTGCTTTTTGATCAGCAGGTCGCTGACGAACGGCCTGGGCGGCGGCAGCAGGCAGCCCTCGGGCGAGTCCGGCGTGTTCTCCAGGCCCTCGTTGCTGCCGTAGATGCCGACCAGCAGTTCGACCTTGTCGTAATACGGCGCCAGGTCCTCGTAGGAGATCGGCCAGTCGAAGCCCAGGCCGTCGCGGGAACGTGGCTTGAAGTCGTACGGCCCGTTACGCAGCGCGACGCGGCCCCAGTGATTGGTGCGGCCGCCGAGCATGCGCGCCCGCCACCACCTGAACGGCTCGCCTTCTTCGCCGGCACCCAGATACGGCTCGCCCGGCACCTGCCAGCCGCCGCCGACGGTGGCGTCGTAGAAGCCCCGGGGCTTGTCCGGCGTGGCGCTGCCGCGCAGCGGCGCCATCTCCGGCGTCTGGAACATCGCGGTTTCGGTGGCCGGGTCGTACTTGCGGCCGGCCTCGAGCAGCAGCACCCGCGCGCCTTCCATCGTCAGCGTGTAGGCCATCTGCCCGCCGCCGGCGCCGGAGCCGACCACGATGACGTCGTACCGATGCGCAGGTACCGCTTCGGCGCCGACGAAGGGCACCGCTCAGGAACTCACGCGGCCGTTCAGCACAGGCCGTGTTTCGGGATGAACGGCAGCGGCCATCTGCGTCAGGCTGTTCAGGAAGCTGGCTTCGACGCGGTCATCGGCGAACCGCAGCACTACTGTATCGAAATGCGGCGTCTCGTAGTAGCGCCACTGCATCTCGAAGGCGCTGTCGTCCCGCCAGGCGCCGGCGGCGGCGATGCGCGTCGGATGCCCCGGATCGGTGTCGGCGGCGATGAACTCGGTGAACTCCGGCGGCGTGCCCGGCAGCAGCGTCTCGCCGTCGTGCCAGCGGCCGATGCCGCAGGCGATCGGATAGCGGCGGTCGCCGATGGAGAACGCGAGCCGGCAGGCATCGTCGTCGAACGCCACTTCCAGCCGCTCGACGCCGAGCGCGTTCGGCGCGATCCGGTATTCGCGCCGGCCGCCGTACCGCGCGCTGCGGCGCGCACCGGCCGGGGGCGCCAGGCTCAGGCCGGCGAGCCGCTCGCCGAGCCGCGCCGACAGCGCCGGGTCCTGGCGCAGCGGTCCGGCCTCCAGCCCCGGCAGCAGATGGTCCCAGACCAGGTCGAGCAGCCCCTGCAGGTCGAGCGTGCGCGCGGTCAGGGCGATGACCGCGTCGAGCCGCGGCAGTACGATGCAGAACTGGCCGAAGGAACCGTCGCCGCGGTAGCCGTCGTGGCGGCAGCGCCAGAACTGGTAGCCGTAGCCCTGGTGCCAGTCGCTGGTCTGCTGCAATGCGCTGAGCGCCTGCCCCTGGGTCGCGGGCTGCTGGATCTTGAATGCCGTCGCCTGCCGAATCCACTCCGCCGGCAGCAGCCGGCGCCCGTTCCACCGCCCCTGCTGGAGATAGAACTGGCCGAAGCGGAACAGCGTCTCGGTGGTCGCGGACAGGCCCCAGCCGCCGGTGTTGACGCCCTGCGGACTCACCGCCCAGTGCATCGGCGGCATGCCGAGCGGATCGAACAGGCGTGGACGCAGGTAGTCGACGATCCGCTCGCCGGTGACCGCCTGGGCGATGGCGGACAGCATGTAGCTGGCCGCGCTGTTGTAGCAGAACACACTGCCCGGCTCGAAGGCGAGCGGCAGCGACAGGAAGGTCCTGACCCAGTCCGGCGAGTGCGAGACGACCCGCGTCGCATCGCTCGCCTGGCCGACGGACATGGTCAGCAGGTGCTCCACGCGCAGCGCCGCCAGGCGGACATCGACCTTCGCCGGCGTCTGGTACGGAAAGAAGTCGACGACGCGGTCCGACCGCTTCAGCCGGTTCTCGGCGACGGCGAAGCCGATGGCGGTCGAGGTGAAGCTCTTGCTCAGCGAATACAAGCTGTGCGGCGCCTCGGCGCGGTACGGCGCCCACCAGCCGCGCGCCGCAATGCGGCCATGGCGCGCGACCACCAGGCTGTGCAGCTCCACGGCGGCCGCCGCCGCGGCGTCGATGAAGGCGAGCACCGCGGACGGGGCGACGCCGCCCGGACCGGGCGCCGCCTCCGGCGCCGCAGCGCCGGCCAGGCCCGGAAGCGCCGGGCCGAGGCCGGCGAACGCGGTGGCTGCGCCCAGCTGTCCGAGGAAAGTGCGGCGCCGCACGCCGGCCTCAGGACCTGTTCGGGCTGAGCAGGCCTTTCGGCAGCGTGTAGCGGACCGTCAGATAGTAGGCGCGCGGCGACTGCGGCTGGAACTCGTTGTTCATGACGTAGCCGCTGCGGTCGGTGAGGTTGTCCACGTTCAGGCGCAGATCGAAATCGCCGATCTTGTAGCCGGTGAAGGCGGACACCTGGGTCAGCCCCGGAACATGGACGCCGTAGTGCCAGTCGCTGCCCAGCGTGCCGCGGGTTTCGGTCTGGTTGTGGATCCAGGTGCCCAGGTACCAGCCCGACAGCATGCCGGAGTCGAAGCTGTATTTCGCCGTGAAATTGGCCTGCCGCTTCGGCGTCGAGGGGAAGCGCAGGCCCTGCTGCTGCGGCACGCCGGGATACTGGGTGAATTCGGCCACCGGCAGGTTGGTGAAATTCGCCGACAGCTGCAGGGCCTTGGTCGGCAGCCAGGTCACCTCCGCCTCCATGCCCTGCGAACGGCCGGAGCCGCCGAGGTTGTAGTGGACCAGTTCGCCGCCCTGGCCCTGCTGCGAGTAGTCGGGGGTGGCGATGTTGTCGAGGTCGTCGCGGAAGAAGGAGATGGTGCTGCTGACCGCGCCGTTGAGCCAGGCCGTCTTCAGGCCGAATTCGGTGCCGGTGCCCTTGGCCGGCGGCACCACCTGCGTCGTGCCCGGCTGGACGATGCCCGAAGGCGTGAACGACTTCGAGTAGTTGGCGAAAAGCGCGGTCTGCGCGAAGAACGAATCGCGCGGGAACGGCTTCACCACCACGCCGAACTGCGGCGTGGTGTCGCTCGACTCGAGGCCGTCGTTGGCCGTCGTGGTGTGGCGGACGCCGAGCAGCGCGTGCACGCGGTCGTCGAACACCGACATCTGCTCGGCCAGATAGTAGGCGTGGGTGAGGACCTGCGAGACGTGCGTCTCGTCCAGGTAGTTCGGCTTGGGCGAGGCGGCGACCAGGGCGTTGAACTCGTTCTGCAGCAGGATCGGTCCGTCGGTGAAGAAGTTCCACGGCCGGCCGCCGGGCCCCATCTGCGCCGGGCCGACCCAGGCCTGGAACACGTCGATGCCGGAGGCCGAGGCCTGCTGCCCGATCAGCAGCGAGTGGCTGACCGGGCCGGTGTCGAAGTAGAACACCGCTTCGACCTTGTTTTCCCAGCCGCTGCCCGACTGGTTGCCGCCGAGCAGCCCGGAGGAGCCGAAGAAGGTGCTGACGTTGCCGTCCGGGCCGAGCACCTTCGCGCCGCTCTGCAGCAGCGCCAGCAGGGCCCACTTGTAATCGGCGTGCGCGTAGGCGTCGCGGATCTCGAACCAGTCGTTGCGGTAGGCGATTTCGCCGGTCCACATGTTGAGCTGCTCGGTGTTGTAGTTCTGCGGCCCGAGCACGTTGTAGCGCGCGCCGCCCGGCAGGTACTGCTCGACGGTGACGGTCTGCGGCGGTTCGTTGGTGCCGTAGTTCTGCGCCACCCAGGCGTCGAGATAGGTGCTCTGCGCGGCGCCCGAGCCGATGAATCCGGGGTGGCTCACCGGCAAGGTCGACAGCACGGCGTTGACGTCGAGGTGGCGGTAGTTGCCGTTGATGCTCAGGCCCTCGACCGGCCTGGCGGTGAAGCCGAGCAGCACGTCGGTTTCCTTGTGCTTGGTGAAGTCCACCCAGCCGTCGGAATTCTCCCGGTACAGATCGACCAGGTAGGCGAACTTCTTGTTGACCGGGCCCGAGGAGAACAGCTCGGCGTCGCGGCGCGCCCAGCTGCCGTACTCGGCCTGGACATAGGTCTGGTTGGAGCGGAACTGCGGCTTCTTGTAGATGATGTTGATCGAACCGCCCGGCGGCACGTTGCCGTTGAACACGGCGGACGGCCCCTTGAGCACCTCGATGCGGTCGACGCCGACCGTCGAGCCGAGGCCCGAGACGATCGACAGGCTGTCGAAGCCGTCGACCTGCGGCGTGATCTTGTAGCCGCGGACGGCGAAGTTGGTCTGCGTCTCGCCGCTGTTCGACTGGCCGGTGACGCCGGTGAGCGAGCCGATCGCCTCCATCGACTGGGTGGCGCCGACGTCGCTGACGAACTGGCTGTTGATCGCCGAGATGGACAGCGGCGTATCGATGATCTCGGTGACGATGCCGGTGGCGCTGGTGGCCGCGCGCGTGCGGTAGCCGACCACCGTCACCTGGTTAAGGGTTTCGCCGGACGAGGCCTTGGCCTTGGCCGCGGCCTTGCCGGTCGAGGGCGTCGCAGCGCCCGCCGCGGCTTCGGGCTGCGGCGTGGCCGCCGCATCGGGCCTGGGCGGTTCCGGATCGGCCTGCTCGGCCCAGGCCGGGAACGACAGCAGCAGCGCAGCGGAAAAGCTGCGGCGCGCTGCGGCGCGCAAGATCGACATCGCGGTTGGACGTGTGGTCCACATCATCTTCTCTCCCCAGTTCACTAATAGTTGCCCGTCTCGTGATCGTGGCCGTTGCATCTGCCGTGCGGGCGCAGCTCGACGGCATGAACGATTAGCGCACGCGCGGGCCGCGAGCGGCTACGCATCACTTTGCTGGATTCGGATACGGACTTAATCGAAAAAAGCGGCGGCCCGCGGCCGGACCGGGCCGCACTGCGCCGCGCCTACGACAGGCCGAGCACCCTGCGGTTGAGGGCCTCGTCGGCTCCCTGCCCGGCGAAGTCGTCGAAGGCGCGCTCGGTGACGCGGATGATGTGGTCGCGCACGAACGGCGCGCCCTCGCGCGCGCCGTCCTCCGGGTGCTTGATCGCGCACTCCCACTCGACCACCGCCCAGCCCGGGTAGCCGTACTGCGCCAGCTTCGAGAACACCGCCTTGAAGTCGACCTGGCCGTCGCCGAGCGAGCGGAAGCGGCCGGGGCGGTCGATCCAGTCCTGGTAGCCGCCGTAGACGCCGGACTTGCCGTTGGGGCGGAACTCCGCGTCCTTGACGTGGAAGATGCGGATGAACTCGTGGTAATGGTCGATGTACTGCAGGTAGTCGAGCTGCTGCAGTACGAAGTGGCTGGGGTCGTACAGCAGCCTGCAGCGCCCGTGCCGCCCGGTGGCCTGGAGGAAGCGCTCGAAGCTGACGCCGTCGTGCAGGTCCTCGCCCGGGTGGACCTCGTAGCAGACGTCGACGCCGGCCTCGTCGAAAGCGTCGAGGATCGGCTTCCAGCGCCGCGCCAGCTCGCGGAAGCCCTCTTCCACCAGGCCGGCCGGCCGCGGCGGCCAGGGATAGGCCATGTGCCACTGCAGGGCGCCGGAAAAAGTGGCGTGCGCGCTCAGGCCCAGGTTGCGACTGGCGCGCGCCGCCAGGTGCAGTTGCTCCACCGCCCACTCGGTGCGCGCGGCGGGATTGCCGCGCACCGCTTCCGGGGCGAAGCCGTCGAACAGCGCGTCGTAGGCCGGATGCACCGCGACCAGCTGGCCCTGCAGGTGGGTGGACAGCTCGGTGATCTGCAGGCCGCAGGATTCGACCAGTCCCTTGATCTCGTCGCAGTACGTGCGGCTCTCCGCGGCGCGCCGCAGGTCGATGCAGCGCGCGTCCCAGCTCGGGATCTGCACGCCGGCGTAGCCGGCCGCGGCCATCCAGCGGCAGATATTCTGCAGCGAGTCGAACGGCGGCTTGTCGCCCATGAACTGGGCGAGAAAGATGGCGGGGCCCTTGATCGTCTTCATGGGAAAGCGGTCCACTTCTGGTCGGAGTTGGCGGAGCGCAGCACGGTATCGATGAAGGCCATGCCGCGCAGGCCCTCGTCGACGTCGGGCACGTCGTAGCGGCGCAGGCTCAGGCCCGGATCGTGCTCGTGCTCGCGCAGCGCCTTGAAGAAGCCGGCGTAGAGGTTGGCGAAGGCCTCAATGTAGCCCTCGGGATGGCCCGGCGGCGTGCGAGTGTTGGCCACCGCGGTGGAGCCGAGATAGCCGCAGCCTGCGCGCCACACCTGCAGCGGCGCGTCGAGCGGGCGCAGGATCAGCGAATTGGCGTCGGCCTGCTGCCACTCGATGCCGCCCTTGCTGCCGTAGACGCGGATGCGGATGTTGTTCTCCTCGCCGGCCGCGACCTGGGTGGCGAACAGCAGGCCGCTGGCGCCCTGGTCGAAGCGCAGCTGCATCTGGCTGTCGTCGTCGAGGCGGCGGCCGGGCACGAAGCTGTGCAGGCTGGCGCTGACCGCGATGATGCGCTGGCCGCTGACGTACTCGGCCAGCTGCGCCGCATGGGTGCCGATGTCGCCGATGGCCCCGCCCGCGCCCGAGCGCGCCGGGTCGGTGCGCCAGCTCGCCTGCTTCTGGCCGCTGCGCTCGACGGCGTTGGCCAGCCAGCCCTGCGGGTACTCGACGTACACCTTGCGCACCGCGCCGACGTGGCCGGCGGCGACCAGGGCGCGCGCCTGCTTGACCAGCGGGTAGCCGCTGTAGGTGTAGGTCACCGCCAGCAGCCGGCGGGTGCGGGCGACGGTTTCCTTCAGCGTCTGCGCCTCGGCCGTGGAGAAGCACATCGGCTTGTCCACCACCGCGTGGAAGCCGTTTTCCAGGCACAGCCGCGCCGGCTCGAAGTGCAGGTGGTTGGGCGTGACGATCACGCCGAAGTCCATGCGCTCGCCGGGCGGCAGCGACTTCTCGGCCTCGATCATCTCGCGGTAGCCGGCGTAGACGCGCGACGCCGGCAGGCGATACGCCTCGCCAGCCTCGCGCGAGCGCTCCGGCACGCTGCTGAAGGCGCCGCAGACCAGCTGCGCCTCGCCGTCCAGCTCGGCGGCGATGCGGTGGATGCGGCCGATGAAGGAACCGGGCCCGCCGCCGATCATGCCCATCCGCAGTTTGCGCGTCATCGTGCCAGTGTTCGCCTCAGGTGTTGCCGCGGGTGAAGATGGCGCCGCCAGGCGCGCCCGCGGCGGGCCAGGCCAACACTAGGGACAGCCGCGCGGCCGGCACTACAACGCAGTTGACGGGAGAGCGGTATCGTTTTGACGCCGGGCGCGGCACCCCTAGCCCTCCATCTCTTCCAGCTCGCGGCCGCGCGTCTCGCGGACGCAGCGCAGCACGAAGAACAGCGACACCGCGGCGGCGCAGGTGTAGAGGCCGTAGGTGCCGGCCAGCCCGATGCCGGCGAGCAGGCTGGGGAAGCTGACGGTGATGAGGAAGTTCGACAGCCACTGCGCCGCGCCGGCGACGGCCAGGCCGGAGCCGCGGATCGCGTTGGGGAACATCTCGCCGAGCATTACCCACATCACCGGCCCCCAAGACAGGTTGAAAAACACCACGTAGACGTTGGCCGCGACCAGGGCGAGCGCGCCCAGCGCCGGGGACAGCGCCAGCTGCCCGCCGGGACCCAGGGTGGCGCTGCCGAAGCTGAGCGTGAGCAGCGCCAGCGACAGCGCCATGCCGAGCGAGCCGAGCCACAGCAGCGGCTTGCGTCCGACGCGGTCGATGAGGACGGCGGTGACCAGGCAGGCGCCCAGGCTGATGGCGCCGGACAGCAGGTTGATCAGCAGCGCGTCGCTTTCCGAGAAGCCCACCGCCTGCCACAGCACCGCGCCGTAGTAGAACACGATGTTGATGCCGACCAGCTGCTGGAATGTGGCCAGGCCGATGCCGACCCACACGATCGGCCGCACCCGCCCGGCGCTGACCAGGTCGGACAGCCGCGGCCGCTGGCCTCCCTGCCGCGGCAGGGAGGCCTCGATCTCGGCGAGCTTCGTGCGCGCCCGTTCGCCGCCGTAGAGCCGCGCCAGCACCGCCAGCGCCGCCTCCCGGCGGCCGCGGGCGACGAGATAGCGGGGGCTTTCCGGGATCGGCAGCAGCAGCAGCAGGAACAGGACCGAGGGAATGGCCTGCATCCAGAACATCCAGCGCCAGGCCGGGTGGCCCAGCCACAGCGGCGCGGTCGAGGCGCCGGCGGCCTGCGCCAGGAGGTAGTTGCTGAGAAAGGCCGCGAACAGGCCGCAGATGATGGCGAGCTGCTGCGCCGTCGCCAGCCGGCCGCGGTAGCGCGCCGAGGCCACTTCGGCGATGTAGGCCGGCGAGATCACGCTGGCGGCGCCCACCGCCATGCCGCCGAGCAGGCGCGCCGCCACGAACAGCGCCGACGTCGTCGCCGCGCCCGCGCCCAGCGCCGACAGCAGGAACAGCACCGCGGAGGCGATCAGCACCGAGCGCCGCCCCCGGCGGTCGGCCAGGCGGCCGGCGAGAAACGCGCCGAGGGCGCAGCCCAGCAGCATCGAGGCGACTTCGAAGCCGACGCCGGCCGAACTGGAATGGAAGGCCCGGCGCAGGCCGTCGACGGTGCCGTTGATGACACCGCTGTCGAAGCCGAAGAGAAAGCCGCCGATCGCCGCCACGCCGCTGATCAGGACGATGAAGCGCGTGTTCTCCGCCTGCCCGCTCCCGGCACGTTCCAGGACGGCGCTGTTCATCGGCTGCTCCCGCGAATTCGCCCGATCATCGCAACAGGTACTGGTTCAGCAGGTTTTCGTAGCGCTCCTGCTTGCCGCTCAGGATCGCAGGCTCTCCGTCCCGCGCCGCCAGCGCGCGCAGGTCGGCCAGACCCAGCTTGCCTTGTTCGAAGTCGCCGCCGGCGCCGCGGTCGAAACTAGCATAGCGTTCCCGGCGCCAGGTTTCCAACGGCGAGCGGGTGAGCAGCGCATGCGCGACCTCCAGCCCGCGGGCGAAGGCGTCCATGCCGCCGATGTGGCCGAGGAACAGGTCCTCGGCGTCGGTGGACTCGCGCCGCACCTTGGCGTCGAAGTTGAGCCCGCCCGGCGCCAGCCCGCCCTGGCGCAGCACCACCAGCATGGCGCCGACCGTGTCGTACAGGTCCAGCGGAAACTGGTCGGTATCCCAGCCGTTCTGCGCATCGCCGCGATTGGCGTCGATGCTGCCGAGCAGGCCCAGGTCGGAGGCGCACTGCAGGTCGTGGGCGAAGCTGTGGCCGGACAGTGTCGCGTGGTTGGCCTCGATGTTGAGCTTGAAGTCGCGCTCCAGCCCGTGGCGCCGCAGGAAGCCGGCGACGGTGGAGGCGTCGAAGTCGTACTGGTGCTTCATCGGCTCCATCGGCTTGGGCTCGATCAGGAAATTGCCGGCGAAGCCGATGCTGCGGCCGTAGTCGCGGGCCATCGCCAGGAAGCGCGCCAGGTGGTCGAGCTCCCGCTTCATGTCGGTGTTGAGCAGCGAGGCGTAGCCCTCGCGGCCGCCCCAGAAGACGTAGTTCTCGCCGCCCAGCTCGACCGTCGCCTCCAGCGCGGCCTTGACCTGGACCGCGGCGCGCGCGACGACGGCGAAGTCGGGATTGGTCGCCGCGCCGTTCATGTAGCGCGGATGGCTGAACAGGTTGGCGGTGCCCCATAGCAGCTTCACGCCGCTGGCCTGCTGCCGCTCCCGGGCGCGGGCCGTCATGTGGCGCAGGTTGCGCTCGTAGGTCGCCACGTCCGCCGCGTCCGGCGCCAGGTCGATGTCGTGGAAGCAGTAATACGGCACGCCGAGCTTGCCGAAGAATTCGAAGGCCGCGTCGAGCCTGGCCTCCGCCCGCGCCAGCGGCGTGGCGGCCTCGTCCCAGGGGTAGGCGCGGGTGCCGGGGCCGAACGGGTCATGGCCGGCGTTGCCGAAGCTGTGCCAGTAGCACACGGCGAAGCGCAGGTGCTCGGCCATGGTCTTGTCGCCGATCCGGCGTTGCGCGTCGTAGTGCTTGAACGCCAGCGGGTTGTCCGAGGCCGGCCCCTCGTAGGGGATGCGGCCGATGCCGGGGAAGAACTCGCGTGCGGCGGTGAACGGGGGGCTCATGGGATGGACTGCGCTCAGGTGATCGACAGGGGGGAGCTCGAGCCGGCGCGGGCGTGCCACTGCTTCGCCGCATCGAGGTGACGCAGGAACTCGCGGTACGGCGCCTGGTAGGCCGCGGCCGCCGCCGGCCGCGCCGCCAGCGCCGGATCGCAGCGCACGTGGGCCCCGACCAGCGCCGCGATATCGCCGCGTTCGCCGGCGGCGCGGCCATGGGCCCACAGGGCCTGCAGCGCGGCGCCGAAGGCCGCGCTTTCCGCATGCTCGGGCACCGTCACCGGCAGCGCGAACACGTCGGCGACGATCTGGCGCCATGCCGCGCTGGCGGCGCCGCCGCCGGTGAGGCGGATCGCGTTGAAGCGCAGCCCGGCGCGCGCCAGCGCCTCGTAGCCGTGGCGCAGGGTGAAACTGACGCCTTCCATCGCGGCGCGGTAGACGTTGCCGCGCGTGAGGTTGGCGGGGCCGATGCCGTGCAGGGCGCCGCGCGCGTGCGGCAGCTCGGGCGTGCGCTCGCCGTTGAAGAACGGCAGCAGCACCAGGCCGCCGGCGCCCGGCGCGGTGCCGGCCAGCACCGCCTCGCCCTCGGCCACGCCGAAGCCGAAGGCCTGGGCGATGCCGGCGGCGACCAGCGTGCAGTTCAAGGTGCAGACCAGCGGCAGCCAGCCGCCGGTGGAGGAGCAGAACGCGGCCCAGCCGCCGTCTTCGTCCACCACCGGGCGGTCCGCGTGCGCGAACAGTGTGCCCGAGGTGCCCAGGCTCACGCTGAGCAGGCCCGGCTCGATGCCGCCGGTGCCGATCGCCGCCATCATGTTGTCGCCGCCGCCGGCGCTGACGCGCACGCTGCGCGGCAGGCCCAGTTCGTCGGCCACGGCGGGGGCGATGGCGAAGCTGGCGTCCGGCTCGACCAGCGGCGGCAGCAGCCGCGACAGGTCGCGCCCGGGATCGGTGGCGCGCAGCATCGCCGGCGACCAGCGGCGGCGGCGCACGTCGAACCAGCCGGTGCCGGAGGCGTCGCCGCACTCCATCCAGCGCTCGCAGGTCAGGTAGAAGTTGACGTAGTCGTGCGGCAGCAGGATCGTCGCCGCCCGCGCATAGGCGTCCGGCCGGTGCCGGCGGGTCCAGCGCAGCTTGGAGGCGGTGTACCCGGCCAGCACCGGATTGCCGGCGGCGCCGACGCAGGCCCGGGCGCCGCCGGCGGCGGCGCTGATCTCGTCGCACTCGGCCTGGGTGCTGGTGTCGCACCACAGCTTCACCGGCGCCAGCACCGTGCCCTTGGCGTCGATCAGCACCAGGCCGTGCTGCTGCCCGGAGACGCCGATGGCGGCGATGCGCGCGCGCAGCCCGGCGTCGAGCCGGGCGAAGCAGCGGCGCAGCGCGTCCAGCCACCACGACGCCTGCTGCTCGCGGGTGCCGTCGGCCTCGGCCACCAGGCCGAGCGGCTCGGCCAGGGCGGCGGCGATGGCGCGCGACTGCGCCTCGTAGGCCAGCAGCTTGACGCTCTGCGTGCCGACGTCGATGCCGACGAACAGCGGGGGTGCTGCGCTGCGCTGGAAAACCATGGTGGCGCCGGCTCGGTCCTTGCCCTGGGCACGTCGTGGAAGCTTGCGGCCGATTAGCGCACGCGCGGCCGGGGCGGACCACGCTTCAGTTGGCCCGCTCCGGATACCCACTTAATCGGCGGCGGCGGCGCGGCGCAGGCCGCGTTTTGTATTGCCGCGCGGACAATTGAGGCGTAGTGCCGCCGCCGCGCGCCGGGCCAGGATGGCCGGCGAGGTGGACGACGGGATGAGCGACGAGAAGAGGAAACTGCGCAGCGCCGACTGGTTCAACGACCTGACGCAGCCGGTGGACACGGCGCTGTACATCGAGCGCTACCTGAACTTCGGGCTCACGCGCGAGGAGCTGCAGTCGGGGCGGCCGGTCATCGGCATCGCCCAGTCCGGCAGCGACCTGTCGCCCTGCAACCGCCACCACCTGCAGCTGGCCGCGCGGGTGCGCGACGGCATCCGCGACGCCGGCGGCATCGCGCTGGAATTCCCGGTGCACCCGATCCAGGAGACCGGGCGGCGGCCGACCGCGGCGCTCGACCGCAACCTGTGCACGCTGGCCCTGACCGAGATCCTGCACGGCTATCCGCTCGACGGCGTGGTGCTCACCACCGGCTGCGACAAGACCACGCCGGCGCAGCTGATGGCGGCGGCGATGGTCGACCTGCCCGCCATCGTGCTGAGCGGCGGGCCGATGCTCAACGGCTGGCAGGGCGAGCGGCGGATGGGCTCCGGCACCATCGTCTGGGAGGCGCGCGACCGCCTCAACACCGGCCAGATCGGCGTGGAGCGGTTCATGCAGGAGGTCACCGCCTCGGCGCCCAGCGCCGGCCACTGCAACACCATGGGCACGGCCCTGACCATGAACTGCCTGGCGGAGGCGCTGGGCATGTCGCTGCCGGGCTGCGCGGCGATCCCCGCGGCCTACCGCGAGCGCGCGCAGATGGCCTATCGCACCGGCGTGCGCATCGTCGAGATGGTGCGCGAGGGGCTGCGCCCGTCGGCGATCCTGACGCGCGCGGCCTTCCTCAACGCCATCCGCGTCTGCTCGGCCATCGGCGGCTCGACCAACGCGCCGATCCACCTGCAGGCGATCGCCCAATGCGCCGAGGCCGAGCTGAGCCTCGACGACTGGCAGCGCCACGGCTACGAGGTGCCGCTGCTGGTCAACTGCCAGCCGGCCGGCGAGTACCTGGGCGAGGACTTCCACCGCGCCGGCGGCCTGCCGGCGGTGATCGGCGAGCTGCTGCGCGGCGGCATCGCCGACGGCGCGGCGCGCTCGGTCAGCGGCCGCAGCTTCGGCGAGGAGTACCAGGCCTGCACCGCCTCGGACCCGCGCGTGATCCGGCCGCTGCAGCAGCCGCTGCGACCGCAGGCGGGCTTCCGCATCCTCAGCGGCAACCTGTTCCGCTCGGCGCTGATCAAGACCTCGGTGATCGGCGCGGCGTTCCGCGCGCGCTACCTCAGCGATCCGGCGCGGCCGGAGGCGTTCCGCGCCCGCGCCATCGTGTTCGAGGGGCCGGAGGACTATCACGCGCGCATCGACGACCCGGCGCTGCAGGTCGACGAGGCCTGCATCCTGGTGATGCGCAACTGCGGCCCGGTGGGCTATCCCGGCTCGGCCGAGGTCATCAACATGGCGCCGCCGCGCGAGCTGATCCGCCGCGGCACGACCGTGCTGCCCTGCATGGGCGACGGCCGCCAGAGCGGCACCTCGGCCAGCCCCTCGATCCTGCACGCCAGCCCCGAGTCGGTCTGCGGCGGCGGCCTGGCGCTGCTGCGCGACGGCGACGTGGTGGAGGTGGACCTGCGCCTGGGCACCGTCAACGTGCTGCTCGACGAGGCCGAACTGGAGCGGCGGCGCGCGGCGGCTGCGGCGGCGGCGCCGGCCGCGCCGCCGAGCCAGACGCCCTGGCAGGAGCTGCACCGCGCCCACGTCACCGCCCTCGACGAGGGCGCGACGCTGCGCACCCAGGGCCGCTACGCCCGCATCGTCGAGCGGTTCGGCACGCCGCGTAATTCGCACTGATGCGGACGGCCGGCCGCACCTCGCGCGAGGCGCGCTGCGTCTGGGCCGCCGACGCCGTGCTCGGCGAGGCGCCGCTGTGGCTGGCGGCGGAACAGGCCCTGTACTGGGTGGACATCGGCGGCGGCCGGCTGCTGCGCTACCGCGCCGCCGCGGGGCGCGGCGAAGCCTGCGCCATGCCCGAGGCGGTGAGCGCGCTGGCGCCGATGGCCGACGGCCGCCTGCTCTGCGCCGCGCAACGCGCGCTCCACGCGCTCGATCCGCGCTCCGGCCGGCTCGCGCCGCTGGCCCGGCCGGAGCTGCCGCCGCGCGGGATCCGCATCAACGACGGCTGCGCGCACCCGGACGGCGCCTTCTGGTTCGGCACCATGGACCTGGACGAGCGCGCCGCCATCGGCGACTACTACCGCCTGTCGCCGGACGGCGCCTGCGAGCGCATCCCGGCCGGCTTCGCCGTCACCAACGGCCCGGCGTTCTCGCCGGAGGGCGACTTCGGCTATTTCGTCGACTCGCTGACCCGCCGCATCCTGCGCGCGCCGATGGACCACGGGCGGCTGACGGCGCCGCCCCGGCTGTTCGCCGCGCTGACCGCGGAGGAAGGCTATCCCGACGGGCTGGCGGTGGACGCCGCGGGCGGCGTCTGGTGCGCGCACTGGGGCGGCGGCCGCCTCAGCCGCTTCGACGGCGGCGGCCGCATCAGCGACACCGTGCGCCTGCCGGTGTCCAACGTCACCAAGTGCGCCTTCGGCGGCGCGCGACTGGACCGCCTGTTCGTCACCACCGCCCGCAAGGGCCTGGACGGCGCCGCCCTGGCGGCGCAGCCGCTGGCCGGCGGGCTGTTCGAAGTGGAGGTGGAGCACCGCGGCCTGCCGCCGCCGGCCTATCGCGGTACGGCACGGGACGCCGCCGACCGCATTTGCGTTTTCGAAGCCACGTAGCCCATATTAATCGCGATGCGCGGCCGACCTCTGGCGAGCCGCCCACGCCGGGAGGAGAGATGGAACCCAAATTCGAGATGGTCCATGTGGACGCCGCCAGTTCGTTCCACAGCACCTGGTTCAGCTGTCCGAGCTTCGCCGAGGACCATACCTGGCATTACCACCCGGAATTCGAGCTGACCTGGGTGGTGCGCAGCCAGGGCACGCGCTTCGTCGGCGACAGCATCGAGCCGTACCGCGCCGGCGACCTGGTGCTGATCGGCCCCAACCTGCCGCACTGCTGGCACGACGAGCGCAGCGCCGACGGCGGCAGCTCGGAGGCGGCGGTGGTCCAGTTCCGCCCGGAGATCTTCGGCCACGACCTGCTCGACCTGCCGGAGTTCGAGGCGATCAAGCGCCTGTTCCGCGCCTCCAAGTGCGGCCTGCACATCGAGGGCGAGGCCGCCCAGCACGTGCAGAGCCGGATGCGCGCCCTGTTCGACAAGTCCGGCATCGCGCGGCTGATCTGCCTGCTGGAGATCCTGACCCTGCTGGCGGACGCCGGCAACCGCACCCGCCACCTGGCCAGCGTGGACTACCACATCACCAACGACATCACCGAGGTCAACCGCAAGCGCATCGAGATGGTCCACCGCTACGTGCGGCAGAACCTGGCCGGCGAGATCAACCAGGCCGAGGCCGCCAAGCTGGTCGGGCTGACGCCGCCCGCCTTCAGCCGCTTCTTCCGGCGCGCCACCGGCCAGACCTTCGTCGGCTTCGTCAACATCCTGCGCATCAACGAGGTCTGCCGCACCATCGCCGAGAGCAACGAGTGCATCACCAACATCGCGATGAACTGCGGCTACAACAACATCGCCAACTTCAACCGCCAGTTCCTGGCCCTGAAGGGCATGAACCCGAGCCAGTACCGCGAGCGCCGCCTGCGCCTCAAGCTCAACGCGGTGCAGTTCGCCACCGGCGGCAGCCGCGAGGTGCGGCACTGACGGCGGCGGCTCCGCTCAGCGGCGCGGAGCGGGCGGATAGGGCCAGTTCGGCCGGGTGAACAGGCCGCCGTCCACGCCCAGGGTCTGGCCGCTGATGAACGAGGCCTGCCCGCTGCACAGGAACAGCACGGCGTTGGCCACGTCGGCCGGCTGGCCGATGCGGCCCAGCGGCGTGATGCCGGCCCAGGTGGCGGCGTAGTCCGGCACCTCGCGGCGGGTGCGCTCGACCTCGATGGCGCCCGGCGCCACGCAGTTCACGGTGATGCCGTACGGCCCCAGGTCCATCGCCGCGCTGCGCGTCAGCTGGTCGATGCCGGCCTTGGAGGCCGAGTAGTCGACCAGGTTGGGAAAGGGAATCCGGTTGCAGCCCGAGCCGATGTTGACCACCGCGCCGCCCTGCCCGGCCGCGATCATCAGCCGCGCCGCCTTGCGGGTGTTGAGGAAGCAGCCCTTCAGGTTGGTACGGATGACGCGGTCCCAGTCGGCCTCCGCCAGCTCGAGGAAGGGGCTCCAGGTCTGCATCGCGGCGTTGTTGACCAGCGCCCGCGGCGCGGCGCCGAAGCGCTGCTGCGCCGCGTCGAAGAACGCCTCCACCTGCGCGGCGACGCCGGCGTCGCAGGCCGCCGCGTGGGCCCGGCGGCCCAGCGCCGCGATCTCCTCCACCAGCCGCCGCGGCGCGCCGTCGTCGTCGAGATAGCTGATCGCCACGTCCCAGCCGCCGCGGGCGAAGGCCAGGGCGATCTCGCGGCCGATGCCCGACGCGCCGCCGGTCACCGCCGCCCAGGGCGCCGCGGCGCTCACCTGGGGGCCGCCGTGGCGCGGCCGACGCGCTGGCGCTGCGCGCCCAGGCCGTCGATGTCCAGCTCGACCACGTCGCCCTCGCGCAGCCACTGCGGCGGATTCATGCCCAGGCCGACGCCGTGCGGCGTGCCGGTGCAGATCAGGTCGCCGCTCTGCAGGCTCATGAACTGACTGATGTAGTGCACCAGGAACGGCACGTCGAAGATCATGTCGCGGGTGTTGCCGGCCTGCATCACCTTGCCGTTGACCCTGCAGCGCAGGCCCAGGCTGCGGAAGTCGCCCACCGCGTCGGCGGTGACCAGATAGGGGCCGAGCGGACAGAAGGTGTCGCAGCCCTTGCCCTTGTCCCATTGCCCGCCGCGCTCCAGCTGGTAGGCGCGCTCCGACACGTCGTTGACCACGCAGAAGCCGGCGACGTGCTCCATGGCGCGGCCGGGCGTGACGTAGCGCGCCTCGCGGCCGATGACCACGCCCAGCTCGACCTCCCAGTCGCCCTTCTCCGCGCCGGGCGGCAGCAGGATGTCGTCATCGGGCCCGACGATGGACGAGGGCGCCTTGAGGAACAGGATCGGCTCGCGCGGCGCCGCCTGCCCGGTCTCGCGGGCGTGGTCGGCGTAGTTGAGCCCGACGCAGATGATCTTGCCGACGCCGCGCAGCGGCGGCCCGATGCGCGGCGCGCCCTCCACCGGCGGCAGCGCCGCCGCGTCGAGGCCGCGCAGGCCGGCGATGGCCTCGACCAGCCCGGCGGCGGTGAAGTCGGCGAAGTCCGCCGGCAGCCGGCGGATGCGGCCGGCGGCGTCCACCAGGCCCGGACGCTCCTGCCCGGGAGCACCATATCGAATCAGTTTCATGGAATGTCGTTTCGGGATCAGAGGGCGCAGCCGCCGTCGACGAGCACGTCGGCGCCGGTCATGAAGGCGCTTTCGTCGGAGGCCAGCAGCACGGCGACGGCGGCGATCTCCTCGGGCCGGCCGATGCGGCCCATCGGCTGGCGCGACACCAGCTCGTCGCGCGCCTGCCGCGGGTCGGCCGCCGCCGCGATGCGGCCGGCCAGGGACGGCGTATCGACCACGCCGGGGCTGATCGAATTGCAGCGGATGCCCTCGCCGACGAAGTCGAGCGCGATCGAGCGGGTCATCGCCAGCACGGCGCCCTTGGTGGCGCTGTAGGCGAAGCGGCGCGGGGCGGCCATGGTGGTGGACACCACCGAGGCGATGTTGATGATGGCCCCGCCGCGCCGCCGGCGCATGCCGGGCAGCACCGCACGGCACATGATGTAGATGGAATCGACGTTGACGCGCAGGCTGCGCGCGAAGTCCTCGCCGTCGCACTCGGCGATGCTGCCGACGGCGACGTAGCCGGCGCAATTGACCAGCACGTCGAGCCGCGGATGGCGGGCCACCACGCCGGCCACCGCCGCCGCGTCGGTCACGTCGAAGCGCTCGGCGGCCACCGCCGGCGGCAGGCTGCGCAGCCCGGCGTCGCTGATGTCGCCGGCGACCACCGCCGCGCCCTCGGCGGCGAAGCGCTCGACGATGGCCCGGCCGATTCCCTGGCCGGCCCCCGTGACAAGACAGGTTTTCCCCTTGAGTCGTTCGCCCATGCGCGGTCTCCGTTGACGGCGATGCTAGGCCGGCCGCTCGCGCTCCCGACAGTTGTGTTTTGACGTGCTTGCGGTACCCGTTTGATTTGCCGGCGCCGGCGCTGCGGGCGGTGCAAATCACAATCGGCGGCCGGGCAAAAAAGGTGTGGTGCCGGCAGGCCTGCGCTCCTATGGTCACGGCTGGCGTCGGCGGGCAGACCCGCCGGTACCGTTCGCGCAACAGGTTCTCGTTTCCGGGGAGTGGTGGATGCCGGTTCTGCGGCAAGCATTCGGGCGGCTGAAGGACGGCCGCGGCGTCGACCGCCTGGTCCTGCGCGATCCGCGCAGCGATTTCTCGGTGGAGCTGATCGAGTACGGCGCCACGATCCGCGCCATCCACGTGCCGATGGGGCCGCGGCGGGCGATCAACGCGGTGCTGTCCTACCCGGCGCTGTCCGACTACGAGAGCGGCAACGTCTACCTCGGCGCCACCATCGGCCGTTGCGCCGGGCGCACCGCCGCCGACGGCCGCGGCAGCCTGCGCCTGAGCCGCAACGAGGCCGCCAACCACCTGCACGGCGGCAGCACCGGCTTCAGCCATTCGCTGTGGCGGACGGTGACGGTGGACGACGGCGACGCGCCGCGGGTGCGCCTGCGCCACCACTCGCCCGCCGGCGAGGACGGCTACCCGGGCGAGCTGATCGTCGACGCCGAGTTCAGGCTCGCCGACAGCCTCACCCTGAGCGTGGTGCTGGAGGCACGCAGCACCTGCGACACGCCGCTGAACATGACCCTGCACCCGTACTTCAACCTCAGCGGCGACGCCTCGCGCAGCGTCGACGAGCACCGCCTGCGCATCGACGCCGGCGCGGTGCTGCCGCTCGACGCCCGCCGGCTGCCCACCGGCGACACCATGGCGGTGGACGGCACGCCGTTCGACTTCCGCCAGCCGCGGGCCATCGGCGCCTACCGCTACGACGGCCACGAGCAGCTGCGCATCTCCGGCGGCTACGACCATTACTTCGTGCTGCCCGGCCACGGCGCCGCCGCCGCGGCCGACCTCTACAGCCCCGAGTCCTCGCTCGGCCTGCGCCTGAGCACCAACCAGCGCGGCCTCCAGTTCTACTCCGGCAACCAGCTCGACCTGGCGCGGCCGGTGCCGTTCGCGCCGCGCAGCGCGCTGTGCCTGGAGCCGCACGGCTTTCCCAACGCGATCAACGAGCCGCGCTTCCCGGCGATCACGCTGCGCGCCGGCGAGACCTATCGCCATGAAACCCACTATGCGTTCTACCGGCGCTGAAGCCATGCACCCGCCTCCCCCCGAGCAGCAGCAGAGCCGCGGCGACACCGTCCTGCCCGGCGGCGTCTCCAGCGACATCCGCATCGTCCACGCCGCCGACGGCAGCTACGTGGTCAAGCAGGCGCTGGAGAAGCTCAAGGTCAAGGCCGACTGGCGCGCCGACCCGGCGCGCTCCTCGGTGGAGGTGCGCGCCCTGCGCATCCTGGCCCACCTGCTCGGCCCGGCCCATGCGCCGCGCGTGCTGTGGGTGGACGCCGCCAACCACCGCTTCGCCATGGAGCTGATCGCGCCGCGCTTCAGGAACTGGAAGCAGCAGCTGCTGCGCGGCGAGGTGGACCTGGCGACGGCCCGCTCGGCCGGCCAGCTGCTCGGCAAGCTGCACAGCCGCTCGTCGCAGTCGGCGGCGCTGGCCAGCACCTTCGCCGGCATCGAGTCCTTCACCGAGCTGCGCATCCGCCCGTTCTTCGAGCGCGTCGCCGAAAGGAACCCGGCGCTGTCCGCCGCCATCGCCGACACCGTGGCCCGGATGCTGCGCAGCCGCGACGCCCTGGTCCACGGCGACTACAGCCCGAAGAACCTGCTGGTCGACGGCGCCGACGTGGTGATCCTCGACTGCGAGGTGGCGCACTGGGGCGATCCGCGCTTCGACATCGCCTTCTGCCTCGCCCACCTGCTGCTCAAGTCGTTCCGGCGCGGCGCGCCGCAGCGGGCGCTGCGCGAGGCCGCCGCGGCGTTCCTGCAGGCCTACCGCAAGGCCGGGCTGGCGGTGCTGGACCCGCACCTGGCGCGCCAGACCGCCTGCCTGCTGCTGGCCCGGCTGGAAGGCGACTCGCCGGTGGACTACCTGGACGACCTGGACCCGCACGAGGTCAAGCGCTTCGCCGTCGAGCTGCTGCTGCAGCCGCCCTCCGACCTCGAGCTTCGCCTCGGCGAGCAAGGCCGGCCCGCATGAGCCGCCCCACCGCCATCGCCTCGATCCACGCCCGCCAGGTGTTCGACTCGCGCGGCCGCCCCACGGTGGAGGCGGACGTGGTGCTGCGCGGCGGCGCCGCGGGCCGCGCCTCGGCGCCCTCCGGCGCCTCCACCGGGCGCCACGAGGCGCACGAGCTGCGCGACGGCGACCCGCAGGTCCACGCCGGCCGCGGCGTGCTCAAGGCCGTGGCGCACGTCAACGGCGAGATCGCGCAGGCCCTGGCCGGCTGCGACGCCACCGACCAGGCCGCGGTGGACGCGCGGCTGCGCGCGCTCGACGGCACGCCCGACCTCGGCCGGCTCGGCGCCAACGCCGTCCTGGCTGCCTCGCTGGCGGTGTGCCGCGCCGCCGCCGCGGCGCAGGCGCTGCCGCTGCACCGCCACATCGCCGCGCTGGCCGGCAACCGCCAGCCGGCCCTGCCGATGCCGATGGTCAACATCCTCAGCGGCGGCGCCCACGCCAGCCGCGGCATGGACCTGCAGGACTTCCTGGTGGTGCCGGTGGGCGCCGCCAGCCTCGACCAGGCCCTGCGCATGGCGCTGGACGTGCGGCTCGCCGCGCAGCGCCTGCTGGCCGAGCGCGGCCACAGCACCCTGCTGGCGGACGAGGGCGGCCTGAGCCCGCAGTGCAAGCTGGCCGGCGAGGCGCTGCAGCTGATGGTGGACGCCATCCGGGCCGCCGGGCTCACGCCGGGACGCGACGCCGCCGTCGCCATCGACGTCGCCGCCAGCGAGCTGTTCGCCGCCGGCGCCTACGAGCTGCGCAACGCCCGCCTGCGCCTGTCGGCGAACCAGATGATCGCCGCCGTCGCGCGCTGGCACCGCGACTACCCGGTGGTGTCGGTGGAGGACGCCCTGCACCAGGACGACTGGGACCACTGGACCCGGCTCGGCGCCAGCGTCGCCGGCCTGCAGCTGGTCGGCGACGACCTCTTCGCCACCAACGCCGGGCGCCTGCGCGAGGGCGTGCGCCGGGGCGCGGCCAACGCCGTGCTGATCAAACTCAACCAGAACGGCACCCTCTCCGGCACCCTGGAGGTGATGGCGCTGGCGCGGCAGGCCGGCTACGCCACCGTGGTCTCGGCGCGCTCCGGCGAGACCGAGGACGCCTTCATCGCCGACCTCGCCGTCGGCACCGGCGCCGGCCAGATCAAGATCGGCTCGGTGCGCAACTCCGAGCGCATGGCCAAGTACAACCAGCTGCTGCGCATCGCCGAGGACCCGGCGCTGCCGTTCGCCGCCGGCCTGCTGGCGGACAAGGTGCGGTGCCGCGACTGAGCGGCGATTGAGCGGCGGCTGAGCCGCAGCCAGGCCGCGACCACGCCGCCATTTGAGGCGCGGGCCGTTGCGGCCGGGCCGCGCGGCGTCCGCAGAATCCCTTGCGGGAGCTGGTGATCCCGCCAATGGGCGGCTGCGCCCGCGCGCGCACCAGTACCGTGCGTAACGGCAAAATCGCCATCTGCGCCGCGTCAACAGCCGCGTGGCCGGCGGCCGCCGCAAGTGGCGCAATCCTCAGCCTGCCAACCGGCAGCTTCGAGGAGTTCGTCATGTTCCGACCGTTTGCTTTCAGCAGCCGCAGGCTCGCTGCGCTCGCGGCACCCGTCGTCATGGCCCTGTCGCTCGGCCTGAGCGCCCCCGCTCATGCCACGCTCGACCAATCGCAGGTCTTCCCCAGCTGGACGCCGTTCGTCGCCGGCTCCAACGTCACCATCACCGGCGACACCACCGCCAAGCACAGCGGCAACGTCTCGCTGAAGTTCAACATCGCCGCCACCTCGCCCAACAACGGCGGCTTCTCGCAGATCGTCACCGTGCTGCCGTCCACCAAGTACCACTTCTCGGCCTGGGCCAAGGGCTCCAGCAGCAGCGGCGCCAACCACTTCGTGGTGGTGGATTCGGCCGGCACCATCCACCAGGTGGGCTTCGCCGTCGGCACCTCGTTCTGGGCGCAGAAGAACTGGGACTACACCACCTCCGCCACCGACTCGCAGATCCTGGTGGGCTTCATCGCCGAGGGCAGCGGCACCTTCTGGTTCGACGACGCCTCCTTCGCCATCTACGGCACCACCAACAACATGCTGGCCAACCCGGGCTTCGAGAACTGGGGCGACATCACCGTGCCCTATGCCGCCGACGGCAACTCGGTGCTCAACGCCTTCGCCAGCGGCGGCCAGGCCGAGCAGCTCACCACCGCCTCCAAGTCCACCGTGACCTGGACCGCCACCGACATCAACGGCGTCTCGGTCGGCACCGGCTCGGTCAACACCGCCAGCGGGCCGGCCTCGTTCTACCTGCCCAGCGTCGGCGCCGGCTGGTACTCGCTGCACCTGACCACGCCGGTGAGCTCCGCCGACATCCCGTTCACGGTGACGGACACCTCCAAGCCGACCCAGCCCAACGCCTTCGGCACCAACATGCACGTGCTGTCCTCGATCACCTCCAACTACTCGCTGGCCGAGCCCAAGGCGGTGGCCGCCGCGGGCCTGGGCGGCGACGTGCGCCTGGACCTGCAATGGTCCACCATCGAGCTCAGCGCCGGCGTCTACACCTGGGACCCGAACGTGGACGCGGCGGTGGCCGCCATCGAGGCCAGCGGCGCGCGGCCGCTGATGCTGCTGGGCTACAAGAACAAGCTCTACGACAACAACCACGTGCCGAGCAGCAGCGCGGGCATCGCCGCCTACGCCGCCTTCGCCGCGGCTGCCGCGCAGCACTACGGCAGCGGCGCGGACTACGTGGTGTTCAACGAGTTCAACGGCGCCGGCGGCAACGACAGCGCCTGCGGCAACAGCGCGGACTGCTACTACGCCCTGCTGGTGCCCACCTCCAACGCGATCCACACCGCGGCGCCGGGCGCGCGCGTGCTCGGCCCCACCGAGGGCGGCCTCACCTCGCAGTGGATCGGCACCAGCCCCACCTCCTACACCTGGCTGCAGCGCTTCCTCGACCTGGGCGGGCTGGCCTACGTGGACGTGTTCGACTTCCACAACTACACCGTGCCGCCGCCGCTGAACCCCAACGGCACCTACCCGCCGGCGGACCCGCCCGAGGGCAACAACGACGCCGTGATCGCCGCGGTGAAGAGCCTGGTGACCAGCTACGCCGGCGGAGCGAGCAAGCCGCTGTGGCTGAGCGAAACCGGCTGGCCGACCTACCTGGGCCTGGTCAGCGAGCCGATGCAGGCGCAGTACCTGGTGCGCGACGCCGCCTCCAGCCTGCGCGCCGGCGTCTCGGCCTACATGTACTACAACCTGATGGACGACGAGCCGCTGGCCCCGGACGAGACCGTGATCGGCGACGGCAACTACAAGTTCGGCCTGATGCGCAACCCCGGCACCACCGGCAACGCGCTGGCGCCCAAGCCGGGCTACACCGCCTACTCCGTGCTGGTGCACAAGCTGGCCGGCTACACCTACGCCAGCAGCGACAGCTGGGGCAGCGGCGTAAACTCGCTGGTGTTCACCAGCGGCAGCGCCAGCCGCCGCGTCGCCTGGGCGCCCGCCGGCAACACCACGCTGGCGGTGACCAGCAGCGGCAACGTCACCGTCACCAACTGGGACGGCAGCAGCAGCACGCTCAGCCCGGTGGGCGGCATCGTCACCTTCAGCGTGGGGCCGGACCCGGTCTACGTGGACGGCAGTGGCATCACCGGCGGCAGCATCGCCGGCACCGCGCCGCTCACCGCCACCCCGCCCGGCACCGTCACCCGCAACCAGCCGGTGGCCGTGGCCGTGGCCGTGAACGGCAGCGCCCCCGGCGCCCCGGTGGGCGCGGTGACCTTCAGCTCGCCCTATGGCAGCACCAGCCTCACCGCCGTGGCCGGCACCACCGTGGGCGGCACGCTGACCCTGGGCGGCTTCCCCAACACCGGCACCGTGACCGTGCCGATCCAGATGCAGCAGGGCAGCACCACGGTCGGCCGCCTGGTGCTGACCATGAACGTGACGCCCTGAAGCTTCACCGCAGCCTGTTGTGAGGAAACGCCGCCCCCCCCCGGGGCGGCGTTTTCTTTTCCGCTGCCGCGGACTCCGGCCCCCTCGCCGCCGCCCCGCTCCCGTTGCGGGAAGCGCCCGGGGCGAAAGCGGTAAAACCTTCGCGCATCCGCGCCAGTCCAAGCCGGGTGTACTCCCACCGGTACTCCGGAGAACTGCCATGCTCCTAGGCGGATGCTGCTGCGGCGCCATACGCTACGCCGTTGAAGGCCCGACGCGCGACGAAACCAACTGCCACTGCACCACCTGCCGCCGCACCAGCGGCGCGCCCTACCTGGCCTGGTTCACCGTGGCGCTGCGCGACTTCCACTGGCTGCGCGGCGTGCCGCGCTATTACGACTCCAGCGCCCAAGGCCGCCGCGGCTTCTGCGCCGAGTGCGGCACGCAGCTCACCTTTGCCGACGCCACCACGCCGGACTGGCTGGACGTGACCACCTGCAGCCTGGACCACCCGGAAGGCGTGCCGCCGCGCGACCACGTCTGGACCCGCAGCCGCCTGCCCTGGCTCTACCTGCACGACCTGCCCGAATACCCGCGGCGCCGCCGCGACGGCTTCGCCCCCGCGTCCTCCGAGCCGTAAGTCAGCGCCCCGCCGGGGGCCGATTACCCCCCGGAAAAACCCATTGCCCCGCCGCGCCTCAACCCGCAAAATCCCCCGGCCGGACCCCGCCTTCCCCGCCCCCGGCGCCCCACCCCGGAAAGAACTTGAACCAAATCAATGGCCAAGCCCTGGCCAGCGCAACCTATTGTGTTTTCTACATTAATAAACCACTAGATATTGGGGTGCCGGTCTTGACATCAAATCGCCTCAAAGGCAATCTGACCCCCCAAGGCAACAGACTGATCCGGTCGCCCTTTCCAAAGCCTTTTTCCCCTGCGGAAGCGGGCTGAAAAAGGGGCAAAACCCCAGTCATTCGAGCCAGGGATTTTCATCCCCGCGGCCACTGCCGGCGGGGGAAAGTTTCGAGCCGCACCCGGTCTAAACTCTTTCACCCTCTTCCCCAGAAGAAGAGGCCGGATCACAAAAAGCCCTTCCCCCGCGGAAGGCGCACGGGGCCAGGGACACCACCCGCCCCGCACGCAGCACAGGAGAAGCAAGATGCTGGAATGGGATGAAGCACCCGCCAAGCCGGCCCAGCAGCCGGCCCCGCCGCCCCGCGCCGCCGCCGTGAGCAACGGCGCGCGCGCCCTTTACACCGTGCCCACCAGCCCGGAAGCCACCCCGCGCGTGCCCGAGGCCAGCGAATTCACCCTGACCCATCCGCAGGCGCGGGTGGAGTCCGGCGCCACCGGCCTGGAAGACCTGCAGATGGGCGCCCGCCGCATCCAGGTGGACGACAAGAAGATCATCAACTGCCGCGCCGACCTCAACCAGCTGGTGCCCTTCAAGTACGAGTGGGCCTGGAAGAAATACCTGGACGCCTGCAACAACCACTGGATGCCGCAGGAAATCAACATGTCCGCGGACATCGCCCTGTGGCAGGACCCGAACGGCCTGACCGAGGACGAGCGCACCATCATCAAGCGCAGCCTGGGCTTCTTCTCCACCGCCGACAGCCTGGTGGCCAACAACCTGGTGCTGGCCGTGTACCGCCACCTCACCAACCCCGAGTGCCGCCAGTACCTGCTGCGCCAGGCCTTCGAGGAGGCGATCCACACCCACGCCTACCAGTACTGCATCGAGAGCCTGGGCCTGGACGAAGCGGAAGTGTTCAACATGTACCGCGAAGTGCCCAGCATCCACGACAAGGCCGCGTGGAGCCTGCCCTTCACCCAGAGCCTGGCCGACCCCGACTTCCACACCGGCACCCCGGAAGCCGACCAGCGCCTGCTGCGCGACCTGATCGCGTTCTACGTGGTGTTCGAAGGCATCTTCTTCTACGTCGGCTTCGTGCAGCTGCTCAGCTTCGGCCGCCGCAACAAGATGGTGGGCGTCTCCGAGCAGATCCAGTACATCATGCGCGACGAGTCGATGCACATGAACTTCGGCATCGACGTGATCAACCAGATCAAGATCGAGAACCCGCACCTGTGGACGCCGGCGTTCCAGCAGGAGATCTCCAACATGATCGCCGAGGCCACCGAGCTGGAAATCCGCTACGCCCACGACACCATGCCCCGCGGCGTGCTGGGCCTGAACGCCAGCCAGTTCAACGAATACCTCAAGTTCGTCGCCAACCGACGCTGCGCCCAGATCGGCCTGAAGCAGCTCTACCCCGGCATGGAGAACCCGTTCCCGTGGATGAGCGAGGTGATGGACCTGAAGAAGGAGAAGAACTTCTTTGAGACGAGGGTCACGGAGTATCAGACGGGTGGGGCGTTAAGCTGGGATTGAAGGACAAATCAGTCAGAGCAGCATGAAAAAAGAAGGGGCACCCAAGGTGCCCCTTCTTCTTTGGGGCTAACCACAGACATACCTATATGGCAGCCGACGGCACATACTTAGTAAATACCCCAGCGAAGCGCAAAGGGGGGCGGAAGCATAAAGTTAGTAGAGCTCACACCTTCTTGCGAAGAAGGTGCTCTACGACAAAATCCTGGCTGACGTTCCTAGTTTTATAAGTTTCGCAAGAGATAAATATCCTGGGTTCTCGAAAGAGCTTAATAATGTCTATCCAGGCTCCGCGTTTAAAATTGCTGTTATCTACATATCTAAGTATGACGTTGACCAAGAAGCAATCGACAATTGCCCGGACTTTCAATTCCTATTTGGATCAACGGCTAGATACTTCGAGGCACTTACCAAGACCATAGGCAAATCCGCCCGTTTCGAGTTCTTTAAATTCCTGCGAATCTCCTATGAACAATATGCAGAGGCTTCTCTTCACGCATCGAAGTCTGCGATTAAATACGATGGTTTTCTCCTGCCAGAAAGCAACAGCGACTATCCAAGCGGATTTAAGGTCGTATCTTTCTATGCAGATCCAGAAACATTAATTAAATGCTGCTATGTGTTAAGAAGGGATGGCTGGCGTGATGGCGCGCATTTATACCAACGCGTCATAATTCCTAAAAAAATTCGCAGCATGCGCCGATACCTTACCGAGCAGGGGCGCGTCTACTTAAACAACATCATAGTAACCCTGCCGAACGGCACGAATCTAAACGACATCAGTAAGGGAAAGAATCTGTTATCTACCGATCTAGATAGGGCCAAACCAATTTCGGTAGAAATACCTGGCGGTTTCGAACGCATCGGAATCGTGGACGGGCAGCATAGAGTTTTTTGTTATCACGAAGGCGCTGACGCAGCCGAACCAAAGATAGCCCCCCTTCGTAAACGGCAGCATTTGCTCGTCACGGGGTTGGTTTACCCAGAAACCTGGACAGAACAATCCAGACACTCCTTTGAAGCAAAGCTGTTCCTCGAAATTAATGACAATCAAACACGAGCTCGATCCGCGCTTAAACAAGACATCGAAGTAATCATTAATCCGTATTCTGCAACCGCGATTGCCAAAAGAATCGCACATGAACTAAACGTTAGCGGCCCCTATAAGGGAATGCTCCAAGCAGGATTTTTTGATTCGCCGAGCAAGATCAAAACAACTTCCATCGTCAGCTACGGGCTTCGGCCACTGGTCAAGGTAGTAGGTTCGGGTCGCGGTGCGAACGACGTTGTCGGATACCGCGGGCGGTGCGGACCGAGGGACAGCGGGCGTGACCGGCGGCGGCATGGGGCGAACGGCCTGCTGCGGCGCGTAAGCGGCCTGCTCCGGCGCAGCCGGGGCGGCGCTGTCGGCGTATCGGGCCAGCCCATAAAGGGAGGCGCAGACCAGCGCGGTGGCAACCGTCCCATAGGCAAGCATTTCGAACTGACGACTCATAACCTCCCCCGAGGCTATGCAACATTCCGCTGTGGCGCAGTCCCTTGCCGAGTATCGAATCGCCATGCGCGGCGACGCCCCAGTGTACTCCCTGCGCGGCCGCGATTCGCCTTCGAACTGATACGTACCCCGCAGTCCTCTGCCACAGAAAAAGCCATTCGCGTTACTTGCAATCGGCAACCCGCCAATGCGCGGGCACCGGCTTATCTTGCCGGTGCCGCTCGCTTGCAACACGGACGGTATAACCCTTACCCCAGGCCCATTCTCCGCTGCAAGGCGCGTTGATTCTCGATGGTCTGTTATGCGGTCGTCGATGAGCCTGTGGCGATGTCGGGCAGCCCCTGGTGGGTGCGCATATGTAGCATCAATAAGCAGGGTAATGGAAAGCAAGAACTAACCAATCTTTAACTCCTGAAATAACAAGCCATATCAGTGGGATGTGCGGCCTGCGGAGTCGGCCGGCCATGAGGCGGCACACCTTTTTAGGGGCCATCGCGTTGACGCTATCCAAGGCTCCGTATATCAGGGCGCACCGCTTCCCAGAAAAGGGCTGCCGCAAGCCAATGCCTTATGAGGGGTCATAAACCTTGGAGGAGTTCCACCCGCGACGCCTGCCAGTGGCGGGCGCGGGCGGCTAATGGCGCCCAGCATGCCAGAGGCTGGCGAGTGGCCCGGCAGACCACCAGGGGGCTGCGCCAGAAGAGTCAGGCGTGGCTCGGACTCTCCTCTGCGGCCTTGCTTGCTCTGCCGTGGTGTGGGGCGTGCACAACAATTTATCTAAACGACGGATCAGGGGTAACCAAAGTGGAGCGGCGATTCGGGTTCTCTACGATCAGCGTTGACCCTTCAAAAGGGCCGTTGTACGCCCGCGTCGAGAGTGTTGGCTTTAATCGCAGCCCTACCGGGTATTCCATCGGCTATGACAAGGAAGCCCTGGTCGTCGGAGATCCGGGCTGCGGCGTCTTCTTTTGGATATCGGATGGTCGTCAATTGCAATACATACATGAGCAATTTGGAACGTTGGCTGCAGTCTGCGCAAGCGCTCTTTCCTTGGGGGAATCCAAATGAAGCAAATCGGTCTATATGTGGTCCTGGGCAGCTTATTGACGTGCAGTTGTGTCTCCGACGAGCCAATGCCGTTAGTGTTCGGTCAAAGTCATATTCTCGGCATTTCTGTTCAAACGGGGGCGTCGGGGCAGGCTCCGGATTTTACGCTTGGATACAAGAGCTTCGATCTGGCGATCGTACCCGTCGCAGTTAAGAGCCCGCCTGGTGACGGTTCGGCAAAGAATACTCAAATAAAAGCATCAATGAACCATAGCGGTACCGACTCGCTGTCGGTCCTCGGGCAATTTCAAGCAAACACGAGTTCCAGCGGTGGCAACGTTGCACTGGGCGAGTTCTTTGCAACCGGCGTGGCGGCGCAGGCCCTCGCGGTCGGATTCGGCACGCAACTCTGCAACTCAAGTTCTCCCGGCAACTCGTCAGGAGGCGGAGGTTCCTCTGGCTCGGGAGGATCAAGCTCCGGAGCTAGCCACGCTGCAAGCGCACAGGACTGCGGCACAGTTTTCTCCAACCTAACCGCGGCCATCGGTGGCGCGAGTTCTAGTAGCTCCAGTGGATCGGGGAGCTCTAGCGGTTCGTCGGGCTCTCAATAGGCCCACGAAGGTATTCTGACCACGCGAACTGAAAGGGCCACTCCATGGTTAGAGCGAGAGTAGCCAAGGTTAAAATCGGATCGAAGTTGAAGCCGATTTGGCACCCCACGGAAGGCCACGTTGGGTGGATTCGCAAGAATGCCATTTTTGACCTTAAGCTAAAACCACGCGCTTTCGTGCGCAGGCAAGTGGTATTCGACTATTCAGGAAAACACCTCGGTTGGTTTAAAGACGGGGTCTTCTGGAATAAGAAAAACCGCCAGCTTGGCCCGGTGGCATTTGTTGGCGGCCTTGAGCGTCCTCTAAATCTAAGTCCTCCTTCTGCTGTTGATCCTCCCGAGCCCCCAGAACCGCCTGACCCACCCGATCCACCCGATCCGCCCGATCCGCCCGATCCGCCCGATCCCCCTGATCCGCCTGATGCATGGGCCGGTAGATCGTGGATGAAATTTTTGGGGCGTAAGACTGCAACGTAGGAGCACGCATTGCTTCCCCTTTAGCGGAGGACGGGCAGAACGCGAATCGCCCACAGAATCGCAGCTATATCGGTGCGTGAGCCAAGACCGGAGAGAGTTTCGCCGGTACAGGCTGGGCGTGTGGTCGTCGTGGAAGCAGCACAGCGCCTTGCGCCGGGGACCGCTGCCTTTCAGGTCCGGCAGCTCGCGGGCGTAGTAGCCCGCGGGCTCCGGCAGGCGGCTGCGGTCCAGGCCGCGGCGGGGCGCGGTCATGGCGCCCTCCGCGGCAGGCCGGCGAGCCAGGCCAGGACTTCATCCTCGTACCAGCCGGCGATGCGCCGGCTGAGCTGGACGCGCCGGGGAAAGTCGCCCTGGGCCTCCAGGCTTTCGACGGCGTTGCGGCTGAGGCTGGTCATCTCGCGCACGGTGCGCAGGCGGATGATGCGGCGGTGGGGTGAGGCGGGGGTTGGTTGCGGCATGGTGAGCTCCTTGCCCTGGCGGGCAACAAAAAAAGCCCGCGCAGGGCGGGCTCGGGTTGGGTCAGGCGTTTCAAGGGCAAGCACGAAGCGAAGAGGCTGCGGCGGGGCCGCGCAGTGATGCGCTGCGCCCTTGCGCAGGCAACACACGCGCAGCCGCGCCGCGCCGCTGGGTACCGGGATGGGTGAAGCGGAAGAGGGAGGCGAGAAACGAAAAAGCCTGCGCGGGGCGGGCTGCTTTTTACGGGCTAAAGGCGCTGAAGGGCGCTAAGGGCTCCATCCCCACCCAGCACGTATTCTGGAGTTTTTAATGGCTGAGTTACCGGAATGCAAGCGCGCGCCGGCTGCCTCCGCGCGCGGGGCCGGAGCGGCCCGCGCATCGCATACACTGGCGGCCATCCAGCCGCATCATTTCGCCAGCAAGGAGCAGCGCAAGCATGGGTTTCCGTTTCCGCCAGAAGATCCGCCTGGCTCCCGGAGTGGAGCTGAACCTGGGCAAGTCCGGCCCCAGCGTCAGCGTGGGGGAGCGCGGCGCGCACGTCACGGTGGGCGAGCGCGGCGTGACCGAGTCCGCCGGCCTGCCGGGTACCGGCCTGTCTTATGTGCATCACAACCGCCTGCCCGGTGCGCTGGGGCGCATGGCCGGGGCCGGCGGCAGGCTCCGCCAAATTGTGTGGATCGCCATCGTGGTGGCGCTGGTGGCGTACAAGCTGTGGAGCCGGTACGGCCTGCCGCTGAGCCCGCACTAGCGGCGCGCGGGCGCTGCGCCGCCTCGCCCCGCCCCTCCTCTTACCAGCCGCCGGCCTGGATCATCGCCGCCACCTGCTGCGCCACGATGGCGTAGCCGGCTTCGTTGGGGTGCTCGACGTCGTTGCGCAGGGAGGTGGGGATCACGTCGTTGTTGTAGTCCTGCACGTCCTGCGGGCTGTTGGGGTCGTAGTGGCTGATGAGGATGGTGCGGATGTCGATGAAGTGGCCGGGGAAGGCCTGCGCCAGCTGGCCGTTGAGCGCCACCTTGGCGTCGTGCGCCCAGGTGCCGCGCGGTTCGTCGGCGGCGTTGATCATGCCCAGCACCACGTAGTGGCGGGTGGTGAGAAAGGCCACGCAGTGCTGCAGGTCGGAGAGCACCTGGTCCGGCTGGTAGAAGTTGTTGTTGCCGATCCACAGCACGTTGATCAACGCCTCGCGGCCGAAGGTGTCGGGGTGGAAGGGGCTCTGCGGCGGCACGCTCACGGCGCTGCCGCTGCTGTCGCGGGTGAAGCTGAGGGTCCAGTTGTTGCTGCTGTCCACGTTCAGGGTGAGCGTGCCGTGCACGCCGCCCAGGGTGCCGGTGATGGGGCCGGGGCCGTCGGGCGTGATGAGGAAGGTGGAGGTGTCCGTCGCCGTCACCGTCCCGGAGGGCGGGATCCGGTTGCCCGGCAGGGTGAGCAGCGCCGGCGCCCCGCCCTGGCGCGCGGCGATCTGGTCGCTGGTCTGCCCGGACACGCCGCCGTTGAACACCGGCCGGCCGATCAGCGCTTGCAGCTGGTCCGGGTAGCTGTGGCCGTCCGGCGCGCCGATGCCGGAGGTGGCGCTGTCGCCCCAGGCCGCCGCCGCGGAGTTCGCCGGGCCTGATCCGGAACCGCTGGAGCTGGAGCTGGAGCTGGCGGAGCCGGAGCTGCTGGAAGAGGAGCCGCCGGAGCTGGAGCTGCCGGAGCTGCTGGAAGTGGAACCACCGGAGCCGGAACTGGAGCTGCTGGAACCGGAGCTGCTGGAACCGGAACTGCTGGAGCTGGAACTGCCGCCCGCGCCACCGCTGCTGGAGGTGGAGCCGCCCCCCGGCCCGGTGCCGGCCCCGGAGCTGCTGCTGCCGCCGGACCCTGCCCCGCTGCTGCTGCTCCCGCCGCTGCTGCCACCCCGGTTGCCACCGCTGCTGCTGCTACTGCTGCCGCCGTGCGCCGCGGAAGCGGAGACGGACGCCGCCGTCCCCCCGCCCGAGCAGGCCTGCAGCAGCGCCCCCAGCACCAGGCCCAGCGCCAGCAAAGCGGCCCGCGTCCCGCGCCGGGTGTCGCAGCAGCCCTGTTTCGAAGTCTGGTTCACGGGCCCTCTCCGCCGGCTGCCCACCGGCAATCTGGCCCCACCCGCCCGCCGCATCCGTCCGCTGGCGGACGCAGTGCAAGGGGGGCGGCCTCGCGGCCGTCCACAGTGCGAGTGCGCGCACCTGGCGGGAGTCATGACCCAGACCATGCCTGGATTGCGCGTTGTACGGACCCGCGGGCGCCCCCAGCAAATCGTCGGGCGCGCAGCCCCACCCCGCAAAATCTACCTACCTACTAGGGTGGGGGAGCGCATCGCCGCCTTTGCTACGGTGCAGCGCAGCGGCAACAAAAAGTGTTGCGACGGACCACCGGGTCGCAGTCCGCAATCGATAGCGCCGCGCTGAGGAGATTGGCCATGGCTGAGGTGCAGGCTGCCGCGAGGCAGGTGGATGCCGTTGTCGTCGGCGCCGGGTTCTCCGGCTTGTATGGGGTTTACCGCCTGCGCCAGCAGGGCCTGGAGGTGCAGGGCTTCGAGCAGGGCTCCAGCGTGGGCGGCACCTGGTACTGGAACCGCTACCCGGGCGCGCGCGTGGATTCGCAGTGCTACGTGTACCAATACTGGTTCTCGGACGAGCTGCTCGACGAGTGGGACTGGAGCGAGCGCTTCCCGGCGCAGGCGGAGACCGAGCGCTATCTGAACCACGTGGCCGACCGCTTCGGCCTGCGCAGCGCGTTCCGCTTCAACACCCGCGTGACGGCCGCGCACTGGGACGCGGCGCAACAGCGGTGGCAGGTCGGCACCGACCAGGGCGAGACGGTCAGCGCGCGCTTCCTGCTGATGTGCGCCGGCGGCCTGTCGGCGCCGCTGCAGCCGCCGTTCGCCGGCTACGAGCGCTTCAAGGGGCGGGTGCTGCACACCTCGCGCTGGCCGAAGGAGGGCGTGCCCCTGGCCGGCAAGCGCGTCGGCGTGGTCGGCACCGGCGCCACCGGCATCCAGGTGATCCAGACCATCGCCGCGGAAGTGGCGCAGCTCACCGTGTTCCAGCGCACGCCGAACTACGCCATCCCGATGCGCAACCCGCGCTTCGACGACGCCACGCGCGCCGCCTGGCGCGAGCGCTATCCCATGCTCAAGCAGCGGGTGAACCAGACGTTCGCCGGCTTCGACTACGATTTCGACACGCGCGAATACTTCGACCTGGACCCCGGCGAGCGCCGCGAGGTGCTGGAGCGCCTGTGGCAGGACGGCTCGCTCAACCTGTGGATCGGCGGCTTTTTCGGCGTGTTCATGGACGAGAAGGTCAACGCCGACGTGTCCGCCTTCGTCCGCGAAAAGATCCGCGCGCGGATCAAGGACCCGCGCGTCGCCGACAAGCTGGTGCCGAGCGACCACGGCTTCGGCACGCGCCGGGTGCCGCTGGAGACCGGCTACTTCGAGGCCTACAACCGCGACAACGTGCGCCTGGTGGACCTGCGGGAAACGCCGATCGAGAGCCTCACCGAGCAGGGGGTGCGCACCTCGGCGGGCGAGATTCCGCTGGACGTGCTGATCCTGGCGACCGGCTTCGACGCCGGCACCGGCGCCCTCACCGCGGTGGACATCCGCGGCCGCGGCAACCTGTCGCTGAAGGAGGACTGGGCGCGCCACGGCATCCATACCACCATGGGCCTGCAGGTGCACGGCTACCCCAACCTGTTCATCACCATGGGGCCGTTCTCCCCCGCCGCGGCGTTCTGCAACGTGCCCACCTGCGTGCAGCAGCAGGTCGAGTGGATCGCCGACTGCATCGGCTCCCTGCGCCAGCGCGGCCAGACCATGATCGAGCCTTCCGCCGAGACCGAGGCGAAGTGGATCGCGCAGCACGACGAGCTGGCCAAGGCCACCCTGGTCTACAAGAACAACTCCTGGTACATGGGCAGCAACGTCGCCGGCAAGGAGCGGCGCATGCTGCCCTTCGTCGGCGGCGTGCCGCTCTACCGGGCGGCCTGCGACGAGGTGAAGGCGAGCGGCTACGCCGGGTTTGTCACCGCCTGAGCGGCGCGGCGCCGGGCCCTAGACGACCGCCAGGATCTTCGCCGCCAGGGTGATGGCCTTGGCGGCGAGCTTGATGGCCTCCGCCACCCTGGCCAGGTCGTTGATGGCGGCCAGGCTGCGGTCGGCGGCGTCGGACATGGCCTGCGCCGCGGCGTTGTATTGCGCGGTGGCGTCGTTGATCTGTGTCGCGGCGTATTTCACGGCCAGGTCGTAGAGCTGGTCGATCTGGTGCACCAGCGCCTGCGGCGGAGGGTAGCGGGCGTCGCGGATGTGCTCGAGGTTGCGGATGAGGTTGGCGATGCTTTGTCCGAGCGTGGGCATGGCGTGCTCCCTTAGCGGTTGGCCAGCACCTTGAGCGAGGCGAGCAGCTGCTTCGCCGCCGCGGCGTAGGCCTTGATGTCCTCCACCCTGAGCTGGTCGTCGCCGACGGACTGGACCAGGCCGGCGTTGGCCTTGCGCAGGGCGCGCAGCGCCTTGCCGGCGCCCTCGCCCACCGCCTGCCCCTTGTCGAGGTTGCGCGTGGCGCGCAGCAGCGCGGCGGTGGCGCGCTGGCGCTTGTCGAACGGCGCGTTGCCGGAGAGGACGTTGGCGGCGGCGTTCTTCAGCCGGCCGGCGACGCTCTCGTAGCCATAGAGGACGCCGACCGCGCGGTCGCCGCGGGGGCTGTGGAACGGGCAGCCGGCCAGCACCGGGCTGGGCTGGTACGGCCGCAGCCGGGCGTCGTCGTCGGTGCCGAAATTGAGGAAGTCGCGCTCCAGCAGCTGGGCCAGCTGGTCGACCGGGCAGGCGTAGCTGCGGACGATCTTCGCCACCGCGCGCTTCTTCTGGTACTCGACGAAGAAGCCGCCCAGCGAGGCGACGAGGTCCGCGGCGGAAGCCTGCTGCGCCGAGGTGAGGTCCGCCGCGGCGGCGGCGTTGAAGCTGCTCACCAGGTCGGTGGCGGATTGGCGGATCCCGGCGGACTGGTCCGCGCCGGCCAGCTTGTCCAGGGCCTCGCCGTAAGCCTGCAGGGCGTTCACCGCCAGCACGCGCCGGGTGATCGGCTCCGCGCCCAGCGGCTCGTCGAAGCGGAAGGTGTAGGGGTTGAGCTGGCGCGGATCGCCCAGGGCCAGCTCGTCCGCGTTCATCTCCACCACGTCCTGGCGCAGCTGCGTGAACTGGGCGGCAGTGGCCGCCCCCACCTGGGCGGTGGCCGAGGCGAAGGCCGCCACCTGGTCCTTCTGCACCGGCGACAGCCCGCAGCCGCTGAGCAGCAGCGCGGCGCCGGCGGCGAGCCTGATTGCTGGATTCATCGGATTCCCCCTTGCCCGCCGAGCATACGGGATGGCTCCCGGGCTCATGGTGAACGCGGTCACGATTGCCGCCCGAGGCCCGGCGGCCCCAGCGGCAGGCCGCCCGGACCCGCCGTCACGGCAAAACAGTGAGCCACCCCGGTGATGGCCGGGGCGGCTCACAAAGGGCGAACTGACCGGGGGCGGACGCCGCGCCCGCCCCGCCCCTGCTGCCGCTTGCGCGTGGACCGGTAACTTTTATCTATGCAGCCGCCGGCCGGTCCGCCGATAGCCGTAGCAGGAACCCGTTGCCTGGAGGCAAGGCCCCTCATGCACATCTCTCCCCAGATCCTGCGGCTGGCGCTGCTGCGCCTGTTTGCCGACGCCTCCCTCAGCCCCGGCGACCGCATGGACTTCACCCGGCTGAGCGCCCTGTGGCCCCAGACCGGCCTGCGCACCTCGGACCTGCGCGACGCCGTGCGCGAGCTGCTCGACAGCGGCGAGCTGGTCGGCTCCGGCGAGGGCGAGACGCTGACCCTGTCGCTCAGCCCGGCCGGCCGGTGCGCCCTGAGCGAGCCGTACGGCGAAGTGCAGATGGCGAGCTTCGACGACGAGGCGACGCTGTTCATGGCGCAGCACCGGCACAAGGCGCCGCGCCCGCCGGAGGAGCGGCAGCGCGCGGCGGACCGGGCGGCGCGCGCTCCGGCTTAAACAGCACCCCGACCATGCGGTGACGAGCTAGTCAGGATTGGAGGGGTCGGGTGCCGGAAAATCCGGCTTGTTGTCGTCGGGAGTTTTGGCATCCGGTAAGGCAGCAGGCGGCTGGGCAGGAGGAGCTGGTTGAGCAGGGGGTTGATTGCCGGCTCCGCTATTAATCGAAGGAATTGCCGGCGTGATCGGAGCAGTGGAGGCCGGGAGCGGTGGCGTCCCGCCTCCAACCGAAGATACAGAGGGCGCAGCACCAGCTTGCCCGTGTTGACCCTGCTGCTGGGCCGGGCTCTGCGTCTGCTGCACTTGTCCGGGCTGATTCAGGTAGGAAGCCAGCAGGGATGTTTGCAACGTGCCGGCCTTGTATAGGTCATCAACATCCAGCAGCGCCTCCCCCATGGTGTAGTCGGCCTGGGTCAGGCGGCTACGAATATGCAAAAGCACCGCTGAACGACGTACTTCCATAATCGACGTCAATGCAAAAACGGCCTTGTCGTCGAAGATGTTTTTATCGATGGATTGCTTTTGCCCCTGAAAGAATGTCGAGAGTCCCGAAAGCGCCGTCTTGGTGACCAATGGAGTAAATACGGCCGCGGCACCGGTCAAACCGAGATTTAGGGTGTCGTAGTAGACGTTAACGACAGCACGCCCTTCGGTGAGAGCGTCGATGTACTTTTGGTAATTTCTGTTTACGGCCCCCAGACACCCATAGAACTGGCTTAATTCGTCATGATGCTGAACGTCCAGCAATCTGTCTGTTTGAGTCAGATGCGGCAGATTCGAACAAGTCTCTTCGTTAAGGTAATAGGGAGGTGAATAAATGGAGCCACCGGCCTTCCTCAGAATGTCTGATGCTTGATCAAATTTCGATTGATTGCTGGCACACCCGGCAGTGGCAATCGTCGCGATGGCGATCATGCCTCTTATGGCAGTTTGCATCTCCGTGGCCCCAAGTTTGTTGTTGAATGGAAACGGTTAAGCAGCCCTGTTACGACGAGAGCCTCCCCGGGATTTTCGCCCTACGCCGCATCCAGCTTCGCCCACGTCCGCGGCCCGACGATTCCATCCGGTACCAGGCCTTGGTTGCGCTGAAAGGCGCGTACCGCCGCCTCCGTGACACCGTCGAATCTCCCATCGACGGTCGAGCCCACTTTCTTTTGCACCGTTTTCACCAGATCCCCGATCGACCCGCGGCGCAGGGTGGGTCTGGCGACCGCGCCCGGTAGCGGCGGCGGCTCAACCGCCGGAATCAGCTTGGGCGCGGGAGCGGATCCGTCCATGACGGCCACAACCCGCTGACGGAAAGCCGCCATGTCGAAATCAGGGTCGGTTTTGCGGCCAGGAGGGAGCGCGTACTCCTTGTGCCCGGCGCAGAAGTCGACGCTGCGACCGATGTGCTTGAGGATGGCCGCAACGCCGCGCGCATAGGCATCTATTTGCACTTCCGGCCAGGGCGAGTCGTCCGCGCCGCCGGTATTCTCGGCCTCTACGCCGATGAAGTTGGTGTTGCCAGCAGTGAGTCCTTTCCAGCTGCCGGCACCGGCATGGTTGCACTTGCCGGCGGCGACCACGTAGTACGTTCCATCCCGGCCGAGCCCAAGTTGGGCCAGCGGCCCGGGCAGGTCGCTGCGCCCATTGATCAGGGTCTGCAGGCTGGGCATGTTGCCGGCCTTGGGGCCCGCCGTGTGATGGCAGATCACGCCGAGAACTTCACCCATTTCGGCGCGGCCGCGGCTTTCCCAGCCATCGACCTGGGCTACCTTGAGCCCGGCGCTTTCCAGGACAGCAGGCAGCCACGTCAGCAAGTAGGCCATGTCAGACCACCCCGCCCTTTGCCGGAGGCAGGTCCTTGTCAGCCGTCGCCTGCTCGACCGGAACCCCGCAGCCGTCGACGTGGTCGTCGGCCGGTTGGTCGGCGGCAGGCGATTTCTGCTTCCCTGCCTGATTCGAGGGAAGATATTTCTGTATGAACCCTTCGATGAAGTCGGTGCCGGCGTAGCCGATCGCCAGCAGCTTCATGACGGTCTCGCGGGCCGCGCCGGAATCAAAGGCGTTAGTGGTTCCGAAGAACGAGAAGCTTGTCACGCCGAGGCCGCCGGCAAGTGCGCCGATGAACAGGCTAATGCCGAGCTTCTGGCCGTCAAATACGTCGTCCTTGAACGACTGGTTCCGGGCTTGCGCGTCGTCGTACGCCTTTTTCAAGCCCACCACGACGCGCGCACCTTGCCCCATCGTGCCGACCAGCGCGCCCAAGGCAATCTGCGCGAGGATTTCCGAAGTCTGCATTGACGTTCCCCCCGAAGTAGAGATGACTCAGCCGGGCGGCTGCGCCTCGTGGCTGGCCGGCGGTGCCGCCCCGGCATGCCCCGCGGCCGGCAGGTAGCGGCCGAGCAGGTACAGGGCCGTGACCAGCTGCATCGCCGCGACCACGCCGTACACCAGCACTTTCAGCGCATGATTCATCCGTGCAACCCCAAGACCGCCCCCGCTCACCGGCCGCTCCGCGCGGTTCTGCCGCACGCTGCCGCGCGGTGTCGCCACGACAATACGACGCGCCCGCGCCGGGGCGGCAACGGGATTTGCGCAGCGGCAGCCCGATTTGCCCCGCAAAAGCGCTCCCGCGGAGTGCTGGGATGTCTTCATGTGATTGATTTTTTGTGATATTTCTGAAGTTAAGGATTGCTTAGCCGCGCCCCCTGCGACGCGGGCCGCTGATGCGCGCAAAGCGCCCGGATTTGGGAATTTCGTACTGAGCGCCGTCCCGCCCGGCATCGCCGCTTTACAATCGTTTAACAGAGCTCGCGCCCCCCGGCGCGGGCCGTGGTTCAGCCAGGGAATGGCATCGCACTCGGCTTTGGGAGCTTGGGATGTTGGCGGTCGACAGCGAGAACGGCGCGCTCTTCAGGTATCGCTTCGGCGAGACGGAGTTCGACGAGGCCCGGTTCGAGCTGAAGGTGGCCGGGGAGACCGTCGAGGTCCAGCCCAAGCCGCTGGAGCTGCTGGCGCTGCTGCTGCGCACGCCCGGCGAGGTGGTCACCTCCGAGGAAATCCTGCAGACCGTCTGGAAGTACCAGAATCCCGGCGCGCTCGAAACCAATGTCATCGGCACGGCGCTGACCAAGCTGCGCGCGGCGCTGGGCAAGGACGCGTGGCGCATCGTCAACCAGCCGCGCGTGGGCTACCGCTTCGAAGGGCGGGTGGAGCGGATGGTGGTGGGGCGCGCCCTCAGCAGCGGCCTGGCGCTGGAAGCGGGGATGGCGGCGCCGCTGCGCGGCAACTTCGTCCTGCGCGAGCTGCTCGGCCGCTCGCGCTACAGCGAAGTCTGGCGCGCCCGCCATGCCAAGACCGGCGAACCGCGCATCTACAAGTTCAGCCCGGCCGGCGAACGCCTGCCGGCGCTCAAGCGCGAAGCCACGCTGTTCCGGGTGCTGCGCCAGGCGCTGGGCGAGCGCGCCGATTTCGTGCGCATCATCGACTGGAATTTCGCCGAGCCGCCGTTCTTCCTGGAGTGCGAGGACGGCGGGCAGAACCTGCGCCAGTGGGCGGAGCAGGAAGACCAGCTGCGTGCGCTGCAGATGCCGCAGCGCCTGGCGCTGTTCCTGCAGATCGCCGACGCGGTGGCGGCGGCGCACAGCGTCGGCGTGCTGCACAAGGACCTCAAGCCGGACAACGTGCTGATCGCGCCGCACGGCGACGGCTGGCAGGTGCGGCTGACCGATTTCGGCAGCGGCCAGCTGCTGGAGCCGGCGCGACTGATGGACCTGGGCATCACCATGCTCGGCTTGACCACGCAGGGCGTGGCCGGCGACGCCACCACCGGCACCCTGCTGTACATGGCGCCGGAGCTGACCCGCGGCGAGCCGCCGACCACGCAGAGCGACGTCTACGCGCTGGGCCTGCTGCTGTACCAGCTGGCGATCGGCGACATGCGCCGTCCGCTGGTGCCGGGCTGGCAGCGCGAGGTGGCGGACGAGCTGCTGCAGCAGGACATCGCCGCCGCCACCGACGGCAACCCGGCACACCGCCTGGCCAGCGTGGCGGAACTGGCCGGCCGCCTGCGCCGGCTGCCGCAGCGCCGCGCCGAGCTGGCGGTGCGGCGCGAACTGGAGGAGTCGGCGCGGCAGGCGCAGGAAGACCTCAAGCGCGCCCGGGCGCGGCGGCCCTGGCTGGTCGCCTCGCTCGCCAGCCTGGCGCTGGGCCTGGTGGCGAGCAGCTGGCTCTACTGGCAGAGCCGGCGGGCCTACCTCGCGGCGGAGGAGCAGCGCACGCGGGCCGAGGCGATCAACAAGTTCCTCAACGAAGACCTGCTCGGCGCCGCCGACCCCGGCGGCCCGGGCGCGCAGCGCGATCCCACGGTGAAGCAGCTGCTGTCGCGCGCGGCCGGCCGGCTCGACGGGCGCTTCCGCGACGACCCGCTGACCAGGGCCTCGCTCGACCTCACCATCGGCCAGTCCTACTTCGGCCTGAGCGATTACGCCGCGGCGGAGGCGTTCCAGCGGCGCGGCATCGCCCAGCTCACCGCCAGCAAGGGCGCCGCCGACGCCGACACGATCGAGGCGCAGTACCTGCTGGCGCGCACGCTCGGGCTGCAAAGCCGCTACGACGAAACCCTGGCCCTGCTCGACCAGGCCGACGGCGCCGCCGGCCCGCGCCTGGCGCAGCCGACCCGGCTGGCGATGCTGTCGGCCTGGGCGCGCGGCAGCTATTACATCATGCGCATGCAGCCCGAGCTCGCGCTGCCGCGCTTCGAGCAGGCCGAGCGCGTGCGCCTCAGGCTGCTGCCGGACGACACCGCCTGGCTGCTGCACATCCACGGCGCCCTGGCCTGGTGCTACGTGCGCACCAACCGCAACCAGGACGCCCTCGCCACGCTGACGCCGCTGCTGCAGCCGGCCTACTCGGTGGACCGCATCGGCCTGACCGAATGGCAGAAGCTGCGGATGCACTATACGCAGGCGCTGGACAATCTCGGACGCTACGGCGAAGCCGAAACCACCATGCAGGAGACCCTGCGCGAAGCTCAGCGGGTGCTGGGCGAAGACCATTTCATGACCGGAATGGTCTGGGACTACCTCGGCGGGATCTACCTGTATACCGGCCGCTGGCGGGAAGCCATCGCCGCGCATGAGCGCGCTTTGGCCATCATGCGGCTCACCGCCGGCCCGCAGGCCCGCAACGTCGCCATCCTGGAGTCGGAACTCGCGGCATCGCACTACCAGCTCGAAGGCGCGGCGCAGGCCCTGCCCCAGCTCCGAGTCTCACACGCCGCACTGGCGCAGAAGCTCGGCCAGGATTCGGCGATCACCCAGGCCGCGGCGTTCTATCTGGCCAGCGCGCTCGCCGACCTGGACCGGCTGGCGGAGGCGCAGGCGATGCTGGACCAGGTGCGTGCCGACGCGCTGGTCACGATGGAGCCGCAGCAGAACTGGGGCGAGCGCGTCGCCGGCCTCAGGGGCGTGCTGCTGATGCGGCAAGGTCAAACAGCGCGGGGACGGCCCATGGTGGAAGAGGCACTTGCGAGGCTCGCCAAGGCCAAGGCGCCGGACTGGATGATGCAACCCCTGCAGGCGGCGCTGAACAAGGCCGGGGGCGCCAATCTGGCCCGGGAATAAAGCCCGCGGCGGCGAGCCGAAGCCCGCCGCCGCGGCTCCTTCAACGTGCGGTGCCGGGCGCGATAGCGATGCAGCCGCCGTACTCCACGCGGTTGGCCGGCGCCGCCTCCGTGCGCGACGTCCGCCGCTCACGCGCCTTGAGCAACTCCAGCATGTCGGCGCGGCTGGGGTACTTCAGGGATTGCTGTTTCATCGTCTGGTCCCTCCTCACTGTGGTGGGTGCGCGGCACCCGGCTCATCAACGCGGCCAGCAGGCGCCGGTGCCGGCGGAAGCGCGCGCGCTGGCGCGCGGCGTCGGCCGGGCCCAGGCGGCCCGAAAAGGGGTAGTGCAGCAGCGGCGCGCCGAACAGCCTGCGGCAGTCCTCCAGGTACAGCTCCAGGTTGAGGATGTGGGCGTGCCAGTAGAGGTCGCAGTCGCGGCTGGGGGCGAGCCCCTCGCCCGGGTGGTCGCGCGCCAGCTGCAGGAAGCAGCGATACTCGAACTCGACCGCGTCGATCTTCTGCAGGCTCCAGGGCTGCTCGCAGGCGATGAGGAAGCTCACCGGCTCCAGGTTCAGCGCGAGGATGTCAGGGTCGAGGGCGCGGCGCGGCGCGCGGCCGCGGGATGCCGGCGGCAGGGCCGACAGCTGCGCCGCCGCCCTCCTCGCCTCGCCCATGACCGGTCTCCGTGACGCGGCGCTGCCGCCGCGGCCTCCATCACAGTACGGGCGCCGCCTCGCCGCAATTATTGTCGGCTAATCATTTGCTAACCGGATTTTTCCCGCGGCTTTTCATATTGCTGCGGCTGCCCCGCATCTGCGGGCTTTGCCTGGGCGCCGCCCGGGCGTAGGTTTTTGCGTCCCCATGGACAGGGAGCGGAACATGAAACGGGCCCGGGTGGCGCGGCTGCGCGCGCTGGCGTTGTGGTGCTTCTGCTTGTTTGCCCCGGCCGCGCCGGTCCAGGCGCAGGCCGGCGGCGCGCCGGTGCCGGTGGTGTTCGACACCGACATGGATTTCGACGACTCGGCCGCCCTCGCCTACCTGGCGGCGGCGCACAAGCGCGGCCTGATCGAGCTCAAGGCGGTGACCGTCACCAGCGCCGGCAATGGCTATTCCGGCAGCGCCATCCGCCATGCGCGCTGCATCCTGCACCGCGTCGGCCTGCCCGACATCCCGGTGGCCGACAGCACCGCCCGGGGCGCCCACGCCTTTCCGCCGGAGGCGCGGCTGGCGGTGGACCTGGTGCTGGAGGACGTGCTGCTCGGCTGCCTGCAGCCGGCGACGCATTCCCTCGAGCCGGCGCCGGCGCTGCTGGCGCGCATGGCCAACGCGGCGGACGGGCGCCTGGTGGTGGTGGCCACCGGTCCGCTGACCGACCTGGCGGCGGCGCTGCCGCTGCTGCGGCCGGTGGCGGGGCAGGCGCTGCCGCTGAGCCAGGTCTACATCATGGGCGGCGCCATCCGCGTCGCCGGCAACCTGTGCTGCACCACCACCCTGCCCTACGACAACACCCAGGAGCTGAACCTGTGGGCCGATCCGGCGGCGGCCCAGGCGGTGTTCGCCGCGCTGGGCCCGGCGCTATCGCTGGTGCCGCTGGACGCCACCGCCTACGTGCCGATCACCGAGAGCTACGTCGGCGAAATCAACCTGGCGCAGAACCAGACCACCGCCGAGGCCCGGCTGGTGGCGGCGATCGTCGACAACCCCATCGTCCAGGCGGGCATCCTCGACGGCATGGCCTTCTGGTGGGATCCGCTGGCCGTCGTGGCGGCGACGCGGCCGGGCGTGGTGAGCTACCAGTCCGCCACGGTGTCGGTGGTGCAGGGCGGCGCCGCCAGCGGAAGGGTGCAGCTCACCCCGGGCGGCGCGCCGCTGCGCTATGCCACGGCGGCGAACCCGGCGCTGTTCCAGCAGGATTTCATCGAGGTATTGAACGAGCGCTGAGCAAGCCCGCGAGGCGCGGCCGGCGCCTCAGAGCTGGTGCCGGTAGACGATGAAGCCGGAGCGTTCCGCCAGCCGGTCGTAGAGCCGGCGCGCGGTGGCGTTGGTCTCGTGGGTCTGCCAGTAGACCCGCGCCGAGCCGGCGCCGCGCGCCCGCTGGTACACCGCCTCGATCAGCGCGCGGGCCACGCCCTGGCCGCGCGCGGACTCGTCGGTGTAGAGGTCCTGCAGGTAGCAGATCGGATCGAGCAGCGTGGTGCTGCGGTGGAACAGGTAGTGCGCCAGGCCGAGCAGGCCGCCGCCGCGCTCGGCCACCAGGGCGTGCACCGGCTCGGCGGGGTCGAAGAAGCGCGCCCAGGTGGTGCGGGTGACCGGGTCCGGCAGGGCGGTGGCGCCGTGACGGCCGTAGAAGCGGTTGTAGCCCTGCCACAGCGGCAGCCAGCGCTCGAAGTCGCTGCGCGCGGCGTCGCGGATCTGGAACGGTTCGGCCATGCCCGGACTGTGCCGGGCAGGGCCGCCGCTTTCAAGCCGGGTGGGACGAAACGTGGCGCCGCCGCCGCAGCGCCGCGGCGCCGAGCAGCAGCAGGGTGAGCGGCGCCACCGCGCCGCCGGAACCGCCGCTGCCGCCGCCGCTGCCGCCGGCGCCGCCCGCGGCCGGACCGCCGCTCACGCTGCAGCCGGCGCGGATGTCCTCGCAGTGCTGGATGCTGCCGTCGCGGGCGGGATAGTCGCGGGCGGAGCGGGTGTAGAAGCTCATCTTGGCCGCGCCCTGCGCGCCGGCGTCGTCGAGCAGGCGGGCGTCGGCATCGGCGTAGCCCGGCTCGCCCGGCTGTTTCAGCCAGCGGTCGAACCAGGCCAGGGTGTAGTGCTGGGCCATGGCGTTGCCGTAGCCGCCCTCGCAGGCGCCGCTGGCGGGATCGGGGCACCAGGAGGTGGCCGGCAGCGGCTGCGCCAGCGAGAAGTCGTAGTGGGTGCTGCCCTGGATGGTGATCTGGAACACCGGCACGCCGGCCTTGACCCAGGCGTCGTACGCAGCGGCTTTCTTCAGCTCGGGGTCGGGCGGGCTGGTGAAGGGCACCGGCGTGAGGCCGTATTCGGAGGACATGCCCAGCGCCGGCACGCGCGGCACCTCCTGCGGGCTGCCCATGCTGCTGCCGGCGCCGAGCGCGTCCCAGGCTACCGCGGCCTTCACCGGGTTGCTGGCGTCGAGCTTGCCGGGCCAGGGGTCGGCGCCGGCGGCGCCATAGCCCTGCACCACCGATACGCCGGTGGCGCCGAGCGAGTGGCCGGCGATGCCCAGGCGCGCGGGATCGACCATGGCCCAGGCCGGGTTGTACGGCGCGACCGCGGTGGGATAGGTGCCGGCGCAGGCCAGGTTGTGCGGATACGGATGCGCCGGGCTGGAGCGGAAGAAGTCGATGGCGTCGACCAGGCCGTCCCAGAACACGGCAGGGTTGAGGTTGGTGCCCTGGCCGCCGCCCGGGCTCTGCTGGTCGGAGCGGCCCTGGCCGCGCGGGTCGAAGGTCAGCACCACGTAGCCGTTGCGCGCCAGCAGCTGCGCCGCCCACCAGTACAGCGGCTGCGGCGCCTCGATCGAGCCGTTGAGGATCACCGCGCCGGGCAGGGTCTTGCCGGCGGGCACGCCCAGCGGCTGCCATACGCGCGCGGTGAGGCGGGCGCAGTCGGAGTCGTAGAACACCAGGTCGGTGGCGGTGGCGACCTTGCCGTAGAAGCCGTCGCCGTCCGGGCCGTTGGCCTCGGCCCAGCGGAAGGGATCGCCGGCGCAGATCAGGCTGTAGGTCTCGCACGGCGGCGTGAACGGCGAGTCGAGCGAGATCGAGGCGATCGACGCGGGGTTCTGCTGCACCTGCTGCGTCACCTGCATCAGGGTGGCGCTGAGCGCGGCGGGGTTCTGGATCGCGGCGAGGATCTGGTCCAGCGGCGTCGACGAGGCCAGCAGCCAGCTCGGGTCGAGCGTGTCGCGCTGCACCAGGGCCAGGGTGTTGGTCAGGCCCTGGGTCAGTGTGCGCTGCAGGAAGGCCGGGTTGAGCTGCTCGGCCGGCGCCTCGGCCACCTTGGCATAGTTCTGCGCCTCGCGCTGCAGCCATTCCGCCGACGGGTAGGCCGGCCCCTCCGGTATCGCCGGCGTGGCGCAGGGCCACAACGCGCCGGCGCACAGCGCCGCCGCCAGCAGGGTCTTCACCGCCTGGTTCCCGAGCATGCCTCTCCTCCGTGTGCCGGCCGTCGTTCGCGGCGGGCTTGTCGCGGACAATAGTAGTGCCTGGCGCGGCCGGCCAGGGGGCCGGCACGCCGGCGGGGCGGTCAGGCCCTGTTGACCCCATGCCGACCGCTGCGATCGAAACAGTAGTGCATTTTTTCCACCGGGACGGCGCGGCCGCCGCCGCATAATGCGCGGAGAGCGAGGCCTGCACCCGGCCCCGGAACGGGGAAACCGTTGCATATTTCATCGCACATCCTGAGGCTGGCGCTGTTGCGGCTCTACGCCGAGGCCGGCGTGCGCGCCGGCGACTGGCTCAGCTTCGTCGAACTGGGGGAGCGCTGGACCGAAACCGGCCTGCGCGCCACCGACCTGCGCAGCGCCGTGGACCACATGGTGGAAGGCGGCGACCTGGTCGCCTCGGAGCGCGAGGACCAGCTCGGCTTCGCCCTCAGCGCCGGCGGTTACCGCGCCATGATGGAGCCCGGCGGCCCGCTGCAGAACACCTCGCTGGCCGACGACACCACCCTGCTCAACGCCCGCTTCCGTCCGCACCGGGGCCTGGACACCGGGCTGCGGCGGCGGCAGGACGACAAGAGCCAGGGGTGATTTCTCAAGACATCGTTCACCCTGCTTGACGCTGGAAGGCTGATCGGTATTGACCGACCAGCCGCCAGCTGAGGATGGGGATGCAGGTCCACAAGAATGCCCCGAACGACACCCCAGGGCCCGGCGCTGGCCGCGCGCCGCGGCGCGCACTAAAATCCCGCCGTGCCCGGCCGCTTGCCGGCGCGCCATCCCCTGCCACCACGCGCCCACCGCACCCAGGCCATGTCCGCCGTCCGCACGCGCCGCATCGGCCTGTCTGCCGCGATCGTCCTGGGCCTCCTCGCCGGCACGGCGCGGGGCGAGGACGCGGCGGCGCCGGAGCGCTGGAGCCTGCACGGGCAGTTCACCAGCGTCACCCAGTACCACCCGGACTTCCATTCGCCTTACGCCGGCCCCAACAGCCTGGCCGGCGAAAGCCACGACGACCAGACCAATGACCTGACCCTGTACGCCGGCCTGGGGCTGTGGCCCGGCGGCGCCTTCTATCTCAATCCCGAGGTGGACCAGGGCTACGGCCTGAGCGACACCCTCGGCCTGGCCGGCTTCTCCAGCGGCGAGGCCTACAAGGTCGGCTCGTCCTCGCCTTATGCGCGCCTGCACCGCGCCTTCTTCCGCCAGGTGTTCGACCTCGGCGGCGAGCGCCAGGTGCTGGCGCCCGACGCCAACCAGCTCGGCGGCGCGCGCACCGCCGACAACCTGACGCTGAGCCTGGGCAAGTTGTCGGTGGTGGACATCTTCGATACCAACCAGTATGCGCACGACCCGCGCGGCGACTTCCTCAACTGGGCGGTGATCGACGCCGGCGCCTTCGACTACGCCGCCGACTCCTGGGGCTACTCCTATGGCGCGGCGGCGGAATGGAGCCGGGCCTGGTGGACCCTGCGCGCCGGCGGCTTCGCCCTGTCGCGCCAGCCGAACGAGCGCGAGCTGCAGCGCGACTTCGCGCAGTTCGAGCTGGTGGCGGAGCTGGAGGAGCGGCACACGCTGTACGGCCGCGACGGCAAGCTCAAGCTGCTCGGCTTCCTCAACCGCGGCCGCATGGCGGACTACGCCGAGGCGCTCGCCGCCGCCGCCGGCGCGGCGCCGGACGTGAGCCAGGTGCGCCGCTACCGCTCCCGCCCCGGGCTGGCGCTGAACCTGGAGCAGGCGCTGGCGCCGGACCTCGGCGCCTTCCTGCGTGCCAGCCTCAACGACGGCGGCAAGGAAGCCTACGAATTCACCGAGATCAACCGCTCGGTCTCGGCCGGGCTGTCGCTGAACGGCGGACGCTGGAGCCGCCCCGGCGACACCGTCGGCCTGGCGGTGGTGGCGAACGGCCTGTCCGCCCCGGCGCGCGCCTACCTCGACGCCGGCGGCCTCGGCATCCTGATCGGCGACGGCCGCCTGCCGGACTACGGCCTGGAAAAGGTCGCCGAGACCTACTACTCGCTGCAGCTGCTGAAGCCGCTGGCGCTGAGCGTGGACTACCAGTACATCGACCACCCCGCCTACAACCGCGACCGCGGGCCGGTGTCGGTATTCGGCCTGCGGCTGCACCTGGCGCTGTAGGCGCCTTGGGAACCTAGCTGGACGACAGCACGAAGGTGTTGCCGTCGGGATCGCGGAACTTGGCGAAGGTGCCCCAGGGCTGCCGGGTCGGCGGCTGCACGAACTCCACGCCGCGCTGGCTCAGCTGGCGCCAGGTGGCCTCGACGTTGTCGCAGGCCATCGAGCCGTTGAAGAACGTGCCGATGCGGTCCTCGTGGCCCTCCGGCGTGAACAGCACCACGCGCGTCTGCGAGTGGGCGATGCGCATCTCGATCCAGCGCTGCGCGCCCATCGGCTGATCGGTCGCCACCTCGAAACCGAGCTTCTCCGTGTAGAACCGCAGCGCTCGCTCCTGGTCGCGGACCGGGATGCCGACGAATTTCATGTGCGTGATCATGGACTCTCCTCGGGCGGGCTCGCCCGGCGCCGCCATGGTACAAAGCCCGGGCGCTCCGGGGTACCGATCATTGCTATAGTGTTTATCGCTATGGCCAGGATCGAGCTGGAGCCTTACGTGCTGGACGTGTTGATGCCCGATCTGGTCGGGCACGACAAGCGCCCGGCCGCTTTCGTCGTCTACCTGTACCTGCTCGGCGCCGCCGCGCGCCTGCGCCGCGACCGCGTCGGCGCCAGCCTGCAGACCATCGCCAGCCGCACCGGCCTGTCCAAGTCCACGGTGCAGGTGGCGTTGCGCCACCTCGCCCGGCGCGGCCTGGTCGACAGCAGCGTGCGCGCCACCACGGGCGAGCCGGTGCGCCGCGTGCTGCGGCCCTGGGTGCGCTGAGCGGTCACCGCCCTGCTCCCGCCGCGCGGGAAGGGTGCGGCTGCGCTGCCTGATTCCCGGCGCCGGCCGAAAGCCGGCCGGCACGAGGACCGCACGCCGATCCTCAGATGACGTGGAACAGGTAGAGCAGGATGATGACGGGCAACGGGATGCCAAGTACCCACAGCAGTACGCCGCGCATGGCTCTCCTCCATCGGCCTTGGCGGCCGTTTTGCGGCGCGCCTTCCTGGCGCGCCTGAAGGTTGGACCGCGCGGCAGTACGGCAAAGTTCCGGCCGGGCCCGGGGCCCCTGCCCCGCGCGGAGCAGGGGCGCCCGGCTTACCAGGCGGTCGGCTTGGGATTGCGCGCGTCGAAGTCCATCTGGTGCCAGTACGGATACACCGGCGTCTGGCGGCTGGCCTCGTCGAGCAGCGCGATGTCCTCGGCGGAGAGCTTCCAGCCGACCGCGCCGAGGTTCTGCTTGAGCTGCGCCTCGTCGCGCGCGCCGATGACGATGTTGCACACCGTGGGCCGCTGCAGCAGCCAGTTCAGGGCGACCTGGGCCACGGTCTTGCCCAGGCGCTTGGCCACCTCGTCGAGCGCGTCCACCACCGTGTAGAGGTATTCGTCGTCGACGACGGGGCCGCCGGCCGCGCCGCCGGAGGCGATGCGGCCGCTCTTGATCTCCTGGCCGCGGCGGATCTTGCCGGTGAGGCGGCCCCAGCCGAGCGGGCTCCACACCATCAGCCCCACGCCCTGGTCCAGGCCCAGCGGCATCAGCTCCCACTCGTAGTGGCGGCCGATCAGCGAGTAGTAGCCCTGGTAGACGACGTAGCGGGCCAGGCCGTGCTTCTCCGACGCGGCCAGCGCCTTCATCAGGTGCCAGCCGGAGAAGTTGGAGGCGCCGATGTAGCCGATCTTGCCGGCGGTGATGAGGTCGTCGAGCGCGCGCAGCGTCTCCTCCACCGGCGTCAGCGCGTCGAAGCCGTGCATGAAGTAGAGGTCGATGTGGTCGGTGCCCAGGCGCCTGAGGCTGGCCTCGCAGGCGCGCACCAGGTGGTGGCGCGAAGAGCCCAGGTCGTTGGGTCCGCGGCCGGTGGCGAAGGTGGCCTTGCTGGCGATCAGCACCTTGTCGCGGCGGCCCTTGAGCGCCTTGCCGAGGATTTCCTCGGAGGCGCCCTCGGAATAGATGTCGGCGGTGTCGAAGAAGTTCAGGCCGTGGTCGAGGCACACGTCGACCATGCGCGTGGCCTCGTCGGCCTGGGTCTGGCCCCAGCGCTGGAAGAATTCGTTGCTGCCGCCGAAGGTGCCGGTGCCAAGGCTCAGTACGGGGACCATGAGGCCGGAGCGGCCGAGCTGACGGTGTTCCATGAGTAGCTCCTGCGTGGGGGGATATGCCGCATTATTCCGATTCCCATCGGTTGCGTCATGCAGGAAGTCGCGCCGGCCGCGGGGCGCGCTATGGCGTCGGCGAAATCACCGGGTCCGGCGGCGCGCCCTGGCAGGCGCCGAGGCCGAGCGTGGCCATCGCCGGCGCGGCCAGCGCCGGCGGCGTCAGGAAGGCCGGCGGCGCGGCAAGGTCGAGGAAGTCGAGCAGGGTGTTGGCCTGGGCGTCGCGGTAGGTCAGCGCCGGCAGGTTCCACTTCGCCGCGATGGTGGCGATGATCGAGGTGTGGTCGTGCATCACGTCGGTCACGGCGTTGGGCTTGCTGTAAGGCGAGACCACCACGGTCGGCACGCGCAAGCCGGTGATGTCGTAGCCGCCGGGGATATCGGACGGGCCCAGGTCCGGCGGGATGTCGTCGGGCCTGGCCACCCGTGCCGGCGGCACATGGTCGTAGTAGCCGCCGTGCTCGTCGTAGGTCCACACCAGCAGGGTGCGCGACCAGTTGGGCGAGGCCATCACCGCCTGCACCACGCCGGCGACGAAGGCTTCGCCCAGCGCGACGTCGTCCGGGTTCTCCTCCGAGCCGCCCTGGGCATTGACCTTGGTGTTGAGGCTGTTGATCAGATCGACCACCTCGGCCGGCAGGCCGGGAATCTTGCCGGCCACGCCGTTGAGCGCGTCGAACAGCGGCGAGCCGACGGTGCTGACGATGTTGAATTCCGGATCGACGAAGGACACCGCCGGCAGGGTGCCGGCGGCGCAGTCGGCGAAGAACTGGGCGATGGTGGCGAAATTCTGCGGATGGTTCTCCAGCGTCTGCGGCACGATCGCCAGCGCCGGCAGGTCGGTGAAGTAGCTGCGCCAGCTCACGCCGTACCTGCTCATCATGTCCATCAGGGTGCCGTTGGCCGGCGGCGGCATCGAGAAGGTCGAGGAGTCGGTGGAGATCATGCCCTGCGCCGTGCCGGCGTAGAGGAAGCGGCGGTTGGGATAGGTCTGGCACGGCGCCGAGGCGAAGCAGCGGTTGCCGAGGCAGAAGGTCCTGGCCAGCGAGTAGTAGAACGGCAGGTCGCCCTCGTCCCAGTAGCCCATGGCGCTGGTCGAGGTGGCGGCGAAGCCGTCCATGCGGTTGCCGTCGATCTGCTTGTGGGTGCTGTTCCAATTCTGCGTCACGCTGCCCGGCTGGCAGGTGCCCTGCAGGTGGAACGCGTGCTGGTAGCCGCCCTGCAGCGGGTTGGAATTGGCCGGCACGCCCTTGCCGTCGAAGCGGAAGCCCTCGGCCCGCGGCTGGCCGCGCAGCGGCAGCATGCCGAAGTAGTTGTCGAAGGAGTGGTTCTCCATCATCACTACCACGACGTGGTCGAACGGCAGCGCGGTGTCGGCGGTGCCGGCGGCCTTGCCCGGGTCGGGCAGCGAGTTGGGGCCGCGCGAGGACGGCGGCGGCCCGGCGCTGAAGCCGGCGTCCACCGGCTCGCTGCCGGTGCAGGCGGTGAGGCCGCGGGTGGCGGCGAGCACGGCGGCGGCGGCCGAACCCTGCAGCAGGGTGCGGCGCTTGATGCTGTCGATCATCGTGGAGTCCCTGAAGGTGTTGTGCTGCGGCCGACTATAGCCATAGTCGATCACGATCCGGTGACGAACGACAGGGCTTGAATTGCCTAACCGGCACGGGCGGAAACGCGGACCGGCCCGCCCCCCGCGAGCCCGCAGCGGAACTCAGGCGGCCAGCGCCGCCTCGATCTTCGCCGGCGTCGGCGAGCCTTCGGCGCGCAGCTCCTGCGCGAACTGGGCGATGCGCCATTCCTCGATGATCCAGCGCGCCGGGTGGAATGGCCCGGGCAGGCGTGCGGTGAGCGCCGCGATCGGCCGGGTCGCGTCGATGTCGCGCTGCGGCTTGTGCGGCAGGCGGTCGAGGCGGATCGCGGCGGCCTTGAGGTACAGGGCGATGCGGCGCCACTGCGGCTCGGGGATCGCGGCGATGAAGCCGGGGGCGAACAGGCCTTGCAGCTGCGCGCGCAGGTCGGCGCCGGCATGCGGCCAGCTCTTCTCGATGGGGCCGAGGCGCTGGCGCAGCGCCATTGCCGCGTTGAGCCAGTTGCAGACGTCGTCGAGCCGCGCCGCCGCCTCGCGGCCGAACTCGCCGCGCCGCTCCAGCGCGGCGTCGAAGGCGGCGCAGTCGCGGATCGCCGCCGGGGTCCAGCAGGCCTGGGCGGCGCGCGCCGCGACCTGCTGCGCCAGGGCCTCGGCGCCGAGCCCGGTCTGCGCCAGGCCGATGCCGAGGCGGGACCGGGCGGTCCTGGCGAGGTCGCGCATGCGGTCGGCGACGCGCGACAGCAGCAGCGCCTGCGCGCCCACGGCGTGCGCCTGCCGCGCCGCCGGCGCCGACTCGAACAGGCGCAGCGCTACCTTGCCGTCCTCCGCGCTCAGCGCGGGATAGGCGCGCGCGCCGGCGACTTCGACCGCGTCCGGCAGCGCGCCGAAGTCCCAGTCCGCCACCTGCTCGCGGGTCCAGCGCCCGGCCTCCTCGCTGGCCGCGGCGCGGCGCAGCAGTTCGCCGCGCACCGCGCCGCCGTGGCGGCGCTGCAGCTCGGGCAGGCTGCCGGCCTGGTCGACGGCCTTGCCCTGCGCATCCTCCAGCACCAGGCGCGGCAGCAGGTGCGCCTCCAGCCGCTCGGGGCTGAAATCGGCGGGGCTCAGCTTCACCCCGTTCATCTCGGCGAAGCGCGCGCAGACCGCCTCCAGCAGCCCGCCCCGCTGCGGGTCGGTGCTGGCGGCGATGGCGCGGGCATACTCGGCCGCCGGCGTACACAGGCGCCGCAATGCCATCGGCAGGGTGCGGATCAGGGCCTCGATCTTGGCCGGCAGCAGGCCCGGCACCAGCCAGTCGAAGCGCTCGGCCGGCAGCGCGAACAGCTGCGCCATCGGGATGTGGAAGCTGACGCCGTCCTGCTCCTCGCCCGGCGCGTGCGAATAGCTCAGGCGGATGCGCTGGCCGGCGAGCCGCAGGTGGTCCGGGAACAGCGCGGCGACGTCGGTGTTGGCGCCGGCCTTGACCACGTCGGCCTCGCGCATGCGCAGCTCCGCCGCGGCCGGCGCGCCCGGCCGCTGCTGCGCGCGCAGCCAGCGGTTGAGGCCGGCGCTGGTGCACACGTCCGCCGGGATGCGCGCGTCGTAGAAGGCGTACAGCTGGGCCTCGTCGCCGAGCAGGTCGGGCCGGCGCAGCCGCGCCTCCTTCTCCTTCACGTTCTCGATCAGGGCCAGGTTCTTTTCCAGGAACGGCGGCGGCTGCGGCATGTCGCCGCGCACCAGCCCTTCCGTGATGAAGATGCGGCGCGCCGCTTCCGGCTCGTCGGAGCCGTAGTGCCGGGCGCGGCGCAGCAGCTGCATGCCGAACAGGCTCAGGGTCTCCATCGCCGTGACCTCGCCGCGCTGCGGGTTCCACGCCGGGTCCTGCAGCACGCTTTTCACCAGGTGCGGCGCCACCTCGGCCAGCCAGGCCGGCTCGATCGCGGCGTTGACGCGGGCGAACAGCTGGCTGGTCTGCGCCAGCTGCGCGCTCATCAGCCAGGGCGGCGCCTTCTTCGCCAGCACCGAGCCCGGGAAGATGCGGAAGCGGCGGCCGCGCGGACCGTTGTACTCCTGCCGGCCCTCGCCCGCTTGCGGCGCCTTCTGGCCGATGTGGTCGACCAGGCCGGCCAGCAGCGCCTTGTGGATCGGCGCGTAGAGCCGGTCCAGCTCCTCCGGCGTGGCCGGCTGCTCCGCCTTCGGCTCGCCGCGCTCGCGCGGCGCCAGCAGGTCGGCGATCTGCCGGTACACCGACTCCCATTCCTCCATGCGCAGGTAGGAGACGTAGTTCTCCTGGCAGCGGCGCCGCAGCTGGCGGTTGGACAGCTCCCCGCTCCACTGCTGCCAGTGCCGCCACAGCTGCAGCAGCGACAGGAAGTCCGACCTGGGATGCTGCCACTGGGCGTGCTTCGCCCGCGCCTGCGCCTGCGCGTCCGGCGGCACCTCGTGCGGATCCTGCACCGACAGCGCCGCGGCCAGCACCCAGACCTGCTCGGCGCAGACCGTGGCCTCGCGCCCGGCCAGGGCGATGCGGGCGATGCGCGGGTCCAGCGGCAGGCGCCCCAGCTCGCGGCCCAGCGGCGTCAGGCGGCGCTCCTCGTCCAGCGCGCCGAGGGTCTGCAGCAGGCGGTAGCCCTCGGCGACGTGGCGGCCTTCCGGCGGGTCGAGCCAGGGGAACTCGTCGACGTCGCCCAGGCCCAGCGCCGCCATCTGCAGGATCACGCCGGCCAGGTTGGCGCGCAGGATCTCCGGGTCGCTGAAGGCGGGGCGCTGCGCGAAATCGTCCTCGGCATAGAGCCGCAGCGCCACGCCGGGGCCGACGCGGCCGCAGCGGCCGGAGCGCTGGTTGGCCGCCGCCTGCGCGATCGGTTCGATGTGCAGCTGCTGCACGCCCAGGCGCGGCGAGTAGCGGTTGATGCGCGCGGTGCCGGTATCGACGACGTAGCGGATGCCGGGCACCGTCACCGAGGTCTCGGCGACGTTGGTCGACAGCACGATGCGCGGCGCGCCGCGGGAGGAGAAGACCCGGTCCTGCTTCTCCGCCGGCAGGCGCGAGTACAGCGGCAGCACCTCGGCGCGCGGGAAGCGGCCGGGCAGCGAGCGCGCCAGCTCGTTGATCTCGCGCTCGCCGGGCAGGAACACCAGCGTGTCCCCCACCCGCCCGCCGCGCCACAGCTCCTCGATGCCGTCGCCGACCTGCTGCTCCAGGTCGTAGTCCTCGTCCGGCGCGCGGTAGCGCAGCTCCACCGGGTAGGTGCGCCCCTCCACCGCCAGGACCGGCGCCGGCGTGCCGTCGGCGCCGGCGAAGTGGCGCGCCAGCTTGTCCGGGTCGAGCGTGGCCGAGGTGATGATCAGCTTCAGCTCCGGCCGGCGCGGCAGCAGGCGCTTGAGCCAGCCGAGCAGGAAGTCGATGTTGAGGCTGCGCTCGTGGGCCTCGTCGATGATCAGGGTGTCGTAGGCGCGCAGTTCGCGGTCGCGCTGCAGCTCGGCCAGCAGGATGCCGTCGGTCATCAGCTTGACCAGGGAGCGCTCCGACACGCGCCGGTCGAAGCGCGTCTCGAAGCCGACCAGCTCGCCCAGCGGGCTGTCCAGCTCCTGGGCGATGCGCCGCGCCACGCTGCGCGCCGCCAGGCGCCGCGGCTGGGTGTGGCCGATCAGGCCGCGCAGCCCGCGCCCCAGCTCGAGGCACAGCTTGGGCAGCTGGGTGGTCTTGCCCGAGCCGGTCTCGCCGCAGATCACCACCACCTGGTGCGCGCGGATCGCCGCCAGCAGCTGGTCCCTGGCCTGGACCACCGGCAGGTTTTCCGGCCAGGCGATCGCGGCCGGCCGCAGGCGGGCGCGGTTCTCCGCCGCCAGCGCGGCCTTTTCCAGGTCGCGGGCGTAGCGGGCGAAGTCGAAGCGGGGGTTGCGGCGCGCGCCGTCGAGCTGGCGGCGCAGGCGCTCGGCGTCGGCCAGCAGCAGGCTGCCGCTGAGCTGGTCGAACCGCGCCTGGACTTCGGGGAGGGAGCTCACTGCGGTCAGCCGTAAAAATGGCCGCTATGATACCGGCTGCGACAGGGAGCCACGAAAAAACCATGACCGAGCGCAAGCCGTTTGCGATGATCCGCGAGTTCCACCTGGCGGACTGGTTCACCCTGGGCAACGCCGCCAGCGGCGTGGGCGCGCTGTTCTCGATCATGTCCTACCTGCAGACCCAGGAGCGGCTGCACATCTACCTGGCCTGCGGCATGGTGGTGATGGCGCTGGTGTTCGACGTGCTCGACGGCCGCATCGCGCGCTGGCGCCAGAAGTCCTCCGCCATGGGCCGCGAGCTGGACTCCCTCGCCGACGTCATCTCCTTCGGCGTGGCCCCGGCGGTGATGGGCTACGCCTGCGGCATGCAGGGCCTGATCGACCGCCTGGTGCTCGGCTTCTTCGTCGCCTGCGGCGTGTCGCGCCTGGCGCGCTACAACATCACCGCCGAGGCCCTGTCCGGCGGCGGCGACAAGGTGAAGTACTTCGAGGGCACGCCCATCCCCACCTCGCTGGTGCTGGTGATCGTGCTGGGGATCGCCGCCTCGAACGAGGCGCTCGGCGACCAGCTCTGGTTCGGCGTGATCCGCTTCGGCCAGTACCGCCTGCACCTGCTGGCGCTGATGTTCGCGGTGTCCGGGGCGCTGATGATCAGCCGCATCCGCATTCCCAAGCTCTGACGCCGCCGCCGGGCCTGGCCCGAGCCGCGCCGGACGGAACCGCCCGGCTCAGCGCAGCGCCTCCTCCAGCTCCGCCCGCCGCGCCGCCACCAGCTGCGCCGCCTGCTCCACGATCGTCTCCTGCGACCCGCGCGACAGCTCCCAGCCCAGCGGCGGCATCACCACCGGCCGGGTCGGGCTGGACTCGGGCAGCTGCAGGGCCAGGTCGAAGACCCGGCCGCCTTCGACGCGCTCCACCTGGACCGCGGCGGCGACCGCCGCCAGGCGCCCGTGGCCGGCGCTGGCGTCGTACAGGCCGAGCACCGGCGCGGTGAGCTCCGGGGCGAAGCGGCCGGGATGGCCGCCGCCGCCCTGGAAGCCCGGCTGCGGCTGCGCGGGATCGCGGCAGATGCGGCCGCCCGCCGGCGCATTGCAGATCGGCCGGGCGAAGAAGTCGTTGCGCAGCAGCAGCAGCACCGGGTGCAGCTCGCGGTGCCGGCTCTGCACCGCCTGGATCAGCTCGGCGGCGGTGATGGCGCCGGAATTGTCGAAGTAGCCGCCGTCGACGACGCGGTAGCGCGCGCAGCCGCGGTCCTGGTCGGCGCAGTTCTGCGCGTCCATCACCGTGCCGGCCGGACTCACCGCGGGGAAGCGCGCGCTGTCGTGGGCCAGGCCCGCCAGCGGCTGGGCGCTGCTGGAATAGCTCGGGCGCATCAGGTCGACCACGTCGTTGAACTCGCCGGCCTGCACGTCGGCCAGCACCGCGCGCCGCCCGGTCTCCACCACCGTGGTGTTGAGCAGCACCAGCGGCAGCTGCGGGTGCCCGGCGTAAAGTTGCGCCAGGGTCTGCCGCATCGGCGCGCCGGCGCAGTCGGCGAAGGCCTGCTGCCAGGACAGCTCCAGGTTGCGGGCGCGGTCGAACAGCGGCACGGCGAACGGCAGGAAGCGCTGCATCAGGTCGGCGTAGAGCATGCCGGCCAGCGGCGGCGACAGGAAATCGCGCTTGAGGTCGGCGACGGCGGAGCAGGCCGGACCGCCGGCCAGTTCGGCGTAGCGCTGGCTCAGGTACGCCGCCGCGCCGAGGCTGCCGCCGGAGACGCCACTGACGGCGAACAGGTGCTCGCGGAAGCCGGGCACCTGCTCCAGCTCGCGCAGCAGCGCCGCGGTCCACAGCGCGGCACGGATGCCGCCGCCCTCGGTGGCGACCACCACGTAGTGGTCGCCGGCGGACGGGCCGCGCCAGGCGTCGAAGCGCGTGTTGACATCGCTGCGCCGGTCCGGCTGCAGCTGGCGCGGCGTCCAGCCGCCCTCGCGGACATGGTGGTTGTCGTTCCAGGCGCCGAACAGCGCGGCGACCAGCAGCGCTACCGGCGCCAGCCCCGGCAGGCCGTTGCGCAGCGGCCACCAGGTCAGCACGAAGCTGCCGAAGATGTTGATGCTGGCCAGCGCCAGCGGCACCAGCACCAGCGCGCCGACCTGGCGCGGCGCGCTCACCGGCCACAGCAGCAGGGCGGCGGCCAGCAGGAAGGAGAAGGCCAGCGAGGCCAGCACCACGCGGCGCGTCACCGGCGGCAGGGGAATGTCGCGGCCGAGCACGGCGGGCGCGGCCAGGCGGTCCGGCGCGCGCGTCTGGGCCAGGTTGAGGCGCCGCAGCAGCCGGCCGCGCGCCACGGTGAAGCCGAGGAAGGCCAGGGCGGCGGCGGCGAATTCCCAGCCCACCCCGGGCAGGTCGCCGAGGTTGCGCACCGCCCAGCTCACCGCCAGGAACACCGCCGCGCCGGCCAGGCGCGGCAGCCAGGTGCGGACGGCGGCGGTGCGCTCCATGTCCAGCGGCAGCGCCGCCATCTGCGTCACCAGCAGCCAGCGCATGCAGTACCAGACCGAGGCCGCCAGGACGGTGGTGGCGAGCAGCAGCAGCGCCATGCCGCGCAGGCCGAGCACGCGGTCGGTGGCCACCGCCTCGATGCGCAGCACGTCGCCGCCCTGGTCGGACATCAGCAGCAGGGCGAACACCAGCAGGGCGGCGAGCGGAAACAGGCAGCGCACCAGCATGCGCACCAGGTCCGCCAGCCCTTGCAGCAGCATGCCGATGACGTTCATCTTGCTCCCCTTCCCCGTAAGCCCGGTACCGCTGCGGACGTTTTATGCCGCGCCGCCGCCGATTGCTGTGCGCCAGTTCTCAGCGGCCGCGCCGCCTCAGCTCACCACCCGGTAGCACGGCTGGTAGTCCTTGCCCGCCAGCTTCATGCGGTGCTGGGCGACGAAAGACTTGAGCAGGGCGTCCATCGGCTGCATCACCGCGGCGTCGCCGTGGATCTCGAACAGGCCGTGCTCCCGCACGGCGCGGATGCCGGCCTCCTTGACGTTGCCGGCGACGATGGCGGAGAAGGCGCGGCGCATCGCCGCCGCCAGCAGGTGCGGCGGCTGGTCGCGGTGCAGCGCCAGGCCGCGCACGTTGTCGTGGGTCGGCGCGAACGGCCGCTGGAAGTCCGGCGCGATGCGCAGCAGCCAGTTGAAGTAGTAGGCGTCGTCACGCGACTTGCGGAACTCGCGCACCCGCTGGATGCCCTCGACCGCCAGCTGCGCCACCCGCGCCGGCTGGTCGACGACGACGCGGTACAGCCCCTGCGCCGTCGGCCCCAGGGTCAGGCCGATGAAGGCGTGGATCTGCTCGAAGTAGGCAGCGGAGCCGGCCGGGCCGGTGAAGATCAGCGGGAACGGCAGGCCGGCGTTGTCCGGGTGCAGCAGGATGCCGAGCAGGTAGAGGATCTCCTCGGCGGTGCCGGCGCCGCCGGGGAAGACGACGATGGCGTGGCCGGTGCGGACGAAGGCCTCCAGGCGCTTCTCGATGTCCGGCATGATCACCAGGTCGTTGACGATCGGATTGGGCGACTCGGCGGCGATGATGCCGGGCTCGGTGATGCCGAGGTAGCGGCCGCCGCCGATGCGCTGCTTGGCGTGGCCGATGGCGGCGCCCTTCATCGGCCCCTTCATCGCGCCCGGGCCGCAGCCGGTGCAGATGTCCAGGCCGCGCAGACCCATCTCGTAGCCGACCACCTTGGTGTAGTCGTACTCCTCGCGCGAGATCGAGTGGCCGCCCCAGCACACCACCAGGTTGGGGTTGGGCAGCGGCCGCAGGATGTTGGCGTTGCGCAGGATGTGGAACACCGCGTCGGTGACGCCCTCCGGCGTATGCAGGTCGAAGCGCGGGTTGTTGCTGATCTCGTTGCTGACGTAGACGATGTCGCGCAGCACCGCGAACAGGTGCTCGCTGATGCCGCGGATGATGCGGCCGTCGACGAAGGCCACCGCCGGCGCGCCCTTCAGCTCGAGGCGGATGCCGCGCTCGTTCTGCGAGACGCGGATGGCGAAGTCCGGGTAGCGGTTCAGCAGCTCCTGGCTGTCGTCGAGGAAGCCGCCGCTGTTGAGCACCGCCAGCGAGCAGCGCCGCAGCACCTGGTACAGGCCGCCCTGGCTGGTGTCGAGCAACTTGGCCACTTCCGACTTGGACAGCACGTCCAGCCGCCCGGTGGGGGAGATGCTGGCGTCGACGACCTCGTAGCTCATCGCGGAACGGATTCCCGGCGGTTGTTGTCCCGCCACTATATCGCGGCGGCGCGCGCGTATCATGATGGGCTGAAAACGGAGCCAGCGGATGCTGATCAACTGCGTCGCCTACCAGAAGGGCCACAAGCTCGCCGAAATCGAGGTGAGCGAGATCCACGACTACCTGCACAGTCCCAACTGCTTCGTCTGGGTGGCGATGAAGGACCCGCAGCCGGAGGAGCTGAAGGCGATGCAGGAGGAGTTCGGCCTGCACGACCTGGCGGTGGAGGACGCGCAGCGCGGCCACCAGCGGCCGAAGCTGGAGGAGTACGGCGACTCGCTGTTCATGGTGCTGCAGCTGCTGGACATGCAGGACGGCGAGCTGCAGCAGGGCGAGCTGGCGATCTTCGTCGGCCAGAACTACGTGCTGTCGGTGCGGCGCAGCTCGGAGCGCCGCCTGACCGACGTGCGCGCCCGCGCCGAGCGCGAGCCGGAGCTGCTGCGCAACGGCTCCGGCTACGTGCTGTACGCGCTGATGGACGCGGTGGTGGACCGCTATTTCCCGGTGCTGGACGAGCTGGAATCCGAGCTGGAGTGCATCGAGGAGCGGATCTTCTCCGGCCAGGCCGCCGGCCGGGCCAACATCGAAGCGCTGTACAAGCTCAAGCAGAAGCTGGTGGTGATCAAGCACGCCATCGGCCCGACCCTGGAGGCGAGCAGCAAGCTGTTCGGCGGCCGCGTGCCGCACCTGTGCGTCAACCTGCAGGACTACTTCCGCGACATCTTCGACCACCTGCAGCGCCTCAACCAGACGGTGGACAGCCTGCGCGACACCGTCGCCACCGCGCTCAACGTCAACCTGTCGCTGATCAACCTGCAGGAAAACGAGGTGGTCAAGCGGCTCGCCGCCTACGCCGCCCTGGTGGCGGTGCCGACCCTCATCGCCGGCATCTACGGCATGAACTTCCACAACATGCCGGAGCTGGAATGGAGGTACGGCTACCCGGCCGCGCTGGCGCTGATGGCCGGCATCGACGGCTACCTGTTCCGGCTGTTCCGCAAGTCGCAGTGGCTGTAGGCCGCCCGGCGGCCGCGCCGGCGGTACCGCCGGGAACCGCGCCGCCGGCGCGGTCGGCTCAGTGCCCGCCGGCCGGCGCCGGCGTCTCGAAGCGCGGCTGCCCCGGGGTGACGGTGCCGCGGCGGGTGCCGTTGACCGAGTTGTCGACGATGCCGCCGAAGGCTTTCTGCACCGTGTCGTAGTGCTTCATGCCCGCCAGGGGGCCGGGCTCGTTGCCGAACACGGTGGAGCCGGTGAAGAAGTACAGGTCCTGGTGGCTGCGGTAGACGCGCTCCATGCCCTGCTCGTCGCGGTAGGCGATGGTGACGTCGTAGCGGTCGGTGGGCTTGTTGATGCTGTAGGCGCCGAAGGTCATGCCGGACAGGAAATAGCTGCGGCGGGTGCCGGAGGACAGGTCCGGCGCGTTCTCCACCAGCATCAGCAGGCGCGGCTTGCCCGGCTGGCTCGGCAGCGAGCCGGCAGGGGCGGTGACGATGGCCTGGATCGCCGCGCCGAAGTCGTCGGCCGGTCCGCCGAGGCGGTGCACGTCCCAGCGTCCCTTGGCGGTGAGGCCGTCGCGGACGGTCTGGTACAGGCTGTCGCTGCCGGCGGCGGAGATGCGGCCTTCGGACTTGAAGGTCACGCCCACGTCGAGGCGCGCCGGCGGGTTGCGCGGCGGCACCATGTGGGCGACGCCGGTGAGCATGTCCGGCGAATTGTCGGGCTTGACGTAGTAAGACTGTTCCATGCACGCCGTCAGCAGGAATGCCGAGGCGGCGGCGATGCAGCGCAATCGGTTCATCGTGCTCCTCTGAAAGCAGGGTTCCGGCCGCGGACATCGGGCACGGCGCCCCGGCCCAGTTTAGGCGACGAGGGCCCGTCGCCGGGAGGGGACGGACAGGCGTCCCGGGCGGGCGGACGAAGGGTGCCGGCGCGGAGGGCGGTGCCGCTTTCCGGCGGCGCGCCGGACCGCCCTGCGCGGCGCGCCGCCGTGGCTTATGCTCCCGCCGACGGCCGCCCCCTGGAACACCGAAGATGCCGCGCAAGACCCTGCTATGGACCGCCCTGGCGCTGGCGCTCGGCTACCTGGCCTGCGCCGCCTGGCTGTATTTCGCCCAGGACGCCCTGCTCTACCACCCCGAGTTCACCCGCGCCGACCCGGCCCAGACCGATTACGCGCTGCGGCGCGACGGCGTGACCCTGCGCGGCTGGGTGGTGAACCCGGGCCGGGCGCGTGCGCTGATCTACTTCGGCGGCAACGCCGACGCGGTGCAGACCATGCGCGACGACTACGGCCGCTGGGCGCCGGACCGCAGCGTCTACCTGGTGGCCTACCGCGGCTACGGCGCCAGCGAGGGCAAGCCGCGGCAGGACGCGCTGTTCGGCGACGCGCTGGCGCTGTTCGACGCGGTGCACGGCCGCCACTCCGAGGTGGCGCTGATCGGCCGCAGCCTGGGCAGCGGCGTCGCCACCTGGGTGGCCGCGCAGCGGCCGGTGGAGAAGCTGGTGCTGGTGACGCCGTTCGACAGCATCGCCGGGATCGCGCAGCGGCGCTTCCCGGTGTTCCCGGTGCAGCTGCTGATGCGCGACCGCTACGATTCCTGGCGCTACGCCGCGGCGGTGCGCTGCCCGGTGCTGGTGCTGCAGGCGCCGCTGGACCAGGTGGTGCCGGCGGACAGCACGGCGCGGCTGCTGCGCCGCTTCGCGCCGCCGCCGCAGCTGCGGGTGATCGCCGGCACCGGCCACGGCACCATCGTCGCCGACCCGGCCTATGGCCGGGCGGTGGCCGACTTTCTGCGATGATGCGCGCATGCCCAGCGACTTCGACCTGATCGTCATCGGCGCCGGCTCCGGCGGCGTCGCCGCCAGCCGCTACGCCGCGTCGCTGGGCGCGCGGGTGGCGATCTGCGAGGCGGAGCGGGTCGGCGGCACCTGCGTGCTGCGCGGCTGCGTGCCGAAGAAGCTGTTCATGTACGCCGCGCAGTTCGCCGAGGCCTTCGCCGACGCCGCCGCCTACGGCTGGCAGGCGCCGCCGGCGCAGTTCGACCTGGCGGCGCTGACCGCGGCCAAGAACCGCGAAACCGACCGCCTCGAGACGGTCTACCAGCGCCTGCTCGACGAGGCCGGGGTGCGCACCGTCCACGGCCGGGCCGAGCTGGAGGACCGCCACACCGTGCGCATCGGCGGCGAGCGGCTGCGCGGCGGGCGCATCCTCGTCGCCAGCGGCAGCGCGCCGTCGCGCCCGGGCATTCCCGGCATCGAGCTGGCCGCCACCTCGCGCGAGATGCTCGAGCTGCGGCAGCTGCCGCCGCGCCTGCTGATCCTCGGCTCCGGCTACATCGCGGCGGAGTTCGCCGGCATCTTCCGCGGCTTCGGCAGCGCCGTGACCATGGCCTACCGCGCCGACCTGCCGCTGCGCGGCTTCGATCGCGACCTGCGGCAGCGCCTGGCGGCGGCCATGCAGGGGCGCGGCATCGCCCTGCGGCCGGCGTTCCAGCCGGCGCGGCTGGAGCGCGCCGGCGGCGGCTATGCCTGCCACGGCGCCGACGGCAGCGTGCTGCAGGCCGACCTGGTGCTCAACGCCCTCGGCCGCCGCCCCGTCACCGCCGGCATGGGCCTGGAGCGCGCCGGCGTGGCGCTGGCGCCGGACAGCGGCGCGGTGCGGGTCGACGCCTGGTCGCGCAGCAGCGTGCCGCACATCTTCGCCGTCGGCGACGTCAGCGACCGGCTCAACCTGACCCCGGTGGCGATCGCCGAGGCGCGCGCCTTCGTCGACACCGAGTTCGGCGGCACGCCGCGCGCGGTCGACCACGAGCGGGTGGCCAGCGCGGTGTTCGCCCAGCCGGCGCTGGCAGCGATCGGCCTGAGCGAGGAGGCCGCCACCGCGCGCGGCCACCAGGTGCAGGTCTATGAAGCCGACTTCCGCGCCATGAAGACCGCCTTCGCCGGGCGCGCCGAGCGCAGCTACATGAAGCTGGTGGTGGACGCCGCCGGCGGCCGGGTGCTGGGCCTGCACATGCTCGGCGCCGACGCGCCGGAGATCGTGCAGAGCCTGGCGGTGGCGGTGACCATGGGGGCGCACAAGCGCGACTTCGACGCGACCATGGCGGTGCATCCGACGGTGGCGGAGGAATTCGTGCTGATGCGCAGGGCGCGGGGCTGAGGCCATCCCGGCCGCGGCACAGGTCCGCCGCCGCGCCGGCGGGCGGGCGGACGGGAGCGACGCGGCACCAAATCGCCGCCCGGCTGTCTTAGCCCCTGAGGCGCCCCGCGCCCTTCACCACATGCCGACCCCGCTCCGTTCCCTGCTGCTGCTCCTGGCCTGCCTGCTGTGCTGCGGCAGCGCGCTGGCGCGCGAGCAGACCTTCAAGGTCAACGGGCTGCAGGTCACCGCCTGGTGGCGCGAGCCGGCGCCGGCGGAGCGCCAGCCGGTGCTGGTGTTCTCGCACGGCCTGCACGGCTGCGACGTGCAGTCGCGCGGCCTGACCGAGGCCTTCGCCGCCGCCGGCTACCTGGTGTTCGCGCCGAACCATCGCGACGCCTCCTGCAACGGCGGCACCACGCCCTGGTTCGAGGGCACCGAGACGATGTTCCTGCACCCGGAGCAGTGGAACGAATCGAGCTACCGCAACCGCGCCGACGATATCCGCCGGCTGATCGCCGGGCTCTACGACGATCCGCGCTTCCGCGACCATGCCGACTGGTCGCGCCTGGGCCTGGTGGGGCATTCGCTGGGCGGCTACACCGTGCTGGGCCTGGCCGGGGCCTGGCCGGGGTGGAAGCTGCCGGGGGTGAAGGCGGTGCTGGCGCTGGCGCCGTACAGCCTGCCGTACGACGTGCACCGGACCTGGAGCGGCGTCGACGTGCCGGTGATGTTCCAGTGCGGCCAGAACGACTTCGCCATCACGCCGTTCGTGGCGCAGCCCGGCGGCAGCTACGACAGCGCGCCGCAGCCCCGCTACTACGTCGAGTTCGCCGACGCCGGGCACCTGGCCTGGACCAACCAGGACAGCACCGACCGCAAGGCGATCCTGTTCTACAGCCTGTCCTTCCTCAACCGCTATGTGCGGGGCGACAGCGCGGAGCGCGGGCTGATCCGGCAGCGGCCGGAAGCGCTGCGCCTGCGCTATGCCTCGGAACTCGGCCGCAGCGACGAAGCGGAGCCGCAGGGCCCCGCCGCGCCATCCGACTGACCGCCTCAGTCGACGCCGGCCGTGCCGGCGGCGCCGTCGGCCGGATTCATCACCATGCCGTTGGCGGTGGCGTTGCCGGTGTCGTCGATCACCAGCGAGACGCGGCGGTTGAGCGCGCCCTTCTCGCCCCAGGCGCCGGCGACCACCTGGCGGTTGCGCGCCTTGCCGTAGCTGACGGCGCGCACCTGGTCGGCGCTGAGGCCGCCGTTCTGCACCAGGTAGTCGCGCACCGCCCTGGCCCGCTGCAGGCCCAGCCGCTGGTTGTAGGGCGCCGAGCCCTTGGCGTCGGCGAAGCCTTCCACCGTCACCAGCACGCTCTGGTTGTGCTTGTGGATCACCGCGGCGAAGTCGTCGAGCACCGGCTTGTCCACGTCGCGCAGCGCCGCCTGCTTGTAGTCGAAGTGGGCGGCGACATCGACGCGCATGCGGCCCTGCAGCTGCGAGATCTGAGCGTCGTATTTCTGGAACCGCGCGTCCATGTCGCTGCGCAGGCTGGCGAGGTCGCTGCGGTTGGCGGCGATCGCCGCCTTGTTGGCGTCGACATCGCGGCGCAGGCCGCCGACGGTGGTGTTGTACTCGTCTTCCTTGACGTAATGGCAGCCGGACAGCAGCACGGCGGCGGTGACGGCGGCCGATGCGAAGACGCGGCCGCGGCTCCTGGCATGGATGTGCATCGCGATCCTCCTTGATCGAACGGCTCCGCCGGCGGCGAAGCGCAGCGCCTTCCCGGCGCACCCGGCCCGTCCCTGACGCGCGGGGCCTGCCGCTTCGACCGGCAGGCCCCGGCGAAGTTCAGGCGGCGTCGGCGGCGACCTTGAAGCTGGCGATGCGGTCCGGGTTGGCGACCGCGCCGTTGTTGGAGGCGCTGCCCTTCTTGATGGCGTCGATGTGCTCCATGCCGGAGGTCACCTTGCCCCACACGGTGTACTGGCCGTCGAGGTGGGGCGAGTCGCCGAGCATGATGAAGAACTGGCTGTCGGCGGAGTCCGGCGAGGCGGCGCGGGCCATCGAGCAGACGCCGCGCAGGTGCTTCTCGCGCGAGAACTCGGCCTTGAGCTTGCGGCCGGAGCCGCCGGTGCCGTCGCCGCGCGGGCAGCCGGTCTGCACCATGAAGCCGGCGATGACGCGATGGAAGGGGATGCCGTCATAGAAGCCCTTGCGCACCAGCTCCTTGATCTGGGCGCAGTGGTTCGGCGCCAGGTCGGGGCGCATCTCGATCACCACGCGGCCGGTGGGGACTTCCAGGTAGAGGGTGTTTTCAAGATCGGCTGCCATGTCGTTTCCGCGGATTCCAGGTGGTGAAAAGGGCATTCTACGGGATGCCCGCGCCGGCATCAGTCCGCCGGCCGGTCCCGCCGGCGCCGGCGGATCTCCTCGACCTGCTCCTGCCAGCGCTCCAGCTCGCGGTCGTAGAGGTCGAAGACGCAGACCGGGCAGTCGCTGCGGCAGCAGTCGGAGTCGCGCGGCGGCTGCGGCCGCGGCGGCAGATCGTCCGCGTCGGGGTCTTTTTGCTGCATCGCGTCAGTCTACTGCGCGGAACGCTCCCGGCGAATGGCGCAACGGCCGGGATTGGCGTAAAAATGTTTTAAAACAGGCTGCAGGCGGCGCATGGCTCAGATCATCAACTTCAACAAGGCGCGCAAGCGCAAGGCCCGCGTGGAGGCCGAGGCGCAGGCGGCGGCCAACCGCGTGCGCCATGGCCGCACCCGCGAGCAGAAGGCCCGCGACGCCGCCGAGGCCGAGGAGGCGCAGCGCCGGCTCGACGCCGTGCGGCGCGAGCCCGAGCCGGGCCCGGACGAGAGCTGAGGCGATGAAGGTCCTGCTCGCCATCCTGGTGCTGCTGCTGGTGCTGGGCGCGCTCGGCGCGCTGGCCGCGCGCCGCGTGCGCAGCCTGCGCGGCCAGCCCGCGCCGCCGCCGCCCGACTACCGGCGCCGCGATTTCATGAGCAAGGCCGAGCGCGCCTTCTTCCGCGTGCTGCAGCAGGCGGTGGGACGCGGCGGCCTGGTCTTCGCCAAGGTGCGCCTGGCCGACCTGCTGACCCCGGCCGGCGGCATCGGCAACGAGGGCTACCAGGCCGCCTTCAACCGCATCAGCGCCAAGCACGTCGACTTCGTCATCTGCGGCCCGGACGACGTGGTGCCGCGCCTGGCGATCGAGCTGGACGACGCCTCGCACCGCCAGGCGACGCGGCAGGAGCGCGACGCCTTCATCGACGCGGCGCTGCATTCCGCCGGCCTGCCGCTGCTGCGCGTGCCGGCCCAGGGCGACTACGTCATGCAGGAGCTGCGCAGGCAGCTGGCCGAATACCTCGAGCCGCAGCCGCAGGGACGCGGCCAGGAACTGCCGCCGGTGTCGCAGGCCTCGCGCACGCAGGAGCTGCCGGCGGCGCCGGTGGCGCGCGCCGCCGCCGCGCCGACCTGCCCCAAGTGCGGCGCCGGCATGGTGGCGCGCAAGGGCCAGTCCGGTGCGCTGGCGGGCAAGGAGTTCTGGGGCTGCAGCACCTTCCCGCGCTGCCACGGTCTGCTGCCGAAGGCCGCGACCGCCTGACCGCGGCGGGCGCGGCCCTAGCCGAAGCCGGCGCTGCTGAGGTAGTAGCTCTTCATCGGCCCGTCCTGCATCGCCATCGCCCGGGCCAGGCCGCCCAGCACGTAGGGCCTGGCCATGTGCGCCTCCAGCGCCGCCAGGCTGGACCAGCGCTCGACCACGATGAAGTGGCAGGGATCGGCCGAATCCTGCCACACGTCGTAGACCTCGCAGCCGGGTTCGCCGCTGGCCGGCAGGATGTAGTGCTCGCGGGCGTAGGCGCGGTATTCCTCGACGCACTCCGGGCGGATGCGCACGTGGTGGACGATGCACAGCGGCTTGCTGGGGTCCTTCACCGCCCCTTCCGGCAGCATGGCCATGGTGGTTTCCTCGCCAGTTGAGTGCGGGCCATGCTGGCCGTTCCGCGCCGGGCCGGCCTCGTCCTTTCAAGTGAGTTGACCCCGTTCGGCGAGGCCGGCCGTTTACAGGACTGTCGCCCCACCGGAGCCGTCCATGCGCGTCCTGTCCCTGCTGCTGCTTGCCGCCCTCTGCGCCTGCGCGCTGCCCACGCGCGCCGGCAATCTCGCCGACCTGGAGGTCTACGACCGCAGCACCGGCCAGCTGCTGCCGGTGTACCGCCACGACGGCCGCCTCTATATCGCCGGCGAGCCGCGCCACGAATACGAGCTGCGCATCCGCAACCGCAGCGGCGGCCGCCTGCTGGCGGTGGGCAGCGTCGACGGCGTGAACGTGCTCAGCGGCGAGACGGCCGCTCCCGGCCAGGGCGGCTACGTGCTCGACCCCTACGGCTCGGTGTCGATTGCCGGCTGGCGCAAGAGCCTCAGCCGCGTCGCCGCGTTCTACTTCACCGCCCTGCCCGACAGCTATGCCGCGCGCACCGGCCGGCCCGACGACGTCGGCGTGATCGGCGTGGCGCTGTTCCGCGAGAAGACCCGCTGCTGCGCCGGCGGCTCCGCCGACGCGCCGTACGCGCTCGACAAGGCGGAAGCGGCGCCGGCGGCGCCCGCAGCCCAGGCCGGCCGGCAGGCGGAGGCCGCGAGCGACGCCCCGCGGCGCGACGAGCGCCTCGGCACCGGCCACGGCCGCAGCGAGTACTCGGCCGCCTACGAGACCGCGTTCGAGCGCCTCACCGACAGCCCGGAGGAAACCATCGCCATCTGGTACGACTCGCGCCGCAACCTGGTCGCGCAGGGCGTGATTCCGCAGCCGCCGCGCTACGCGCAGCGCCAGCCGGACCCCTTCCCGGCCCGCTTCGTGCCGGACCCTTGAAGCGCGCGGCACTCATGCGATCGGACGATGTAGGCGCCGGGTTGCGCCAACAAGATCGCTCCATGAGCGCGCCGGCGCGCGCCGGCAAGGAGGAGCAGCGATGGCTTTGTCCCGCGAGCGGCTGGAAGCACGCGCCGCGCAGATGCGTGCCGCCTTCGAGGAGGCGGCGCGGCGCAACGAGTGGTCCTGGCTGGCCGACGAGTTCTACGCCGAGCACTGCCGCTACGTCTGCGAGTACGGCGGCACCATGCGGGTCGAGGCGCGCAGCCGCGAGGAGATCCGCGCCACGCACTACGGCCGCGACATGCGCGTGGGCTGGGAGGGCTGGACCTTCCCGATCGAGCGCTACGCCGTGCAGGGCAACCTGATCATCACCCACTGGTGGAACCGCGGCCCCGGCGCGCGGCCCGACGGCTCGCACTACCAGACGCCGGGCGTCTCCTTCATCGAGGTCGGCGACGACGGCCTGTTCACCAGCCAGCTGGACCTGTTCGACCTGGCCCACCAGATGCACCTGTGCGACGAGCTGGAGGCCGCCGGCCTGCTCTCGGCGCAGCTCAAGCGCGAATGGGTGATCCCGAGCAAGCGGCGCCTGATCGGGATGCTGAGCGTGAACCTGCCGCCCGGGTAGCGCGCATGCCCTGGACCCACCGCCACGCCCGCATCAACGGCATCCGCATGCACTACGTGGAGCAGGGCGCGGGCCCGCTGGTGGTGCTGTGCCACGGCTTTCCGCACCTGTGGTTCTCCTGGCGCCACCAGATCCCGGTGATCGCCGCCGCCGGCTGGCGCGTGGTGGCGCCGGACATGCGCGGCATGGGCCAGACCGAGGCGCCGGCGGCGGTGGAGGCCTACGACTGCGAGCACACCGTCGGCGACCTGCTCGGCCTGCTCGACCACCTGGGCGAGGAACAGGCGGTGTTCATCGGCCTGGACTTCGGCATCTTCGCCATCTACGACCTGGCGTTCCGCGCGCCGCAGCGGGTGCGCGCCATCATCGGCATGGAGAACCCGGCGGCGCCGCACAACCCGGAGCTGCCGCCGCTGCAGGAAGCGGCGCAGTGGGCGCGGGACCACTTCGTCCACATCCATTACTTCGCCGCGCCCGGCCCCGCCGACGCCGCGCTCGGCGCGCGGCCGCGCGAGTTCCTGACCAAGGTGTTCTACGCGCTGAGCGGGGACTACCGCTACCTCGACGTGTGGAAGCATCCGCCCGGCACCGCCTATCTCGACGCCCTGCCGGAGCCGCCGCCCTTGCCCTGGCACTGGATGAGCGAGCTGGAGATGGAGTTCTTCGTCGCCGAGTACGCCCGCACCGGCTTCACCGGCGGCCTCAACTGGTACCGCGCCATGGACCTGCGCTGGGCCCAGCGCAAGCGGTACGAAGGGGTGAAGAACCCAGCGCCGTTCTTCTTCATCGGCAGCGAGCGCGACTGCGATCTCGAGGCCTGGCACGGCGCCGACCCGCTGGGCCGGATCCGCCACCAGTACAGCGACGTGCGCGGCATCGCCATGCTGCCCAAGGCCGGCCACATGATGCAGATGGAGCGGCCGCGCGAGGTGAACGGAAAAATCCTCGAGTTCCTGGGCACGCTGCGCTGAGGCTGCGCCCGGCGCAGGCCTTCCGCCCCTGGGCCGCTGCGGCGCGCCCGTCACTGCTCCGCATAGTTCCACAGCAGGCCGCCGTCGACGAACAGGGTGGTGCCGGTGATGTAGTCGGCGTCCTTGCTGCAGAGGAAGGCGACGAGGCCGGCCACGTCCTCGGGCGAGCCGAGGCGCTGCAGCGGGATGTTGTGCATCAGGTTGCGCAGCAGCGCGGGGCTGTTGAGCAGCCTGGCGTTGATCGGCGTGGCGATGGCCCCGGGCGCGACGTTGTTGACCGTGATGCCCAGCGGCGCCAGCTCGATGGCGAGGTTGCGCATCAGCATGCGCACCGCGCCCTTGCTGGCGCAGTAGGTCGAGAAGTGCGGGAACGGCAGCTCCTCGTGGACCGAGCTGATGTTGATGATGCGGCCGGGGCGCCTGGTGGCGGCGAGGTGGCGGACGAAGGCCTGGGTGGTGAAGAACACGCCCTTGAGGTTGACGCCGAGCACGGCGTCGTAGTCGGCTTCGGTGACGTCGCAGAAGCCGGCCCGGCGCTCGATGCCGGCGTTGTTGACCAGGATGTCGATGGCGCCCATCGCCGCGATGCCGTCCTCGACGATGCGGCGGTCGTCGGCGGGGCTGGCGATGTCGCCCGAGACGATATGGCCGCGGCGGCCCAGCGCCCTGACCTCGGTGAGGGTTTCCTCGGCCCGGCTGTCTTGCGCGCGGTCGTCGACGATGATGTCGGCCCCTTCCTGCGCCAGGCGCAAGGCGATGCCGCGGCCGATGCCCTGGGCGCTGCCGGTGACGAGCGCGGTCTTTCCCTGAAGTCGCATGCCGGGCCTCCTTGCTGGCGGGACTGCCTGTAAAGCTGACCGCCGCAGTGCCACGAAAGCTCCCGCCCCGCCTGCACCGTCAGCCGCAGCGCGTGATCGCCCGGGTGGCGCAAGCCCGCGGGCTTGCGCGGAGCCTACGGCACCAGCACCACCTTGCCGGTATTCCTGCGCTCCTCGATGTAGGTGTGCGCCGCGCCGGCCTCGGCCAGCGGAAAGGCCTTGTCGACGTGCGGCCGCGCCCAGCCTTCGCTCACGCCCTGCAGCAGGGCATCGGTCCAGCTGCGCACCTTGGGGTTCTCGTGCCACAGATGGCCGAGGTTGACGCCGAAGACGCCGCGGTTCTCGTTCATCAGGCCGATCGGGTTGAACCACGGCAGGCTGACGCCGATCTTGAGGAAGGCCAGCGGCCGCGGCAGGCCGGACTCCGACAGGGTCGAGGCGCCGAACATGCCGAGGCGGCCGCTGTGGCGCAGGGCGCGGTAGCTCTTCTTCCAGTGGCCGCCGCCGAGCGGATCGAGGATCAGCTCGACGCCGCGCCCCCCGGTGAGGCGCATCAGCTCCGGCGTCCAGTCGCCGCCGCGGTAGTCGATGGCGTGGTGCAGGCCGCGCTGCCTGAGGAAGGCGTGCTTGCCGGCACTGGCGGTGCCGATCAGCGTGGCGCCGAGGTGGCGGCCGATGTCGATGGCGGCGAGGCCGACGCCGCCGCCGGCGTTGTGGATCAGCACCGTCTCGCCGGGCGAGAGCGCGCCGACCACTTTCATCAGCTGCCAGGCGGTGAGGTAATTGACCGGGATCGCCGCGGCCTGCTCGTGGCTCAGCGCCGCGGGCTTGGCGAACACCTGGGCCAGCGGCACCACCACGGTGTCGGCATAGCCGGTGAAGCGGGTCAGGGCCAGCACCTCGCGGCCCTGCCATTCGGCGCCGGCGCCGGCGCCGAGCGCGTCGATCAGGCCCGACACCTCGTAGCCGACCACGGCGGGCAGCCTGGGCGCGTCCGGGTAGAGCCCCTTGCGCGCCAGGATGTCGGCGAAGTTGACGCCGGCGGCGCGCACGCGGATGCGCACCTCGCCGGCCTGGGGCTGCGGGTCCGGCGCCTCGCGCAGCTGCAGCTTGTCGGGGCCGCCGATGCCGGTGATGAAGACCTGTTTCATGTCAGCCCCCGCGTGGAACCCCGGCCCCACGCTACCCGAGCGCCTGCCGCGGCGCCACCTTGCAGGCTGCCACATCCGGCGCGCGCCACGCAGTGCCCATTTTGCGCACGCGGCGGCGCAGCCGCCGGCTCCGCTTCAGCTGGGCCCGGCCGGCGGAGCAGCAGCCGGCGCCGGCTGCGCCTCCTGCGGCGGCGCGTCGGACGGCGGCGGCGTGGGCGCGGCGGACGGGTCCGCGCCCTGCGGCGGCGGCGCGGCGGTGGCGCCCGGCGCATCCGGCTGCTGCTCCTCGTCCAGCGGAATCTCCGGCGGCAGCCCCGGCGCAGGCGGAGCGGCGTCGCGCGGCAGGTAGTCCTCGTCGTCGGGCATTTCGTCGGCGGGCGGCACCGGCTCCTGCGCCGGCGTATTGCGCGAGCCGTAACCCATCTGGCCCATGATCCAGGCGGTGCGCGCCTGCACGTAGGCGCCGGGATGGGCGACGCTCCAGTGGCGCGGATTGGGCAGCACCGCCGCCAGCCGCGCCGCCTCCTCGGCGGTGAGCTGCGAGGCCGGCTTGTTGAAGTACTTCTGCGCGGCGGCCTCGACGCCGTACACGCCGGGGCCGAACTCGACCACGTTGAGATAGACCTCGAGGATGCGCTTCTTGCCCCACAGCTTTTCCAGCAGCACGGTGAGGCCGGCCTCGATGCCCTTGCGCACGTAGCCGCCGGGCCAGAGGAACAGGTTCTTGGCGGTCTGCTGGCTGATGGTGGAGGCGCCGCGGCGGCGGTTGCGGTGGCGCGGGTCCTGGTTCCACGCCTCGGCCTTGCGGATCGCCTCCAGGTCGAAGCCGCGATGGGTCCAGAACTTCTGGTCCTCGGCCGCGACCACGGCGCGGCGCGCCACCTCGGCAATGCGGTCCGCCGGCACCCAGTGATACTGCACCGGCTGGGTCGGGCTCTGCAGCATGTACGAGGTCACCGGCGGCGGCAGCCAGCGCAGCGCGACGATCGCCACCACCGGCAGCAGGCACAGCAGCAGGAACAGGGTGAACAGCCGCCCGAACCAGGAGGACGAGCGCCGCCGCTCCGGCGCGGGCGCCGGGCGCGCCGCGGCGTAGCCGGGCCGGTGCGCCGGATCGATGCGCAGCGCCTCCGGCGCCCCGGGAGCGGGAGGCGCGGCGGGCTCGAGGCTGGGTTCGATGCGCGGCTTCATGGGTGGTTCTGTTCTTAGGCCGTACGGCTTCAGACCGCCCGCGGCGGAACGGGTTCCGGCGCCCCGCTCAACGGCGGGAAGCCGCCGCAGCATGGCGCATCCGGCCCGGCAGAACGCGCCGCCGCCCGTCTCAGGCGCCCATGCCGAAGGCCTGCGCCAGCAGCTCGTAGGAGCGCAGGCGCTCGGCGTGGCCGTGGACGTTGGTCACCACCATCACCTCGTCGGCGCCGGTCTCGCGCGCCTTGGCCTCGATCTGCGCCCGCACCGCGTCCGGCGCGCCGACGATGCTCAGGGCGCGGTACTGCCGCAGCGCCTCGCGCTCGCCCTCGGTGTAGGGATGGGCCAGCGCCTCCTCCGGGCTCGGCAGCGGCAGGAACTCGCCGCGGTTGATGCGCAGCCGCGCCAGCTCCATGGTCGAGGCCAGGCGCCGCGCCTGCTCCTCGGTTTCGCCGCAGACCACCGCCACGCCGAGAATGGCGTGCGGCCGCGGGAACTGCGGCGAGGGCCGGAAGCTGTCGCGGTAGGCGGCGAAAGCCGGCGCCGCCGGCGTCGGGCTGAAATGGCTGGCGAAGCTGTAGCCCATGCCGGCCTCGCCGGCCATGCGCGCGCTGGCGCCGCTGGAGCCGAGCAGCCAGATCGGCGGCAGGGCCGGCACCTCGGGCATCACCTTCACGCGCCGGAACGGATGCCCCGCCGGCAGCTCGCCGCGCGACAGCGCCAGCAGCTCGGCGAGGTGGCCGGGGAACTGCTCGCCGTCGAAGGCGCGCAGCGCCCGGCTCGCCGCCGGCTCGGAACCGGGGGCCCGGCCCAGGCCCAGGTCGATGCGTCCCGGGTGCAGCGCCTCCAGGGTGTGGAAGGCCTCGGCCACCCGCAGCGGCGCATGGTTCGGCAGCATGATGCCGCCCGAGCCGACCCGGATCCGCGGCGTCGCCGCGGCGACGTGGGCGATCAGGATTTCCGGATACGAGCTGGCGACGCTGGCCATGCTGTGGTGCTCGGCGAACCAGTAGCGCGCATAGCCGAGCCGGTCGGCCAGCCGCGCCAGGTCCACCGTGCGGCGCGCCGCCTCGGCGGCGGTGGTGCCGGTGGGCACCGGCGCGAGGTCGAGAACCGAAAGGGGAATGGCCATGTCCCCCTGCATTGGGGCGGCCCGTCGCGTTTCAACGCGCCGCTCCTGGCGCTAAGCTTGCTCGCCATGAGCGAGCTGCCCGACATCCTGCCGCCCCGGCCCGAGCCGCCGCAGGGCTACGACTGCTGCGGCGGCGGCTGCGCCGACTGCGAGCTGCGCATCTACCAGCGGGAGCTGGCGCGGTGGAGGAAGCTGGAGGCGGCGATGATGGCGGCGGGGAAGCTGGCGGACCGGCCGGGGGCCTGAGGCCGCCGCGCCGGGCGCGCTCAGCGCTTGCCGCTGAACCGCCGCGTCAGGTTGCTCAGCGCCGTCCGCGACTCGGCCTGCACGCGCCGCCACACGAACAAGGCGTTGGCCAGCCGCAGGTGCAGCGGCTTGACGTGGTAGCGCAGGGTGCGCCTGAAGTTCATGCCGGTGTTGCGCGCCTGGAATTCGTACAGCAGCTGCACGGTGCTGCCGTCCTCCATCTCCGCGCGCGCGGCCCAGCGCACGCCGGGCTCGGCCTGCTCCACCACCCAGCGCAGATGCCGCGGCCGGCCGGCGGAGACGATGTCCTCCTCGAAGCGCGCGCCGGCCGCCAGCGATTCGGCGGCGTGGCCGTCGGCGCCGCGCGAGGCGGGGTGCCACTCCTTCCACAGCGCCGGGCGGGTGACGTAGTCGTACACCGCCTGGGGCGAGGCGTGGATGAACTGCTCGAGCTGGATGGTGGTCATGAGGCGGGCGGGCACGCCGGCTTGTGCCGGGCGAGCAGGCGGTCGAGCGGGGCGGCGAATTGCTGGCGGTCGCGCTGGCCGAAGGCGTCGGGGCCGCCGGTCTGCACGCCGGCGCCGCGCAGGCTGTCCATGAAGTTGCGCATGGACAGATGCTGCCGCACGTTGCCGCGCGTGTACAGTTCGCCGCGCGGATTGATGGCCTGCACGCCCTCGCCCGGATCCTCACCGCCGCCCCCGCGCCGCCCCCGCCGCTGCGCGCGACAGCGCCGCGATTCTCGACAGCCTGCCGCGGCGGCGCGCATGATGAGCCGCAGGCTGGCGCACGAGACCAGCCGCAATGCCGGGGAGCCAGCCATGCCGCGCCACCGTTTCCGCCACTTCGCCCGTACCGCACTCGCCGGCGCCAGCCTGCTCTGCGCCGCCTGCTCTCCGCCGGTCCTGGGCCTGAAGGACAACGGCCGCCTGGTGCACCTGCATCCCGGCAACCACTTCAAGGTGCAGCTGGATTCCAATCCCTCCACCGGCTACAGCTGGCAGGTGGCCGACGCCGACCCGACCATGGTCCGGCCGGGCAAGGTGACGGAGGTGCCGCCCGAGCACCCGCTGCCGGGCTCGCCGGAGACGGTGGTGCTGGAGTTCCAGGTGCTGCGGCCGGGCCACAGCGCGCTGACCCTGGCCTACCGCCAACCCTGGGCCACGGACGCGCCGCCGGCGCGGACTTATGCCCTGGATCTGAGCGTCGATTAGCGCCGGCGCGGTCCCGGGCGGCGGCGCGGTTCATCCACGGACCGGCTCTCAGTAGTGCGGCGGAATCTCGTCCGCCGGGGTCCCGCGGAACACGCCCTCGGCGGCATTGCGGGCGCGTTCGGCCAGCTCGCGGCACAGCGCTTCCAGCGCGTCGATCTGCTTCTGCTGGCGCGCCACCACCTCGTTGAGCACCTGCACGGTCTCCTCGAGATAGGCGAGCTTGGTCTCGACTTCAATCAGGCGGGTTTCGTCCATGGGAGTGCTGTGCCGGCGGCGAGGTGCGCAGTGTAGCCCCAGGGGCGCAAAATAGCCGCCGTTCCCGGACCCGCGCCATGCTCGAGATCAACGACCGCCTAAGCCTGCCGCTCGAGGAGATCGAGTTGAGCGCCATGCGCGCGCAGGGCTCCGGCGGCCAGAACGTCAACAAGACCTCCACCGCCATCCACCTGCGCTTCGACATCCGCGCCTCGTCCCTGCCGCAGGAGCTGAAGGAGCGGCTGCTGGCGCGCGCCGACCAGCGCATCACCCGCGACGGCGTGGTGGTGATCAAGGCGCAGCAGCATCGCAGCCAGGAGCAGAACCGCGAGGCGGCGCTGGCGCGGCTGCGCGAGCTGATCGCGGCCGCCGCAGTGGTGCCGCGCAAGCGCCGCCCGACCCGGCCGACCCGCGGCTCGCAGCAGAAGCGGCTGGAGAGCAAGGCGCGGCAGGGCCGCACCAAGGCGCTGCGCAGCCGGATCGAGGACTAGAGAACCTCCGACCAATTCCATGCCCTGCCGCGCCTTGCCTGGCGCAAAATGAGGGGCAACGGCAGGGCATGGACTTGTTCAGAGGCTCCCCAGGGCCGGTTGACTGCGGCCGGCCCGCGCGGCGCCGGACTGCGTCACGCCGCGGCGAGCAGGCGCTCGACTTCGGCGAGGTCTTCGCTGCCCAGCTTCCAGCCGGCGGCCGCGGCATTGGCCTGGACCTGCTCCGGCCGGCTGGCGCCGGCGATGACCGAGGCCACGGCGGGATGGACCAGCAGCCAGGAGAAGGCCAGCTCCAGCAGGCTGCGGCCGCGGGCGGCGGCGAAGTGGCGCAGCGCTTCGACCCGCGCCAGGTTGGCGTCGTTCCAGGACTTGTGGCCCCAGGCGCCGGCGACGAAGCGGCTGCCCTCCGGCGCCGCCTCGCCGCGGCGGAAGCGGCCGCTGAGCAGGCCGTTGGCCAGCGGGAAATAGGGCAGGAAGGCGACGCCGCCGCGGGCGCACTCGGCCAGCATGCCGGCCTCCGGCTCGCGGTGCAGCAGGCTGTACTCGTTCTGCACGCTGGCGAAGCATGCGGCCCCGGGGGCGACCGCCTGCTGCGCCTGGCGCAGCTGCGCCACGCTGAAGTTGGAGCAGCCGATCTCGCGCACCTTGCCGGCGCGCACCAGCTCGTCGAGCGCGCCGAGCGTGTCGGCGATCGGCGTCTCCGGATCGGGCTTGTGCAGCTGGTACAGGTCGATGCGGTCGGTGCCGAGGCGCCGCAGGCTGTCCTCCACCGCGCGGCGGATGTAGTCCGGCCTGGCGCCCTGGCGGCCGGCGTCCACCGCCATGCCGAACTTGGTGGCGATGATCGCCTGGTCGCGCCGCCCGGCCAGGGCGCGGCCGAGGAACTCCTCGCTCCGGGTGCCGCCGTAGATGTCGGCGGTGTCGAAGAAGTTCACGCCGGCGTCGAGCGCGGCGTGCACCACGCGGGCGCTGGCCGGCTCGTCGATGCGCCGGCCGAAGTTGTTGCACCCCAGGCCGACCACCGGGACTTCGAGGGAACCGATGCGGCGCTTGTCCATGAGAAGGTCCTCCGTGCCGGCATGCCTCGACGCGCCTGCTGCGCCCGCGGCGAGCGGCCCTCAGCGCTTCAGGCTCTCGCCGAAGTAGGCGCGCAGCTTCTCCACCTTGGGCGCGGCGACCGCGGCGATGTAGGGCTGGTCCGGGTGCAGCTCGGCGTAGTTCTGGTGGTAGCCCTCGGCCTCGAAGAACTGCTGCAGCGGCTCCAGGCGCGTGACGATGGGACGGCCGAACACCTTCGCCGCGTCGAGCTGGGCGATGTAGCGCTCGGTCACGCGCTTCTGCTCCTCGTCGGCGTAGAACACCGCCGAGCGGTACTGCGTGCCGACGTCGTTGCCCTGGCGGTTGAGCTGGGTCGGGTCGTGCGCCACCGAGAAGAACACCTTGAGCAGCCTGCCGAGGGTGATGCGCGAGGGGTCGTAGGCGATCTGCACCACTTCGGCGTGCTCGGTGCTGCCGGTGCAGACGGTCTTGTAGTCGGCGTCCGCGGCGCTGCCGCCGGAGTAGCCGGAGACCACTTCGAGCACGCCGTCCAGCTCGCGGTACACCGCTTCGACGCACCAGAAGCAGCCGCCGGCCAGCACCGCCAGGCGGCGCCCCGGCGCGGCCGCCCTGGGCTCGTCGTAAGCCGGCTCCGGGAAGTCCCTCGGGCTGACCTTGAGGCTGCCGCCGAACAGTGCGCTGACCATCTGCCGCTCCTTGGTGGGTGGCGCCGGCGGGTGCGGAACCGGCCGGCGCGGGGTTACTCTATATTGGACCGATTTCTTCCGCCGCGTTCCGCGCGCGACATCCCCTTTTCATGTTCAGGAGTCCATCATGCTCGCTTCCCTGGGTTACGCCGCGCACCAGCCCAACACGCCGCTGGCGCCGTTCAAGTTCGAGCGCCGCGAGCCGGGCCCGCAGGACGTGCAGATCGAGATCCGCTATTGCGGCGTGTGCCACTCCGACCTGCACCAGGTCCGCGACGAGTGGGGCGCCGGCGCCTTCCCGATGGTGCCGGGCCACGAGATCGTCGGCCGGGTGGTGAAGGTGGGCGCGCAGGTCCGGGGTTTCAAGCCCGGCGACCTGGCCGGCATCGGCTGCATGGTCGACTCCTGCCGCAGCTGCCCGGCCTGCGGCGAGGGCCTGGAGCAGTATTGCGAGAAGGGCTTCGTCGGCACCTACAACTCCAAGTACAAGGACGGCACGCCGACCTACGGCGGCTATTCCAGCAACTACGTGGTGGACCAGGCCTTCGCCCTGCGCATCTCCGACAGGCTCGACCTCGCCGCCACCGCGCCGCTGCTCTGCGCCGGCATCACCACCTGGTCGCCGCTGCGCCACTGGAACGTGCGCAAGGGGCAGAAGGTCGGCGTGGTCGGCCTCGGCGGCCTCGGCCACATGGCGGTGAAGTTCGCCGCCTCCTTCGGCGCCAGGGTGGTGCTGTTCACCACCTCGCCGGGCAAGACCGAGGACGCGCTGCGCCTGGGCGCGCAGGAAGTGGTGGTGTCGAAGAACCGCGACGAGATGAAGCGCCACGCGCGCAGCTTCGACTTCATCCTCGACACCGTCTCCGCCGCGCACGACCTCAACGCCTACACCGCCCTGCTCAAGCGCGAGGGCACCCTGACCCTGGTCGGCATCCCGCCGGCCGATCCCGGCCTGCGCGTCGGCAACCTGATCTTCCAGCGCCGGCAGATCGGCGGCTCGCTGATCGGCGGCATCCGCGAGACGCAGGAGATGCTCGACTACTGCGCCGAGCACGGCATCGTCTCGGACATCGAAATGATCCCGGTGCAGAAGATCGACGAGGCCTACGAGCGCATGCTCAGGAGCGACGTGAAGTACCGCTTCGTCATCGACATTGCCACGCTGAAGGCCTGAACCGGAGAACATGCATGAGCGAGGTCATCCGCATCCTCGGCATCTCCGGCAGCCTGCGCAAGGGCTCGTACAACAGCGCCACCCTCCACGCCGCGCGGGAGCTGGCGCCGCCGGACCTGCAGATCGAGATCGGCGACATCTCGCAGATCCCGCTGTACAACGCCGACGTGCAGGCCCAGGGCATCCCGCAAGCCGTGCAGCAGCTCGGCGCGCAGATCCGCGCCGCCGACGGCGTGCTGCTGGTGACCCCGGAGTACAACTATTCCGTGTCCGGCGTGATGAAGAACGCCATCGACTGGATCTCGCGCCTCAAGGACCAGCCCTTCGCCGGCAAGCCGGTGGCGATCTGCGGCGCCAGCATGGGCGCGCTCGGCACCGCGCGGGCGCAGTACCACCTGCGCCAGACCGGCGTGTACCTGGACATGCGCATCCTCAACAAGCCCGAAGTGATGATCGGCCAGGCGCACGAGCGCTTCGACGCCGACGGCAAGCTGGTGCACGAGGCGACGCGCAAGCACCTGGAGGCTTTCATGGTGGCGCTGCGGGAGCATGCGCGGAGTTTCAGGCGGTAGGCTTGGTCATCCTGCGCGGGTGGGCGCAGGCAGCGTAGGGCTGCTTTCCTCCATCGGCGCAATGGGCGCCATGGATGCAATGGGGCGAGGAGCCAACCGCGTCCGCGTCAACCGGCCTTGCATACACCATTGACATACTACACCAACGGTGTACAATGCCGGCGTGATCTTCATCGAAACCCCTGCGTTTACCGATGACATCCAGCAGCTCATGCCGGATGACTTGTATGCCAGGCTGCAGGAGCACCTCGCGGACCATCCGGACGCCGGCGACTTGATCGAGGGCACCGGTGGCGTACGCAAGGTCCGTTGGAGGCTTCCTGGAACAGGCAAGAGCGGTGGGGTTCGAGTTATTTACTACTGGCGTTCGGCGGAAGGCCAGATTCTCATGCTGCTGGTCTACAAGAAAGCCAAGCAGGATGATTTAAGGAACCTCTGAACAAGTGCATACCCTGCCGTTGCCCCCCATTTTGCGCCAAGCAAGGCGCGAGCGACGACGTGTACTCGAAGTACATGAGGAGCGAGCAACGCAGCGTGGCGCAAAACGGGGGGCAACCCTTCGGGCGGCTTGCCCTTTGACGCAGGGCGGCGTTGCTCGTCGCTCGTGTACTTCGAGTACACCACGCTCCTCGCGCCTTGCCCTGCGTCAAAGGGCAAGCCGCGGCAGGGCATGGACTTGTTCAGAGGTTCCTTAACCCCGTCGCAGAAGAGAAGCTTGAGACGAGTAGTGGAGAACTGGTGATGGACAAGAAGCTTTTTGCACGTTTGATGGAAAGCACGAAGCAGGCGGACGAGATCGTTCGCGGCGAACGCGCACCTTCCCGGGAGTTCACGATCGATGCGGCCCAGGTGCGTGCCGTTCGAGTTGCAACCGGCCTCTCCCAGACACAGTTCGCGCGTCTGATCGAAGTCAATGTCGGCACATTGCGCAACTGGGAGCAGGGTCTGCGGACTCCGACTGGCCCGGCTCGGGCCTTGCTCAAGGCGCTTAAAAGCAAACCCGCCGAGGTGATCAAGGCACTGCAGGCAGCCTGACGCTGCCGGCCCGAAGACGCCGGTCGCGACCGACCGCCTTAGAGCAGCCAAAGGGATGGCGCCGGATTGCTCGGCCCACCCCGAAGCCTTCAGCCTCGCTCCGCCCGCTCAACTGCGTTCCCGACGCAGTTGTCCCGCTTTCGCTGGGATGACGAACAGCGGGGCCGCCACGGCTACCAGCGCAACAACACCGTCCCCCAGGTCATGCCGCCCCCCACGCCCTGCAGCATCACCAGGTTCCCCGGCTTGATGCGCTGATCGCGCACCGCCGCATCCAGCGCCAGCGGCACCGACGCGGCCGAGGTGTTGCCGTGGCGGGCGACGGTGGTGACCACCCGCTCCTTCGGCACGCCGAGCTTCTCGGCCAGGGTGTTGATGATGCGGATGTTGGCCTGGTGCGGCACGAACCAGTCGATCTGCGCCGCGCTCACCCCGGCGGCGTCGAGGGCCTCGCGGCCGCTGTCGTCGAGGGCGCGCACGGCCGTGCGGTAGACGGCCTGGCCGTCCATCTCCAGGAACGGATGGCCGCGGATCTCGCCGTGGGCGATGCCGCCGTCGACGCGCAGGATGTGCGACAGGCTGCCGTCGGCGTGGAGATTGGCGGTGAGGATGCCGGGCTGGTCGGAGCGGCGCAGCACCACCGCGCCGGCGCCGTCGCCGAACAGCACGCAGGTGCGGCGGTCGTTCCAGTCGAGCAGGCGCGAAAAGACCTCGGCGCCGACCACCAGGGCGCACCTGGCCATGCCGCTGGTGACGTAGAGGTTGGCGGTGGACAGGGCGTACATGAAGCCGGTGCACACGGCCTGCACGTCGAACGCGGCGCCCTGCTTCACTCCCAGCTTGGCCTGCAGCAGGCAGGCGGTGGAGGGAAAGATCATGTCGGGCGTGGTGGTGGCGACGATGATCAGGTCGATGTCGGGTGCGCCGACGCCGGCGGACTCGAGCGCGCGGGTGGCGGCGTGGAAGGCCAGGTCGCTGGTCATCTCGCCGTCGGCGGCGACGTGGCGCGCCTCGATGCCGGTGCGCGACACGATCCACTCGTCGGAGGTCTCGATCTTCGATTCGAGCTCGCGGTTGGTGACGACGCGTTCCGGCAGGTAGCTGCCGGTGCCGATGATTCTTGCGTAGGCCATGAGGCCGACTTTACCGTACGTCCGCCTCCATACGCTTTAGAATGGGCGTTCCAAGTTTCCAACATCATTCTCGGAGGATTGACCATGAGCATCAGCATGTACCGGGCCTCGGTGCCCGTCTTCATCCGCGCCCTGACCAACCTGCGCAGCGTCCTGGGCAAGGGCGAGGCCTTTGTCGAGGCCAAGAAGATCAAGCCGGAGGTGTTGCTCAACGACCGGCTCTGCGCCGACATGTTTCCGCTGACGCGGCAGGTGCAGATCGCCACCGACATGGCCAAGGGCTGCGGCGCGCGCCTGGCCGGCGTCGAAGTGCCGAAGTACGAGGACAACGAGGCCAGCTTCGCCGAGCTGTACGCGCGCATCGACAAGACGCTGGGGTTCCTCAAGGCCTTGAAGCCGGAGCAGATCGACGGCAGCGAAGGCCGCGACATCACCCTGCCCTCGCCGCGCGGCGCGATGGAGTTCAAGGGCCTGGACTACCTGCTCGGCTTCGTCACGCCGAACCTGTATTTCCACTGCACCACCGCCTACGCCATCCTGCGCCACAACGGGGTGGAGCTGGGCAAGATGGATTTCATCGGCCAGCCCTGAAGCGGAACGGCGGCTTCCCGCCCCTTTTCCGCGCCCGCGGGAAAGGGGCTTTTGCCTGGGCCGGCCCCCGATTTATTTCCCTGCCGTTGGCGGCAGCAGGTCGAGCAGCTCGACCTCCAGGCCGCGGTTCCCGATCAGCAGGCGTCCCGCGCTCACCGGCAGGCTGAAGCGCCGCGGCCCGGCGCTGCCCGGATTGAGGTACAGCACGCCGCCCTGCTCGCGCTGCCCCGGCCGGTGCGAGTGGCCCGACACCACCACGCGGAAGCCGGCGGCGGCGCGGTCGAGGTCCAGCTCGTGCACGTCGTGGATCAGGTACAGCCGCAGGCCGCCGGCCTCCAGCACCGCGGTCTGCGGGATCCGCGCGTATTCCCGGCCCTGGTCGTTGTTGCCGCGCACGGCGGTGACCGGCGCGATCCGCGCCAGGCGTTCGAGGATGGCCGGATCGCCGATGTCGCCGGCGTGGACGATGCGGTCGCTGCCCTCCAGCGCGGCCAGCGCCTCCGGCCGCAGCAGGCCGTGCGTGTCGGAGATCAGCCCGATGCGCACGGCGCGCGGCTTACCAGATGACGCAGGCATCCGGCTTCGCCAGCGGGCTGCCGGCCGGCACGTGGAAAGCCTCGCGGAAGGCGGGGACGTTGGCGAGGATGCCGTTGACGCGGAACTCGGCGATCGGGTGCGGATTGGACACGGCGTATTCGCGCGCCTGCTCCGGCCGGTCGACGTCGGCCCAGGAGTGGCCGTAGCTGATGAACAGCTGCTGCAGGGGCGTGTAGCCGCCGATCACCGGCGCTTCGGCGGCCCCGGCCGAGGCCTGGAAGGCGCGCAGCGCCAGCAGCAGGCCGCCGAGGTCGGCGATGGACTCGCCGGTGACCAGCCTGCCCTTGACGTGCAGGCCGCCGTCCACGGTGTACTGCGAGAACTGGTCGGCGATGCAGTCGACGCCGGCCTGGAAGCGCTGCTTGTCGGCGGCGGTCCACCAGTCGGCGAGGTTGCCGTGGCCGTCGAACTGGCTGCCCTCGTCGTCGAAGCCGTGGGTGATCTCGTGGCCGATCACCGCGCCGATGGCGCCGTAGTTCACCGCCGCCGGCGCGGCCGGATCGAAGTACGGCGGCTGCAGGATGCCGGCGGGAAAATTGATGTTGTTCATCGAGGTGTCGTAGTAGGCGTTGACCTCCTGCGGCGTCATGTCCCAGTCCTTGCGGTCGACCGGCTTGCCGATCTTGGCCAGCTCGCGCGCGGTGGCGAACTCGTCGGCGCGCAGCACGTTGAGCACCCAGGGGCCGCGGTCGATGGACAGGGCACTGTAGTCGCGCCAGGCGTCGGGATAGCCGATGCGCTCCTCGATCAGCCGCTCCTTCTCCAGCGCCCGGGCGCGGGTGGCCTGGCTCATCCAGGGCAGCGTGCGCAGGTCCTCGCGCAGCGCGGCGCGGATGCCGTGCAGGATGTCGAGCACCTGCTGCCTGGCCTCGGGCGGGAATTTCTTCTGCACGTAAAGATGGCCGACGGCGAAGCCGAGGGCGCGGTCCTCGGCGTTGGCGACGCGGCGCCAGCGCGGCAGCTGCTCACGGGTGCCGTGCAGCACCTGGCTGAGATGGAAAGCCTCGTCGGCGAAGGCCCTGGACAGGTAGGGCGAGAAGGCCTCGGCCAGGTGCCAGCGCAGGTAGGTGCGCCAGCCGGCCAGCGGCGCCCGGCGCAGTTCGCGCGCGGCGGCGGCGAAGAACCGCGGCATCGCCAGGTTGAGCCGCTGCAGGCGCGGCAGGCCGGCGGCGTCGAGATACGCCGCCCAGTCCAGCGGCGCGGCGCGGGCCAGCGCGGCGCGGTCCATCGGGTGGTAGATGGCGCGCGGGTCGCGCTGCTGCTCGGCCGGCATCGAGGCGCGGGCCAGCCGCGTCTCGAAGGCCAGCACCGAGCGCGCCTCGGCCGCCGCCGCGGCCGGCGCGTCGCCGAGCAGCTCGAAGGTGCGCCGCAGGTGGGCCAGGTATTCGCGGCGGATGGCGGTGAACCTGGCGTCGCGCTTGAGGTAGTAGTCGCGGTCCGGCAGGCCCAGGCCGCCCTGGGCGACGTAGCCGATGACCAGGCTGCTGTCCCGGAAGTCCTGCATCTGGCCCAGGCTGAACAGGGCATCGACGCCGATGCGCTGCAGGTGGGCCAGCTCCGGCAGCAGCGCGGCGCGGTCACGCAGCGCGTCGATGCGCGCCAGCTCCGGCCGCAGCGGCGCCAGGCCGGCCCGCTCGATGGCGGCTTCGTCCATGCCGCTGGCGTAGAAGTCGCCGATCTTGCGCTCCTCGCTGTCCGCCGCGGCGCCGCCGGCCGCGGCCGACTCCAGCAGCTCGCGCATGAAGTCCTGGTTCTGCCGCATCAGGATGCGGTCCACGCCCCAGCCGGAATACTCGGCGGGGATGGGGTTGTCGCGCAGCCAGGCGCCGTTGGCGAAGCGGAAGAAGTCCTGCGCCGGGTCGATGCTGCGGTCGATCCAGTCCAGGCGCAGGGTGGCGATCTGTTGCGGAGTGGCCGGCGGCGCCGCGCCGGCGGGCAGCGGCGGCAGCAGCAGGCAGGCGCCCAGTCCCAGCAGGATCCTCATCCGCTCGCTCGCGCTCGTGATCGGCATGCCGCCGCACTGTAGCGGGTTGCGGCGCCGCGTGCCGGCGGGAGGCGGCTAGAAGTCGCTGTAGCGCTTCTTGCGGCCGCCCATCCAGGGCAGCACCAGGCCGATGAAGATGCCAGCGGCGACCAGCACCGCGCCGGTCAGCAGGGTCTGGCGCCGCGCCTTCTCGGCGTCGTACTGCTGCTCCAGCTCGCCGACCTGCTGCTCGCGCTGGGCGATGGCGGCCTTCAGCTTCTCGTTCTCGCCGGCCATCTCCAGCGCCGGCCTGGCCTTGGCCAGCTGCTGCTGCGCCGCGCTCAGGTCCTGCTGCAGCGACTGCGCCTGGCTGTGGGCCTGGTCGAGTTGCTGCTTGAGCGAGGCCAGCTGCTCCTTGGCGGCCGGCTGGTCGGTGATGAAGCGGGCGGTGATCCAGCCTTCGCGGCCGTCGGCGGTGCGGATGCGGGCGAAGCTGTCGGCGCCGAGCGATTCGAGCACCGTCACCTTCATGCCGCTCTTGACCGAGCCCAGCGACTCGGCGTCGTTGCTCGGCTTCTGGCGGATGGTGACGCTGATTTCGTCGGAGATGTATTGCTGCCGCCCCTGCGCCATGGCCGTCGGCAGGCACAGGAGAACGGCGGAGGCGCAGCAGCACTGCGCCCAAAACTTCCATGTCTTGGTCATTGCCCCTGAAGAGTAGCAGCTAGGCTGCGTTTGTCACAGTCTTTGCGGCGATGGCGCGGACGCGCGGCCAGGGCTGCGGCAGGTGCGGGCTGCCCGCGTGGTGCCGGATATCCGCGGCCGCAAGCAGGCGGCGGCGCAATCCGCCTGTGGTCCGGGCAGTCGTCATCCGGCGCAGGCCGGGGGCCGCGCTGGAGTCCCCAGGCTTGCGCCGGAACGACGAGCCCGGCCGGCGGCTTCAGCGGATGTCGCCGAAGACGTAGCGCACGCCCACTTCGTAGCGACGGTCGTCGCCGCCCTGCAGCGCGCCCTGCAGGTCCCAGTGCGGCGCGAAGTTGTACAGCGCCACGCCGCGCACCGAGGTCTGGTCGGTGTGGAACAGGTGGACGAAGCGCAGCTCCGGCGACAGCTCCAGGCGCGGAATGGTCTTCCAGCGCAGGCCGGCGCGGAAGCCGACGCCGGTGTCGGTCTCGTCGTGGCGGTCGCCGTGCTCGAGGGTGGCGCCGCCGAAGAAGCCGAGGGTGGGCACGATCGGCATGTGGAAGATGGCGCCGACGGACTCCTGGTCGAGGTTGTCGGTGCCGGTGTATTCGCCGATCACCGCCAGCGGCAGCACCGGGATGTCGAAGGAGCCGGCGACCCGGCCGCCGCCGCCGTCGCGGCCATAATCGTGCCGGTCGATGAAGCCGCCTTCGATATAGGTGTAGTCGGACGCCGAGGCGGTGGCCGGCAGCAGGGCCGGGGCCGCAGCAAGAGCAGCAAGCGCGGCGAATGCACGCGCACCTTGGGACTTACGCATTTTTTCTTAGCCTCCATGGCTTCTGTTGTCGGTACCGCCGCGCAGGGCACGCGGCGCGGCTGCCCGTCCCTGGACGGTGCAGGCGGCCGCCGGCACTCAGACCGCGCGGGCCTGCACTGGTTCAGCTTGCGCAATGCTTGCTGAACCGAATCTGAACGAAGCCGGCGCGCCTACTTCTCCAGCTGGCGGTAGCGCTCGTTGATGGTGTGCATCAGGCTCACCAGGTCGCCGCTGGCGCGGCGGTAGCCCATGGTCATTTCCTGCGAGGGGTTGAGGGCGTTGTTGTCGAAGGCGGTGAACAGGCCGCCGAGGGCGCTGAGGTAGTTGTCGATGGCGCGGCCGCGGCTGTAGCGGGCCCAGTAGACGTTGAGCCCGCGCTCGCACTCGAACTGCTGCATGCGCTGGCCGATGCTGACCGCCGAGCAGGTCGCCACCGCCTCCAGCAGCGGATCCAGCTCGGCGCGGGACATGGCGGCCACGTCCTTCTGCGCCTTCTTGAAATTCTCGGCGTCGTTGAGCGTGGCCAGGGCGTCGGCCGCGGCGGTGCCGCTCCAGGCCAGGCACAACACTCCACACAGCGTCTTCAATCGCTTCATCGGACTTCTCCCGGCAGTACTGCAACCCGCGCCAAGCCTAGCGCATCGGGACGGCGACCATGCATCCGCCACTGTCCTTGCGGCCGCGGCTGGGCGAGAATACCGCCTCCGGCTTCCACGCCCCGCCCGACTCGTCATCGATGTCCCGCTCGATCATCGTCCGCCGCTCCCCCATCCACGGCAACGGCGTCTTCGCCGCGACCGACCTCCCCGCCGGCAAGAACCTGGTCCAGTACCGCGGCAAGCTCCTGACCCACGCCGACGCCGACGAACGCTACAGCGACAACCGCGAGACCGGCCACACCTTCCTGTTCATCCTCAACGACCACTACGTCGTCGACGCCAACGTCGACGGCAACGCGGCGCGCTGGATCAACCACAGCTGCGCGCCGAACTGCGAGCCGGTGCTGGAGGCAAGCAAGGACGGCGACCCGAAGAAGGACCGCCTGTTCATCGCCACCAAGCGCGCGGTCAAGGCCGGCGAAGAACTGACCTACGACTACGGCATCGAGCTGGAGGACAGCGACACCAGGCGCATCCGCCAGCTGTGGGCCTGCCGCTGCGGCTCGGCCAGGTGCACCGGCACCATGCTCAAGCCGAAGAAGCCCGCCCGGAAGAAGGCCCAGGCGAAGAAGGCCCAGGCGAAGAAGGCCCAGGCAAAGAAGGCGGCGCCGAAGAAGGCGGCGAAGAAGAAGGCGACGAAGACCAGGAAGTAAGCCGCCGGCGGGCCGGAGCCCGGCGCCGCGTCACCTCAGGCGGCGCTGGCGACGCTGCGCTGCTGCACCTCGCGCACATGCCCGAGTATCAGGCTGCCGATCCGCGGCAGCAGCGCCGCCGGCAGGTCGTGCCCCATCCCCTCGATCAGCTCCAGCCTGGCGCCGGGGATCAGCCGCGCCAGCTCGCGGCCCGCGGCCACCGGCACCAGCGGATCCGCCAGCCCGTGGATCACCAGGGTCGGCACCTTGATCATGCGCAGCAGCGGCACGCGGCTCGGCGCCGCCATGATCGCCAGGGTCTGCCGCGCCATGCCGCGCGGATAGAGGCAGCGCGCCTGGTCGCGCTCGACCATGGCGCGCAGCTCGGCGTCCGGCGTCGGGTAGCCGGGGCTGCCGATCAGCCGCCAGGTGTTCATCGAGTGCCGCACCAGGGACTCGCGGTCGGTGCCCCTGGGCCGCTGCGTCAGGCGCAGGCGCAGCTTGAGGCTGGGCTGCGGCAGGCTGCGGTTGCCGCTGCTGGTCATGATGGCGGTGAAGCTGAGCAGGCGCCCGCCGTGCCGCGCCGCCAGGATCTGGCCGATCATGCCGCCCATCGACATGCCGACGACATGGGCGCTGCGGATGCGCAGCGCGTCGAGCAGGCCGAGCGCGTCGGCCGCCATGTCGTCGAGCGTATAGCCGGAGCGTACCGGCAGGCGCAGCATGTAGCGCAGCCCGGCGCGGTTCAGGTCCGGCTTGCCGGCGCTGTCGATCTTGCTGGACAGGCCGACGTCGCGGTTGTCGTAGCGGATGACGTAGTAGCCGCCGGCCGCCAGCGCCCGGCACAGCGCCTCCGGCCACAGCACCAGCTGGCCGCCCAGGCCCATGATCAAGAGAATCGCCGGGTCGGAAGGCTGGCCGAAGGTCTCGTACTCGATCTGGATGCCGTTGGCCTGGACGTGGGGCATGGAAGCTGTTGCCGCGGAAAAGCCGATTGTGCAGGCAAAAGCGGCTGGCGCAAAGACGCCGCCGGGGGAAACCCGGGCGGCGCTGTTCCAGCGTCTTTGCGCGGGGCCCGCCTTAAACTAGGGCCTGTTCACGCGATATCGATCGCTGCGAAGGGGTCTGTTTCGGCGCAGTGCAAGGCGCGACCGACGCGGTGTACTGGATGTACGAAGGAGGGAGCGACGTGGCAATGCGCGAAAAACAAATCCCTTTCCGGGGGCAACGCAGCGATCGAAATCGCGTGAACAGGCCCTAGGCCGCCATGCGCCTGAACAAGTACATCAGCGAAACCGGCATCTGCTCGCGCCGCGAGGCCGACGCCTGGATCGAGCAGGGCCGGGTCACCGTCAACGGCCGGCGCGCCGGGCTGGGCGTCCAGGTGCAGGACGGCGACGAGGTGAAGGTCAACGGCAAGCCGCTCGGCGCCCGCAAGAAGCAGGTCTACATCGCGCTGAACAAGCCGGTGGGCATCACCTGCACCACCGAGCGCCACATCGAGGGCAACATCGTCGACTTCGTCAACCACCCCGACCGCATCTTCCCGATCGGCCGCCTCGACAAGGACTCCGAAGGCCTGATCCTGCTGACCAACAACGGCGACATCGTCAACGAGATCCTGCGCGTGGAGAACGGCCACGAGAAGGAATACATCGTGACGGTGGACCGGACGGTGACCGCGGATTTCCTGGCCGGCATGTCCAGGGGCGTGCGCCTGCCGGAGCTGGACACCACCACCAAGCCCTGCCGCGCCAGCCGCATCGGCGACAAGGTGTTCCGCATCGTCCTGACCCAGGGCCTCAACCGGCAGATCCGCCGCATGTGCGAGGTGTTCGGCTACGAGGTGCGGCGGCTGCAGCGGGTGCGGATCATCAACCTGCGGCTGGGGGCTCTGAAGGTGGGGCAGTGGCGCGAGCTGACCAAGGAGGAATTGCGGGGCTTGCTGCCGGGCAAGGATTGGGAAGCGGGTGGCGCGGCGCGGCAGGCGCCGAAGCCGGAAAAATCCTGAGGCCGCTCCACCACGCCGCGCCGGGTCCGCCTGCCGCGCCGCGCCTGCCGCCTCCCGTCATTCGCAACGCCGCGCGATCACCTGCATCAATCTTCCCAGCGCCACGAGGTGGCGGCCGAGGATGGCCTTGCCGGTGGTGAGCAGGGCAGCGGAGATCCCGCGCTGCGGGTCGGCCCAGCCGAGGATGTTGATGAAGCCGAGGTGGCCGTAGGCGCGGCCGGTGTCGGGGCCGTAGAGGCCGAAGGGGTCGGCGCCGAGCATCATGCCCTCGCTGTAGCGCATCGGCACCATCAGCATGCGGTCCACCGTCATGCGGCCGCGCGGCGCCACGGCGCGCGCCACCGTCTTCTCCCGCAGGATGCGCCGGCCGTTCCAGGTGCCGCCGTCGAGCAGCATCTGGAAAAAGCGCGACAGCTCCTCGGCGGTGGCGTAGATGTTGCCGGCCGGGATGACGGCGTCCATGAAGGTCTGCGAGTTGGAAGCGGCCACCACCTCGTCGAACGGCGCCAGCAGGGCGCGCTCGACCAGCTTGCTCAGCGGGAAGCGCACCGGCGGCCCGGCGACGTAGTTGACGGCGACGCGGTCGCGGTGGGCCTCGGGAATGCCGTAGGTGAAGTGGGTCATGCCCAGCGGCCGGCGCAGCTCGCGGTCGAGGTAGTCGCGCAGCGGCTTGCCGGTGACGCGCTGGATGATCTCGGCCAGGATGAAGCCGCCGGTGATGGCGTGGTAGGCAAGCTGGCGGCCATGGGTCTGCGGGGCGCGGCAGATCAGGTCGATGACGCGGTCCCAGTCGTTGAGCAGCTCGACCCTGCGCTCGGCCTTGGGCAGCGCGATGGAGGGGAAGCCGCCGCGGTGCGACAGCACGTCGGAGACGGTGATGCCGCCCTTGCCGGCCTGGGCGAATTCGGGGATGTAGAGCTTGACCGGCACGTCCAGGTCGATGCCGCCCTGCTCCGCCAGCTTGTGCGCCAGGATCGCGGTGACGGCCTTGGAGGCGGAGAACAGGCACACCGGCATGTCCGGCGTGAGCAGCATCTTGTGGGCGTCGCGGTGGTCGCGCGGGCCGCCGCCGAAGACGTGGCCGATGCTGCGGTTGAAGACGATGCGGCCGCGGCGGCGCAGGCACAGGCTCATCGCCGGATGGGCGCCGCTGCGGTAGACCGCCTGCACCGCCTGCCAGATGGCGCGCTTGTCCTCCAGCGCGAGGCCGGCGGCGGGCGCGAAGGTTTCGCCGTCGCGGTCGACGGTGGTCAGCGGGCGCAGGTCGCGCGGCACGCTGATGCTGTGCCGGGCGCGGCGCTGGAGCAGGGTTCGCACCATCGGGCGCGGATCGCCCGGAGCGGACGGGGCCGGCTCAGGCGGTCTGCAGCTGCAGCAGGCGCACGCGCTGGCGCTGCTGCCGCAGGGCCTGTTCCAGCGCCCGGAAGCGCTGGCGCGCCTCGCTCTGCTCCCACTGGCCGGCAAGCTTGCTGCGGGCCGCCTCGATGCGCTCGGACTGCAGCTGCTTCCACTCGTTGAGGATGTGGGAGAACGTTTCCAGCTCGTGCTCCAGCAGCTTCTTCATCAGCTCGAGCCTGCCAGAGTGGCCGCAGGCATGCAGGCGCTCCTGGGCGCGCTCGAACTGGCGCTGCAGCATGGCGCGCTGGATCTTGAACTCGGGCACGCGCTTGAGGCCGCGGGTGAGGCCGACGGCCGACCAACCGGCGATCCACCACTTGGTGGGATCGAACTGCCACCAGCGCACGCCGTTGCGGTAGTCCCATTGGAACAGGTGGTGGAAGTTGTGATAACCCTCGCCGTAGGTGAACACCGCGATCAGGTCGTTGTCGCGCGCGGTGTTGTCCGCGGTGTAGGGACGGCGGCCCCAGTAGTGGGCCAGCGAGTTGATGAAGAAGGTCAGGTGGTGGTTGACCACCAGGCGCAGCAGGCCGCCGAGCAGCAGGAAGCCGAACGGATCGCCGAAGGCCCAGCCGGCCAGCAGCGGGAAGATGAAGTTCATGCCCAGGGCCAGGCCCAGGTAGTGCCTGTGCTGGAAGGCGACGAGGGGGTCGGCCTGCAGGTCGCGGGCGTTGGAGAAGTCCAGGGCCGCGCTGGGATAGTCGCGCAGCATCCAGCCCATGTGGGCATACCAGAAGCCGCGCTTGATCGAGTACGGGTCGTGGTCGACGTGGTCCACGTTCTTGTGGTGGACGCGGTGCATCGAGCTCCAGATCAGGATGCTGTTCTGCAGCGCCATGGCGCCGAACAGCATGTAGAACAGGCGCAGGGTCCAGTGCGCCTCGTAGGTGCGATGCGACCAGTAGCGGTGGTAACCGGCGGTGATCGACAGGCCGGTGGCGTACATGCAGAAAACGAAGAACAGCCAGGGAGCGGCGCCGACGTGATGGGTCCAGAAGTACCAGGGCAGCAGCGTGACGGCGGCTACCGTGGTGATGGAGAACATGATGGCGGCCGGGGTGTTGAGGGGCGCCCGGGGGGCAGCCGCTACGGCATCGGTCATTGAGGTCTCGTGCGGCTGCGGCGCCGCGATGCTGCGGGTGGGTTTCAAGGTGCGTTATTGGACCACGGCGCCGGCTGCTCGCCAATGGTGCAAATGTAGTATTGAAAACCGGTCATCCGGGCCGTACCGCCGCCCGGCACAAAAAAGAAAACCGCGGGGGTTAGCCGCGGTTTCCTTAAGCGGTGCTGCGAGGGTTACAGCGGGCGGATCTGAGTCGCCTGCATGCCCTTCGGGCCGCGCTGAGCCTTGTACTCCACGCGCTGACCTTCCTTGAGGGTCTTGAAACCCGTGCCCTGGATTTCCTTGAAGTGGGCGAAGAGGTCTTCACCACCGTCCGACGGCGTGATAAAGCCGAAGCCCTTCGCGTCGTTGAACCACTTCACGGTACCAGTAGATGTATCTGCCATACGACATTCCTTTTACGATTAAAACAATTGATGAACGGGCACAAAGGCCCGGGTTGTGCAAGCGATCAAGGAGGTGCCGGGAGACATTACAAAGCGCCGCTTGGGAAAGCGGGTAAAGGACCGCGGTACGGACTGCTTGAAACAATTGCGGAAAGCACTCTACCCCGTTCTTTGCCCGCTGTCGAATCGGCTCTGCAAGCCGGATCGCGCCCCCTTGGCGCCAGGGCCAAGCCCTCCCGGCTTGAACCCCGCTCCGGCACCCCCACCCCACCTGAAACCCACCGCACTATATATATATAGGAGATCGAGTCCATGGAGAACAGCGGCAAGGTCTGGCTCATTACCGGCTGCTCCCGCGGGCTCGGCCGCAGCCTGGCCGAGGCGGTGCTGGCCGGCGGCGGCCGGCTGGCGGCCACCGCCCGCGACGCCGCCTCCCTGCGGCAGCTGCAGGCCCTGGCCCCGGAGCGGGTGCGGGCCTATGCCCTAGACATGGACCGCGAGGACCAGGTGCGGGCGGTGGCGGCGGCGGCGATCCGCGACTTCGGCCGCATCGACGTGCTGGTCAACAACGCCGGCTACGGCCTGGCCGGGGCGGTGGAGGAGGTGGGCGAGGCCGAGGCGCGGGCCCAGTTCGATACCAACGTCTTCGGCCCCCTGGCCCTGACCCGGGCGGTGCTGCCGCAGATGCGGGCGCAGGGCGGCGGCCACATCCTGCAGGTGTCCTCCGCGTCCGGCTTCGTCGCCAGCGCCGGCCTGGGCCTGTACAACGCCAGCAAATTCGCCCTGGAAGGCTTTTCCGAGGCGCTGGCGCAGGAAGTGGCGCCGCTGGGCATCCGCGTCACCATCGTCGAGCCGGGACCGTTCCGCACCGACTGGGCCGGACCGTCGATGGTCCGGGCGCGCCACCCTCTCGCCGCCTACGCCGACACCGCCCACCGGGTCATCGCCACCATCAACGGCTACTCCGGCAAGCAGCCGGGCGATCCGGCGCGGGCCGCCGCGGCGATGATCCGGGTGGTGGAGTCGGAGCGGCCGCCGCTGCGCCTGCCCCTGGGCGAGGCGGCTCTGAACCGCATCCGCGGCAAGCTCCAGGCGGTGGGCGAGGAGCTGGCGGCATGGGAAGCGGTGAGCCTGGGCACCTCGTTTGCGCCGGGGGAATAGGCAGGGGGCCGCGCGGGCCGTCAAGCCCGGTTTGTGATACTGGTTCAGTTACAAATCAGGAAAGCTTGGGGTGAAGCCCCCAAACCACCCGAGCGGGTGGTTTGGAGGGAAAAACGGGAAAAACCCAAAAAAGGGCTTTTCCGGCGTTTCCGCTGTTTTTTGCGCATTGCATCATTGCGCCGGTTGGACCTGCATCGCGCGCTTCGACATCTGCCGGCACGCGGCTTTGCTGAGCGTGCGACGCAAGCCCGCGCACCCCGGCGCGTCGATCGCGCGCGCCGCGCCGCAGCGCAGGCGCGACGCGCGAGCGCGGCTCGCTCGTCGTCACGCCGCCGCGCATCCGCAGCGATCACGCCGCTCGCTGCGCTTCGCAGCCGTCGACCCGGCCCGCCTTGCCGCGCGATGCCGAGCATGAAGCGCCGCGAGCGGAGCGGGGAATGCGCGGCGACAGGAAGACCGGTTCTCGCGGACCGGCAGCGCCGCAGCGACGGTGGCGCCGGCATCGGCGCGAGGCGCGCCGAGGACGGCGCCGCTGCGCCGTTGCCGGTCGCCTCGCCGCGGCGCGCACGACCGGGCACCGCGTCGATGTGCGGCGGTGCGGCCGCGCCGGCTGCGGCAAGTCGGCGCAGCGATGGCGCGCCGCCGCGCTCGTCGCTCGTGCTCACCGCAATTCCGCGGCGCTTGCGGCGATAATGCGGCGACGACAATACGGGGGAGACGACATGGACTTTCAATCCACGATGCCTGAGATCAAGGCGCCTTCGGCGCGCCTGCTGGCGCTGGAAGCGCGGGTGTTTGCCGAAATCCCCCTGTTCCTGCTGCGCAATCTGCGCACCGCCGGATTGCCGCGCGGCGACGGCCACGCGGTGCTGGTGGTGCCCGGCTTCGGCGCCGGCGATCTGGCGACGCAGCCGCTGCGGCGCGCGCTGTGCCGCCTCGGCTATGCCGCGCACGGCTGGGGCCTGGGCACCAACCTCGGCATGCGGCCGACGGTGAAGAACACATTGAACCAGCGCCTGCAGAAACTCGCCGCCGAAACGCAGCGGCCGGTGAGCCTGATCGGCTGGAGTCTCGGCGGCGTGTTCGTGCGCGAGATGGCGCGGCATCAGCCGCAGCTGGTGCGCCGCATCTTCACGCTCGGCAGCCCGATCAACGGCCGTCCCGATGCGAACAACATGCTGCCCTTGTTCCGTCTCGCCAATCGCGGCAAGCCGGTGAACCTCGACTGGGAAGGCTTCAACAAGCGGCGCACGCCGCCGCCGGTGCCGTGCACCGCGATCTATTCCAGGAGCGACGGCATCGTCGCCTGGCAGTGCTGCCTGGAGGAGGCGGCGGACCACACCGAGTGCGCGGAAGTGCGCGGAAGTCACTTCGGAATGGTGGTCAACCAGCAGGTGTTGAGCGTCATCGCCGAGCGTCTGGCGCGCCCCTGAAGGCGCGAAAAAGCGCCGCGGCGCGCGGCGCGCGATTCTCAAAAAACCCTTATTCCACTTGATGTTTTGCGCAGTGGTGGATTTAGCGCGGGCAAAATTTCGCACCGTTCAAAAAAATTCACGCTCTGTGCCTTGACAGTTTTTTGCCTACTAGATCTTGTGTTTTTTCTCAAGCTTTGCCACTATGGGTCGTGGCCGCGTGACTGCCCGCGATGGGCGCAGGTAGCACCAGCCATAATTTGAAGTTGGGAGGTTCCCATGCCCGCTGCGAAGAAGGCTGCAAAAAAGAAGGCCGTTGCCAAGAAGAAGGCTCCGGCGAAGAAGGCTGCCGCTAAGAAGAAAAAGAAGTAAATCGGCGTTTGCCCCGATCTTAAGGCCCGGCGCCCCAGACGCCGGGCCTTTTTTATTGCCCCGCGTTTTTCCTCCCGCTTCCGCCGCAGTTCCAGGTTTTCCCCGCGCCGCGCCCCGGCTCGGGCTGCCATCCCCGGCGAGACTTCGGTACCCTTACCGCACCCGCTCCATTCCTGGCCGGGCGTTCGGTCGCGCAGGCGGTGACCTGGAGTCACCGCCCCGGCGCGATCCCCCACCCCCCACTCTCCGCCAATGGATTCCAGTTCCCAGCCGCCCCGCCTGCTCCCGGCCGTCTCCAACGCCGACCTGGCGACCTGGGCCGGCACCATCGCCGCCCTGCTGCTGATCCTGTGGCTCAAGCTGCTTTCCGGCCTGCTCGCCGGCCTGCTGGTGTATGAGCTGGTGCACGTGCTGGCGGCGCGGCTGCGCCTGAGCTCGATCACCCGCTCCAATGCCAAGGTGATGGCGGTGGCGCTGCTCACCACCACGGTGGTGCTGCTGCTGGCCCTGGGCATCCTCGGCATCGCCTCGGCGCTGCGCCACGGCAGCGACAGCATCCCGGCCCTGCTGCAGAAGCTGGCGGAGATCCTCGACAACTCGCGCGCGCAGCTGCCGCAGTCGCTGAACGACTACCTGCCGGCCGACGCCGAGGAGCTGCGCGCCAAGCTCACCGACTGGCTGCGCCTGCACTCCGGCGCGGTCGGCGGCGCCGGCATGATCGCCGGGCGCGTCTTCGCCCACGTGCTGATCGGCCTGGTGATCGGCGCGCTGCTGGCACTGCGCGACAGCAGCGACCGCGGCGACCGCGCGCCGCTGGCGGCGGCCATCGCCCGCCAGGCCGGACGCCTCGCCGACGCCTTCCGCCGGGTGGTCTTCGCCCAGGCCTGGATCGCCGGCATCAACGCGCTGTTCACCGCCCTGTACCTGCTGGTGGCGCTGCCGCTGTGCGGCGTGCACCTGCCGCTGGCCAAGACCCTGGTGCTGCTGACCCTGTTCGCCGGCCTGCTGCCGATCATCGGCAACCTGATCTCCAACTCCGCCATCGTCATCGTCAGCATCAGCATCTCGCTGCCGGTGGCGATCGCCTCGCTGGTGTTCCTGATCGCGGTGCACAAGCTGGAATACTTCCTCAACGCCCGCATCATCGGCTCGCACATCCGCTCCCGCGCCTGGGAGCTGCTGCTGGCGATGGTGCTGATGGAAGCCATGTTCGGCATCGGCGGCGTCATCGCCGCGCCGATCTACTACGCCTGGCTCAAGAGCGAGCTGGCGGAGAAGGGCCTGGTCTAGCAGCGTTTCCCCCGTACCGAAGACATGAACGAATCCGAACCCATCCTCGAGGGCGAGATCCCCCATCCCGCCGATTTCGCCGAACAGCTGATCCGCCAGGTGCTGGCCGACCTCGACGGCATCCTGCTCGACGGCGAGCAGCCCGCCGCCGCGGCCTTCCCGGTGCTGGCCGCCGCGGCCGCGGCCGGCCGCACCCGCGGCGGCGCGCTGGTGCTGCTGGCGCACGCCGCGCTGTCGGCGCATCACGCCCTGGTCTACGGCCGCGACGGGGAATTCGCCCCGGCGCCGCAAGCGGACGTCGGCGCGCTGCTGCAACGCCTGTGCGCGGTGGCGCCGCCGCAGCTGGCGGCGCTGTACAAGGCCGCCAGCGCGGTGGAGCACTACCTCGCCGCCGCCGAGCCCGGCGCGCAGCGGCCGCAGCAGACGCTGGCGCTGGCGATCCACCGCCTTTACGAAGGCATGCGCGACGGCGACGACGCGCTCGGCGGCCGCGGCCTGGTCGAGCTGCGCTCGCTGGTGGTCTACCTCGACGCCACCGCGCAGATGCTCGACCACGGCAGCGTTTCCGCCGAGCCGCTGCGGGTGATGCGGCCGGACCGCTTCCACGACTACTTCATGCGCTTCACCAGCCTGGCCCAGGCGCAGAACGGCGAAGGCGCCGAGCGCGCCGTCGCCGCGCTGAGCCGCGACGGCCGCATCGAGGCCCTGGTGACCGAGGACGCCCGGCACCCAGTGGCCGCCGCCGCGCAGGAAGTGCACGACGCCGTCACCGGCGACGAGCGCACCAAGGACGACGTGCTGGCCCGCATCCGCGCGCTGCTGGTGTTCCTCGCGGCCCTGCGCAAGACGCCGCAGCCGCAGCTGGGCGATCCGGCGACGCAGCCCGAGGTGCAGCTGGCGCTGGTGATCGCCGCGGCGACCGCGCCGCTGCGGCGCGGGGCGGAATTCGAGTTCGCGGCGCTGGCGCAGATCGCGCGGTACAACCGGACCTTGCTCGGCGGCGGGGCGCGGGCGCAGCGGGCGCATTAGCCGGAGAGGGATGTCATCCCCGCAGCGGACCTGATCCGGCGCGAGGATCAGGCGCCTGCCGCCGCCACGGTGCATGCCGCGTGCAGCGCGGCCATACGGTGCGGTTCGCGATCGGAACTGACGCCCGCGGCCGCTGCCGGACAGGCGCTGCAACAAATCCCGCGCCGCGCAAAAAGCCCGATAAGTGTTAAGCATCATGCCGGCGGGCCGCCTCTTTGCAGTTGCGCCAACACCGGCCTAAGATCGGATCACACGCATACGGCCGCACCCCTGGGACCGGGGCACGGCCGGGATTTCTCCGTGGATGGCGGAGCGGTGCGTTTCGGCAACACGGGGAGAATGCGCGACACATCAGGAATCGGACGGCCCGTACCTGGCGCCCATCATCAGAAACAGGGGAACACAAATGAGGAAACTCGTTGCCTTCATGGCCGCGGGCCTGCTTGCCAGTACAAGCGGGTACGCATCGGTCAGCAACACTGCGATGAACCGGAACTATGACGCCTCCTACGCGGCGTTGAGTTCGACCACCGCCCAGGGCGGCAATAAGTACGCGGCGCTGAACGCCGCCATCCACGCCGGGCAGCTGCGCAGCTCCCCCGGCCTCAAGACCAAGGGCTTCCCCTCCAACTACGACGCCAAACTCGGCACCGCCACCTTCCTGTGGGCGCCCGCCGGCGGCAAGAACGCCGCCGCCAAGTCGAGCTTCCTGTCGTTCTCGCCGGTCAAGCCGGCGCTGCGCGCCGAGACGGTGGCCCGCAGCTACCTCGGCCAGCAGGCTTCCTACCTGCGGCTGGATCGCACCGCGGTGGCCGACGCCAGGCTGAGCGAGGTGCATGACCTGGGCCGCGGCCCGATCATCGCCCGCTTCCAGCAGACCAAGGACGGCCTGGAGGTGTTCGGCCGCACCCTCAACGTCATGATGGACCGCAATCTCAACGCGGTCGCCACCTCCGGCTACTTCGCCCCGGCTCCGGCCGCGGCCAGGAACCAGGCCCGCGCCGCCACCGCCGCGCCGGCCTTCAACGTCAGCGCCGAAAGCGCGCTGAGCCGGGCCTTCGCCGACATGGGCGGCCACCTGCCGGCGTCGGCCTTCGCCGCGCGCGGCAGCGCCAGCGGCTACACCCTGTACGGCGCCGGCCGCACCCGCGATGACTACCAGGTCAGCGGCAGCCCGCGCGCCAAGGCGGTGTACTACTACAGTGACGGCAAGTACCTGCCGGCCTGGTTCGTCGAAATGCACGGCCAGACCATCGACCGCGCCAACAACGACGCCTACGGCTACGTCATCTCGGCGGTCGACGGCAAGATCCTGTTCCGCAAGGACCTGACCGCCTACGACAACTACACCTACCACGTCTTCGCCGATTCCACGGCGCCGTTCCACCCCGAAGACGAGCCGATCAACAACAACACGCTGGACCCGTTCACCGGCGGCGCCACCGGCGACCAGGGCCGCACCCAGGGCGCCTACAACCTGGTGACCCTGAACAACAGCGGCCAGATCACCGACGCCACCGCCAAGAACGACCCCTGGCTGCCGAGCGGCGCGACCACCACCACCGGCAACAACGTGGTGGCCTTCGCCAACATCGCCGGCGGCGACGGCTTCGACAGCGGCGACATCCGCGGCGCGATCAGCTCCGCCGGCACCTTCGACTATCCGTACACCATCGACGTCGACCCGACCACGCCGAGCCAGCGCCAGGCGGCGATCGTCAACCAGTTCTTCGTCGACAACTGGCTGCATGACACCTGGTACGAGCACGGCTTCAACGAAGCCGCCGGCAACGCGCAGGCCGACAACTACGGCCGCGGCGGCGTGGCGGGCGACCCGATCCAGGCCCAGGCCCAGGACGACAGCGGCCGCAACAACGCCAACATGCAGACCCCGCCGGACGGCGGCTCGCCGATCCAGCGCATGTTCCTGTGGGACGGCCCGATGACCAGCAGCTCGACGGTGGACATCACCACCCCGTCCAGCATCGGCGCGCTGAACTTCAACACCGCCGACTACGGCCCGCACGCCTTCACCGCCACCGGTACGGTGCTGGCGCCGCAGAGCGGCGATGCCAACGGCTGCAACGCCATCACCACGGACATGACCGGCGCCATCGCGCTGATCGACCGCGGCAGCTGCTCGTTCAAGACCAAGACGCTCAACGCGCAGAACGCCGGCGCGGCGGCGGTGATCATCGCCGACAACCGCACCGAGCCGCCGCCGGGCCTTGGCGACGACGCCACCATCACCACGCCGATCACCATCGGCACGGTGTCCATCACCCAGGCCGACGGCGCCAGCATCCACACCGCGCTGGGCAACGGCGCGGTGAGCGGCACGGTCAACGTGCAGTTCCAGGCGGACCGCGACGGCACGATGGACATCCAGATCGTCGCGCACGAGTTCTTCCACTATGTCAGCAACCGCCTGGTCGGCAATGCGCTGGGCCTGAGCAGCACCCAGGGCGGCGGCATGGGCGAGGGCTGGAGCGACTTCGATGCGATGCTGCTGACGGTGCGCCCGGAGGACGCCGCGGTTTCCGGCAACGACAAGTACCAGGGCGCCTACCCGCTCTCGACCTACGTCACTTTCAGCCAGTACTTCGGCATCCGCCGCACGCCGTACTCCACCAGCTTCAGCATCGACCCGCTGACCTTCAAGGACATCTCCAACGGCCAGCCGCTGCCGACCACCGCGCCGATCAACGGCGACACCTCCGGCGCCAACAACGCCGAAGTGCACAACACCGGCGAGATCTGGTGCAACGCGCTGTGGGAGGTCTACGCCGCCCTGCTCAACGACCCGCGCTACACCTTCGCGCAGGCCAAGAGCCGCATGCAGGACTACATCATCGAGGGTCTGAAGATGACCCCGAACGCGCCGACGATGCTCGAGGCGCGCGATGCCCTGCTGGCGGCCGCCAGGGCCACCGACGCCGGCGACTTCGCGCTGATGGCCAAGGCTTTCGCCAAGCGCGGCATGGGCGTGGACGCGGTCGGCCCGGACCGGGCCGATCCGGACAACGCCGGCATCACCGAGAGCTACAACGCCATCGCCGCCGGCGTGCAGGTGACGGATGCAACGCTGGACTTCACCGTGCCGGCCAATGCCCTCGGCGACCTTGACGGCGACGGCGTGCTCGACGCCGGCGAGACGGCGCGGCTGACCCTGACCTTCGTCAACAATGGCACCGCCGACATGGCCGGCCCGGTCACCGGGCAGATGACGGCCACGCCGGGCACCGGCACCGCCGACGTCGGCTTCAGCAACGGCGGCGCGGTCACCGTGCCGGCGCTGGCCATCGGCCACACCGCCCAGGTCAGCGTGCTGGTGACCTTGAACAGCTCGTCGACCACGGCGCAGCCGCTGGCCCTGACCCTGGGCTTCCCGTCCGCCAACGACCCGACCGGCACCATCGCCAGCGGCGGCACCGCGGCCGTGGGCACCGAGTACGACCTGGTGGTCAATTACGACCTGCAGAAGAACTCGACCAGCGATGACGTGTCCGACGTGCAGGCCAACCTGGGCGACTGGGCGCTGAGCAACAACGGCACGGCCGGCCCAGGCTGGGAGATCGACGACTTCAACGGCTTCTTCGTCGATCAGCAGACCTCGGCCAACGCCTGGTTCGGCAGGGACAACGACCATCCCACCGACATCACCCTGGCCTCGCCGGAACTGGACGTGGCGACGACCGGCAGCTTCACGCTGGCCTTCGACCACTTCTTCGACCTGGAATTCGCCGGCTTCGACGGCGCCGGCAATGCCTACGGCTTCGACGGCGGCGTGATCGAGGTGAGCACCGACGGCGGCGCCACCTGGAACGATGCCTTCGGCAGCACCATCGGCGCCACGGTCACCACCGGCAACGGCTACAACGGCTTCGACCTGTCGCTGATGGCCGACGGCACCTTCGACCCGACCGACAGCACCAACGGCCACCCGGCCTTCATCGCCAACAATGAAGATCCGAACAACCCGGTGCTCGAGCACCTGGTGGTGAACTTCGGCACCAAGCTGGCGGGGCAGAAGGTGCGGGTGCGCTTCCGCGAGACTTCGGACGAGGGTACCGGCGTGTTCGGCTGGGTGGTGGACAACATCGCCGTCACCGGCGTCACCAACGAGCCGTTCAGCATGACGGTGGCAGATGCCGGGAAAGCGGAGCAGGCGCCGGTCGCGGTGATCACCGTGGCGCAGCAGAACCTGCATGCGGGCGACACTGTCACGCTGGACGGCAGCGGCTCGACCGATCCGTTCGGCACGGCGCTGACCTACAGCTGGACCTTCATCAGCGGTCCAGTGCCGGTGCCCTCGTTCAGCGACGCCACTGCGGCCAAGCCGACGGTCAAACTCGACAGCCCGGGCAACTACACGTTCGGACTGACGGTCACCGACGCATATGGCAGGACGGGCCAGACCACCGCCCAGGTTTCGGTGCAGACGAACCCCGGCAGTGGCGGCGCCTTCGGCCTGTGGCTGCTGCTGCCGGGCTTCGCCCTGGCGGGCCTGCGGCGCCGCAAGCGCAGCCGGTAACTGCGGCAAGGCTGTTCTGACACCCGGGGAGACTTCGGTCTCCCCGGGTTTTTTTTGCCTGGCGTAAGCTGGGCCGATGAAAGGTGCCGCCTGCATCGTCCCGCTGCTGCTGCTCGCCGCCCGCGCCGGGGCCCCCGCCCAGCCGCCGCCGGCAGCGGCAGCGGCAGCAACGGTATTCCCGCCGGCCTCGCGGCCGGCGCCCGCGGACGGCTTCGAGCTGCGCATGCGGCGCGGCGCCTGCTACGGCCGCTGCCCGGTCTACGAAGTGGTGCTGCACGCCGACGGCGCGGTGGACTACCACGGCGACGGCGGCACCCGGCACGGCCGGGCCGACGCGGCCGGCTTCGCCGCGCTGCGGCAGCGCCTGGCCGATCCGGACCTGCCCTGGGGCGACTACACCCGCGCCGCGCCGGCCGCCTGCGGCGCCTGGGCCACCGACATGCCGGGCGTGAGCATCGACGCCTATCTCGGCGGCCGCTGGCGCTCGATCCGCCACGACCTCGGCTGCTCGGCCGCGCCGGCGGCGCTCAAGGCGCTGGAGCAGCAGATCGACGATGCCGCGGGGAGCCGCCGCTGGAGCGGGGGGCGGGAGGTGGAGTAGCGCCGCCGCGGCTCGCCGGGTTCGCCCGAGCTGGAGGAGCGAGGGCAGGCTTTCGCCCGGCCGGCGATGCGCCGCGTACTGCTCGCGCCCCCGGGGCGAAGAGTCCGCCCGAATCGCGGCCTAAACCGCCGTGAACCACTCCGCCGCCCAGCCCTGGTGCTTCACCGGCTGGAACTCGATCAGGCGGTACGCGGCCAGCTGCTGCAGGGCATAGGGGTCCTGGGCCAGGAAGTCCTCCAGCGCCTCGCGCGAGGGCGCGCGGGCCAGCAGGATGCCGCCCTGGCGCGGGATCTGCGGCCCGGAAGCCAGCAGCAGGCCCCGCTCGTAGCCGGTCTGGAGGTGGGCGCGGTGGGCGGCCACGGTCTCCTCGATGCGCGCCAGCGGCACGCGGTAAGTGATTTCGACGACATAGTGCTGCATGGGGACGGTCCGCAGGCTTGGGGGGAGCGCAGTCTAGCGCACCACCCCCGGCTCATCCCCTGCGGCCTTGCGCGGCGGCGCGGTCAATGGTACTTAAACAGCCTGGGGTGAGCCCTCACCCATGCCGGATTGATCTTGGGGGATCAAGGATGAGCGCCAAAACCGCACTGGTGGTGGATGATTCAAAGTCCGCGCGCTTCGCCATGCGCAAGTTCCTGGAGGCCTTCGGCTATCACGTCGATACCGCCGAAAGCGCCGAGGACGCCTACATCTACCTGCGCAAGAAGCTGCCCGAGGTGATGTTCCTCGACCACATCATGCCCGGCACCGACGGCTTCGACGCGATCAAGGCGATCAAGGCCAACGCCCTCACCGCCGGCCTGCCGGTGGTGCTGTGCTCGTCCAACGAGGGTGACGACTTCCTGCGCCAGGCCCGCGCCTGCGGCGCCATCGACATCCTGCAGAAGCCGCCCAGCCCGGAACAGATCCGCGCCGTGCTCGACAACCTCAAGCGCCTGCAGGAAGCCGCGCCGCCCGCGGTGCTGGCCCCGGCCACGCCGAGCAAGGTGCAGTCGATCCGCGAGCCGGAAGTGGCGATCGAGCAGGCGGTGATGAAGAACCTGCGCGACGCCCTGCCGCCCGCCGGCCTGCCGTCGCCGGCCGCCGCCTCGCGCCTCGCCGCCACCCGCGACGATCTGCGCCTGCCGCCGCAGGACGCCGCGGTGCCGCGCCTCGACAGCCTGCGCGAGGAGATGGAAAGCCGCCTGCGCAAGATCACCCAGGACCTGTTCGTGCAGCTGGCCGAGGTCAAGGCCCAGATCGCCCACGTCGAAGCGGCCAACCGCGGCCCGCGCGACGAGGAACAGCTGCGCGGCATTGCCGTGCGCGCCGTCGAGCCGCAGCTCGACAGCCTCAGCAACAACCTCGAAGCCCTGCTGGCGCGCCTGCGCGGCGACATCGACGAACTGCTGGCGGTGCAGAACCAGCGCATCGACCAGCTCAGCCAGGGCCTGCGCCAGGCGGTGATCGAGGAAGCCCACGCCGTGTCCGAGCGGGTCATGATGAACGCGGCGCAGCGCATCTCCGACCAGATCGCCGAATCGATCCTGCGCGTGCTCAAGCCGGCTTCGGCGGGGCAGCGTTGAGCCGGCCCGGGCCGTTTTGGAAAACCGCGACTCTCTTGCCGCTGTAGGCAGGAAAGTGACCCGCCTGCAGGCGGAAACCACGCATCCGACCGGGAAAGCAGACGTAGCGCGTGACGCCTCGTACGGCGCCAGGTCCTTCGCTGCGCTCAGGATGACAGTGGGGAGGGCGGAACACCCCTCGATACCCGCCGCTTCGCGGCGCTACTCGGGACAAACGGGTGTGCTGGGCGAAGCAAAAAATGGATTCCCGCCTGCGCGGGAATGATAAGCGGCTTGTGTCGGACCTTATCGCCCGGCCCGCGCCTGCGCCCAGATCAAGGCGCCCCAGCCGAGCAGGAACAACAGTCCGCCGACCGGCGTGATCGCCCCCAGCCAGCGGGTGCCGGTCAGCGCCAGCAGATAGAGGCTGCCGGAGAACAGCAGCACGCCGGCCGCGAAGCACCAGCCGGCCAGGCCCAGCCCCGGTCCCGGCCGCACCGTGCACAGAACCCCCACCGCCAGCAGCGCGAGCGCGTGATAGAACTGGTACTCGACCCCGGTGTGATACACCGCCAGCATCTCCGGCGTCAGGCGCGCGCGCAGCGCGTGCGCGCCGAAGGCGCCGCAGGCCACGCCGAGCAGGCCGTAGACGGCGCCGAGCAGCAGGAACACGCGCGCCGCGCCCATCAGGAGTCGACCACCTCGAAGCGGATGCCCTGGCGCTGCAGCCGCGCCAGCAGCGCATCGCCCATCGCCGCGGCGGGGCTGAGCGAGCCGCAGCGCTCGGGCAGCGGATCGTGCGCCAGGCACAGCGCCGACTCGGCCAGCATCTTGGCGGTCTCGCCGTAGCCGGGGTCGCCGCCCTTGACGTCGACCGTCACCTTGCGGCCGCCGCCCTCGCCGAAGAAGCGCACGCGAAACCAGCCGCGGGCGCGCTGCTCCGGCGTGGGGCCCTCGCCGGAGGACTTGCGCGCCAGCAGCCAGCGCCGCGTCGGCCCGGCCTGGGCCAGGGTGAACAGGGCGCCGACGCCGCCGACCAGGGCGGCGACGCTGGCCAGCTTCTTCACCTGCACATAGTGGCCGTAGCGGAATTCCGGGCCGTAGCGGTCGACCGCGGCGGCGGAGCGGCGCACCATCTGCGGGTCGATGGTGGGGAATGGCACCACCCAGGTGCCGAGCGCCTTGACGAAGCGCACGCTCTGCCGCGTCGAGCCGATCCTGCGGTCCTGCGGCCAGCGCTCGCGCTGGCGGCGCTGGCGCGCGATGCCGGCGTACTGGCGCATGCGGCCGAAGGCGTTGATGGCGGAATGGTAGGTGCCGGCGGAGAAGGTGCCGCCGGCGCGGACGAAGCCCTCCACCTTGAGCGGCACGCCTTCGGGCAGCTGCAGCACGGTGAAGTAGGCGCCGAGGTCGTGCGGGATGCTGTCGAAGCCGCAGCAGTGGACGATCTTCGCGCCGCTGCGCTGCGCCTGCTCGTGATACTTGAGCCACATCGAGTCGACGAACTCGGGCTCGCCGGTGAGATCGGCGTAGTGGGTGCCGGCGGCGGCGCAGGCGGCGACCAGCGGCTCGCCGTGCAGGATGTAAGGCCCCACGGTGGTCAGCACCACCCGGGTGGACTCGGCCAGCTTGCGCAGCGCCGCGGCGTCGTTGACGTCGGCCTCGATCAGGTCGAGCCTGGCGCAGGCGGGGTTGAGCGCGGCCAGGCGCGCGCGCACCGCTTCGAGCTTGCCGCGGCTGCGGCCGGCCAGCGCCCAGCGCGTGTCCCCGGGCGCGTGCTGCGCCAGGTATTCGGCGGTGAGGCCGCCGGTGTAGCCGGTGGCGCCGAACAGCACCAGATCGTATTTGCGCCGGGTGGCCATGACCTTTCCTGGTTGTCGATTGTCAGTGATGGGTTGTCAGTCGAAGCACATTCCGCCGCAGCGGGCCGCCGCGCCATCGGCATCGCGGCCACTGGCAACCGGCGACGGCTTCAGAGCAGGCCGTCCCGCTGCGGCAGCGCCAGGATCTTCTTCACCGCTTCCTCCGGCGCCAGCTTGCTGGTGTCGATGGCGATCTCCGGCTGCTCCGGCGCCTCGAACGGATCGTCGACGCCGGTGAAGCCCTTGATCTCGCCGCGGCGCGCCTTCTTGTACAGGCCCTTGGGATCGCGGCTCTCGCACACCGCCAGCGGCGTGGCGACGTAAACCTCGTAGAAGCCGCCGAGCTGGGAGATGCGCGCGCGCACTTCGGCGCGGGCGCTGCGGAACGGGGCGATGGCGGCGCAGATGCAGATGCCGCCGTGCCTGGTCACCTCGCCGGCGACGTAGCCGATGCGGCGGATGTTGAGCTCGCGGTCGGCGCGGGAGAAGGTCAGGCCGCTGGACAGCATCTCGCGCACGATGTCGCCGTCGAGCACGGTGGCCGGGCGCTGGTGCCCGGCCTGGATCGCCTGGGCCAGGCGCTCGGCCAGGGTGGACTTGCCGGCGCCGGACAGGCCGGTGAGGAACAGGGTGAACCCGCGGCGCGGGGTGGCGCTCATCGCATTGCTCTCCAAGAGTCGGTCGGGATGGGCCCGTCGCAGGGCCGGACAGCCGGCTGCGCCTGCCGCCGGGCGGCCCGCGCCGTAATGGGGCCATTGTAGCCTGCCCCCGGGGCGGAACCCCACGGCGGCCGCAAGGTCAGTACACTGGCCAATTTTCGGCCCCTGCTGCGCGAATTCCCACATGCGCCTCATTTCCGTCCTTGGTCCCGCCCTCGGCTTGCTGCTGGCCCTGCCCCTGCCCGGCCGCGCCGCCCCGGTGCAGACCCAGCACGTCGAGGCCGAGCTGGTGGCCGAGAACCTGGCCCTGGCCGCCGGCGGCGACAACTGGCTCGGCCTGCGCCTGCGGCCGGAGGACGGCTGGCACGTCTACTGGCGCAACCCCGGCGACTCGGGCCTGGCCACCAGCCTGAGCTGGACCCTGCCGCCGGGCGTGAGCGCCGGCGAGCTGCAGTGGCCCTACCCGCACCGCTCCCAGCTCGGCGACATCGTCAACTACGGCTACGGCGAGGAGACGCTGCTGCCGGTGCAGCTGAAGCTGCCGGCCGACTGGTCCGGCGGCGACACCCTGGCGCTGCAGGCCAAGGCGAAATGGCTGGTGTGCAAGGACGTCTGCATTCCCGGCAGCGCCGACCTCAGCCTGAGCCTGCCGGTGGCGCCGGCCGGCAGCGCGCAGCAGGCCGACCCGCGCTGGCGCGACGCCTTCGCCAAGGCCCGCGCCGAGCTGCCGCAGCCGGCGCCGGCGGACTGGAAGGTGCAGTTCGCGGTGCGTCCCGAGCCGCCCGGCAACATTCCGGGCAACGGCGATTTCTCGATGGCGGTGAAGGGCGCGCACTTCTCCGCCGGCGGCGCGATCGAATTCTTCCCCTACGCCAGCGACCTGCTCAAGCACTCCGCGCCGCAGCGCCTGGACAACGCCGCCGACGGCACCCTGCGCATCTCGCAGCAGCTGGGCGACTACTTCACCAAGGCGCCGGCCCAGGTCGACGGCGTGCTGGTGGTGCACGACAGCGTCAGCGGCGCCAAGGCCTGGGAGCTGCACGCCACGCCCGGCGCGGTGCAGCCGGTGCCGCAGCAGGCCGTGGCCAAGGCCGCCGAGCCGCCGCTGGCCGCCGCCGGCGGCCAGCCGAGCCTGGCGCTGGCGCTGCTGCTGGCCCTGCTCGGCGGCGTGATCCTCAACCTGATGCCCTGCGTCTTCCCGATGCTGTCGATCAAGGCGATCAGCCTGATCGAGGCGCGCGCCAAGGTGGCGCGGCGCCAGCGCGGCCACGCCCTCGCCTACACCTTCGGCGTGCTCGCCAGCTTCGCCGGCCTGGCCGGCGCGCTGCTGGTGCTGCGCGGCGGCGGCGCCGCCATCGGCTGGGGCTTCCAGCTGCAGCAGCCGGTGTTCGTCGCCGCGCTGGCCTACCTGTTCTTCGCCATGGGCCTGTCGCTGTCGGGCCTGGTGCACTTCGGCACGCGCCTGATGGGCGTGGGCGAGGGCCTGACCGCGGACAAGGGCTACCGCGGCTCCTTCTTCACCGGCGTGCTGGCGGTGGCGGTGGCCAGCCCCTGCACCGCGCCGCTGATGGGCACCGCGCTGGGCTATGCCCTGGGCCAGCCGGCCGCGGTGGCGATGCTGGTGTTCCTGGCGCTGGGCCTGGGCCTGGCGCTGCCGTTCCTGCTGATCGGCTTCTTCCCGCGGCTGGGCGCGCTGCTGCCGCGGCCAGGCCCGTGGATGGAAACGTTCAAGCAGGTGATGGCCTTCCCGCTGTACCTGAGCGTGGTCTGGCTGCTGTGGGTGCTGGGCGGCATCACCGACCGCGGCGGCATGGCCATGGCGATGCTCGGCCTGGTCTGCATCGGCTTCGCCCTGTGGCTGTGGCACAAGCCGGGCCGCGCCAGCGGCCTGCTGCGGCTGGCGGCCCTGCTCGCCGCGCTGGCGCTGCTGACCACGCCGGAAGTGCGCACCGTCTCCGCCGGCCACGCCGCGGCGCAGCCCGGCGGGCCGGAAGCCTGGAGCGAGCAGCGCGTCACCCAGCTGCGCGCCGAGGGCCGCACCATCTTCGTCGACTTCACCGCCGACTGGTGCATCACCTGCAAGCTCAACGAGCACGTCGCCATCGATACCAACACCGTGCGCCAGGCCTTCGCCGGGCAGAACGTGGCCTGGCTGCAGGGCGACTGGACCCGCGCCGACCCGGCCATCACCGCCGTGCTGGCGCGCTACCAGCATTCCGGCGTGCCGCTCTATCTGGTATATGTGAAGGGCGGCGAGCCGAAGGTGCTGCCGCAGATCCTGACGCCCGCGACCGTCGTGGACTCGCTCAAGCCGGACTGACGGCGCCGGCCGCGGTCCCCGCCACTCCCAGGAGGCTGCCATGCGCGCAATGCTGAAGACTGCGGTACTGTGCGGAATCGTTTCCCTGTGCGCGGAGGCGCAGGCGGACGCGCCGAAGATCGGCCGCCCGGCGCCCGCCTTCAGCACCACCGACAGCGACGGCAAGACCGTCAGCCTGTCCGACTACGCCGGCAAGCCGGTGGTGCTGGAGTGGACCAACGACGGCTGCCCCTTCGTCCAGCACTACTACAAGGGCGGCGCGATGCAGGCGCTGCAGAAAACCTACACCGGCAAGGGCGTGGCCTGGCTCACCGTGATCTCCTCCGCCCCCGGCACCCAGGGCTACGTCGACGGCGCCGGCGCCAACGCCGACACCCGGCAGCGCGGCGCCGCCCCCACCGCGGTGCTGCTCGACCCCAGCGGCAAGATCGGCCACCTCTACGACGCCAAGACCACGCCGCACATGTTCATCATCGACGGCAAGGGCACCCTGGTCTACGACGGCGGCATCGACAGCCTGCCCAGCACCGACCCGGACGACATCCCGCGGGCCACGCCCTACGTGAAGAACGCGCTGGACGAGCTGCTGGCCGGCAAGCCGGTAAGCAAGCCGCTGACTTCGCCGTACGGCTGCTCGGTGAAGTACGAGTAAATCCACGACCCCATCACGGGAAGGTGGACCCGAGGCCTGACCAGGCTTCGGCGCAGGTTTTAAGCCGCGCGCACGGCCCGCATCACTTCGCCGCCGCAGCCGCAGGCGCAGCTACCGGCGGCGGCGCAGGCGCCACCCCCGGCACCGCCTTCGCCGGCTTCTGCGCCGCGATCGCCCCGATCGCCGCCGTCACCATCTTCTGCAGCGCTTCCTGCACCGGCGTGTTCTGGAAGAAGCCGACCAGCCCCTTGGGCAGGGGGATGTAGCCGATGCTGCCGCCGACCAGGCCCTCCAGGTGCAGCCCGTACCTGGTGTTCTTGCCCTCGACGGCGGTGGCGTTGACGACGCGGCCGGTGGCGACGTCGATGATGCGCAGGTCCATGGCGACGTAGCCGCGCTTGAAGCTGAGGTTGAACAGGGCCGCGCCGTTGCGGTAGTTGGTGCCCAGCGGCACCGGGATCGGCACGGCGAAGCCGTCGGAGCCGGCGCCGGCGTCGAAGGCGGTGATGGCGCCGACCACCAGCAGCTCGGCGCCTTCCAGCTGGCCCTGCGGGATGCGGGTGGCGTCGCCGGCGCGGGCGGAAGCGCTGAACTCCTGCTCCAGCGTCACCTCGCTCAGCGCGTCGCGCTCCAGCACGATGAACTGGCCGCTGTTGAACAGCTCGGTGACCAGCATGTCGCGCACGCCCTGGGTCAGGGCCGAGGGCGTCATCTGCTGGTCGGCGGGGCGGCCGGCGTTGAGCAGGGCGAGCTGCTTGACCACCGACTTGTCCGCCAGCGGGTCGGTCTTGTCGATGATGCCGCCGACGGCGATGCGGTACTTCGGCCCGTTCGCCGCCTCGCCCTGGGCCTGGGCGATGGTCTGGCCGCCGCCGCGCGTCACCGACGACTCGGTGGCGCAGGCGGCGAGCAGCAGCGCCAGCGCGGCGCCGAGCAGGACGCGCATCCCCATCGCCCTCAGAGCTTGGTCTGGGCGATGTAGTTGACGGCCTTCTCGATGCAGTTGCGGATCGCCTGCTCCATCGGCGTCTTGCTGTAGGCGCCCAGGCCGATGGGCATGTCGCCGCGGGCGAAGATCAGGCCGACGCTGTTGCTGGCCGAGGTGCCGTCGACGGTGGTGGCGTTGACGACGCGGCCGGTGGCGGCGTCGATGATGCGGATGTTGATGCTGACGCAGGCCTGGTTGCCGGAGACGATGATCAGCGAGCCGCCCTTGCAGGCCGGCTCGAACGAGGTGATGCTGCCGCGGATCAGCAGCTGCGCGCCCTCCAGCTTGCCGATCGGCGCGGCGGTGGCCTGGTTGAAGCGGCCGCTGTTGGCCAGGTCCTGCTCCTGCGTCACCTCGTTGAGGTGCTCGCGCTCCAGCACGATGAAGCGGCCGGTGTTGAACAGCGAGTCCGACAGCATGTCGGCCATGCCCTGGCCGATGTCGGAGCGCTGCGCCGCCTTGTAGTCGAAGGCGCTGACCGCCACGCGATACTGCGGGCCGTTGGCCGGCGCCTGCTGCACCTGCGAGATGGTCGGGCCGCTGCTGGAGCTGACCACGGTGGCGCTGCTGGTGCAGCCGGCCGCCAGCAGCAGGGCGCCGAGCAGGCTGAGGGACAATAGGGACTTGCGCATCGAAGCTCCTGTTGGGGGATTTTTTGGATCCGGGATTCGTCGGGCCGGACGTTCCGGCGCTTCCATGACGCCGAATCGCCGGCCCCGGTTTTCCCTAGCTTAACCAAAGCCGCGGCGCCGTAGCGCGACCTGCGGCACGGCGCGCGGCTAAAATCCGCCCATGACCCATGCCCCCGATCCCCAGCTGATCCGCTTCGCCCTGCACGGCGGCGCCGGCGACCCGCCGCCGGGCGCCGGGCACCAGCCGGAGCAGCGTGCTGCACTGCAACGCATCGCCGCCGAGGCCTACGGCCTGCTGCGCGGCGGCGCCCCGGCCCTGGACGCCGTGACCCGGGCCGTCGAGCTGCTGGAGGACTGCCCGCTGTTCAACGCCGGCGTCGGCGCCGTGCTCAACCGCGACGCCCAGCCCGAGCTGGACGCCGCCATCATGAACGGCGCCGACCGCGCCTGCGGCGCCGTCACCGGCATCAGCCGCGTGCGCAGCCCGGTCCGCTTCGCCCGCGCCATCATGGAGCGCACGCCGCACGTGTTCTTCGGCGGCGCCGGCGCCGAGAAGCTCGCCGCCGAGCTGGGCCTGCCGATGGTCGAGCCCGGCTTCTTCGTCACCCCCGAGCGCCTGCACCAGCTGGAGGCCGCGCGCCGCGCCGGCGCCATCACCCTGGACCACGACGACCACGACTTCTGCGACGACGACGCCGCCTTCGGCACCGTCGGCGCCGTGGCCCGCGACGCGCTGGGCCACCTCGCCGCCGCCACCTCCACCGGCGGCCTCACCAACAAGCTGCCCGGCCGCGTCGGCGACACGCCGGTGATCGGCGCCGGCACCTTCGCCGACGACCGCAGCGCCGCCGTCTCCTGCACCGGTACCGGCGAGTCCTTCATCCGCAGCGGCTTCGGCCACCTGCTGCACGGGCGCATCGCCTGGAGCGGCTGGGACCTGCAGCGCGCCTGCGCCGAGGCGCTGGACGCGGTGGCGCGCTACCACGGCCGCGGCGGCTGCATCGCCGTCGATCACCGCGGCGACATCGCCCTGCCGTTCAACTCGCGCAGCATGTACCGGGCCTGGGTCGGCGGGGACGGGGTGGTGAGGGTGGCGATCGGCCCCGGCGGCGACGGCGCCTGAAGGCTGCCGTCCGCCGCTGCCGCCGGCGCAGGCGTTGCCTGCGCCTGGCCGCCGCGCAGGCCCTCACCGCGGCCCGCAACCGCGCTATCCTCCGTCCATAACGAACGAGGAGACCCCATGCGCACCATCCACGCCGCGCCGCTGGCGCTCGGCCTGCTGCTCGCCCAGTCCGCCCACGCCGCCACCGTCGTCGACTGCGGCAGGCTGCTCGACGTGAAGTCCGGCAAGTGGCGCGACAACGTCAGCGTCGTCGTCGACCAGGGCAAGGTGGTCGCGGTGGAGCCGGCCGCCGCCGGCGCCGACCATCTCGACCTGCGCGGCTACAGCTGCCTGCCGGGGCTGATCGACGCGCACGTCCACCTG